>RCUN01000046.1_pt1 | contig 162874 bp, 142 predicted proteins | sample 2166181 | NCBI WGS metagenome assembly RCUN01 (sample SAMN09932603, study PRJNA488358) | compost metagenome | feature: garden; material: soil; isolation source: compost soil in crotononitrile-enriched culture | place: Germany: Experimental Botanical Garden Goettingen | collected 2016-01-27 | reverse complement strand
GGAAGAAGCCTTGCTGGAGCTGCACGGTAGCCAGGGGATGGTGGCAGCGCTGGTTAAATTACTGAATCAGGCAGCGTTGGCCGGTCTGGCGGATTTCAGTAGCCGAGTAGTAGAACAGCTTACTGCGGCGGTGAGCCAGGAAGGGAACTTTGAAGACCTGGGCTTGGCGCTGGAAGCGGCCCACACGCTCTATCGCCACGGTGAAAGCGTAGGTATGCAAGGATCGCCGATCTTGTTGACGGTGATCCAGATAACCTTCGACCGCGCGCTGTGGCTATGTGAAAGCTATGGCAGCGTGAACCCCGCCGACAGCCATCGGCACATTGCGGCATTTCAGGCGATCCGCTTGGTGACGCGGGATCTGCTCGCGCTGCCTGATGCCGACCGCAATACATTATTTCCCGCGCTGGAAGCCGATCGCGCGCTCACCGTTTGGCAAAGAAAAGCCGCGTCTACCGATGCCGATCCGCTTAGCCGTGGTGCGGCATTGGGCGCATTACTCAGCCTGAATGACACCCAGCCTGATACCGCATCAGCGAACGCGCAGCCGTTAGCGCTGCTGGCCACCCTGGCAGCCAATAAAATGGGCGATGCGCTCAGCGGATTGATTGCGTTGGCGCGCCACCAGTTGACCCAGGATTTAACCTTTGTTGACGGCCTGAACCAGTTGGTTACCGCACTGGACGACGAAGACTTCCTGCTGGCCTTACCCGCGATGCGCGGTGCTTTTGCCTGGCTGCCACCCAGGGAGCGCGGTGAGTTTGCCCGCCAGATACTGGAACTCCATCAGGCGAGCCATCTACCGGTTTCGTCATTAAATCGTGAAATTACTGCCGCAACGCCGCAGGAGATTGCCGCTATGCAACAGGCCGAAAAGCGGGCACTGGAAATCCTTGGCCAATGGGGGCTGGCGTAATGGCAAATCAATTAACTCCAGAGTTACAGCGCTGGCGCTTGCTGTTAGGCGAAGCCGCCGAGGCCTCGCTGGGTGAATTAGACGATCACTATCGCTCCGTCGATAGCGCACTTGAATGGTTATATGGACGGGATCCGGAGCGTTTGGCCCGCGGTGAGCGCGGAGCCAGCCTGGGTAAATCCAACCTGACCACGCCTGAGTGGATTAATGAGATCCACCAGCTGTTCCCCAAAGAGGTGATCGAACGGCTGGAAGTGGACGCGGTTGAGCGCTACGGCATTGACGATGTGGTCACCAATCTTGACGTGCTGGAACGTATTGAACCTTCGGAAGCGTTACTGAAAGCGGTATTACATACCAAACACTTGATGAACCCGCAGGTGTTGGCCGCCGCACGCCGGTTGGTGGCGGAAGTGGTACGACGGATCATGGAACGCCTGGCTCGTGACGTGCGCCAGTCATTTTCCGGCAGCCGCGACCGGCGCCGTCCCTCGCAGGTCAAGGTGGCGCGTAACTTTGATTTTAAACGCACCGTTGCCGAAAACCTGCACCGTTGGAGCCCGCAGCACGGCAAGCTGTTTATCGAAACCCCGGCGTTTATGAGCCGGGTTAAACGCCATAGTGAACGTTGGGACATCATCCTGCTGGTAGACCAGAGTGGTTCCATGGTGGATTCGGTGATCCATGCCGCCGTGATGGCGGCCTGCCTGTGGAATTTACCGGGCATGCAAACGCGGTTAGTCGCCTTTGATACCGCCGTGGTGGACTTGACCGCAGACGTCAGCGATCCGGTTGAACTGCTGATGAAGGTGCAGCTCGGTGGCGGCACTAATATCGCCAAGGCGGTGGGCTATGCCCAGTCCTGCATCACCAATCCCCAGCGCACGATCGTGGTGTTGCTGAGCGATTTCTTTGAGGGTGGTAGCGAAGGCGAACTGGTCCGGCGGGTGCGTACTTGCATTCAGGCCGGGGCCAAAGTGCTGGGGCTGGCAGCGTTAGATCATCAGGCCAACCCACAATACGATCGTGACATGGCTAACCGACTGGTCGCGGTCGGCGCACAAATTGGCGCCATGACGCCCGGCGAACTGGCGGCCTGGCTGGCTGAAAAGGTACAAGGATGACTAAACGTTCCGATTTACTCGAACTCACGCCGGAAGCCCTGATGGCGTTAAGCAACGCGGGCTTCGTCAAGCGCGCACAGAAAGAGGTCGCCGAAGGAAAACTACCTGAACTGACAGAGCGTGACGATGGCTGTATTGATGCCAAGTTTGGAGACGGCAACCAAGTCACTTTTCCGCCAGGAAAAACCTTGCGGGATGCGACCTGTAGCTGCCCGGCCAGCAGCATGTGCCGCCATCGGGTCACGCTGGTCCTGGCCTATCAGGCGTTACATGCTACCGGGTTGCCCCCAGAAGCTGACGATGCTCAGCCGCAAGAATCTGCACCGGCTTGGTCACCGGCCAGATTTAGTGAACAACTTGGTGATGTCCCGCTCTCGGTCATTAGCCGGGCTAAAAAGCTGATCCAGGGCAGCGTAGTGGTGCAATTGAGCAAAGGCAGCGGGGCGCAAGCCACTCCGTCAGCGCGTTTACCGATGTGTGACGTGCGATTTTTCTCCCGCAACAGCCTGGCCCATGCACGCTGTGACTGTATTCAGGAGACGATTTGCGAACATATTGTGATGGCGGTCTGGGGTTTTGAGCAGGCCGAGATCAGCCAGCCAGACTTTGAGCAGTTAACGCTGCAAATCCGCTTGCCCGACGGCGAACAGGCGCAGGCAAACGCCTTATTCGACCGGTCAGAAGCGGTGCTATTACAAACGTCGTTGGATAAATTGCTGCTCAAGCTGTGGGCGGACGGCAGCAGCCAACCAGAGACGGCCATCAAACCGCTGATGGCGGAAGTGAGTCGCCATGCCCAGCAGCTTCAGTGGCGCTGGGTTAGTGAAAGCCTGGCGGATATTCAGCAAGGGATGGCCGATCAACATAATCGTTCAAGCCGCTATCATCCGGTCGAATTCTTGCAGCGCATCAGCGGGCTTTCCGCCCGGTTAGTCGCGGCCAGGTGCATGGACCAACAGGCGCAGCAGCAAGCCTTACCACGCCTTCCGGCGGCAGAAATTCTTGGCCTGGGCGTCAAAGGTGAGATCCAACTGGAACATCTGAAACTGGTATCACTCGGTGCGCGTTATTGGGCCGACGAGCTGCAGGAAGGGGTGGGTCTGATCTACACCGACCCGGACTCCCAGGCGCTGATGGTCATTGAACGTCAGTGGCCTAAAAATAGCGATCCACAAGGCGTGGCGACGCCGATAGGCAGCCGCAGGATTGCTGGCCACCCGGTAAAAAAACTGGCGGCCTGCCAGGTGATCACCAATGCCGCCAAGCGCCGGGCAAACGGGGCGTTAGACATTGCCAGCGGTAAGCAATATACCAGCGTGTTGCCGCTCTCTGCCCGTGCGTGGGAGCTGTTGGGGGAACCGCTCAGGCAGCCTGATGCGGCAGCGCTGAAACGTCATCTCCAGCAGGCATTGCCGGATTTTGTACGCCCCAGACAGCCGATCGAACAGCTGCATATCTTACCGGTTAGCGAGGTGCTCGACTGGTGCTGGGACCCGGCCTTGCAGTGCCTGCAGATTGATATCTTAAGCGGAGAGGATCGTGATGACAATTTAGTTACGGTGTCACTAAATTACGATAGTGCCGCCCCTCAGGCTACCGAGGTATTGGCCAGGGCAATGCTCACGCCAGCAATTCCACCACGGTTGATTTCAGGCAGGGTGAAGATCGAGTCAGGCAAGTTGTTTATCGAGCCATTGGCCGTAGCCAGTGACACCCAGATATTCTCGCTGTGCGCCGATGAGGCTGAGCCTTTCCCAATGGAGCGCCAGGCCGATCTGCAACAGCGTTCAGGTATGCAGCAAGCGTTGGCAGACACTGAAACGTTGCTGGCTCAATGGTTACAGCAGGGGATCCGGCATCAAGGAGGCCGTGGGATTGAGCGGGTGGAAACGTTGGCCGAGGCGCTAAATGGCTTTGGCCTGGTGGAGCTGTCTGCAGGGTTAAACGAGTTACCTGAGCGTATTCGTTCCAATAACCACTCGGAATTAGTCCAGCGGTTGATGACGATTTATCAAACGCTGCGCCTGGTGAAAGACCGGCAGAGTCATTGACTTTGACAGCGCCATGACAGTTCGACTAAGCTTGCCCCACTCATTTGGGGAGTAGCCTTCCTTCATCAAGAAGGAGGATGTGTCAACATACTCAGCAAGTTGCTGTGGCACATCCGTCGATCAGATTGGCGAGACCATAGGGGTAATATTTCTTTTGGATTGGACGAGGAATATTACACCATGGTTTGCTACGTCCAGTCGGTATTTCCATAATGACCCTTTTTTCTGCTTTACTCTCAAATTACCTCACCAAAAAGCCGGGCAAACTGAGGGCTAAAGGATGACGCTGTCATTTTTCCAGCTCGCGATATCCTTAGTCATCATCTTGATTGCCTCTGAAATTTTCACCAATGCCCTGGAGCACCTTGGCGAAAGGTTGAAGATCTCTGAGGGGGTAACCGGTTCGCTTTTTGCCGCCATTGGCACCGCCTTACCTGAAACCATGGTACCCATTTTGGCCCTGGTTGCCGGCACGTCGGCGGCTAATGTTAACGAAGAGATTGGCGTGGGGGCGATATTGGGCGCGCCGCTGATGCTGTCTACGCTGTCGATCTTTTTGATGGCGCTGGCCGTGGTAAGACGGCGGGGTATTAACGGGTCTATCACCCCTGAGCCCACGGGGTTTATACGGGATACGCGTTTCTTCCTGATGGCTTTTGTATTGGCCGCAATCGCCTTGTTTATTCCCGTGGAGATGAAAATCGCCAGGATGGGCGTCAGCGTGTTGTTGGTCTTGCTTTACGTCACCTATATTGTAAAAACCTTACACGCGTCGAAAAAACTGGTGGCGGAGGGGAATGGAACCGCGGCAGATAACGTCATGTTCTTATCCCGAGTGGGATTGCCCACCACACTATTTACCATCATCCTGCAAACCTTAATTGGTTTGGGCGTATTGGTGGCGGGGGCTTTAGGTTTTATAGATGGTGTGGCCGCAGTATCGGAAAAACTTGGCATTTCTGTGTTGCTACTGTCATTGATTATCATTCCTATTGCGACCGAATTGCCAGAGAAGGTGAACAGCATTCTATGGATACGCAAAGGGAAGGATACTCTGGCATTAGGCAATATTACCGGCGCAATGGTTTTCCAAGGCACGATATTACCCGCCATCGGGATATTATTGACGCCATGGCAACCCCGGCATGAAGTGCTGATCGGGGTGTTTATTACGCTTTCATCGGCATTCTGGCTGTGGATCAACGCCAGAAACAAAAATCTGAAAGTGTGGATGCTATTTATTAATGGGGCTTTCTATTTCGCTTATATTATCGCCTCGATCTCATTTAGCGGCTAAAAATCAACCCTCCTGAAATGCTATTGCAGCGGCCGTTGGAGCCGCTGCAGTCATCGTAACTCTGCTCCAATTTGGCTGCCCATAGCCCGCCGTAAAAAATACTTGACCTTCCAAACGTGACAAGCCGGATAAAGGCAGCCTGCCAAACCTACTGTCGACCCTCGTCGTGAAAGGTAAACCGATGCAAGTCAAAGCTATAACCCTGCTCACTGCGGCGATAAGCGCCGCGTTCATGATCTCCGGATGCGAAGAGGCGTTGCCCTCCGGCGCAGCTCCCAAACCGCCTAGCGTTCCGGTGGCCGAAGTTGTCGTGCGCCCGATAACGCCTTTTGTGGAATTTACTGGCTCGCTTACTGCGGTCAAGCGGGTTGAACTCCGCCCGCGGGTCGCTGGCTATCTCCAGGAGGTTAGCGTGCCCGAAGGGCGCTTGGTTAATCAGGGAGACCGGCTGTTTCTCATTGATCCTCGGGAGTTCGTAGCCGCTGTGAACGTTGCCAAAGCACGCCTACGCGAGGCTGAAGCGGCCTCGTTACTCGCCAAGGCGGAATATGCACGCGCCGAGAAGCTGTTTGCGCAAAAGGTCGTCGCTCGGGCGTTTCTTGATACCGCCACCGCCGCAGTAAACGCGGGAAAAGCTCAGGTTGATGCCGCCAAAGCCGCGCTGGATGCTGCGCAACTGGATTTGAGTTTCACCCGCGTCACCGCGCCCATCAGCGGACGTGTCGGCCAAACCCTGGTCACCGAAGGTAACTATGTTGCCAGTGGTGTGACGCCGTTGACGACCATCGTCTCGATCAATCCGCTGCATGTCTATTTTGATGTCGACGAACGTACTTATTTACGTTCGCTCGCCGCTGGCCGAACCCATTCAACCCCAGAGTCGGCAAAGGCAACCAAAGTCATGGTGGCGCTGATCGCCGACAAGACCTACTCGCGGTCCGGCCATGTCGATTTCCTCGCCAACGCTGCCGATCGCGGTACGGGAACGGTGCGGGTACGCGCGGTGGTGGACAATGCGGATGGGCAATTAACTCCCGGGCTGTTCGCCAAGGTCAAAATGGAGACCGGCACTCCGCAGCCCAAGGTACTGATTTCTGACCTGTCGATTGGCACCGACCAGGGCAGCCGCTATGTGCTGGTCGTTGGCAAAGGCGATACAACAGAATACCGGCCGGTCGAACTTGGCCCGATGGCCGATGGAATGCGGGTAATCGAACAAGGTCTGCAAGCGGGTGAGCGGATCGTCGTCAAGGGATTGGTTCGCCCTGGGATGCAGATTACGCCACAGTCCGCAGCGATTGACGGTACGCCTATTGCGCTGCCGCAAACCTCAGGAGGCACGCAATGAGCTTTCCACGTTTCTTCATCGATCGGCCGATCTTTGCCATCGTGCTCTCGGTGCTGATGGTGTTGGCTGGCACCGTTGCCTTCTTCCAGTTACCGCTCAGCGAATATCCGGCCGTGACGCCGCCAACCGTGCAGGTGACGGCCTCCTACCCGGGCGCCAACCCCAAGGTGATCGCTGAAACGGTGGCCGCGCCGCTCGAACAGGCGATCACCGGGGTAGAGGGCATGTTGTACATGTCGTCGCAGTCGGCCACCGATGGCCGGATGATTCTGACCGTAACTTTCGCCCAGGGAACCAATGCCGATATGGCGCAGGTTCAGGTGCAAAACCGGGTCGCCCGTGCGTTGCCGCGCTTGCCTGAAGAAGTGCAACGCCAGGGCGTGGTTACGCAGAAAACCTCGCCAGACATTCTGATGGTGGTGCACCTGCTATCGCCCGATAAGCGCTACGATCCACTGTATATTTCCAATTACGCCTACCTGCAGGTGCGCGACGAGCTGTCCCGTATTCCGGGGATCAGCGACGTACTGGTCTGGGGGGCGGGTGAATACAGCATGCGGCTGTGGCTCGATCCAAACCTGATCGCGGCACGTGGGCTGACGGCTGGCGACGTGATAGCCGCGGTACGCGAGCAGAACGTACAGGTGGCGGCGGGTTCGGTCGGCCAGGCTCCTAATTCTACCGCCGCCTTCCAGGTGACGGTGAACACCCTCGGGCGATTGACTGACGAAGAACAGTTCGGCGATATCATCATTCGCACCGGCGCGGATGGCCAGGTGACGCGCCTACGGGATGTCGCTCGCATCGAGATGGGCGCTGATGCCTACGCTTTACGCAGCCTGCTTGACGGTGAGCCCGCCGTGGCGCTGCAAATCATTCAAAGCCCGGGAGCCAACGCGCTGGACGTTTCGCAGGCGGTGCGGGCCACCATGCAGCGGCTTGAAGGCAACTTCCCGGCCGGACTCAGTTCGCGCATCGCCTATGATCCGACGGTGTTTGTCCGGGCCTCGCTGGAATCGGTAGCTACCACGCTGTTGGAGGCCATCTTCCTGGTGGTGATCGTGGTGGTGCTGTTCCTGCGCAACTGGCGGGCGTCGCTGATCCCGCTAATGGCCGTGCCGGTATCACTTATCGGCACCTTCGCCGTGATGCATCTGATGGGGTTCTCGCTCAACACCTTGTCGCTGTTTGGTTTGGTGCTGTCGATTGGTATCGTGGTCGATGATGCGATCGTGGTGGTGGAGAACGTCGAGCGGCATATCGAAAATGGTGAAGATCCTCCGCAAGCCGCCAGGAAGGCGATGGATGAGGTTACCGGGCCGATTATCGCCATCACCTCGGTGCTGGCCGCGGTGTTTATCCCAACCGCCTTCCTCAGCGGTTTACAAGGCGAGTTTTATCAACAGTTTGCGCTCACCATTGCCATCTCGACCCTTCTGTCGGCGGTGAATTCGCTCACCCTCAGCCCGGCGCTTGCCGGTCTCCTGTTGCGGCCACGTAAGGTGGGGATCACTCCCGATCCTCGTAGCCTACGAGGTCGTGTTGAACGGAGGTTTGAGCGGTTGGTCCGGCCTTTCCAACGCGCACCGGACGCCTATGGCAACACGGTCCGCAAGGTTGTGCGGGTCAGCGGCCTGGCCCTGGTGGTTTACGCTGGGCTGCTTGCGCTGACCTTCTTCGGCTTCAAGGCGGTACCACCGGGCTTTGTCCCCATGCAGGATAAATATTATCTGGTTGGCATTGCCCAGCTTCCCAACTCCGCATCGCTGGATCGCACCGAGGCAGTGGTTAAGCAGATGTCGAAGATCGCACTGGCGGAACCCGGTGTTGAAAGCGTCGTGGCATTCCCGGGGCTTTCAATCAACGGCTTTGTTAACGTGCCAAATGCCGCAGTGATGTTCGTGATGCTTGACCCATTCAAAGATCGCACCACAGACGACCTCAGCGCGATGGCAATCGCCGGGCGCTTACAGGCCAAATTTGCCAGCATCCCCGACGGTTTCCTTGGCGTATTCCCGCCGCCACCGGTGCCAGGGCTGGGTGCTACCGGCGGTTTCAAAATGCAGGTTGAAGATCGTGGGGGGGCCGGGCTGGATGCGCTGGTTCAGCAAACTCAGCTCCTGATGCAGAAAGCCAGTGGCACGGGGCAGGTGGCCGGGTTGCTGACCAGCCTTGACGTCAATGCACCGCAGCTCGACGTCAGTATCGACCGCACCCAGGCGATAAGCCAAGGCGTTCGTCTGGCGGACGTCTTTGAGGCACTCCAGGTGTATCTCGGCTCGCTGTATATCAACGACTTCAACCGCTTCGGCCGCACCTACAAAGTCACGGCTCAGGCCGATGCGGATCACCGCATGCAAGCTGAAGCCATTGGTCGGCTGCAAGTGCGCAATGCGGCCGGGGAGATGCTGCCGCTGTCAGCGTTTGTCACCGTTACGCCAAGTTCCGGCCCGGATCGCGTGATGCATTACAACGGTTACCCCTCGGCGGATATTTCCGGCGGTGCCATGCCGGGTGTGAGTTCCGGACAGGCGGTGGCGCTGATGGAACAACTGGCGCAGGAAGTACTACCTGAAGGCATGAGCTTCGAATGGACCGATCTCACCTACCAGCAAAAGCTGGCCGGAGATTCGGCGCTGTTTATCTTCCCACTCTGTGTACTGCTCGCTTATCTGATCCTCGCCGCGCAGTACAACAGTTGGCTGCTGCCCCTGGCGGTATTGCTGATCGTACCGATGTGTCTGCTGAGTGCGATCGTGGGCGTCTGGTTGGTGGGGGGAGACAACAACGTGTTCGTTCAGATTGGGTTGATCGTGTTGGTGGGGCTGGCTGCCAAGAACGCCATTCTTATCGTTGAGTTTGCGCGCAGTCTCGAATCCCAGGGTTCGAGCGCACTTGAGGCGGTTATCGAGGCTTGTCGACTGCGGTTACGGCCGATCCTGATGACCTCCCTGGCCTTTATTGCTGGCGTGGTTCCGCTGGTGTTGGCCAGCGGCGCAGGGGCGGAAATGCGCCACTCCATGGGCATTGCGGTGTTTGCTGGCATGCTCGGCGTGACGCTGTTTGGCTTGTTCCTGACCCCGGTCTTTTACGTGGTGATGCGTGGTCTTGCCGCCCGCGTCGAGCATTATCGCTCTGCATCAAAACAACGCATCAAGGGGAGCCAGCCATGAGAGATCGCTATCAAGCTGTGCTGCTTCCTCTGAGTGCGTTGTTGTTGCTGGCTGGATGCTCGGCGGTGGGGCCCGACTATGCACCGCCATCGTCGCCGCTACCAATCAGCTTTGGTGAGCCAACTGCCGAGCTCGGTACGGGGGCCGTCGAGGTTGAGTGGTGGCGTACTTTCGACGATCCGGCGTTAACGGCCTTGATCCAGCAGGCATTGGCCGCGAACCATGATATTGGCATCGCGGCCATGCGGTTGGAAGAGGCCAAGGCCATGCTGCGAGAGGATCGCCAGAGCTTCCTGCCCAGCGGCGGCCCCGCGCTTAGTTATGAGAACCGCCGTTGGGGAGAAGTGGAAATTTCACCTGACCAGCCGCGTCAACGCGAAAGCTATCGCGGAGCCATCGATGCCGCTTGGGAACTCGATCTGTTTGGGCGCGTGCGGCGTTCGGTGGAAGCTGCACAGGCACAAACTGGCTCACGCGAGGCGTTACTGCGTGAAGTGCAGGTGAGCGTCATTGCTACGGTGGCCGCTACCTGGTTCGAATTGCGCGGTCTCGAGGCCGAAATTGCCGTTGTAACCGACATCAGCCAAAGCCAGCGTGAAAGCCTGAAGCTGGTTGAGCAGCAGGTCAACGCCGGTTCCGCCAGCGAGTTTGACCGACTGCGTGCCGAGGCGCTGTTACGTAATGTTGAGGTGGCCATGCCTGAGTTGGAACGCCGCCGGGCAGCTAGCATCAACGCACTGGCCATCCTCCTCGGCACAGTCCCTCAGTCGTTCAGGCCGCCAGCAATTGCACCGTTGGATGACGCGTTGACCGTGCGAACTATTGCCGTGGGCGATCCCATATCGCTCCTCTCGCGGCGTGCTGACATCGCGGCGGCGGAACGCGACCTTGCTGCGGCTACCGCCCAGATTGGCGTCGAGACGGCCGCGCTCTATCCCGAGATCCAGGTGCAGGGATCGCTCGGCTTTGTGGCTGGGAGTCTTGATTCGCTGAACGGTGCTGAGGCACTGTCGGGTTTTATCGTGCCGGTTATTCGCTGGTCGCTGCTGGATATTGGCCGCACGCGCGCCCGGATCGCCGCCAGTGAAGCCCGCAGCAAACAGGCCTTGATCGTCTATGACCAGGCCGTATTGCGCGCCTTGCAGGAAACGGACGATGCCTTTAAAGCCTATGGCGCTGCAGGCAGTACGCTTGAGCTGCGCCTGTTGGAGTCTGCGGCCAATCGCGAAGCTGCTCGTCTGCTCCAGGTGCGGTTTGCCGAAGGTGACGGTCTCTATCTGGAGGTGCTCGATGCCGAACGCGCTGACTTTGCCAGCCAGCGCGCGCTGGCCGTCGCACGGACTAACCAGCAGCTTGCCATTGTCAGCATCTATAAGGCGTTGGGCGGCGGTTGGGAAGTCTGTACCCAGACGGAACGCAATTGTAATGGTGCCAGCGGCATAGCCAATTCCCCCCCACAGAACTGATTGCTAACAGGCCTTGACCTTCCCCTGGTGGGAAGGTTTAAGCTTTTTGTTACCGAAACTTCCCAGGAGTAGAGCCATGGCTTCCGTTTCCCTCCCATCAGGTTCCAATCAAGCGGCTCGTCTGAGCCTGCCGGTCGAAGGAATGACCTGTGCATCGTGCGTTGGCCGTGTCGAGCGCGCACTAAAAGCCGTTCCCGGCGTGCAAACGGCCACGGTCAATCTTGCCACCGAGCGGGCAGATGTCACCTTTAGCGGCGTGGCCGATCCACAAGCAGCAGTTAGTGCTATCGAGAGCGCCGGTTACGCCGTCCGTGAAGAGACTACCGAACTGGCGATAGAAGAGATGACCTGCGCATCCTGCGTCGGAAGAGTTGAGAAGGCGCTGACCCAACTTCCTGGCGTCCTCTCAGCCAGCGTCAACCTGGCGACCGAGCGTGCGCGGGTACGGCACCTCGCCGGGGTTATCTCCACCGCTGACCTTGAAGCGGCGGTTGTGCAGGCGGGTTACAAGGCCCGTCGTTTGTCTGCCGAAACACCGAATGTAAACGATCAGGATACTGAACGCCGCGAAAACGAAGCGCGCGGCTTACGCCGCTCTTTGCTGATAGCGGGCATTCTCACTTTGCCGGTCTTTATCCTTGAGATGGGCTCGCACCTTATTCCCCCGATGCACCATTGGGTGCAGGGCGTGTTGGGTGAACAGACGAGCTGGTATATACAGTTTGTGCTCGCCACCCTGGTGCTGTTCGGCCCGGGCCTGCGCTTTTTCCGCAAAGGTATCCCAGCGTTGCTGCGTGGGGCTCCCGATATGAACTCGCTGGTGTCGGTGGGTACGGCAGCGGCGTACGGCTATTCGGTGGTGGCGACATTCATTCCCGAGGTGCTGCCTAAGGGAACCGCTAACGTTTACTTCGAAGCCGCCGCGGTCATCGTGACCCTGATCCTGCTTGGGCGCACGTTGGAAGCTCGCGCCAAAGGGCGAACGTCTCAGGCCATCAAACGACTGGTCGGGCTTCAGGCCAAGACCGCGCGCGTTGAACGCAACGGCGAGACCGTTGAGATCCCGCTCGATCAGGTGACCACCGGTGATGTGGTATTCGTTCGTCCAGGGGAGAAGATCCCTGTCGATGGCGAAGTCGTCGAGGGGGCATCTTATGTGGATGAGAGCATGATCACCGGCGAGCCGTTACCCGTATCGAAGGGCGTAGGCGCTGCCGTTGTGGGTGGCACCATCAACAAGACCGGTGCTTTCAGCTTCCGCGTCACCAAGGTTGGGGCCAATACCGTGCTGGCGCAGATCATCCGCCTGGTTGAGGAAGCGCAAGGCTCCAAGCTGCCGATCCAGGCGCTGGTCGATAAGGTGACCATGTGGTTCGTCCCGGCAGTGATGGCTGCTGCCGCGCTGACGTTCCTGGTCTGGCTGATCTTCGGCCCGGATCCGGCGCTGACCTTTGCGTTGGTGAATGCGGTGGCGGTGCTGATTATCGCTTGCCCGTGCGCCATGGGGCTGGCTACGCCGACATCAATTATGGTCGGTACCGGGCGCGCCGCTGAACTTGGCGTATTGTTCCGTAAAGGGGAAGCCTTGCAGGCGCTGCGTGACGTGAGCGTTATCGCCCTCGACAAAACTGGCACCTTGACCAAAGGGCGTCCAGAACTCACCGATCTCGTTCCCGCTAAAGGTTTTGAGTACAGCGAAGTGCTGGCTCTGGTTGCGGCGGTTGAAACCCGCTCGGAGCACCCGATCGCCGAAGCGATTGTGCTGGCCGCCAAACAGCAAGGCATCACGCTGGCCCCCGTTGAAGGCTTCGACGCCGTGCCGGGCTTTGGCGTAACGGCCAAGGTTGGTGGCAGGGTGGTCTCCGTCGGTGCAGACCGGTTCATGACGCAGCTTGGCCTTGATGTAGTGAGCTTCAAGTCTGCCGCCCAGCGTTTGGGTGAACAGGGTAAGAGCCCGCTCTATGCCGCTATCGATGGTCGCTTGGCGGCGGTGATTGCGGTTGCCGATCCGATCAAGGAAACCACGCCAGAGGCTATTAAGGCGCTGCACGCGCTGGGCCTCAAAGTGGCGATGATCACCGGCGACAATGCGGCAACGGCGGCGGCGATCGCCAAACAGCTCGGTATTGATGAAGTTGCGGCAGAGGTGTTGCCCGACGGCAAGGTTGCAGCGCTGAAAAAGTTCCGGGTCAACGGGGCGCGAGTGGCCTTTGTGGGGGACGGCATCAACGACGCCCCTGCGTTGGCGGAAGCGGACGTTGGGCTGGCTATCGGTACCGGTACCGATGTGGCTATCGAGGCGGCCGACGTGGTGCTGATGTCTGGCGACCTGCGCGGGGTGCCGAACGCTATCGCGCTTAGCCAGGCGACGATCCGCAACATCAAACAGAACCTGTTCTGGGCCTTTGCCTACAACGCGGTGCTGATCCCGGTGGCTGCGGGCGCGCTTTACCCGTTGAACGGTACCTTGCTTTCGCCGATCTTCGCGGCGGCGGCGATGGCGCTCTCCAGCGTCTTTGTACTCGGCAACGCGCTGCGGCTTAAGCGCTTCCAGGCTCCGATGATGGTTGAGGCCTCTAGCAGAACGGCGGAAAGCGGGGCGGAGATTATCCCCGTTACCGCAAGTAAATGATCGATATCAGGCCATGGTGATACCCCTCACCCTAACCCTCTCCCACAGGGAGAGGGGACCGACCGTGCTACAACTGGATTCAAGTGTTCACCTTAGCTCTGGAGCTTCGAGGCTCTCTAAGTTGGTCTCCATACCTGAATGCAGCTCCGTATCAGCTCCCTCTCCTTGGGGAAAGGGTTGGGGTGAGGGAGACCAAACAATGACGCTAATCCACAGTTTCACTGTAACCCTATGAAGGAGTGAACGATGAATATCGGTCAAGCAGCCAAGTCCTCCGGCGTTTCAGCCAAAATGATCCGCTACTACGAACAGATCGGTTTGATCCCCAAGGCCATCCGTTCTGATGCGGGCTATCGCCATTACAGCTCTTCGGACGTACATAGCCTGCGCTTTATCCGCCGCTCACGCGACCTTGGGTTTTCCGTTGAGCAGATCTCGGCGCTGTTAGTACTGTGGAACGACCGGGAACGCGCCAGCGCCGACGTCAAACAAATGGCGCTATCCCATGTCGCCCAGCTAAAAGCCAAGATCGCCGAACTGCAGGCGATGGCGCAAACCCTCGAGTTCCTGGCCGATCACTGCCACGGTAATGACCGCCCAGACTGCCCGATCCTAGCTGATTTAGCCGAGCCAACCGCAGCCTCAACCGTGCCAAATAAGGCACCAAGGTTTGGGGTTGCATCCGGCCTGCTGAAACGCGGGGAGAAGGGATTTGCCGTTGTAAAGAAAGAGAAAATTTTGCAGAAAAACCTTTGACCTTGCCACGCTGGTAAACCTCATAGTGTACTGACACTAACCCGATGGAGATCAATATGCATCATTTCACTGTTCCCAATATGACCTGTGGCGGCTGCGCTAAATCCGTCACCAAGGCGCTACTGAGCGTTGACCCACAGGCCCGTATCGAAACCAATCCGGCGGCAGGTGAGGTAAAGATCGACAGCACTTTGGAGGCAAGCGAGTTGCTTGCGGTACTAGGCGAAGCTGGCTATCCGGCCAGCCATACCTGAACAGCAAAGGAGAACCTGGTATGAAACCTGTCAAAATGGCCATCGCCGCACTCGCGTTGGCAACGCTTTCTTTCCCTGTGATGGCAGCCACCCTGGTTGACGTTGCGCCAACCAATCAGCAGAAAATCGGCGTGATCAGCGCCTGTTCAAGCAGCAACAGCCTGACCAGCCTCCAGCGTGAACTGGAGAATAAGGCTAACGCAGCGGGGGCAAGTGCCTATCGCATTATCGGCGCTTCCGGCAACAACCGGATGTGCGGTACGGCCGAGATTTACCACTGATTATTGTCCCTAGAGAAGCCGCTTGATGCGGCTTCTCTATCCTGCCTTTTTATTCCACGCTGACTAATCGCGACTATTTTCTTATAGTTAACACGCTTTCTAACGCACCGCTTTGTAAAAACCTGTTCGTCACTGGTGTCACAACCACGCTACGGTTGACTGGCAGGATCTTGATCCCTTCCCCCAGAAATACGGGAATGGTTGTGATATATAATTGGTCTAACTCCCCAGTATCGGCGAAAAATGCAGCGGACTTACCCCCTCCAACGACCCAAACATCCTTACCTTTTGCCGCCAGTTTTGCCTGCCTGGCAATATCATTAGCATTCCCACTCACTTTACTTATGCCTGAGCCTTGCGGTATTGCCAGATCCTGACTTGTCAAAATGAACGCCGGAACATCTTGATAAGGCCAGTCGCCATGGGCATTTTCCATTATCCAGCTGTAGGTTTTGCCTCCCATAATCACCGCGCCAATACTCTGGTAGAAGTCATCATAAGGTGTAGCATCATCGCCTAAAATAAAATTAGTCAGCCAGTCAAGCTCATGATCCTGGGTGGCAATGTAGCCATCCATAGATGCTGCAACATAATAAATTAACTTCGACATTCGATATCCTTGATTTGCTAAGCGGGCGCAGCATGCAGCGCCCCTACGTTTTGAACCGGTTGGAGGTTGTCAGCAGTCTTGCTACTTGCGCATCTTCAGTTGCTGGGTGGCGAACTTCACTACTTTTCATCAGGCGTATTAGCATGCAGGCAGGGCCGGATTCTGGGCAACCTCTTGCCTCAACTGCTCAAATGGGCACTGGCTGAATAAGCGGAGGATCGCTACCGGGGTTAAAGGGCTGAGTGCCAGCGAACGGTTAAACTGAAACAGGCTGTTGGCAGTGTCGTACAAACTGGTTTCAGCAGCCGGAAATTCAGAATCGCCAAAGGTGCGAAACGGTGGCGTTTTATCACGCACTTGAGGGCACTTATCCGCGAGTTGTTCCACCCAACGAGAAAAGATTGGCCAATCTATGATGTTATCTTCCGCCAGTGCTGCCATACCGGCAAAGCACTCCTCGGTAAAAACATAAGGATGTTGTACCAGTTTTTGCCATACGAGGCGGGCGCCTGTGCTCGGATTTGGATTAAGGAAAAACTGCCGGTTATGAGCCAGCCTGCTCAGGACAAACAGATCCATCGATTGGCTAAGCTGGGTCAATATAGGGCTGGATATGGCGCGTTCCGCCAGTTCACCTCTGACCCAGACATTGACGTCGTCCAGTAGCTCCATCATCAACGCTTCATCTTCATGATAGCGAGAAACCAGCCGACACCTGACCAAATGAGAAGGATCTTTGGTCAGTGACTGCAACAGAGCCTGAGAGGGATTAACCAGCCGGAAAATCATATTTTCACGCACGGTTTCATCCGGATGATAAATAGCAATATTTGCCCAGCACGCTGGCCAACCTGGGTTGTTATCCAGCTTATCGAGGATCGGGCCAATCGGATCCATAAAATAGTCGGAGTAAACTTTGTCCGCAGCACAGTCTTGATCCGCTATCGATGCCATAGGCCGGCTGACAAGCCCCTCAATCAGCGCAGAAAAGCCTGAGGTTAACGCCTCCCATGCCAAAGTTTCGCTGGCATACTGCCATGGCTGCCAACGCCAGACCAACTCTGGCCATATCATGCAGGGGACAATAAATGGCTGCTTGCTTTGCTGCGCCACCTGGATTTTCAGTTCCAGCGAAAGCGCAGGCAGCATATCAAGCAAGGTCTGCGTGGTGGTGTCCTTCGAGTTAGCGACAGCTTTGAGAAAACGATCCGGGAACGCCGCCCAACCGTGTTCAATCAGCAGGGCCGAAAAATCTGGCGCATTGAGGAGCTTACTGACGGTGTTACTGCGGGCTTGGCTTAAGTCTGAGATGTCCATGGATCGCTGCTTTTGATTATTCCTTAGATGGGGAAATACTATCCGATTCACGGTACGCTGGATAGGTTCCACCAGCCGCAGGAAGATGACTAAACTGCATACTTGATACTGCAGACAAACCCTCACCGGGCTCACAATGATGGGGAGGTGCAGGCATCTTCCGTAATAATAATCAAAAGGTTAGTATTACTTTACAGCTCAACACCTACAAATTCAGCAATCCGAACCTTCAAAAGGGATAATCTCGTGACCATACGCATTAGGCTTGCTGTCGCAATAACATTGCTTACTGCGACACTGCCCGTATTAGCTAAAATGCCAGAAAACTTTGTCTATACCAGCTCCGGCGATCTCGAAGCGGCGTCAGTCATTATGGCGCGTAGCGACATTGGTGGTGCGCAGATCGTTTACAATTGGCGCTCACTTGAACCCGAGAAGAACAAATACAACTTTTCGCAGATTGAGCAGGATCTGGCTCGTCTCAAGGGAGCCAAGAAGAAACTTTTCATTCAGATCCAGGATCGGTTTTTCGAACAGAATGCCCGATACGTTCCTGATTATCTGATGAATGATGTCAGGTACGGCGGTGGGATATCGCCACAATTTGACAATCCTGGCGAAGGAAAGCCGATTGGCTCGGGTTGGGTGGCACAGCAGTGGGATCCTGCTGTACGCCAACGTTATCAGGCTCTATTGGCAGCGCTTGCAGAGCGTTTCGATGGCCGAGTCTATGGTGTGAACTTACCCGAAACAGCCATTGATCTTGACGAGAAAAGGCCACCCAAGGGATTTACCTGCGATAACTATTTCGCAGGCGAAATGGAAAATCTCACCTTTGCGCGCAAGGTGTTCACCAAGTCACATGTGGTGCAATATGTAAATTTCTGGCCGTGCGAATGGAACAACGACCACAATTACATGGGGCGACTGTTTGAGTTCGCAAGTGCCAATAACATTGGGCTTGGCGGTCCAGATATTGTTCCCAACCGCAAAGCGCAAATGAAGAACTCATATCCGTTCTTCAACAAATACAAAAATAAGCTGGCACTCGTTGCCATGGCTGTGCAGGAGCCGACCTTGACCTACAGGAACCCCAATACGGGCAAGCCATTTAGCAAGGAGGAGTTTGTACAATTCGCAGAAGACTATCTCGGTGCAGATATCATTTTCTGGAGCACGGCGTCCCCCTGGTTGGCGAAGAAATAGGTATCAGTTGCTGAGAAAAGAAAGCCTCACGGCGAAATAATGGGGGCAGGTCACGGCCCGTGATATTTCCCCCGGGAGGCTGAGCAGTTATTAATAAGCACCAGATGATCGAGTCGTTAAACGGGTAGGTCGATAGCTTTCAGGAATTTGCGGGTTTTTACCGATGGTCAGTTCTTCACTCACCATCCTTCCGACCGTTGCCGCGCAGGTTACGCCCGGATGCATGACCGCCACGTAAATACCCGTTACATCATCAATAAACCCCATGACAGGATGTCCGTCCTGCGGTACAGGTCGTTGTCCTACCGACTGCTTGAGAAGATAGGCCGATGCCGTTCCTTGTAGCCTGCTTTTTATCGCCGTGAGGGTGTCAGACGCCACGGCTTCAGTATCACCCGTAACCGGATAATCCTCGGCTGCCAGGAGATCCCCGTTAAATGCATGGCGAACTTCAATGTCATCGCCCGATATTAGGGTATTAACAACGTGCTTTGTCACGCGGTAACGGAGGAGAATGGCTGGCGAAGCCACGATCGGGAGCGAAATCCCTATCATGCTCAGCAACGAAGTTATACCCGTCCCGCAGGCCAGAATGACACAATCCGCGTCTATTATGCCTTCCGCTGTTTCGATGCCAATTACTCTATTTCCCTCTTTCCTAAACCCGGTGACGAGCGTCTGTGTTTTCAACTCCGCACCAAGACAGCAGGCCTTATCCAGCAGGGATCGGGTGGCCTCTGCCGGATCCATTGCGCCATCCTGAACGGCATAATGCGCCCGTGAAGGTGGGGCATTCATCGCTGGCTCCAGCCGGGATATATCAGACTGCTGAAGCATTCTCGACTCATCTTGTTCGCAAGGCGAATCAGCCCCGTAACTTAGCGCACCAACCCAACGTATACAAAGCTCCGGAATTTCTTTTTCTAATCTGTGCCAGTCTTCCGCCGACGCTCGGCGGAGAAGTGCATCCGGGGCATCGTCACTCACAGTGGTGTGGATCCAGCCAAAAGCGCTGCCGGTGGCACCAGAAGCTGGATGCGCTCGATCGATAACGGTCACTTTTATTCCACGGCTGGCCAAATGATAAGCGATTGAGGCCCCTATAATCCCCGCGCCCACAATAATCATACTTTTTGTAGTGGAACACATACCGTTTCCTCGCATAAAAGGGCCCAGGCATTAGCAAAATCCGCCGTAACCCCTCGACATTAGTTTTGTGGCCATTCTTGCTTCAGTAGCGCGTAAATCAGTTCATCGCCCCATTGACCATCAAAGCGATCGTTCTGTCGTAAATGTGCCTCTTTGCGCATACCCAAGCGTTCGACCACGCCGATAGAACCGCGATTGGCTGCATCAAGCCGGGCAAAAATGCGGTGGAACCCCACTTCGGTGAATCCACGTTCCAGCACCGAATGTACAGCTTCTGCCGCATAGCCTTTACCGGCATAAACCGGGTTAAAGATATAACCGATTTCTCCTTGTAGCGCCGCGCTGCTGGCCAGTTTAAGCAACACTTCACCAATGAGTTCGCCGCTATCCTGCAATGTGACGGCACAATAAAAAGTGTCACCATCTTCACTGAAACGTGATGCTACGGCCTTTGCCAACCGATTTTCCATTTGCGCCTGCTCTGGTGGTGGAGCATACAAGTAGCGGTAGACTTCGGGAAGGCGATGGTAAGCCGCATAGGCGTGGAGATCGTCAGGGGTAAAACGGCGTAGCCGCAGGCGCTCGGTGGAGAATGGCAGGGTAATCGAATGCAAGAAATTATCCTTTTCTAATGTGTTGTTATGGTGAAGGGGTCGATACTACCAATGACCTGTTAACGTTCCAGCATAGAAAGAATATGATTTTTGGTAAGCGGGGCCAGTTGCACCGGCTGGTTGCTAGAAGGTTCAAACCATATCACTTCTTCGATTTCTGCAGCGGGCAGAAAGTGGGTCTCTTCAGTGCTGACTCTGAACATGTCAGCAATCAGCATATGTCCAGGCTCATTGGCTGCGAGATCCGTAAACCGCCCTAGTGGGATCATCTCATCAGGGTTGAAGGAGGCATTCAGTTCCTCTTTCAATTCACGTGCAAGTGCCACCTCTGGCCGCTCACCGGATTCAATTTTTCCACCCGGTTGCATAAACCACTCCGTGTTGCGTTTTCTGACCAGAAGGATCCGGCCAGCCCGATCGGTGATGACGGCCGCAGCTATATGAATTTGCTTACTCTCTGACATTCTGAATCCCGTTGTTTGGTATAAAAGCACCCCGCGTGAAGGCATCAAATGTACCAGAGTGGGGAGGGTGATTCCTAGCCTAGTCAGGCAAAGCAGATCCTCTAACCTGTGCTACGCTCTGGTTCTACAAAATCTAGAAGTGGAACTACATGATGACTAAACCTGCTGCCAGCTTTCAGTCCAGTTCGTTTGTGATTGCGGTTCGCGATCTCAAGAAAAGTGCTGCTTATTTTTGCGATGTCCTGGGATTTGACCTGGCATGGCCGGAGGGGATGGGCTGGCAACTCGCCACCAGGGGATGTGTGCGTATCATGTTAGGTCATTCACCGGATGCTATGTCACCAGCGGATACCGGCGATCACAACTATTTTGCTTATCTGTATGTCGATGATGCCCAGACACTTTATGAAGAGTTTGTCAGCAAGGGGGCGATCATATTGGCTCCACCGGTTGATAAACCGCATGGCATGCGTGAATTTACCGTAGGAACACCCGATGGCCACAGAATGGTGGTTGGCCAGGATCTCGATTAGCGTGTGTTTACCCGCTGTGAATTCAAGGAGGAAAGAGGGGGTTTTATACTTAATCTGACACTTTCTGCCTTGGGTTGTATAAGATCTGACCGTCCACTCAGTGCCAGGAACGGACATTGATCAGATTTTTTAAAATTATCTTAGAGGGGTTTCTAAAGGTATTGACTGTTAATAAATAAATAGTGTATCTATTAAGCAATAACTATAATGCGATTTGCCATTTGTTATAATCTTATATCGTATGTTAGTAATCATATCTTTGTTAAGGGAGTGAAATGAGTATTTGCATATATTGTGGTCAAGAAGGGAAAGTGACTAGAGAACACATTCTCCCATCTTTTATCTATGAGTATCAAAATAGTACTATCTCTGAAAAAGCGATAGGATGGCAAGAAAAACCAAAAAAAATAATAAGCGGCGAAGCAAAAATAAAAGATGTCTGTTCTCATTGTAATAATGTAATTCTAAGCGAACTGGATGGTTACGTAAAAAAATGCTCGAGCGTTCTGGTTTCTTTACAGAGTGCTTCTTAAAAGAGCAAGTTAACATCGATTATAATTACAGTCTACTTTCCCGCTGGTTACTTAAAGTAGCATTCAATTCATCTAGGGCTAGTGGAAAAAAATTAACCTTCTTTGATAAATACAAAGATGTTATTTTAGGAAAAAGCTCTGATCTTTCTGGTTTTGCTATCTCTGCTGGATTACTTAAACCATTAAAATTGACAACTTTAGAAATGGAAAAATATGGTCATTACCTAAAGATTGATCCCTCGGGTTACGTAAACCCATTTTTTAGTAGAATATCATGGGCTGAATTAGAATCATCAGAATACGCGGTGAAACAAATTATCATTGGTGCTGCAATTTTTCATGTTATAGCTTTCAAAGATGATTTACTTAGAGCTCGCAAGAAAATTTTAATTAATGAATATTTAGAAATTTGCAAAGGAATGACTCTTATTAGGAAAAATGAATCTAAAATAAATGTAATTAAAACACCCCTCACTTTTATTGACTCGATGAAAAATCATATGCTACGCCCAGAAGTAGAACCATATCTGAGAGAGTTATCTAAAAAACTTAATTAACTTGCCGCTAAAGATATTTGACAACAGGACCTGTTAATTTCTTGTATTTAAATCATTAGTCACTCAAGGTCTGCTTCACGCTCATAGCAGACCTGACAGCCCATCAGTCTGTGCGTTTCGTGCCAGAAGCAGACCTCAAGCTCCATTAATGCGATTAGCACAATGCCTTTGAGAAACAGACAGCGGCTGTATTGCTTGTGCAAGGAGCATAATTTTCAATACGACACACCCATTTTGATTATAAAACCACTCTAGTGGCCTGCTGATCCTTGTGTCTTCCGAGAAGCTGACAGCAATACTTCCTCCCACTATGCCTATCTGTCGTTCATACAGGCGTTTGAGATGCCGTAAATGTGCCATTTTCTAAAAAGAAACCAATGTTTGGCGAAGGAACTCGAAACCTGTCAGAAATTTCAGGAGGAGAAGTACCCAGATGAGAATCTCAAATATCGGGAATATGGCCTGAAATTTTTTGAACCGGCAGGGTTGAATCATTTCTTAAATTTTTGTTAAAATGGCCAATCCAACCCTTCTCGATTGTAAAACCAGCTAACTAACAGAATAAAAGGTCAAAAGCAATGAGCTATAACAATTATATCAATTTAACAAATGAATTATTGGATAAGCCTATTTATAGAATTATGCCAATACACCGTTTTCTTCAATTACTTGAAGAAAAGAAATTAACCTTAGTAAAGCCAAAAAAATGGGATGATCCATTTGAGAATGCTTTATTAAATTGTGCCATTGAAACTTCTGACGGCGAAACAGGGTCATTTGCCGCAAAAGATTCCGTTTATGGTCAATGCTGGACATTTCACCGTGAAACTGATGCAATGTGGCGGATATATTCCCATGATAAAGATGGTGTAAGAGTTTCAACCACACCAAGAAAATTATTAACCGCACTTCAAACAGCAGAGCCGAAGTACCATAATTTAAAATGCTTTATAGGCAAGGTTTCTTATCTTCCAAGAAATAAACTTCTAAAAAAACTTCAATCAATTGATTTATTAAATTCCAATGGTTCAGGTATTGCTGAATCACTTTTATATAAACGAACAGAATTCAAACACGAAAACGAAATTCGTTTAATTTATTCAGGTGATGACAATACCAGTATTAGTGATATTTTCCAATTTGACATTGAACCAGACAAGTTGTTAGACAGGGTGTTATTTGACCCAAGAATGGAAAAAAATTTAAGGCAAGCATATGTATTGGCAATTGAGGAAAAAGGCTGTGAAACTGAAGTAAAAAGATCTACTCTATACGATGCTCCCGCAGGGCTAACATTTAAATTGCCGTGAAATTAAAAAATAGAAAATGGGGCTCATTGAGTTCCTTTTTTCTATTCATAAAAAACTAATTTCTGGGGTTTGCGCACTTATGTAAGTATCACGCCAGCTTTCATGCCTGTAGGGATACGTTTCGAGGAACGCTATGACTCGGAGGTTTTTAATGTCCGCTTCTCGCTCTTAGCCGACATGGTTCTCCCCAGTGGCTGGAAACGAACTTTGCAAGCACTCCGTTGAATTAATCAACGAAGTACAGGTCACGATACCGTGAGAGATACTTTCACTTTCAGAACGGGCAGGCATTACAGGCTTTGATTAACTCTTCACTAATAGGGTGAACAAAATGCAACTCGTTGGCATGCAGCATCAGCCGCGGTGTCCGTTCGGTGCCTGGCAGCAGGAGACCGCCATACAGATCGCAGCCCAAAATAGGGTGGCCCAACTGCTGGCAGTGAATACGCAATTGATGGGTGCGCCCGGTCTCCGGGGTTAGCTCTACACGCGTCTAAGGCAGTAACGTCCCGTCTTCCTGTTCTTGATAAAAACGCTCAACGACACGATATCGGGAACGAGCGGGTTTGCCGCGAAGGTAGCTTGAGACTGCTGACAAACCCTCACCGGTCTCACAGCGTAGGGGCGCTGCATGCTGCGCCCGTCAGAATAATCAATGAGTCATTAAAATCACCAGTACAGTGCAAACAAGCGTGGGCAAAGTTTTGCCAGTGTTTCCTCATCGTCTTCCCAGTCAGTACCGGATGGTTCACTCGGGAACTTAATGGTTTTATAGGAGGTTTGTTCAAATAACGCTTCTTCGTATCCAGGATGGAGCTCTTCAATGATTCGGCCTACCAGGTACGAGTAACCTTCATGTTGTCCTTCCTCTTCGCCATCCACAATATCGGCCAGTGAGTCAGGATTTATCAGTGCGGCTTCATACACGCTTTGGCCACGCGAGATCAGCCAATCTCTGAAATCCATAAACCCATCATCAGAACATCCGCCACCCATGATGTAGGCTGCAGCCCATAAATGCCATGTGTAGGCTTGATTATGTAGTTCTGTGAAGCGTTTTTTAAATGCAATGAGCTCTTCAGGCGAAAGCTGACGCAGTGCGCTATCTAGCGCCTGCATATTCTCTGCTAGATCTTCAATCATTGCTGTTCTGGCCTGATCAATGAGTTGCCAGAAGACTTCATCATTCATTCCTTATCTTCCTTATAACGTGCCCAGCAGGTTGCGGTGGCACGGGACGAGAGGGAGATGATATCAGCGCAACCATCAAAATCCACGGCTTAAGATTTCCCGAATTGGCGGGCGGCTGGGGAGGGACTCATTTTGAGGCTAAGCATCACGTGCAAATGAAGCGATTGTGAAACCTTCGTAAACAATAAATTTGTGATAGCTCATTGTTTTCAACCTTGATGCTTGATTTTCCATGCGTTAATGGCAATCTTGACTCATTAGTAACATTGCTGGATGGGAAGCCGCATGCAGGGTGCTGGGATCTGAGGGCGGTAGCGTGTGCGATTAAGAGATATGCGTTACGGTTGTGGCTAATGTATGACCTTTTCGACCAGTGCCAGAGCAAAAAACAGGCCATGAGTTCAGTAAAAACACCCGAATTTTTAACACCAATGGAGAAGGCATTTATGGACGAAGATATAGAGTATAACGTCGTGTGGGATGAGGAAGAGGCTGAGTTCCTTAATGAACTGGCAGTGGTCATACTTAAAGACAAATATTCTTTGTGGCCTGACTTATTAGCCAAGATTAGCAAGGATCCTGCTGGTTTTGAAAATGAGGAGGTTGATACATATGGCATTTTTGAAATCATCGAAGATGAGGGCGGCGAGCTAAGAAATGGCAACCTGATGGAAATTTTCCTCCGTGTTCTCTCAGGGGAAGACCTCACTGCATATGTCGATTGGAAGTGTGAAGATGAAGAAGGGCAGCTAGCACGCTTTACAGCTGAGCGAGTTAGATCATTAACAAAGAATGAAGATTTAGCGACAGCCTTGGAAGTTCAGCTTTTACACTCGACAAAATATGACGAAATAGACAAAGCCTGTGAAGAGGGAAACCGTTATCTTGATGAGATCTTTGAGAGAGTTCAGTTGGCGCTAAATGAGCAGGGTTTTGAGATCGCCAATCTTAATACTGGGACAGATTCATATAATGTGTTTGTTGCCACGATAGAAGATTACGAGCGAGTTGCTAATATCGATAACTCATTACTGACGGTGCAAAATTTTCTTAGCTAAAAGTTTAAGCGAAAAGGTGATATTCGTGTTGAATTTTGGATGCTTGGTATAGAAAAAAAACGACAATCATAATTTTTTTGATAATCATTGCGCGATGAAAGCCAAACTAAAAATCTTCGACTTTTACTTAATTTAACACTTTTGTCATCTTGGCCCAAGAATACATCATCAGCCCTAATGTAAAAATCTATCATTAATATTGTAGCAGTATTCCTATGTAAATGCAGATAATAAGGCCCCAATGTCCATAACTTCTAACATCAATGACGAGTTTCATGCCTTTTCTCAAAAATTTGACACTGCGTATGAGGACAACGCGCTTAGTACACGTGGACAGTTTTTGCAGGCCTATCCACTCCGACAACTTAAAAACATTACTCTTGATGAGTATATAATCGGTAAGGGCACTGCATCATTTTGTGCATGTGTTGAAGCAAAAACTAGATCTTGGGCAAATATGCAAGGTGCAACAGCATACAAGTTTGGTATTTACTTTGGTAAAACAAAGTCTGATCCCATAACTCAATACCGCTTTACAAAGAAGTTTGGTAAAACAAAAAATGAAGCCTTTAATGGCGTTAAAGAAGCACTCTTACACCTTGTTCAAGCAGGAAAATCTAAAGATTTTCGCACTATAGATGAAAACCCACTTTCCCAAATGTTCAAGGCCAAGATATTGAGCCTTTATTTTCCGGACATTTACTTGAACGTATGTAGTTCTGAACACCTCAAACATATAGCTTTGGAAATGGGGATTCAGCAACAAAAATACGTGAGTAAATATCAACATTTGTTAATCGAAAAAAAATTGGAAAATAAAGTCACAAAGGACTGGAGTAATCCTAAATTTATGTCATTCCTTTATGCCAAGTTCATACATGGTGACCAGAATACTAACCATTCAACTATTGTTAAAAAACCCAAGAGAAAAATTAGGCGCAAAGTTAATTTTGAAGAAATTACAGCAAAAAGAAATGCCATAGGAAAAATTAGCGAGGATTTCGCCTTCAAATGGGAAAAAAATCGTCTAATTGGTCTCGGATATCAAGAGCTGGTAGCGGAAATAAAAGACCGTCGCGACTATCCATCCTATGGATATGACTACCTTTCCTTTAATGCCCCCGGACACGAAAGGTACATAGAGGTTAAATCTGTTGGCCGAAATAAAAAAGAAGAATGTTTTCAATTTTACCTATCTGAAAATGAACTATCCATTTCTAAATCAGAAGAGAACTGGAGAGGTTATTATTTTTATTTGGTACTTTATAGCAAAGACGGAAAACCTTACGATGTCTTAGCTCGTCGCGCCAATGAGTTTTATTCAAATAGTGAGATGTCTCCCTGTGCTTACGTTGTAAGATTTGATCTTGAAGATCATAATTAAGCTCTTTAAAAAATCATCATCCCATTGACCATAAAGCGATCGTTTAAAGGCATCAAATGTTTCCAGAATAGGGAGGGTGACTCTTGGCCGGGATCAATGTTAGTCAGGCAAAGCAGATCATCTAACCTGTGCTACGCTCTGGTTTACAAAATCTTGAAGTGGAACTACATGATGACTAAACCTGCTGCCAGTTTTCAGTCCAGTTCGTTTGTGATTGCAGTTCGCGATCTCAAAACAAGCTCTGCTTATTTTAGCGATGTCCTGGGATTTGACTTGGCATGGCCGGAGGGGATGGGCTGGCAACTAGCCACCAGGGGATGCGTGCGTATCATGTTAGGTCATTCGCCGGATGCTATGTCACCCGCAGATATGGGCGATCACAACTATTTTGCCTATCTGTATGTCGATGATGCCCAGAAACTTTATGAAGAGTTTGTAAGCTAAGGGGGCGATCATACTGGCTCCCCCTGTTGATAAACCGCATGGCATGCGTGAATTTACCTTAGGGACTCCCGAGGGTCACAGAATGATGGTTGGCCAGGATCTCGATTAGCCTGTGTTTACCCGCTGTGAATCCTAGGAAGAAACAGGGCGTTTTATACTTAATCTCACACTTTCTGCTTTGAGTTGTATAATATTTCACCGTGCGATCAGTGCTAGAAACGGACCTGAAGAGCATAATAGCCAGTGTTAATTTCTCGGAAATGGGGATACTAGTCTCTAGGTTCCCATGGACGTATTGTATCCTTTACTCAATATATTAAGTGAGCTTGTGATATGAATGAAAACCTTTATCGCTTGATTTTTGACTTTCAAGATAAAGTCCAGGTTGCTTTAAAGCTAATGCATCGTTCTGGCATTAAAATGCCATCAAGTCGCAATGAATGGATTGAATATAACATACCCAATACTGGTGAGTTAGATGGTGGTGTTAAATATTATAAACATGGAGCTGGATGCCGAGTAGAGCTAAATTCAGGGGGTGTGGATTTTGATTTTGGGGGGTGGGGTGAGGTAGGAGGGTTTAATTCTTGGTGGTTAAAAAACTTTGCAGGGAAGAATCTAAAAGCTTACGACTTCATAAGTTATGATGATATTTCCGATCATTTGAATAAGGCATTTGATGATGGTGAATTAATTTTTCCAGATCATGATCTTTACTTTATTGCTAATGTTCCATATACCTACGCTATAGACACAGATAGCCTAAATCCTGAGGATGCGCTCCCAACTCGCAATCACGACCGTGTACTAACACTCCACATTCATTATTTCGAAACAGCTGAACTTATGTTTAAAAATTACGATAAGCTCAATCAGAAAATGAAAAAAAATGGCCATTTGAGTCATCGCGAAGAATTTGATATGAGAATTTATCTTTCTACATGGTTAGGTTTTTTAGGTGTGGTCTGTGAAGGTTTTCGAAAATTGAACCTGCGAGTCTTACTCGATAACGAACGCCCAGTTAATTTTAAAGAGTTATTACCAATTTCAGATGATATAGGAAAGTTGATGAAAGAACATTCGAATTCACTCAGGATATTTAGAAATAATATTTTTCATCTTAGAGAGAATACTGAATTTATACGTCATTTTTTTGATAAGGAAGTTGAGCGTCTTCCATGGGCACGTGAATTACATGTGGCACTTTCAGGTTTTTTTTCGCAGTATAGAGTTTTTTGCGAAGTGCATTATGTTATTAATGGGCGTAAAGGTGAGAGCGATATGGTAAAGAAAAAAGTAAAGCGTCGTAAGAAAATCGCTTTAAAATATTGAGGGCATGCTAATGAATTGAGCTATTCACCTTACCTAAAAACGATGTCCTTTTCTCGTTTGAAGCGAACTTGATGGTCTTTCTATGTGCCCGCTTCGTTCCAGGAGCGGACGTTACTAATAGCTCAAGCAAACCGCCCCTTAGCCCTTAATGAAGAATGGAGGGATTGGTATTAATAGGTGAATATCGGAAGATCTCTAACAGGGAAAGGGCCGTTTTTAGGGGGTAACTATATTGCCACCTAGTCACCGTAAGAATATGCACAGAGAGAGCATATTTCACAACAGCCCTCTCAGTTTTATGCAAAGTAATAAAACTTGGGGATATTTAAACGCATTTGAACGTCAGGCGAGCAACGCCATTAACAAGTAAGTGTGTATCAATATCAGTTTTGACTTCACTCATGGATTTATTTTGTACCCTACAAAAATCAGAAGCCTTTTTAGTTGCAGTGCCAATAGCTCCCTGTATACGACCTGCAGCAGGAGCTGCTTCTACCTCAGTGAGATAGTCCCCATTATCCAGTTTTTTGACATCAGACTGATATGTCAAACCCAGGCCTTGAAACTGTGTTTTATCATTTTGCACAGCGCAACCGCTTAAAAAAACACCAATTAAAATAGTGGTAGCAATTATTGATTTTTTCATGTGAAGAATAATCCTTATGTATTTGGTTAGCCTCTATTCTACAAGCTGGAATGAAACATTAATTAAACCAATTGCTATTTATAGATTTGCATAAGGTTATCGTACTGAATATTTGGAGAAATAAATCACACTAACCGACAAACAAGAACGTCAGGTGACACCGTGACAGATACCTTCACTTTCAGAACGGGCAGGCATTACCGGCTTTGATCAACTCTTCGCTAATAGGATGAACAAAATGCAACTCACTGGCATGCAGCATCAGCCGCGGTGTCCGTTCGGTGCCAGGTATCAGGAGACCGCCATATAGATCGCAGCCCAAAATAGGGTGGCCCAGTTGCTGGCAGTGAATGCGTAGTTGATGGGTGCGCCCAGTCTCCGGGGTTAGTTCTACACGCGTCAAAGGCAATAACGTCCCGTCTTCCAACTCGCGATAAAAGCGTTCAACAACACGATAGCGGGAGCGAGCGGGCTTGCCGTGGATTGAGCAAATCGACATCAGCGGGAACAGCGCCGGGTCTTTGGCAATCGCAGCGTCTATCACCCCGTTGCTGTCGAGCAGATGCCCGCAGAGCAGTGCGCTGTAAACTTTGGTCACGGTGCGCTGGCTGAACTGCTGGCAGAGGGCGGCGTTGATAGCCTTATTGCGTGCAACCACCATCAGCCCGGAAGTACCGAAATCAAGGCGGTGAACCAGAGTACAGCCGGGGAATATCTTTACCAGCCGATGATGTACCGAATCGAGATTTTGCGGATTCTTCCCCGAGAGGCTGAGCAGACCGGCGGGCTTATTGATCAGCACCAGGTGATCGTCCTGATAGAGGATCTCTATCTCGTCATGGCACGGTGGGGCAATAAAAGTATCGAAAATCGTAGACATCAGGCTGCCGGATGGAGAGTGGATGTGGATAATAGCGAATTTTCAGCTGGCTGGCGAATCTGGCCGTTAGCCTGATGGAGCAACGGTAATTTTTGATGAAAGTGATACTTGTACGACATGCGCAAACGGAATGGAATCAGCGCGGTATTATCCAGGGGCATATGGATAGTCCGTTGACTAAACGAGGTGTGCTCGAGACATCAGCGTTACTTGAAGCGTTAACAGAAGCAGCTTACCCTACAGACTGTGTCTACTCATCCCCACTTGGTCGTGCCTGGCATATGGGTCAGGCACTAGCGGACCGTTTTCTCTGCCCGTTGGTTGCGGAACCCGCGCTGAAAGAGCAGGCATTCGGTCACTATGAAGGGATGACGCGGGAGCAAATACAATCTGACTATCCCAATGAAGCAGAGTCGCTATTTGCGCGAGATGCGCAGTTTTGTCCCCCTGGCGGCGAGTCGCTGACGCAGGCATCTCGGCGAGTTATCAATTTTTTGCACAGGCAACAAGCGGTAGCTCCACACCAGACAATATGCATAGTGTCTCATGGCCAAGTCAGCCAGGGCGTTCTGGCCTTGCTCAAAGAGGGAAGAATCGATAATTTTCCCCGTTATGCTCAACCGAACGCGAGCTACTCTGTTTTAGACCTGGCTGGGGATAAATGCGTCACTCTCCGATGGGGGATCGCAACACATTTACTTAAGCTGTTGTGATTCGTCATGAACAATCATTAAGACCGGGAAAGGGCACCCGGTCACGATGTCGATACTCCGTAAATTATCGCCACAGCTAAATCTGCAACTGACCATTAATCAGCGTGCGACTCTGCCCACCAATCCAAGGCTCACCGTCAATAAAGCGAACGTTAACCCGGCCATCGCGATGTAGTTGGGTGCCTTGTCGAACCTGATACCCCTGCGCCGTCGAGCCACCGTCGGGGAAGTTATTGGCCTTCAACAAACGTGCCAGGCACGCATTGGCACTGCCAGTCACTGGGTCCTCAACCAACTTGTCCCATTCAACCAGAAACGCTCGCATTTCATAATCTGCTGGCTCACCTGATGAATAGGCACCATAAATCACCACGCCATCAACTTGATGATCAGTTTGTAGCTGTTTAATCATGGCTTGATTCGGCGTCATCGTCAGGCAGGATTGAGCGCTTGGCATACGTACCATCAGCCAGCGAATGCCCATGTCGGCAATCACCGGCATCGTATCGGCTTCAATAACCGCAGGCTGAAAGGCGGCCATTAGCTGTTCTCTTTCCTCTGCAGTAAGCGTCCGAAGCGTTACCGCAGGTGCGGCAAACGCCAGCGTTCCTTCAGATAAGATATTAACCGCAACCAGACCAACCCCACATTCTTGCATAACCACCCCCGGCTGTTTGGTCACCAGCCCAGCCTCCAATAATGCATGGGCCGTGCCCAAAGTCGGATGTCCGGCAAAGGGTAGCTCTTTTTCGGGGGTAAAAATGCGCACCTGATAATCGGCTAGCGGATTAGTCGGTTTGAAAACAAACGTCGTTTCCGAAAGATTGGTCCAGCGAGCTAGTGAAAGCATCTGCATTTCATTCAAGCCCTCTGCTTCCAGGATCACCGCCAAGGGATTACCCTGCAATGGCGAAGTGGTAAATACATCCACCTGTTTGTAGGCGCGAGGTTTCACATCATCTTTTCTGATCATTTGCCGTCATCCGCTAGATACAAGACTTGATGATAGCGTTATTAAATGACGCACATCAATTGCTAATACCTTAAATTGGTTGGCTTTTGTGATACGTTGGCATTCATTGAGATTGATTTAACGCCAATGGTTAGCATCCAAGCCAATAGAAAAACTTTCAACAGATGCTAAATTTTACCGTTTGCCGCCGATCATCAAGTTCTACAAACTAAGCGCGTCTGATAGAACCTTTAGCCCTCAATGATGGAAAATCGCAATGTTGAAGAAATCCCTATCCTGTGTGCTGTTGCTCGCCACCTCAAGTTCAGTGTTTGCCGCACCGCAAACGGAAAAACAAATAGCCGACATTGTGAATCGCACCGTTGCGCCATTGATCAAAGAGCAGGGCATTCCCGGCATGGCGGTGGCGGTGATTTATCAGGGCCAACCTTACTACTTCACCTGGGGATTGGCAGACGTTGCCGGCAAGCAACCCGTCACGCAGCAGACCTTATTCGAGCTCGGTTCGGTCAGTAAAACGTTCACTGGAGTGCTGGGCGGTGATGCCATTGCTCGCGGTGAAATCAACCTTGGCGATCCGGCGAGCAAGTACTGGCCAGCGCTGTCGGGCAAGCAATGGCAAGGGATCACTTTGCTGCACCTGGCAACTTATACCGCCGGTGGCTTACCGCTGCAGATACCGGAAAATGTTACCGATGAAGCATCGCTGCAGAATTACTATCAAACCTGGCAACCGCAGTGGGCTCCGGGCACCAAGCGCCTTTACTCGAACGCCAGTATTGGCCTGTTTGGCGCGCTGATGGTCAAACCATCAGGCATGAGTTTTGAACAGGCGATGACCAAACGCGTATTTCAACCGTTGAAGTTATCGCAAACCTGGATAAACGTGCCACAGCAGGAAGATAAGCACTACGCCTGGGGCTATCGCGATGGGAAGGCGGTTCGCGTTTCTCCGGGCATGTTTGATGCCGAAGCCTATGGCGTGAAGTCATCGATAGAGGATATGGCAAGCTGGGTGCAGGCCAACATGGCGCCTGCCAACGTGAAGGATGCCTCGCTGCAGAAGGGGATTACGCTTGCCCAGTCGCGCTACTGGCATGCCGGTGATATGTATCAAGGCCTGGGTTGGGAAATGCTGAACTGGCCGGTTAAAGAGAAAACCGTGGTCGAGGGTAGCGATAATAAAAACGCACTGGCAGCGTTGAGCGTCACAAAAATCACTCCGCCAGCGCCACCATCGAGCGCCTCTTGGGTACATAAAACCGGCTCGACCGGTGGGTTTGGCAGCTACGCGGCTTTCATTCCTCAACAGGATCTCGGCATCGTGATGCTGGCTAACAAAAATTATCCTAACCCTGTGCGGGTTGAGGCGGCTTACCGCATTCTTGAAGCGTTACAGAAGTAATTGGCTCAGGGGGCATATTGCCCCCTAAATCTCTCAACTACCCCAGCGGCTTTTCAGGTAATTGACGGCCTGCTGGGTCTGTGGCTGATTAAGATAGTCCTCTCTGAACAGGATCGTGCCTTTAATTTGCGATACGGACTCGTTCAAATCCAGCTGCTTTTGTAGCTCCAGCACGCCACCGTTGACCATCCAATCTGGCTCGTTCTTTGACGGGCTCCCAACTTTATACAGTGCAACACCGATATAAAGACGCGTATTGGTGGAGGTCACCACATTCGCCCACCATTTGGCGAGCACATCATAACGGGCCGCGTCACGCGCGAAGGGCCAATACAGCTGTGGGGCAATGTAATCCAGCAACCCAAGCTGTACCCAACTGCGGGTGTCGGCATAAGATTCATCATATGCCGCTGCACCTCGCGTATTGGAACCTGCCACATCGTGTGAGTGGTTACGCCATACGCCAGAAGGGCTGACACCAAATTCAACGTCGGGTTTCAACTTCTTGATAGTACGAGAAACTTGCCCAACCAATTGCTTAGTATTGTCTCGCCGCCAGTCCGCTTTCGAGCCAAAATGTTGACCATACTTTTTGAAGGTCTGGTTGTCGTTAAGCACGGATCCAGGGGACTCAGCATAGAAGTAATCATCAAACTGCACGCCATCAATATCATAGTTGGCAACCACCTCCGCCACGATGCTGGTGATCCAGTCCCGCACCTCCGGGATACCTGGATCGAGCACAAATCGGTCGCCTGCGGTGCGGATCCAGTCGGGGTGTAGTACATAGACGCTGGCTGGCTGCTGCGACAATGTGCGGTTCAGTTTATCAATGGTTACTGGTTTGGTGTTAACGGATACCCGGTAGGGGTTAAACCAGGCATGAACTTTCATACCGCGCTTGTGCGCTTCATCCAGCATAAACTGCAGCGGATCATAGCCTGGGTTGTCGCCAATATTCCCCGTCAGCACATCTGACCATGGCAAAATTTTTGATGCCCAGAGGGCAGTGCCATCTGGTTTAACCTGGAAAAAAACGGTGTTGATACCCAGCGTCTTCAGTTTATCCAGCTTGCCTTGCAATGCTTCCTGCTGTTGTTGAATGCGGATGGCTGGGCTGCTGGCGTTGAGCGATGTCACTGGTGGCCAATCGAGGCGGGAAACGGTTGCCAGCCAAACGCCGCGCACCGGTTCCTGGCTTTGCCGTGATTTATCCGGGTGTGGCTGTTTTGCCACCGAAGGCAACGGAGTGACTAAGGATTTCGCAGGCTCGTTGGTGCAACTGGCTAGTAAAAGCACACCGGCGAGAAGTACGCCTAGTTGTTTAACTTTGGTAAAGCGATGAGAACAGGCGATGATTCGCTCCGGCTTCTATTGATTACTCACTGGGGATATCCCCAACACAATCCTATCATTCTCTTATTATTAGAATTTTAGTCAATACCGGTAGGGCAGATTGATCGGACGCCGGCCTATTGTCGTGACCTGCTGCATCGATCCCTCTCAAGGAGTTGGAGTACGGCCGTTAATCTGCCGTTTAAATCCGTTACACTATGATGTCTTCTATACCAAGGATTTCACCGTTGCCGTGACTAACCTGTCCGATAAAGGTCTCGATCTCAGTAAGTTATGTTTACAAGCGTCCTCTGCTAACAAAATAGCTCCTTCAATTTAACTAAAGAAACTTTTATGAACAAACGCCTATTTGCTGTTTTTCCCGCCATTATTCTGTCCGGCTGTGCTGCCACATGGGAACCGTTAGGTACACCAACAATGACACTGCAAGAGGCGAATAACCTTTGCGAAACTGAGTCATTAGCTCAGTACCCGGTTAAAAATGAGGTTGCTACCAGAAGCGTTGAAAAGCAGGTTTCATTGAAATGCAATAAAGATGACGATGGATGTAACAGCAGTGGTTATAAATATGAAAATAAACTAGGCGTTGAAAGCTACCCCTTGGACGTTAATATAAATAGCCGGAAAGCCGCATTTACTGCCTGCATGGCAAAACAGGGTTGGAGAAACACAAGCTGGCTATAAATAACAGGCCGCGTTTCTGAAGTCTGCATTTTTGATGCAAAGAGCTGTGCTCCAGGCTGATACAACGCCCGGAGCACAAAATGGGATTTTGCGAGTAACGAAATCTTTGGTGGGGACCGAAAATGCCACAATTTATTTAGTACACTCCTCTTCTGTATCAACTCTATCGCAGATCACCTCTACACCAGAAAACGACACCTTACCAGCTCCCTCTCCCTGTGGGAGAGGGTTGGGGTGAGGGGCCAGTAAAGCCAGTGTCTCAAGCCGTGCCGGGATCAAAGGCACTCTTGGCTGCGGTATGGGCCAGTCAAACAGATGTCGAGCCGCTGTGGCGCAGATTTTCCCCTGGCAGGCCCCCATACCGCAGCGGCTATGCAGTTTGGCGGCTGCCCAGCCCGTTTTGGCGTCAATCTCCCCCAGCGTTACATCCTCACAGCGGCACAGAAAGGTGTCGGCAGCGCCGAGGGTTTTCAGCGTTGGGTTTAGCACAAAGGTCTGGCTGACTGCGGCGGCAAAACGCTGCCATACGCTACGATTTGCCAACAATGTCTGAGCACGTACGATATTACCGCTGGCGGCATACCCGGCAATCGCGCCTTCCGCCAAGGCCAGTTCACTTCCCCCCACACCGGTACATTCACCCGCCGCATACAGGTTGGCCACGCTAGTTTGTTGTAAAGCATCAACGGCAATGGCCGCATTCTCTATTCTGCACCCCAATAGCATGGCAAATTCGATATTTGCCACCAGCCCGAATCCACAGGCAAGTCGATCGCAGGCGATCGTACGAACCTGATCCCCTTGTTGGACGCGAACTGCGGTCAGCCGCTGCTCGCCTAGCGCTTCCACTACATAGCTATTGGGGCGATAGCGGCGGTTAATTAAGCGTAATGACTGCCGTACTTTCGCTGGCCAATGCCACAATCCGCTGGCGAATTTCGCCAGGCGTTTCATCGGCGCTTGTTCGGCCAGCAGTATGACCTTGCCACCCGCTTTGGTGACGCTATCGGCAACCGCCAGTAGCAACGGTCCGCTGCCTGCAATGACGATCCGCTCGCCTTGCAGCGATAAGCCATTTTTGATCTGCGCCTGTAAGCCGCCAGCCCCTGTCACGCCCGGCAGCGTCCAGCCAGGGAAGGGCAGTAACAACTCGCGCGCGCCGCAACATAAGATTAAACGCTGATAGTCGATCGTCCCGCAACCCTGGGCATTTTCATACAGGAGTTGCTGCGGCCCGCTTTGTGCCACGACTTTTGTCGCACTGAGCAGGGTGAAGTTATCCAACACGTCAACGGCTTGCCGATAGCGTAGGGCGATCGCGGGTAAGGTGACCGCTGGCCCATCACGCCATATTTGCCCACCAGGCCGAGGGTTATCATCAAGCATGATTATGCGTTGCCGGCTTTCGCCTGCGGCCAGCGCTGCTGACAATCCGGCAGGGCCAGCCCCAATGATCAACACTTCGCATTGCAGGTTGTTCATTTCTCCCCGCTCCTTTCGATACTCATCTCGGGTTGGCACAAGGTTTGGCAGGCCAGCCGCTGTAAGCCATTGATGATCACTCGGCATTCCTGGCACACGCCCATGCCACAAAACGGCGCTCGTGGTTGCTGGCTGACGGAGATCCGGCAATGATCTTGTCCACTGAAACTGAGTGCAGCAGCCACAGTGATGCCTTCCTGTACCTGATAAGGTTGTCCAGCGATGGTTAAGGCGATCAGTTTCATTGGTTGGCCTCGGCTGTGGTGAACATACGCGCGGCGCGATAAGGGGTGTCATCAATTGCTGTGCGCTGCTGTTGGATTTGTGCGGCGATCAATGCGGCGCTGCCCATTGCCGTGGTGACGCCCAGTCCTTCATGGCCGAGGGCCAACCACAGCCATGGATAAGCCGGGTGGGGTCCTAACAGGGGTAAACCATCTGCCGATGCTGCCCGAAACCCCGCCCAGCAGCGGATGAGGCTCATGGTTGCCAATCCGGGCAGGAACTCAGCGGCACGCTTGAGCATGGTGGCGAGCAATGGCATGTCGATTGCCGGATCGAGCGAATCAAACTGGCGTGAGGAACCGATCAGCAACTGACCGGTTGGCCGAGCCTGCACGTTAAAGGCCACCGAGGTTCCATCAGAGGCATGCGCACTAGCCCCATAGCCCAACTCAACCAATTGGTGCCGAACCCGTTGCGGGTAACGATCGGTGATCGCCAGTTGGCCTTTTTTCGCTCTGAGCAGTGGGGCTGGCAACAGCTTGTCGGCGTGTAATCCACAGGCTAACGTTATCACCGGTGCGCTAAGCCGTTCCCCGTTGGCCAGTATCACCGCCTGTTGTTCCAACGCGACCACTTCGCCGTAAACCCGCCGTACCGCATCCCCCGCATCTTCAACCAACCAGCGCGCAGCATTAGGGGCATAAATAATGCCATCCCCCGGCACGCGCAATCCTCCGGCCAAGCCGCTACGCAACATAGGTTCAAGCTGTGCGACTTGTTGTGAGTCCATGAGTTCACTGTTGACTCCAAGTGCTGCCATCCGCTGCTGCTTCACTTCGGCAATCGCCATTTCTTGCGATTTTTCCGCCAACCACAGCGTACCGCAGCCGCGCCAGGCACAGTTACCCGGCATACGGTCCAGCACGCTGCGCCACAAATGCAGGGAATAGGCACTCAGCGCCAGCTCTGCTGGGTTGTCATCCATACAAACCAAATGGCCCATGCCCGCAGCGGTAGCGCCAGGGCGGCGATCGTCAACCAGTAACACTCGTAACCCTTGTTGAGCTAGCTGCCACGCGCAGGCAGCACCGATAATGCCCGCGCCAATGACAATCACATCGGCGGTTGCCATTAACGTATCCCCCAGGCGAAAGCGTCACGTTCATCCAGCAAGAGTTGGCTATCGGCGCAGATAAAAGCCTCCCCGCGAATGAACGGCGTCACGCGGTTGCCTTCACCAGGCTGGTAATATCCGCTGAATTCACTGCCGATCACGCTGGCCTGTCGCCATACTTCACCTGGCTGCAATTTACCGTCTGCTGCCAGGCAGGCGAGTTTGGCGCTGGTCCCGGTGCCGCACGGCGAGCGATCGTAAGCCTTGCCGGGGCACAACACGAAATTGCGGCTATCGGCCCGTTCATCGGCGGCGAAAAGCTCAATATGATCGATGATCCCACCGTCTTCACCGTAGATCCCCGCGTTTTCGAGCGCCTGCCGTACCGCCCAGCTAAAGGCCGTTAGCGCTTCCAGATTGTGGGGGTCGATCGCCAAATGATGATCGCCGATGAGAAAGAACCAGTTGCCGCCCCAGGCGATATCGCCGGTTACCTCACCATAGCCGTCAACGGTCACGGCTACCTGCTGGCGGTAGCGATAGGCGGGGACATTCTCAATGGTTACGCTGCCATCGGCGTGTAGCGTGGCGTTCACCGTGCCGACCGGGGTTTCGATCAGGTGTTCGCCAGCGCTGATGCGCCCCAGGTAAGCCAGGGATGTGATTAGCCCAATCGTGCCGTGGCCGCACATGCCCAGATAACCGGCGTTATTGAAAAAGATCACCCCGGCTGCGGCTTGCGGTGAGCAGGGCTGGCACAGTAACGCCCCCACCAAGACATCGTTGCCCCGGGGTTCCAGAATGATGGCGCTGCGCCAGTCATCATAGCGTTGTGCGAAAAGCGCCTTTCGCTCGGCCATGCTGCCACTGCCCAGGTCGGGAAAACCGTCGATAATCAGCCGGGTGGGTTCACCGCCGGTATGGGAATCGATCGCTCGTAATGTGATGAAGGGGGATACAGGTATCATCGGAGTCTCTCAAGGTTAATTAATTGTTACCAATTACCTAAGACTGACCGAAAGCCACCCTCGCGGCTTGACCTGTTTCGGCAAAGGCCATGCCGAAATCAGCACAGTGCCAAATTGCCTGAGCGAACCCATCATTCAAGGGATAATAAAAAGTATTTATTTATCAGAATATTAATTATTTTTCAGCGTCAAGATCTCGCTCGACAGCCTGAAATCGGCCGAAGGCATGACAAAAGTATGCGGTGATCCGCATATTGGAAACAACGCGCTTGATAAGTTACAGAAAAGTTAATACTGATCCAGGTGAGTTAAAAACAGCCAATTATGGCCACTTGCTGAAAAGGGTATTGCTATGCGATTAACCTCAAGCTTTCAGGCTCCTCCGCTCACTCCCTGCAATGTTGAGCAGCAACCTCAAGAATGCTTTGCTGTCGAACACCTCACCCAGTTCTGTGATGGCTTGGTGCAACAGCGTCCCCATTCGTTACATAGCGTATTGAATTCGCTGGCATTGATTGCGCCGTTGCTTAATGCCATTCCCAATGTGGTGTTTTTTATCAAGGATGCGCAGGCCCGCTATCTGCTGGCCAATCTCACCTTGGCCAAACGCTGTGGTTTTAAAACGGTGACGCCGCTGTTGGGTAAAACCTCGGCAGACGTTTTCCCGACCCAGTTGGGTTCAGGCTATACCGAGCAAGATCTGCGGGTGTTACACCAAGGGGTACAGATCCAGGATCAGCTTGAAATGCACTTATACAGCGGCCGCGAAACGGGCTGGTGCCTGACGCAAAAGCTGGCGCTGTATGACCAGCAGGGCAAGATTATCGGCATGGCCGGCATCTCACATGATTTGCAGGAAGCGAAGGCTAACCACCCGGCCTATCAGCGATTGGCGGCGCTGGATGTTTATATCCGTCAGCATTACGGCAGGCCGATCGCGATGGAAGAGTTGAGGGCGCTGACCGGCCTTTCCGTGGCGCAAATTGAGCGCTACTGTAAACGTATTTTCCACCTGACGCCGCGCCAGATGATCCACAAAGTCCGGTTAGAGAAGGCCACAGAACTGCTGGCTGGCGATATGCCGATTACCGATATCGCATTGCAATGCGGTTATACCGATCACAGCGCTTTCAGCCGCCAGTTCAAGGCCATGACCGGTGCTAGCCCCCGCGATTTTCGCGCCACATTAGTTCCCTAATCACCTGAAATTATGACTTTTATGATGCAACTGCGTCAGAGGCTCCGCTGCGCGCAATTCCCCCTCATTATGCCAATTTCGTCCTCGCATTCGGTGAAAACCGTCAAGCCGCTGCCGAGAATACCGGTCAATCTGTTATTGGATTTTACCAAAAATTAACCGTCAATTAACATTTAAAGGCAAAAGGGACCCATACGATGAGCAATAAAGCGATTAACTGGAGTGGGGTATTTCCGGCAGTCAGTACGCAATTTCGCAGCGATTTTTCTCTGGATCTGGATGCTACCCATGCGGTGATCAAAAACCTGGTCAAAGACGGTGTCTCTGGCCTGGTGGTGTGCGGCACCGTGGGTGAAAACACCTCGCTGACCATGCAAGAGAAACTGGCGGTGATCGAGGTGGCGAAAGACGCCGCACAAGGCAAAATACCGGTGATCGCCGGGATTGCCGAATTCACCACCGCCTTTGCACAGAATATGGCGCGCGAAGCGGAAAAAGCCGGTATTGACGGCGTGATGGTGATGCCTGCGCTGGTTTACTCATCCAAACCGCACGAAACCGCAGCACACTTCCGCAGCGTGGCCACCGCCACCGATCTGCCGATCATGGTCTACAACAATCCGCCGATTTATAAAAACGATGTCACACCTGACATTCTCACCACGTTGGTCGACTGCGACAACATCGTCTGTTTCAAAGACTCTTCTGGCGATACCCGCCGCTTTATCGATTTACGCAATGCGGTCGGCGATCGTTTCGTGTTGTTCGCTGGGTTGGATGATGTGGTGCTGGAAAGCCTCGCCGTGGGCGCAGAAGGGTGGATCTCTGGTATGTCCAACGCGTTCCCACGCGAAGGGGAAACCTTGTTCCGGCTGGCGAAGCAAAAGCGTTTCGAAGAAGCACTGGCCCTGTATAGCTGGTTTATGCCGTTGCTGCATCTGGATGCCCGTCCAGACTTGGTGCAGTGCATCAAGCTCTGTGAAGAACTGGTCGGCCGTGGCAGCGCAGTGACCCGTCCACCGCGTTTGGCATTGCAGGGGGAAACGCTGGAAGAGGTGACGGCGATTATCAACACAGCTCTGGCCAACCGTCCGACTCTGCCAGATGTCGGCCTGTGATCTCTCAAGGAGGCCCGGTATTTAGCCGGGCTATAACAGGCAATCGAACAGGGGAAACCAATGCCAACTCACAGCACATACGCCCTTAGCGGCAAACAGTTTATTGGCGGGCAGCGGATAGCTAGCGGTAACGCCGAACTCATCAGCCTGCGGGCCGATAATAATCAGCCAACAGGCTATCGTTTCCATCAGGCCAGCATTGCAGAGGTTGATGCCGCCGCACAGGCTGCTGCCAGAGCCTTTAGCGCCTATTGCCAAACCAGTGCCGAGCAGCGAGCGGATTTTCTTGCCGCCATCGCCGATGAACTGGATGCGTTAGGGGAGGATTTTTTTGCCTTTGCCGCACAAGAGACTGCGCTGCCTCTCCCACGTCTGATTGGTGAGCGCGCTAGAACCAGCGGGCAGATGCGACTGTTTGCCGAACTGCTGCGCAGTGGCCGCGTGCACGGGGCGAGAATTGATTGCGCATTACCAGAACGTACACCGCTGCCAAGACCCGATTTACGCCAGTATCGCGTGGCCATCGGTCCTGTTGCGGTGTTTGGTGCCAGTAATTTCCCGCTGGCGTTCTCTACCGCCGGTGGTGATACCGCCGCCGCGCTGGCCGCCGGTTGCCCCGTGGTGTTCAAGGCACATAGTGGCCATATGATCACGGCGGAATTGACCGCACAGGCTATTGAACGTGCAGTGCAAAAACAGCGGATACCTGCCGGTGTCTTCAATATGGTGTTCGGCAGCAGCATCGGTGCCGATTTGGTGCAACATCCGGCGATCCAGGCGGTAGGGTTCACCGGCTCATTGCAAGGTGGCCGGGCATTATTTGATTTGGCGATGCAACGTCCACAACCCATCCCGGTGTTTGCCGAAATGTCGAGCATCAACCCGGTGGTGGTCTTGCCACAGGCGTTGGCTCAGCGTGGCGCGCACCTTGCAAAAGAGTTGGTTGCCTCTTTCACGCTCGGTTGCGGCCAATTCTGCACCAAACCGGGGCTGATTATCGGCCAGCGCAGCCCGGCCTTCAGCCAGCTGATCGCCGATTTACAAACTCAGGTTAATGCCTGCCCGCCTCAAACCATGCTGAATGCCGGTACGCGGGATCATTATCTGAGTGGCTTGCAGAGATGGGATCAACATCCTCAGCTACGGCATCTGGCCGGAAGCAGGGCAGAACAACCCCATCTTGCGGTAGCTCAGCTCTATCAGGCCGACATTAGTTTGTTGATTAACGCAGATCCGCTGTTGCAGGAAGAGGTTTTTGGCCCCGTGGCGATAGTTGTTGAAGTCGCAGACCGGGCGCAACTGCTTGCCGCACTGGAAAACCTGCAAGGGCAACTCACCGCCACGCTTCTGGCTGAACAGGAAGACCTTGGCGAGGCGAGTGAGTTGGCGCAATTACTGATCCACAAAGCGGGGCGTGTGCTGTTTAACGGCTACCCGACCGGCGTGGAAGTCTGCGAAGCCATGGTGCACGGCGGCCCTTATCCGGCGACCAGCGATCCCCGTGGTACCTCGGTCGGTACGCTGGCTATCGAGCGGTTTTTGCGCCCAGTCTGCCTACAAAACTACCCGGCAGCGCTATTGCCCCCCGCGCTGCAAGATAGCAATCCACTGAACCTGTTGCGCCTGGTCAACGGTGAATACACCCGCGCAGCCCTCCATTCACCTGTGGCAATGAAATAATTCGAAAGGTAATGCTATGACCATACAGGGAAAATTTAAAAAGCAGCTGACGCTAACCGATCTGACATTTATCGGCCTGGGCGCGATTTTTGGTTCTGGCTGGCTGTTCGCCGCCAGCCATGTTGCTTCTATCGCGGGGCCCGCGGGGATCTATTCGTGGCTGCTCGGTGGGTTCGCCGTGCTGCTCCTGGGGATTGTTTATTGCGAGCTGGGTGCCGCACTTCCTCGCGCCGGTGGCATCATTCGTTACCCGGTGTTTTCCCACGGGGAACTGATGGGCTATCTGTTGGGGTTCATTACACTGATTGCGTTCTCCAGCCTGATCTCGATCGAGGTTGTCGCCGCCCGGCAATATGCAGCAGCCTGGTTCCCCGCGCTCAGCCAGCCTGGCTCGGGCGATCCCACGTTGATCGGTTGGCTGACGCAATTTATCTTGCTGTGCCTGTTCTTTACGCTGAATTACTACAGCGTGAAGACGTTTGCCAAATCCAACAACCTGATCAGCATACTCAAGTTCATCGTGCCGGTACTGGTGATCGTGGTGCTGTTCACCTTCTTCAAACCTGAAAACCTGCACAGTCAAGGCTTTGCGCCCTTTGGTTCCGCCGGGGTGGAAGCGGCAATTTCAGCCGGTGGGATCATCTTCGCCTATCTGGGGCTGACGCCAATTATCTCGGTGGCCAGCGAAGTCCAAAAGCCGCAGCGAACCATCCCGATCGCACTGATCCTGTCGGTGGTGCTTTCCACCATTATCTATGTGCTACTGCAACTGGCTTTCCTCGGCAGTATTCCAAGCGAAATGCTGAGCGGCGGCTGGCAGGATATCAGCAAGCACTTTTCACTGCCGTACCGCGATATTGCCGTAACGTTGGGGATGGGGTGGTTGGCTTTTCTGGTGGTGAGCGACGCGATCGTTTCACCGAGCGGCACGGGCAATATCTATATGAATGCCACGCCGCGTGTAGTGTATGGTTGGGCGCGGGCGGGGACTTTCTTCAAAATTTTTACCCGCGTCGATGGTGAGTCGGGGATCCCGCGTCCGGCGCTGTGGCTGACTTTCGGGTTGGCTATCTTCTGGACGTTGCCTTTCCCTTCCTGGGAGAAGCTGATCGGGGTAGTTTCCGCCGCCTTGGTACTTAGCTATGCCATTGCCCCGGTTACCGCCGCCGGGCTACGCCGTAATGCACCGAATTTACCGCGGCCGTTCTTTGTCTGGGGATTTAGCGTGTTAGGGCCGGTGTCATTCATCATTTCGGCATTGATCGTGTACTGGTCAGGCTGGAACACCGTCTCCTGGTTGCTTGGCCTGCAAATTCTGATGTTCTTTGTCTATATTCTGTTTAAAAACAAGGTACCGACTCACGCCGTCAGCCTGAAGCAGCAGATTTGGTCTTCGCTGTGGCTGATCGCTTTCTACGCCTTGATCATCGTAGCTTCCTATCTCGGCAGTTTTGGCGGTATCAATGCGATTGGTCACCCGTGGGACACCCTGTTGGTGGCGGCCATAGCGCTGCTGATTTATTACTGGGGAGCTTACACCTGTTTACCTCAGGCAAATTTTGTCGGGGACGAGGAAGAGTAATGCTAAAGGAGGAAACGACCATGACCAACACCGTTAATCTTACGTTGCCAGAGGCCTATCAACTGGCGTACAGAGCCTTGCACAGTAATGGTTTCAGCGCCAGACATGCCGATGCGGTGGCAAAGAACGTCGCCGCCGGTGAACGTGATGGCTGCCATTCCCATGGTTTGTATCGTGTATTGGGCTGTGTTCGATCGCTGCATGCTGGCAAAGTGATGGCAGATGCCGAACCGACGTTCACCGACAGCGCTCCGGCGATTTTACGCGTAGACGCTCACGGTGCATTCTCGTTGGTCGCCTATCAAGCGGCGCTGCCCGCCTTTATCGCCAAGGTTCGTCACTGTGGTATTGCCGCACTGGCGATCAATCATTGTGTCCACTTCTCTGCGCTGTGGGCGGATATCGAGCCGCTTACCGAACAGGGGTTGGTTGCGTTGGCTTGCACCCCAAGCCATGCCTGGGTAACGCCCGCCGGGGGGAGCCAGCCCTTGTTTGGCACCAACCCGATAGCCTTTGGTTGGCCACGTCAGGGACAAGCGCCGTTTGTGTTTGATATGGCGACCAGCGCAGCTGCACGCGGTGAGATTGAGCTGCATCGCCGGGCTAATAAGCCACTACCAGAAGGATGGGGAATCGATCGTCAAGGTAAACCTTCTACCGATGCTGCCAGCGTACTGCAAGGCGCAATGTTGACGTTTGGCGGCCATAAGGGCTCAGCATTGGCAGCTATGGTGGAGCTGATTGCCGGGCCGTTGATTGGTGATATGACCAGTAAAGAATCGTTAGCTTACGACCAATCAACAGGCTCTTCACCGTATGGCGGAGAACTGATTATTGCGATGGATCCCGAGCGTTTTCTGGGGGCGGATCAGGAAGAGCATTTCGCCAGAGCTGAAGGGCTTTTTAATGATATGGCAGAGCAAGGAGTCCGTATTCCTGGGGAGCGGCGTTTTAAGGCGCGTCAGCATAGTGAACAGTTTGGTGTGACATTACCGCTGACGTTATATAAAGAGATTGTGGCGTTGTGTCAGTAACCCCCTAGCAGGCTCATCGTTTACCGATGGGCCGATGTGTTTCCCGTTAAATACTCTCTTGTCGCTGTGATATAGATCTGCGCGCAACAATGTGTTAACAATGTTGAAACAATTTATTCAGCGGTAATATCAAAGAGACCGTTTGGTAAACACATTTTTTAAGGGGAAGGGCATGAGACAACAACGCTGGTGGGGAGTCGTGGCGGCATTGCTGCTAATCGTGATCGCCTATGCTGACCGGGTAAATATCTCCGTCATGCTGGTTAACCCCGAATTTCTCCATCACTTTGGCCTGGCAGACAGTCGCGCCTATCAAGGCACATTGATGACCGCCTTTCTGCTAGGTTATGGCCTTTCAGCCATGTTGTTGACCCCGTTTCTGGAAACGCTATTCGGTTATCGTAAAGGTTTAACCCTCAGTGTGGTTCTCTGGGCGCTCTTTACTGCGGCTTCTCCGTTGGTCGGATCGTTCATCATTTTGCTGGTCGTGCGGGCCTTCCTCGGTGTCAGTGAAGGGCCACTTTTCTCGCTGAAAACCATGTACATCAGTGACCATTTCGCCGCCAATGAGCGGGGAAAGCCCAATGCGGTGTCGGCATTAGGCGTATCTTTAGGCTTGGTGATTGGTTTTCCGCTAGTGACTTTTCTGATGAGTCATCTCGGTTGGGCCCTTTCTTTTCATGTCCTGGCGTTAATCAATCTCCTGATCGGTCTGCTTTTGGTGCGCGTGTTTATCCATCCTAGAACAACCGGAGTAGTGCCGCGCAACAGTGAACCCATGATGCAACGAGTCTGTCATACCTTCATTCTGGCTTGGAAGACGCCAATGCTCGGCTGGATCATGCTGGTTGAGATAGCCACGCTTAGTTATCTTTGGGGTTCCAGTTCCTGGCTGCCCGCTTACCTGACCAATGAACGTGGCTTTTCCATCAACCAAATGGGCTGGCTAGCATCGCTACCCTTTATTATCAGTATCTTCTCCAAGTATCTTGGCGGGGTGATCCTGGATCGTGTCAGACCACAACAGATGCCATTGATTTTTGCCTTTGGCGGGGCAGCAACGGCTATCTGCATGCTAGGGGTTATGCTGAGCTCGCAAAGTGGCTGGCTGGCCGTGTTCCTGTTATCGGCTAACGCTTGTTGGGGAGCTCAAGGTGCAGCAATTCCCACCTTGATCCAGCACCATGCCAAAGCAGAAAGCGTTGGTTCTGCTTATGGACTGATCAACGGTGTGGGTAATATCTTTTCGGCATTTATTCCCTTGCTGATGGGGTTGGTGATGATGTCGTTTGGCACCGTCTCATCAGGCTTTTCGGTGCTGGTGGCATCGCAGATTTTGACTATGTTCGCTGGTGGGATGCTGTTTGTTCGCATGCAAGGTAACCGGCAATTCACCACGGCGTGGTGAGCGTGAAGGGCTTGGATTGCTAGTCGATCTGCAATTCGGCAGCGAGCAGCTCCAGTATGGCATCCACTTTTGGCTGCAGTTGTCGCCCAATGGGCCACACCAGATTCAGCGGCAGGCCATCAGTTGTCAGTTCCGGTAGGATTTGCACCAATTCACCACGTGCAATCTCATCGCAGACCAGCCACGTTGCCAACTGTGCGATGCCGCATCCAGCCTTGACCGCGGCAACCTGAGCCTCGCCGTTGCCGACAATAATGCGGCCTTCCATCGTGCGCCGCTCAATCATTCCTGCATCATGCGCGATCAGCCACGGGCCTGTGGTTCCATCGGCCTTGCCATAGAGCACGGCATCATGGCGAGACAGTTCGGCGGATGATGTCGGTGTGCCATTGCGAGCCAGGTAATCGGGCGAGGCGCAGAAAATGAGGCGTTCACAGCCCAGGTAGCGATGGCCAACTGAGCTAGGCCAATGATCCGGCCCACCGATACGCACCGCCACGTCAATGGCTTCTTCAAGCAAATCAACGAAGCGATCGGTCAAAGAGACATGCGGGCGTAAGTGCGGGTGCTGCTGCGAGAACTGGAGCAGCAGCGGCCAAACCCGAAGGCGGCCAAATGTCGCCGGAGCATCTAGCCGCAGACGACCCACTGGTTCGCTGTGCTGTGCGGCGAGCACGGCTTCAGCTTCTTCCAAGTCGACCAGTACTCGTACGCAAGTGCGGTAGAACGCTGCCCCTGCATCCGTCAGAGCCAAGCGGCGGGTGGTGCGCTCGAACAGCCGGGTCCCGAGACGTTCTTCAAGGCGCGCCACACTTTTGCTGACGGCAGAGCTGGTCAGGTGCAATTGCTCTGCTGCTGCCGTGAAACTGCCTGCATCGGCCGTCGCCACAAAGGTTTCGATACCCTTAAGTCTTTCCGATGGGATCATGCTGCTCTCGCCAATTGAGGAATTAAATTCATTAATACCGGTAAAATATATCAATAATAAGAATATATTTCTTAAATATACTAAGGGCAACAGAAAATCCCCATGTAGGAGCCTTTTTGATGTCTTGTATTACCGTACCGGGTACCGCCATTTCGGCGAGTCGTAGCCGCCTTTCCATCGTCATTCTTGCGGTGGCGGCTTTCGTCATCGTCACGACCGAATACCTGATCGTCGGACTATTGCCAGCACTGGCACGCGACTTGGATATTTCAATTTCGGCTGCCGGCCAGTTCGTTACCCTGTTCGCCTTCACGGTCATGTTGTTCGGTCCTGTGCTGACTGCGCTGTTGTCACACATTGAACGTAAGCGCCTGTTCATTGCGATTCTGATGATCTTTAGCCTCTCAAACGCTCTGGCCGCAATCGCTCCGAACGTTTGGGTGCTTGCGATTGCCAGGTTCATTCCAGCGCTGGTGCTGCCCGTGTTCTGGGGGACGGCCAGCGAGACGGCCGGACAGATTGCCGGTCCGCATCGTGCCGGTCGAGCAGTATCGCAGGTGTATCTGGGGATCTCAGCCGCCTTACTGTTTGGCATTCCACTGGGTACGCTAGCGTCGGACCTCATCGGCTGGCGTGGCACCTTCTGGATACTGGCAGGGCTGTCGCTGGTTATGACATTGGCCCTGGCGATCTTCATGCCGACCCTGGCACGCCCCGAACGGTTGAGACTGGCAGAGCAGACACGCATCCTCAAAGACCCATATTTTGTCGGTAACGTTGTGTTATCGGTCGTTGTGTTCACCGCAATGTTTACGGCTTACACTTATCTAGCCGACATGCTTGAGCGCATCGCCGGTGTGGCTCCGGCACAAGTCGGTTGGTGGCTCATGGGCTTCGGCGCTATCGGCCTGGTCGGTAACTGGCTTGGCGGGCGCTTTGTGGACCGCAGCCCACTAGGCACTACAGCCATATTCTCGTTATTGCTGGGCATAGGCATGATGGCCAGCGTGCCAGCGGCAGACTCACTCATTCTGTTATGGTTGGCTCTTGCGCTTTGGGGTATAGCCTATACTGCACTGTTTCCAATCTGTCAGGTAAGGGTGATGAAGTCCGCTTCACACGCTCAGGCGCTAGCCGGAACGTTGAACGTCTCTGCTGCCAATGCTGGTACGGGCCTTGGTGCCATTATCGGTGGCCTGGTGATCCCTCAATGGGGATTGGAAAACATCGGTTACGTCGCCACAGGCATCGCGATAACAGCCATTTTGCTGGCGGCTTGGCTTGTACGCTTTCGGCGGCAAAGAGCGGAATAGCGAGCAAAAAACGGATAACTAGGTATCAGAAATCGTATTTTGTACATATGATACTTTCATGTATCAAAAAGGATTTAATAGTGACCGTCATTGAAAACCTAAAGATAAAGTATCCGGGGGCCATTGCATGGCCATTTGGCGATTCCGCCGAAATGGCAGACGAGCTGGCAGACCTGGTTATTAAAGGGGTAAAAACCGCAACCTGCTGTTCGCTTTCATCTTTCAAAAATGAAGAAGAATCACCAACGATCGGCGGCTACAGCATTATCCTAAATGGCAAAGGTGATCCAGTCTGTGTCATTAGGACGATCGCTATGCGGATAATTCGTTTCTGTGATGTGACAGACGAACTTGCGAAAAAAGAAGGCGAGGGAGATCTCAGCCTCAGGTACTGGAAGCAAGGGCATAAACAGTTCTTCCAAAGAGAAGGGAGTTATTGCGACACAATGGAGCTTGTTGCAGAAGAGTTTGAACTGGTCGAGTTGTTGTAATCTATGATCTCACGGTGCTGTAAATTAAATGGAATAGGGTCAATTTAAATGCAGCTGATTTATCCCAGTGATTACTTTAACCCTGCCAAGGCCGATGAAACCTTTGAGCAGGAGTTTACCTGTGCCAGACAGAATGGATTAACCTGTGTGCTGCTGTCCTCTGAACACGCCTCGATGGGAAAGTACAAGTTCTCTCACAGCTTTGAGCCAGATGTCCCCGTGATATGGCGTGGATGGATGCTAAGCCCGGAAGAATATCAACAACTGCATAGAGCCGTTTCGCTAAGCGGCGGGCAACTGCTTGAATCATTTGATGATTACATTCGGTGTCATTACATCACCGGCTGGTACGAAATTTGCCAAAAGTATACACCGGAAACCGTATTGGTCAGTGCAGATGCTGATTTCGGTATGCTGACCGATCAGCTTAAGTGGCCGTGTTACTTTGTTAAGGATTATGTTAAATCACTGACAACCTCCAGAGGCTCTGTTGCCGCAAATGCCGATGAGATCCGCGAAGTGTTGAAATCCATTGAGCACTTCCGTGGGAAGATTGAAGGGGGAGTCAGCCTTAGACGTTTTGAAAATTTTATCCCCGAGAGTGAGCGCAGATATTTCTCATTGAATGGCAAGGTTTTCTCTGCTGACGGAATTATTCCAGAGGTGGTTATTGAAATCGCGCAGCTTATCGATGCTCCATTTTTCTCCATCGATATGATTGAAAATGATGCGGGTCAGCTCCGGCTTATAGAGATCGGGGATGGGCAGGTATCCGACATCAAGGAATGGCCAGTTGAGCGTTTTGTCCGGATATTTATGGCGTCATAGGAGCCCAAATAGACGGGCTTCAGGGGCGCGTAAACGCCCCGATTTAACTTACTCAAATAACCTACGGTGTAGCGCAATAACCGCACCATCAGCAACGTCGCTTGGCAGCAGGAAGCAAAGATTATCATTGGATGCGCCATGGAAAATCATGCGCACGGCATACTCATCCAGATCCACAAATGTATCCCGGCATACGCCCGTGCCACGATGGAGTTGATTGCCAATCAGCGTGACCAAGGCCAGCCCGGTTTCAATCTCGACCCGGCAATGAGAAGAGAGTGCTGTAAGCAACGCGGTGGTTAGGGTGTGATCTTCTCCCGAAGTAGATCCCGTGGAATTCAGGGCTAGCGCTATGCAGCTCTCGGAGGTAGTAACCAGATCCACATCAACCTGATGTGCTGCCAGAATCGCGAACATTTCGGCAAAGAATAGGTATGCTGGTTGCGCATGCAGGCTGTGCAATCTCAGCAACGTCTGTTTGCGGCGAACGGCAATGGCGCGATAAAGTGGCGGATCCTCCGTCTCGCGGCGAACCAGCGTTCCACCGGCAGCGGTATTTTTGCTGGAGCCCACAAAGACCGGGATATTTTTCCGCATCGCGGGTAACAGGGTCGCAGGATGGAGCACTTTCGCACCAAAAGCAGCCATGTCGCTGGCTTCGGAAAAGGAGATGTGGTCGATACGCTGGGCCTGCGCCACAATGCGCGGATCGGTGGTGTAGATCCCGGCCACATCAGTCCAGATATCGACACGTGCGGCCTGCAATGCTTCCCCTAGCAGGGAGGCTGTGTAGTCGCTGCCGCCCCGGCCAAGCGTGGTGGTATGCCCGGCGTCATCACGGCCGATAAAACCCTGGGTGATAACAATTGCCTGCTCAATACGCGGCCGCAGATGGGCTTCTGCCTGATCTTCCACCAGGCTGATATTGGGTTCGGCGCAACCGTAAAGGTTGTTGGTTCGAATGACTTTACGTGCATCAAACCATTCTGCTTGCGCCTCACGTTCACGAAGCACTTCAGCAAATAACAGGCTCGACATCAGTTCGCCATGGCTGACCAGTTCATCACTCAGCGCCGTGGAAGGTGTTGCCAATGCCGTCTCGGCAAGACGGGCAATATTTTCAAGGAGTTGATCGATTTCTTTGCTGATGACCAGCGGCGCTTTCAGGCGGGAAATAATGTTGTACTGGATAGTGCGAAGGGTATCAATTTTATCCATACGATCACGACTTTCCAGCCCTTCAGAAAGTTCGACCAATAGATTTGTGACCCCTGCGGAGGCAGACAAAACGACCAGCCGGACGTGGTCATCAGCAAGAACAATACCGGCACTGCGATTCATCGAGTCAAAGTCAGCAACGCTGGTGCCGCCAAACTTGGCAACGACGAATTGTGGATAAATGCGTGTCATAACAATCTCATATCAGGGCGCCATAAAAAATGGCAAGAAAATTTTCATTCTCGGCATAAGGGAAGCACGCTTCGCCTTACGAAATGTCCGCCCGCGAACATTTCTGATGACAACCCAGGAAAGCCTCCTGTTGTCGATAACGCGTATTGCCTCTTACGCGTTACCGGTGTGATGCGCATTAATTATTTATTTACGGATAGTAAAAATAAGCGCGCCATAGTAAGTGATTTATCTTAATGGATCGACATTTTTATTTTATTTGGCAATAAATCAGTGAAAAAGAATGCCTTACAGACCAGAACCTAACATTCTTAACGGTAAAATCGTGTAACAAAAGAATAAAACCATATCAAAACGATGGTTTTCATGACGTTGTATCCAATCTGGACATTCGTAACGCTTTGCGCGACATTGGTAACAAAAATTAATGCATCGAGAATTGTAAGTCATTGTTATAACTAAGCTTTAAAGGGGCTGTTGCATGCTAAAACAAATGATTGAGTACACCATTAAAATAATATATATTGGCCGCGTTTTTACAGGCAATCCCCTTAACCTTTTACTCAACCCGGCGTTAATAATACCCGAGGTTGTGGGAGTGATATGATGACGGATAAAGTCCGTATTGATACTTTAAGTGCTAGTTCATTACCACAAAGCAATGATACCTTTTTAGCAAGACAGGCCGAGTTTGAGTCTAACGTCAGAAGCTATCCACGAAAACTGCCATTGGCAATTGCCAAAGCGCAGGGCGTTTGGATTACTGATGTTGAAAATAATCAATATCTTGATTGTCTTGCAGGCGCCGGGACTCTGGCGCTGGGTCATAATCATCCTGACGTGCTTCAAAGCATTCAAAGTGTCATCAGCAGCGGCTTACCGTTACATACGCTGGACCTTACCACACCTCTGAAAGATGAATTTTCCTCTTATTTACTCTCTTTATTACCGGGCCAGAGCAAAGAATATTGCCTGCAATTCACCGGTCCGTCTGGCGCTGATGCGGTTGAAGCCGCGCTCAAACTGGCCAAAAAAGTAACGGGCCGTTCAAGCATCATCAGTTTCTCCGGCGGCTACCACGGTATGACGCACGGCGCGCTCTCTGTAACCGGTAACCTGTCACCAAAAGAAGCGGTCAGCAACATGATGCCGGAAGTGCAGTTTATGCCTTATCCGAATCAGTACCGCTGCCCGCTGGGTATCGGTGGCGACGCAGGCGTAAAAGCGCTGACGTACTACTTCGATAACTTGATCAACGACGTGGAAAGCGGCGTACGCAAGCCAGCGGCGGTGATCCTCGAAGCGGTGCAGGGCGAGGGCGGTGTGAACCCAGCTCCGGCCGAGTGGCTGCAGCGCATCCGTAAAGTTACGCAGGACCATGGCATTCTGCTGATCATCGACGAAGTCCAGGCTGGTTTCGCACGCACCGGTAAGCTGTTCGCATTTGAACACGCAGGTATCGAGCCAGACATCATCGTTATGTCTAAAGCTGTCGGTGGCGGTCTGCCGTTGGCCGTACTGGGCATCAAAAAACAGTTTGATGCATGGGCGCCAGGCCACCATACCGGAACATTCCGCGGTAACCAGCTGGCAATGGCCACCGGTCTGACCACGCTTAAGCACCTTAAAGACAACGCCATTGCGGATAAAGTTGCCGCCCAGGGCGAGTGGCTGAAAGGCAAACTGGCCGAACTGCAAAAACGTTATCCGGTTATCGGTCACGTACGCGGCCTGGGCCTGATGATCGGCATTGAGATCGTGAAGCCTAACGAAGCACAGGATCACATGGGATGCTATCCGGCGGATGGTGAACTTTCGGCATTGCTACAGAAAAAATGTTTCGAATCCGGTTTGATTCTGGAGCGTGGCGGCCGTCATGGTTGTGTACTGCGCCTGTTGCCATCACTGCTGATCACCGACGCTGAGCTGGAAATTTTCCTCGATAAATTTGAAAACGCCTTGCTGGCCACTGGCATGGAGCCGGTTTAATCGGAGTTAACGATCGTGTCTGATAACAACCCAATTCTGTCCGGTTCGGCGCAAAGTATCGCCGCCTATCAGGATGCCATTGAGCAGAGCAGCAAAGCCGTTATCGAATGGCTAAAGCAGCCAGAAATGTATCAGGGGAAAACCGTCGACCAGCTGCGCGAGCGCATCCAGTTGAACTTTACCTCTCAGGGCTTGGGTAACCAGGCCGCCATTGAGCGTGCAGTTGAGTATTTCCTCAAGGACAGCCTCTCTGTACATCATGCACAATGTGTGGCGCATCTGCACTGCCCGAGCCTGGTGATTAGCCAGGCTGCAGAAGTGCTGATCAATGCTACTAACCAGAGCATGGACTCCTGGGATCAAAGCCCATCAGCGACCATCATTGAGATCAAACTCATTGAGTGGCTGCGTGAGCAGATAGGATACAGCGCCGGTGATGCCGGCGTGTTCACCAGTGGCGGCACCCAGAGTAACCTTATGGGGCTGATGCTGGCGCGTGATGCTTTTTTCGCGCGTCAGGGGCACTCCGTTCAGCAGCATGGTTTAACGGGTGATCTGAGCAAAATCAAAGTGTTCTGCTCCGAAAGCGCACACTTCTCCGTGCAAAAAAACATGGCGTTGATGGGGCTGGGCTACCAGTCAGTCACCCAGGTGAAAACTGATGCGTTCTCGCGTATGGATCTCGCTGACCTGAAAACCAAACTGGCGCAGGCAAAAGCCAACGGTCAGCAGGTGATGGCGATTGTGGCCACCGCCGGTACCACCGATGCAGGTGCGATTGATCCGTTAGAGGATATCACCGCGCTGGCAGCACAGGAAAATATCTGGGTTCACGTTGATGCCGCATGGGGCGGAGCGCTGCTGCTTTCTGAGAAGTATCGCCACTACCTGAACGGCCTGGAATCTGCAGACTCTGTGACCCTGGATTTCCACAAGCAGTTCTTCCAGACCATCAGCTGTGGTGCATTCCTGTTAAAAGACGCACGCCATTACGAGCTGATGCGTTATCAGGCGGCGTACCTGAACTCTGATTTTGACGAAGAGCAGGGCGTACCGAATCTGGTGTCAAAATCACTGCAAACCACACGTCGTTTTGATGCTCTGAAACTGTGGATGGGCCTTGAAGCGTTGGGTAAAAAGCAGTACGCCGAAATCATTGATAACGGCGTTACGTTGTCACAGAAAGTGGCTGAGTATGTCTCTGCACAGCCACATCTGGAACTGGTTATGCAGCCACAGTTGGCAAGCGTACTGTTCCGATTCTGCCCGAAAAGCGACGATCGCGCGTTTATCGCGCTGTTGAACCAGCGTATCGGCGATGTTCTGTTGGCATCAGGTAGCGCCAACGTTGGGGTAACGGAAGCAGATGGCGTAACCTGTCTGAAGCTAACGCTGCTGAACCCAACGGTTTGTCTGGAGGACGTAAAAATCCTGCTGGCAAGCGTGAAAGAGACGGCTGAAAAATTGCTCAACGCGTAATCCTTTAGTAGCCGAATCTGCGTCGAGTTGCTAGTCAATTCGGCGCAGCTAGGTGAAATCTGGTGGGTAATGATAGCCATTAGTTCTCAGATTTCACATAGCGCGATCAAAAAAGGAGGGCGTTTTGAACGATATTGCACAGCTTTTTCCAGTAATCCAATCACTGGAGGTTAAACTCCATCAGTCGGCAACGCGCAACGATGCCAATCTCGTCGGAGAATTGCTACATGACGATTTTGAAGAGATCGGCTGTTCCGGGCTGCACTATGACAGACAGCAAACCATTGCGGCGCTAAAGTTGGAAAGCGGCCAGCCAGAGATTTTTGCCGAAGCGTTCAAACTGGTCAAGATTGCCGATGGTGCCGTATTGTTGAGGTATAAAAGTTTTCAACGTGATGCGGATGGCAGTATTGTTCGCCGTGCTGAACGTTCTTCGATCTGGTTGCAATCGTCACAAGAGAGCGGAGGCCATTGGCAGATGCGTTTTCACCAAGGAACACAGATCGAGGATTGAAGCCGACTGTGTATCAACTCGAATAATCGCCACTCATGTATCAACTTCTAGAAAAACCAAGCAGACAAAGCGTGAAGGTGAGGTGTGATAAACATAGCGGGATAACCCGGTGCGTAATCGCCAATGCAATTTAACATAATATACATTATGCGCACCAAGGTAACTATACGTGGAATCTGGCTATCTGGTACTGCCGATTGGTCTTCATTGGCCATAGTCAAAAATTCACTTGGCCAACCAACCCCATGCTCTTACCTGACTTTTCAGTACAAAATCTCATCCAAGGCAATCCGCTGATACAACCGACAAAGCTTGTTCTTCATTTGCAGTTGGGCCGGCAAGGATCGAACAAAATCGAGAGCTGAGTCTACCAGTTACCGGCGTAGTACATCATCCCCAAAAGTTGACGATCCTGCTCGCACCCATCCCTGGATTTTGCGACCACGCGAAATCATTGGAAAAATGTCTGGTTGTTCGAATGCCCAACTGTCTCGACCTTTGGCTATACCTGACCAATATCCCATCATCATCTTCACGTTAACACTATGGCCAAACATATACCTAAAGCCGACCTGTCGTTCATTTATACCTCATCAGCAGGTCCGTCAACCCCCCCTATTTTATTGATCGCGCTACGCGATATCTGAAATGAAATGGCTACACTAACCGTGCAGATTTCGCCAAAATGTATGTCTGTGATGACACATTTGTACCTTCTTGGTAAGAATAGTAATTACAGTGGGGCGAACGATGAGTTTTTATCCGCACATGAACATTATAGACATCAGCGATATAAAGAATGCTTAAATGACTGCCTCAAGTCTTTTGAAAGTCTAATGAAAGCCATTCATAAAAAGCACTCTTGGCAATTCAATGATACTGACACAGCTAAAAAATTAATTAACAGCTGCTTGTCTAATAATTTAGTGCCTGAATACCTCCAAAATCAATTTTCTTCAATAAGAATTTTACTCGAGAGCGGCACTCCCACCATCAGAAATAAAGAAGGTGGGCATGGGCAAGGCACGGAAATAACTAAAGTTCCTGAATACTTGGCGAGTTACACTCTTCATTTAACCGCTACTAATCTGCTTTTTTTAGCTAAATGCGAAGAGAGCTATACTGAAAATTAGTTATTGGTTCGTACAGTGACGTTATGTAAAATAGTCGCCTGCGGGATTCTTTTTTCGCAGGCGGTTTTCTATAAATGTCCGCTACCAATTACCATACGGATACGCCTTCCCTTTAATAAAATCAATTATGTCTTTGTCATATCCATAAGAAAAATCACTCTTGGTTATCCCTTTGCAAAGCTCTAATTTATCCCCGGACACAGTCTTAAGGACTGATGGCGTCACGCGAAAATTTGGCTGACTACCGATACCTCGTAGCCAGACTGCAATCTTACCTTCCGGAGCAAGACCAATTTGTATATTGTCGTAATACCGGATATTACCCTGATAATCCTTATACACGCTGGGTTTGCGCATTTTATCCACAACGGCGTCTGACAGGGTCAGGCGAGTTTCATATACTCTTTTATCAATCACCGAGTCCCAGCAAAAAAGAATATGCCTGGGGGGATGTTTAACGTGATTCCAGTGCCCTCCGGGTGCTCGATCGGTATCATTCCAATTACCAATGACTTTATCCAGGTCCGGGGTGCTGTCCAGCGTATTAAACCGGTAATCAGTTCCGTTAGCATCAAGGATAGCGACAAACGTTACCAGTGCGGGTAGCGCCTTGGGCGTGAAAAAATTAAATTTCCACTCGGTGGGCACATCGCTTTGAACGGTAGTCTCGGGCTGGCCCGCACCGTGGCACGCCGTCAGTAGCAGTATAGGAAAAAGCTCTGTCAGACGGATTAGGAACAATGTCTGCTACCAATTACCGTAGGGATAGGTTTTCCCTTTGATAAATTCAGGAGTATCTCCGTAATATTTATACCCATTGGGGTGTCTAGTTATCCCTTTGCAAAGCTCTAATTTATCCCCGGACACAGTCTTTAAGACTGATGGCGTCACGCGATAATTAGGCTGACTACCGATACCTCGTAGCCAGACTGCAACCTTACCTCCCGGAGCAAGACCAATTTGTATGTTGTCGTAATACCCGATATTACCCTGATAATCCTTATACACGCTGGGATTGCGCATTTTCTCCACAACGTCGTCAGACAAGGTCAACCGAGTTTCATACACCTTTTTATCTATCACCGAGTCCCAGCAAAAAAGAATATGCCTGGGGGGCTGCTTAACGTGATTCCAGTGCCCGTTGAGCGCGCGTGCACGGTCATTCCACTCGCCAACAACGCCATACAGCGCTTTCGTGCTGTCGAGAGTATTAAACCGATAATCCGTACCACCAGCATCAAGGATAGCGACAAAAGTCACCATTGCAGGCAGCGCCTGAGGCGTGAAGAAATTAAATTTCCACTCAGTGGGCACATCGTTTTGGACAGGAGACTGGGGCTGGCCCGCACCGTGGCACGCCATCAGCACCAACACAGGAAGAAGCCCTGCCAGACGGGTTATTTTCATATTTTATTTCCATCCATATCGTAAACCGTTCGTTGCCAGCGTTCGTCCGGACGGTTGGTAAAGGTCACCAGCTTCGCCGGTTTGACTGCCCCAGCGATCATTCCCTCACCATCTCTGACCACGCTGTTCCAGTTGGCTGAACAATGGATATATTTCTCTGCCAGCATTTCGATTTCCTGACTGATAAATCCGGGAGCCGATGCCCCATTCCGTACCGCGCGGCCCATCACAATCGCTTTTTCGCACAGGTAGTTTAGTTCTAGTGGCATTGTAAAGTCTGGAACACTTTCATCAATAGGATCAAATACCACGCCTGCATCCTGTGCCGCATCCAGCATCACCCTCAGTACTACCCTCGACCAGTCGTTGCGCGTCGGGCGCTCAATGACCGCTGCTGCCCCGCTGCGTTTTTGCGGCATGCCGTAGCGATCGGCTGGCATCCGTTCGTCGTGCCAGGTATCAATGTTAATCTCCAATACCTGCAACAAAGGACCAATCGCTGGCCAGGTATCCATCGCGCTGAGCTGCTCACAGGCCTGCTGATAAACCCGTGTTTTCGTATCAGATGTGGAAAAGGGCACGGTTTCAAACTGCGGACGGGTAATGAAATAAGCTTCGTACTCGTCAGGGTTGTAACCGCCACCAATGTCAGAGTGCGCACCAGGCAAAGCCAGTTCCGGCCACGCAGGCTTCACACTGTTCAATGCAAAGTTAAACCGGCATTCGTGCTGTGCGGTGATATGAAAAACCTTCTCGGCCACTCCCGGACGCAGCACAATATTCACCTCACCCGTATCGGCGCTGTGCGGATTGAACCCGTTGACCGGCGTACCAATGCCAGCCACCGTATCAAATATCCCCAGAAAACGCGTTTTACCGCCGGGCGTGCCTGAGAACTCAACACTTCCCAGACCGGCCTTGATGGCAGCGATAATCGCCTGATCCTGACTGAATACCCGGTTGGCAAAATGCCGAGCCGCCGCGGCTCCCCGGCTGAAACCGAAAATATCAAACTGTAATTCCCTGACGATGTCGATATCAGTTCCGGATGGATTGGTTAAATAGTCTTTGATGGCGGCAACCAGTGCCCTCACTGCCTTGTCGGTTTTACTCACCACACCGGAGTTACCCCGGCCGGTGCCCATCCCGTAAGCACTGTCACCTTCCCCGCTTTCCGTACCAATCCCCTCTATATAAATTGCGTTCTGTCCCTGCTCACTATCAACGGGGAGGTTGGTAGAGTACAGTGTATTGAGCCAGTGCACATTGGTGTAATATCCGAGATGACTACCTGCAGCGAAGCCGCTGTGTCCGCTTTTTAGCTGCACGCACTGGAAATAAGCTGACTGAGCATCGGCATTGTTCATCCCAAAATGCTCTCCGGAGCAGGCATCAAGGCTGGCGGCGGTATTATCCGCATTATTGCCGGTGCCGTCGAAAAATACCCCAATGGTCAGGGTAATTTCCCTCTTCTGCCTTTCATTTTTGGCCGCCTGCGCGTGCTGCTCAGGCTCTGCTGTCTGTTTCTTCACACTCTGAGCATACTGCGCTGGCTCCGCTGCCTGTCCGTTATTCATCAGCATTGAGCTCGGAGATATGGATGGGGCAACCGAGAGCGGTTGACTGCTCGCAACTAGACGATGGCTACCAACCGGACAACCACAAGCCACAAGGTGGCCGTCAAGTGCCGTTGGTACACCATAAAAACTTAAGTTTGCTTCCCCTTCGGCAATAACCCCGATTTTCCCGCAAGCCGGACACGAAACCTTATGCCCTTTCAGCGCGACGGGAATACCATCACACGTGTAACGATTTCCCAGAACTCCCTCCAGTACCCGCCCCCCTGTGGTGGTGGTATCGCCCTGGCAAATGACCGATATTCCCTGGTAGTTCATTCCTCTGCTCATATCCTGCGAGCCTCTTTGTCAGCCTCTTCCATGACATTACTCCATGTTTTATTAAGGGTTGTATCCGGAACCAGACTAAACTCTCTACGACAAACTGTCAAAAATTGACCAATTTGAAGAAGCCAGTGGACACCAGCATGTTAAACGTCAACATCACGAAATCGGCGCCAATGCGTATCATCGGCCTGTCTCACACGGGTTCTTACAGAGAGAGCAATCGGGCTTTCACTGGAGCTATACCAGTTGGTGAATTGTGTTCGCGCTGAAAAGCAAAGTATTAATGTTGAGAAAAATTGAAGTGGCATTCAACACTGGAATGCCACGGTGTGAGCCCTAGCGATACCGGCTAGCTACCTCAACGCCAGTTCGGATCCTTCATTACCGAATAGCGACCACTGCCAAGGAAGGCGATGGCCAGCCCGGCAAAGAAATACACCGCCATATCTTCTGCTCCCCAAGCCCCTACCTTCGTCAGCATCAGCGCCTTGCCGGGATCGATCAGCAGATAAGCCGCCAGCATGGTAAATGAAAACACCAACGCCGCCGGGCGGGTAAAAATCCCCAAAATAATCAACAGTGGAGCCACTAACTCGCCGAGGAAAACGCCGTAACCGATAAATCCTGGTAGCCCATGTTGAGTCAGCAATCCCTGGATATAATCGATACCGCCGATCAGTTTATGCCACCCATGGAATATCATCATAATGCTGAACGCCAAGCGCAGGATCAGCTTGCCCAGATCCGGACGATCCATGACACGATTAAACCAATTCACCATGTTGCACCTATTGAAAGTTAATGAGAATCACAATCAATCTAATCCTAAGTTGTATTTTTACAACGGAATTCGAAGTAAACCTTGATCTAACACATTAAACAACCTTTCATAAAAACCGACACCACCTGCATGCCTGCCTCCTTAGAGCGCGGCGTTATAGTAAGCACGTAAAGAATTATCTTTCTATCTATAGGAGCTAAATGTTAATAATTGGCATTTTATGCTGACGTGCGTTTTTTTTACAGCAAAACATCTTGCTCTCAGGGGAATTATATATCATTAAATACTTTATTAATGCTTAAGCTTGCGGAATATGGTCTCTCATACCATATTTATTACACTCCGAAGAATGTGGTGGATTAAGTGAAATAAAAACTTAACCACGTCCTTTAACCCGTAACATTCTAAACGAGCTTTTATTTTAATGAGATACCACGTGCCTGCGCAATGCTGGCACGCTATGTGTATTTCATTTTATTTAGCATAGCAATTCACCGCTAATATAATTAGCCCGGGAAGTAAACATTGTGAATCTCACGTAACTTTTCGCCACCAGCGGTGGCGTTGCTTGCGCGAGGCACACACTATTCGTTCCAATTCAAAAGGTTAACATGAGTTAAATTACCGTTATTGTTTTTTTCAATAGCGTACTTTTTAGTGCGCCTAAAGAACGAAAAATCATGAACATCCACGTTACTGGAGGCTCAGGGATTAATACGCCCTATTAATCCATAGCAATAAATAAAACGACTAATGCAACCTGTTTTATTGATTTTTCCCGGTGACAGTAATAACGCCACCATAATAAAAACCTATACAGGCAGCACCTTATGAGCGATGAACAACTAGCATCCGATGCGGCACTACAGCAATTTATCGATCTTTCCCGTTTATTAACCGGTTTTGACCGCTTTGAGTTACTCGGTACTGGCCAAGCAGCCTTTTATTATGACTGGGTACAAACGCACGCGGCAGAACGTTTTGCCACATTGTTGGCGACCTACGGCGAACTTCCGGCAGATGCTGCACAGCACTCGTCCTTTGTAGAAACCCACCTGCTGCGTTCAGAAAAGTTGTCAACGTTGGTGCGCAGCATTATCAAACTGTGGTACCTGGGCCAGTGGTATTCACCAGACAACCCGGAGGAGACCCAGATCCCCAGTGCTAACAGCTATCAACAGGGCTTGGTGTGGGATGCGATCCATGCCCATCCACAGGGTGCCAAACAACAAGGCTTTGGTGCCTGGTCTGAACCACCGGTAACCTCCTCTACGGTGGTGAAACTATGAATATCATCACTCCTGAACAAGCAGAAAAAAACGAGTACGACGTGGTGATCGTGGGCGGAGGGATCTCCGGCGCCATCGTTGCCAAAACCCTGACGCAGGCGGGAAAACGCTGCCTGATCGTCGAAGCCGGTACCGGATTGGGGACGGACTATCAAGGCTATCTGGACTACCTCAACACCTTTTATACCGCCACCATCAAAATCCCCAATGCGCCCTACCCAAGCAACCCTAATGCCCCGGAACCGCTGGAAACCGAAGTCAGCAAAACGCCGAACGACAAGGGTTATTTCGTCCAACGTGGCGAACTGCCCTTTAGTTCGACCTATACCCGCTATCTCGGCGGCACCACCCTGCACTGGCTGGGCACATCCTTACGTATGCTGCCCGAGGACTTTCGCACACATTCACTATATGGCGTCGGTATCGATTGGCCGATCGATTATCAACAGCTGGAACCCTGGTATCGCAAGGCCGAGCTGGAACTGGGGGTTTCCGCCAATGTGGAAGAACAGTCCTACCTTGGCGTCACCTTCCCGCCAGGTTATGTCTACCCGATGCACGGTCTGCCCGCCAGTTGGAGCGATAAGCAACTGGCTAGCCGTATTGACGGCATGAAAGTGATCGATGACGGCAAGACCTATATCCTGAAGGTGCGTGGCACGCCCGCCGCGCGCAATAGCGTGCCCAATAGCGCCTACGATCATGGCCGGGGTTATACGCCAAAAGGTGCCGTGGGTAACGACAAAGTGGGTCACCGTTGCATGGGTAACTCCAGTTGCGTGCCCATCTGCCCCATTCAGGCCAAATACAACGCCCTGAAGACGCTGGATACGGCCAACCACGAAAAGCTCGATATCGTGCTGCAGAGCGTGGCTTTTCAATTGGATATCGATCCGCACAGCAAGGCGATCTCCGGCGTTCAGTTCAAACACTACCAATATCCAGGAGACTTTACCCCCAGCCTGCATACGGTGAAGGGTAAACGCTATGTGCTCGCCGCCCACGCCGTCGCCAACGCGGTGCTACTGCTGGCCTCCGATGCCTGCAAAAGTAGCAAGGTGGTTGGTTGCCATTTGATGGATCACCCGGAACTGCTGACCTGGGGGTTAACCAAAGAAACACCGCTGTGGCCGCTACGTGGGCCATTGGCCACCTCCGGCATTGAAGATCTGCGCACTGGCAGCTTCCGCAAACACCATGCTCCGTATCGGTTCGAAATGGGCAACGACGGTTGGTTGTGGCCCGCTCAAGCACCGTCGAAGGATCTGAACGACCTGGTAGATGGCGGCAAATTCGGGACCGAATTACGTCAAGAGCTTAAAAAACAGGTCTCACGCCAGTTCCGCTTCGGCATTCTGGTAGAACAACTGCCAGACCCCAAAAACCATGTCACCATCGATAAGCATTTTCTCGATAAAATGGGTAACTACCGTCCGATCATTAATTACACTTTATCGGACTATACTCGGGACGGTTTTGCCAGTGCGTTCGACGTATCGATGGAGATCTTTAAACAGGCCGATATCGACAACCATTCCAGATATTCGGAGAAGGACCCCGGATACTTTCTCTGCAAAGACAAAAATAGAGGCTTCACCTTTAACGGTGCCGGGCATTTTGCCGGAACCCACTGCATGGGGAGTTCACCGGAAAGCTCCGTGGTGAATAAATATCAGCGTACCTGGGAGCACCCCAATCTCTATCTGGTGGGCTGCGGCAACATGATCAACATGGGTACCTCAAACCCCACGTTGACGATGTCTGCACTCACCTTCTGGGCTGCGCATAACATCCTGCAGGATCTCAACGGGGTACCTTATGCGGCAGATTGATTGGCAGCAAGCCACCGCCCAACCCTATGATGCGGTGATCGTAGGCTCAGGATTTGCCGGTTGCATCATGGCCAAGCAGCTGACCCGCGCTGGCCGCCGGGTGCTGATCGTCGAAGCCGGGACGGGCAACGACAGCTTTGGCCAGCACCTGGATCATGTACAAACCTTTATGCAGACCGTGGCAAAAACGCCTAACGCGCCCTATCCTGATTCACCCAACGCACCACAGCCAGAAGTGACTGACGTTGAACCCATCACGGCAGGTAAACCTTCGCACAAAGGGTATTTCGTGCAGATGGGCCCCTATCCCTTTGAAAGTAACTATACCCGCCGGCTGGGTGGCACGTCGCTGCACTGGTTCGGTAGCTGTCCACGGATGCTGCCAGAGGATTTTGCCATGGCCACGCTGTTTGGGCGTGGCGTGGATTGGCCGCTGAGCTATGAAGAGTTACTGCCGTATTATCAACGCGCTGAACTGGAAATTGGGGTTTCCGCCGACGTACAGGATCAGCAATACCACGGCATCTATTTTGCACCAGGCTATCAGTACCCGATGCAAAAAATCCCGCAAAGCTATCTGGATCGCTGGATGATCGCCGGATTGGCCGATGCCGAATTACCCGGTACGGCAGACAAAGCCCAGATCCGCTCTATCCCGCAAGGCAGAAACAGTGTGCCCAATGCAGGTTATACCCCGCGTGGTGCGGTGGGTAATCCGGCCGTGGGTCGTCGCTGTATGGGCAACTCCAGCTGTATTCCTATCTGCCCGATCCAGGCTCGTTACAACGCGTTAAAAACCCTGGTGGAAACGGATGCCGATTTGCTGATCCAGGCGGTTGCCTCTCGTCTGCATATCTCGCCAGAGACGGGGCACATCAGCGCGTTGGACTGCAAGGTGTGGAAGAACGACAGCAGCCATGACTTTGAGCCGATCACCTTACACAGCGAGCTGTTTATTCTGGCCGCCAACGCCATCGAAAATGCCGTGTTATTACAGGCATCACAGGCCTGTCAGTCCAGCGGAGAGCTGGGGCGTAACCTGATGGATCACCCCGCCATCTTGTCTTGGGGGTTATCGCCGGAAGCGATAGGCGCATTTCGTGGGCCGGGTTTGACGTCAACGCTGGTGAACTACCGGGGTGGCGAATTCCGCCGCGACCGCGCCGCATTTGTGCTGGAGATCGGCAACTGGGGCTGGAGCTGGCCACGCAACGAACCGGTGGACAGCACGCTGGATATGGTGGATGACGAGCGATTGTATGGCAAGGAGTTACGCCAGCGGCTTGGGCAAGTACTACCCCGGCAAATCCGCCTGGACATGATGACCGAACAGTTGCCGGATGCCGCCAATCGCGTCACCATCGACGATCGCTGGCGTGATCCGCTCGGTAATTACCGGCCAGTGATCCACTACAACGTGGACGACTACAGCCAGGGCGGCATGGTGTTTGGCCGCGAAGTGGCCAGCAGCCTGTTTAGCCAACTGGGCATCAAGGATTTCACTCACTACCAATCAGACAACCCCGGTTATTTCACCTGGCAAGGTAACGGTTACATCTGGGCGGGCGTTGGCCATATTGCAGGCACCCACAGGATGGGAACGCGGCCAGAGAATTCGGTAGTCAACCGGCACCAGCAAAGCTGGGATCACCCCAATCTTTACGTTATTGGCTGCGGCAGCATGCCAACGCTGGGCACCTCAAACCCCACGCTCACCATGACGGCCCTGACCTTCGCCACTGCCGACCATATACTCGGACGGAAACATTGATATGAACATGACCGCAAAAGCCAAGACCTTCCAGCTTGCTGAAACCTCGTTTGCCCAACTCGGCTATGTGCAGTTTGCCGACGAAAAAAGCCTGGCGCAGGATCTGACCGAACTGCGCAATCTGCTGCAGAATGCCATGCAGCTGGAACATGCCACCATTCCCCCCTATCTGACGATGCTCTATACCCTGGATGACGACGTTGACTGGCGCATCATCGAAACCCTGCGTTCGGTGGTGGTGGAGGAAATGCTGCACTTCACCCTGACGGCCAACCTGCTCAACGCCATCGGCGGGACACCTGCCGTCGATTCGCCCGAGTTCCTGCCCAGTTATCCCGCACGTCTGCCTTACGATATTGATGATATTGAGGTGAATCTGTACGGTTTCTCCAAAAACGGCATCTTCCAGGGCATGGTGATCGAGCATCCGAAAGATGTCCGCCCGCGCGCCATCGCCAATGAAGTCCCCAGCGATATGACCATCGGTGAGTTTTATCTTTACATCGAGTCGCGGCTGCGGGCAGCGGTGGAAAACCATGGAGAACGGGCGATTTTCTGCGGCGATCCGCAGCGCCAGATCCCGCCGGATGTTTTCTACTACGGCGGCGGGGGCAACGTACTGAAAGTAAGCGATCTGAAATCCGCGGTAGCCGCCATGAAACTGATTACCGATCAGGGTGAAGGCACAGAAAACGATATCTGGGTGGTGGATGAAGATGAGTTGGCCCACTATTTCCGTTTTAGCCAGATCTACAATGAACGGCTGTATCAAAAAGGCGATACCGTGGCCAGTGGCCCTACCGGCGACCCATTCCCGGTGCCGTGGAACAAAAGCGTGCTGATCGACAGCAATGCCAAGGTCAGCGATTATCCACCCGGAGAGGTTCGTGACGCCATCATCCGGTTTAACCAGCGTTATTGTCAGTTACTCGGCGATCTGCAAACTGCTTTTACCGGTGCCCCAGACAAGTTGATGGCCGCCGTGGTGGCGATGTGTGCGCTGCGGGATGATTTTCGCGCCATCACCGCCAACCCTTTCCCCGGCAAGGAATTATTCCACTGCGCCCCCACGTTTGAGTACAGCGTGGCTAACCACCAGCCACTGGGTAAACAGGTGTTGATGGCTGCTCCGGCCACCGCAGCCGTAACCATAACCGACAGTGCTGATGCCAGTGCCAGTGCCAGTGCCAGTGCCAGTAATGAGGCCACTCTGGATCAACTGCAGCAAGCCTATTCCAGCGGTAACTTGCAGTTGGCACTCTCCTGCATGAGTGACGAGGTGATCTGGGATATCTCCGGCCCCAGCGAATGCCCCTATCTGGGTGTGTTCTACGGCCACGAAGGGTTTACCCGTTTTTGGACGCTGCTTGGTGCAACGGTGAATTTTGGCAGCGCGGGCGTCGAGAAATCCTTCTTCAGCGGCGATCAGGCAATGTCCTACGGGGGCGAACAAGGCACGACCAAATGCGGCCGCGTACCCTATCGCTACGACTGGGCGATCCGCTATCAATTCAATGAACAGCATCAAATCACCCTGATGCGTCAGTACTTCAACCCACTGAATATTCTTTCGGCGCTGAAGGCCGCGCCTTATCCGGTACCGGCGGCTTGCCCACACTCGGCCAAACCTCAATCCCAACAACAGTAGGAACCACGCACATGTCTAATCAGCAGAATGATTTACCCAGCATCCCGACGCCGTTCACCATGCCGTTCTACTACGCCTCACTGACCAACGTTGGCGTGTATTATCTGGTGCCGTTGAGCCGCGTGGAACCTTACTTGCAGGGAACCGGGCTTAGCCCAGCGCGGTTTGGCGATAAGGCGATGGTGAGCTTTAACTTCCAATTGTACGCCGGGCAGTTTGCCTCTGGCCTCAATACCCCGCCGGAACAATGGGGCAGCAGCGGTGCGGCGATCACCCAAGAGCTGGAGCTCAACATTGTCGCCTATCCTGAGCACCGTAAAGACCAACTGGCCCCTATTGGCTATCAGGAATTTATTCAAGACGGCGATCAAACCAAGCTGTACGGCAACCACCGCGTCTGGGTGCCTTGCGATGCCCCCATCGCCATCGCCGCCGGTGAGCAACTGTTTGGCGAGCCTAAATTCCAGACCACTTTCAAGGTCAATTTGGCCTCACAAAATCCGGTGCGGACCAACTCTGCGGTCTATCAACCCGAGTGGGTGGAAACCTGGGGCTTCCGGGTGGACGATCCAAAGGATGCCAAGACCGCGATCTTCACCTGCATCGTCAACACCTTGGGCATCAAGGCGATCCCAGGCAACATCTCGCCAATTACCGAATACGGCGTTCACGACGGCAAACTGATCGGTTGCCGCTGGAACATCCTGCAGGCGATGGATACCTATTTCCTCAACGGCGGCCACGCTGAGGCAGTAAAACTGGTGCTGGGGACCAGCAGCCACCCCATGCGTAAAGATCTGGAGCAGTTGATCGGTGGTTGCGCCCCGGTGGCGGTACAAACCCTCAATTCAGCCCCAGCGGCCATTCAAAGCCGCGCCTATTATCCATAGCCGTTTGCCCCGCCGCCGGTTCGGGGCGGGGATGATTTTTCGCATGTCACGTTCCGGGAGCCAACTATGAGTGAAGTCGACAATATCTACTTTTCCCGCTTTGCCCAGATCAAGGGGCAGTCTTTTGACTATATCGTGATTGGTGGCGGTGCCTATGGCACCAGCTTTACCCACCGGGTGCTGCAACATAATCCCCAGGCCCGCATTCTGGTGCTGGAGAAAGGCGATTACCTGATCCCCGACCATATTCAGAACATTCCACCGGCCTACATCAAACTCAACACCAGCGTGGGTATCCGGCCATGGACCTACCATGGCTCTGCCGATATGAAACTCAGTCTCAACTTTATGCCGCAGATCCCTTATGTGGGTGGCCGCGCGCTGTTTTGGAACGCCTGGACACCGCAACCCGATAGCAGCGAAATGCCGGACTGGCCAGCGCAGGCGATCGAGCGCTTGGATAATCAGTGGTATCCCACCGGCGAATTTATGGGGAGGCGCTACTCCCTGGACATCCCCGGCAATCGCAACCAGTCACTGAATCGCTTTATGGGTGAACGCCTGTTCTCGCAGTTGGCCAATATCAGCGGAGCCAAGCCGCAGCCAAGCCCGAGCGCGTTGGACTCCGCCATGGCAACTGGCCAGGGAGTGGCACCAGAGGATTGGGCCAAGTTCTCGCCCATTTCGGTACTGGTGAATGATGTGCAGGCTTACGCCTCACTCAAGGTAGTGGTCAATGCCGAAGTGGAGCAACTGATTGCAGAAGGTGACGTTGTCACCGAAATCATCACTAAAGAAGGGTCACTAAGCGTCGGCAATGCCAAAGTGATTTTGGCCTGCAACACGCTGGAAGCGGGATTTATCCTCACCAAGTCTTTCCCTGACGATAAACTGGTAGGAAAAAACCTGTGCGGTCATATCCGCTCCTGGCTGGCTGCCCGTATCCCCGCTAGCAGCCTGCCAGCATTGACCAACCAGTTGCAAACCGTGGCCTATTACCTGCCTGGCATCGATAAAACCACTAACCGCCTGATGCACACCCACATCAGCGTGGTCCATAACCCGCAACCCGCAGAAAGCTACGACGTGCTGTACCGCATTCTGCCAGATGCTTCTTCACCAGAAGCCGTTGCCACCTATCAGGACCCTGACTACGTGGTGATCATGCTGCATTCCATGGGAGAGTTCCTCGGGGAACGTTCGGCAAACTCGTGGAATTACGTCACGACTAACCCGCAGGGCGAGGCCGAGGTGTATATCCAGATGAAGGAAACCGACCGTCGATTCTGGGATGCGATGGATAAAACCACCTATGACGTGATGTACGCTCTTGCCGGAGATGCTCCTCTTGAGTACCAGCACAATAACCAGGACGGCAGCTTCACCTGGGAACCTTCACCGCCAGACAATATTCGCAATCAGGGGTTGGTGCACGAAGCTGGCACCTTATGGATGGGTGATGATCCGGCCACCTCGGTCACCGCCCTAAACGGTCAGATGCACCGTTACCCGAACGTATATGGCCTGGGCAGCATGTTGTTCCCCCGCCCAGGCTCATGGAACCCAACGCTGACCGGCGTAGCCCAGTCTTTCGCCCTGGCCGATGAACTCAGTGGCCCACATCAGGATCAAAATCAATGAAGCGACGTAAACTGAAAATTGATGTGCAGAAAGTCCCCAAATCGTACCGCGCCTATCTGGAACTGTTGGCCAGCAAGGGGGAAGTGGTGGCGATACCTGACGAGGTGGATTGGTATCTGGAGATCGGCGCCATCCTGCGCCACGCCTGCGAAACGGAAAGCCCGATGCCGCTGTTTAGCAAGGTTAAGGGCGCCCCCGGTTTCCGGGCGGCAGAAATGGGCCCGACGGTCAGCCGCGTGCCGGGCAAACGCTGGCAGCGTCTTGCGCTGATGCTAGGCTTGCCGGATGATGCCCAGTTGCTGGAGATCCAGGATGCCTTTCTGGATGCCATCGGTCAGGAGCCGCATCCGCCAGTGATGGTCGACCCGGCCACCGCCCCGTGCAAGCAAAACAAATGGGTTGGCGATCAGGTGGATATGACCAAAATCCCGGCTCCTATCCTGCACGACGGCGACGGCGGCCGCTATTTCCAGACGGCCGGAGCCATAATGGTGCGTACCCCTCCGGGTGAACCTGTACCGGAGGACGCTTACACGGTAGATAAGGACGCCTGGACCAATTGGTCATTCAGCCGGGCGATGATCGCCGGTTCACGCCCGCAGAATAACCCAACGCCAAAACCGCCTCACGCCAGTTCGGTCGGCGTACCTCACGGTAATGGCCCGCATTATTCGAAGAACAATATTGTCGGCCTGTGGCTGCCTTTCCAGCATAACGGCATGATCTACAATATGTGGACGGCCCAGGGGAAAGACTGCCCGTTTGTGATCGCCCTTGGGGTGCCCCCGGCGGTCACCATGCTGCTTTCTGCGGCTCCGCCAGCTTGGCATGACGAATACAACTATGCTTCGGCGTTCCTTGGCCACGGCATCGAGATGGTGAAAGCGGAAACCTGCGATGTGCTGGTGCCTGCCGAATGTGAAATCATCATCGAAGGCTACGTCAGCGCGGATAAATCCGTGGCAGAAGGCCCGTTTGGCGAGTTCCCCGGCTACCTTTCCAACCAGTCCAGCCTGAAGCCACTGGCGAAAATCACCTGTGTCACCTTCCGTGATGAGGCTATCTTGCCGATCTGCATTCCGGGTGTTCCGATCGACTCTACGCTGATGCTCGGCTGCTTCTGTTTATCTGCCACCGCCAGAGTGTATTTTGAAAAGTCCGGCCTGCCGATCATCGACTGTTTCAGCCCGCTGGAGGCCTCTTCCCATTGGCTGGTGATCCGGGTACGTGACGACTGGCATAAAATCACCGGCATGACGGTCAAAGCCTTTATCGACAAGATTGCCGAAGTGTTCTGGACCAACCATATAGGTAAAACCACCGCCAAGCTGATCATCGTGGGCGAAGATATTCCCCCTGATGACAGCAACAAAGTGACCTGGGCATTAGCAACACGAAATAATCCGGTGCAGGGCGTGTTTCACTATCCGCAATATGACTCCGACGGTACCGGGTTACAGATTTACCTGGATGTGGCCACCAAACTACGCGGGCGCGGCGGCTTGGTGGCTTACAGTTGCCTGCAGATCCAACAGCAGGTTAACCAGCCGTTGGAGCAGGTATTGAGCTTTACCACCAATTATCCGCTGCCGTTGCAGGAGAAAATCAAAAGCAAATGGTCTGAATGGGGATTTGATCGCTAAAAAACCGTCCCCGCACCGCTTCGGTGGTGCGGGAACAACCCGGTTACCTGCCCTTGTTATCACCCTCACCGTTGCTGAAAAACGCATCAATATTGAGATCGTGATTAACCACCTCACCATTAAGCGAGCGCACCAGCAATTCACTACCTAACAGTTGCAGTGAGAGTACGGCATCGGGTTTGACGCGTTTGATCTTGTTCATATTCTGGCTTTCATTGACCAACGTGATGGTTTTGGTGTCTGCCCCACCCACCTCTTTGGCTGCCAATATGATGAAAGCGTTAACCGCGTCGCTTTCGGTCAAGGCAACAATATATTTCGCCTTTTCTGCCCCGGCTAGTGCCAGCGTCGCAACGGCGGAAGGATCGCCTTCAACCACATCTGCGTGACTAGGATAGTGTTGTTTATTACCGGGCTCACAAACAATGGTCACGTTACCGCCGCTTTCAATCAATCCCTGATAGACATTTTGTGCCAATGAAGAGGTACCAACAATAATATAATGATTTTTGCGAACCATGTGAGAGAACCGCCCTTTGATAATACGTTGAAGATTTTGGCTGATTAGCACGCCAGCAACCGATGCCAGAGAAGCGGCAAAAACCGTAATGCCAAAGATAATCACCGTGAGTGTGAACATCCGCGCAGCAGTGGTATGCGGAATGATATCGCCAAAGCCGACCGTAGACATGCAGACCACGGCAAAATAAAACGCCGTAGGCAGGTCGGTCACCGCTGGGGTGAATTGATCGCCAATGTACAGCGTTCCTAACATACTGTAGACAATCAATGAGGCTATGCTGGTGACGGCAAAAAAACTGGTACTCGCCAGCTTACGTTGGTCGAAACGGCGCCAGTAGATGATCATCCCCAATAGGGTAACCAGTGAATACCCTGCCAACACAGTGATTTGCTTATAGATAACGATATCAACGATGACGATACAGCTGAGCAACAGTAACGAGAAAAACCAGGCAATACGCGTCCTTAACAGCAACATACCCGCCATAAAGAGCAGCACGGTGCCAATCATAAAGCGTGGAATATCCATGGCATCAAGAAAGCCCAGAGCCTGTTGCCAGGTGCTGAAATTTTCCACAAAATCATGAGAATGCTGCAACCCGTGCCACAGGATCGGGCTGAGTACCAAGTACCCATTATGCGCAACCATCAACGCCAGGATAAACGTTGGTGGTACGTATTTTTCTATTGTTCTCACGATTTTCATAACTTTCATCATTTCAACACCATGACTTGGCCGATGACCTATTTATAGTGGACTGTAGCTGAATGTGATGCAGGGATCATTCGCCAAGTTGCGCCAGCCAGACGGTACGCCCACCACAGTCGGGATCTTCGGCCACCATACTGACCACCTGGAACCCCTGCTCTTGCAATAATTGCCGGTATTCCTCCGGTGCCAGGCTGGAATGATAAAGGGCTTCGCCTTCGAACGTGCCGATAGCTTCGCCATTGCTGGTGCCGCTGGTAAACATTAATGCAGCCTTGCTCTGGGCATGTTGCCGGAAAATATTAAACATCTGGCGCTGATCTTCGCGCGTCAGATGGAAAAAACTGTCCCAGGCAATTAACCCATCAAATTTGTCCGCTAGCGCCAAGGTTCTCATATCGGCCACTCCCCAGCGCTGTTCCGGGAAGCGTTGTAGGCAACGGTCGATCATCGGTTGCGAACTGTCCACCCCCGTCACCTGAAAACCCTGGCGGATAAAATAGTCGGCGATCGGCATGCCGTTGCCACAGCCAATATCCAGGATCCGCCCGTTGTTGGGTAACAGGCTCAGGAACCGCTCCAACCAGGGTTGCTCAAACAGAGTGGTTGACCGTTTCTGCTCAAACGCCCCGGCATGCCGTTGATAGATGCCGATGATGTTATCGGCCATTGAGTTACTCATCAGTGTGACCTCATCATGATGAATGTTCCTCTTCATCAACCAGACTTTTTTCCCGATGTTTCATAAACACCACCTCTTGCGGGCTGGACAGGTTGACATTATGGGCGCGCAGGAGCTTCAAAATATTGAACAGCAGATCGCTCTTGGTGGAGCCGACCATGCGTGGGCTGGCAACGTAACCGGTCACGCTGAGGATAATCCCGTCTGGCCCGAGCTGGCTGAAGCGAACGTATGGGGCTGGCGTTTCCAGAATGGATTCGTGTTCATGGTAGGCACTCAACAACACGTTGCGTACCTGCTCGGGATCGATATCGGTAGGGAAAGTCAGCGCGACGGTGACCACCCCTTGGGCATTCCCCATGGTGGCGTTACGCACGTTCTGCGAGATTAGCTGAGAGTTAGGCACAATCATGGTCGAGCGATCGCTCAGCTGGATCTCGGTGGCGCGTACATTGATGCGCCGTACATCCCCTTCAACCCCGCCGATACCGATCATATCTCCGACTTTAACCGGGCGCTCCGTTAACAGGATCAGGCCAGAGATAAAGTTCTTCACGATTTCCTGCAGGCCAAAACCGATACCTACCGATAGCGCACTCACGATCCAGGCCAGGTTATTCCATTGGATACCCAACGTCGCCAGCGTGATCAGGATCAGCAGTACATAACCGACGTTGCTGAACAAGGTCACCAGCGAGGCGCGGATACCAATATCACTGATGGTTTTTGGCAGCAGCTCATGGCTTAGCCAACGTTGCGTGACCCGCAGCACATAGATACCGATCGCCAGGCAAACCACCGCATTGAGCAGGTTGCTTGGGACGATATTCAGCCGCTTCAGGCCTTCGCCGCTCAGGATGGCAACAATCTTTTGCAGCAAGGAGTTAGGCGTGGTAGTGCCAAAGGAGCCATTAATCAGGGCAACAATCATCAACAATATCAAAGAACATTTGGACAACGCCGTGAAGATGACGGTCAGTTGCTCAAGATGGCGATCTTTAAAGTGGAGCGATTTTTTCAGCGCCCGCCCGCTGGCAGTTTGGGGGGAAAAGATGGCCGTACAGAAATCGGTAGCAAAGATCACCAGGAAATAGAACGCCATCAGTACCAGCGCAGCCCAAATCAGCTGATAGGTCAGGAAACGAGCGAAGGCCACATAGCCGATCAACAGTGATAACAAGATCACGGTTGCCGATACCACAATAACAATATGGATTATCCCGGCAATTACCGAGCGTTTTTCCAGATGCATCCCCTGCTGCTCTAGCTTAAAGCGGATGCGGCGTGCCCGAACCGGGACTGCGAACAAGATTAATGCCATCAGTGCGGTAGCCAGGCCATTACCTAGCACCGTGCTGCCAAGACTGGCACCAATCACGTTATTAACCAGTTCCACGGTGCCAAAAGCCATGGCTAATCCGGCCAATAACGGCGACAGGAAACGCATGCCGCTCGCAATGGCATCATCCATCTGCGCCAGACGCCATGATGGACGGCTCAGCGAAAGGTACGCCCTGCCTAATCCCGCGATCAGCGCGCAGAAAATCCCCAACTGCATAAACCCATCGGCGAAATCCTGAACCTGGGACGTCAGCGGCTGAACACGAGTAAACGCAGAAATAAGCAGATTTAGCGCCAGTGTGGTGGCAAACAGCGTGATCAGCACCGTCATTAATGCCATAAAACTGCGGCGCAAGCGGCCATCGGGTAAATAGCGGATACAGACCCAGGCAAAAAACTGTTCCACGAAATAACGCCCGAGAGACCAGCAAGCCGCAGCCAGGATCAGTAAAGCTATCGTCCCGTAGCGCCATTCCTCCTGCCAACTGGCATCCAGGGTTTGCTCCAACTGCTGCTTAAAGTCATTAAGACGAGCCAAATCCTCAACCTGTGAAGACGACTCTGGTAACCAGAATTGCGAACTAAGAATACTGCCGCTATTCAACGCCAGTTGGGATTTGAAGGCCACGCGGCGCAGATCGGTAATTTGTTGCCCTAAGTCGAGCGCCCCCGTTCTGATGGCTTGCGAACGCTTTAAGGCATCGTCCAACTGTTTTTTGGCATTATTGAGCGTATTGCGTTGCTGCACCACACTGGCGGTTTCGGTCATTACCCCAGGTTCGGGCTGTGGGCCAAGCACGTCTAACTGTGCCTGCAACTTCACCTGCATGGGTTGCAGGTCGGTGGTCAGCTTTTCTGCGTCCGTGGCCAAGACCTGCGTGGCTTCAAACAGCTTGTTCAACTGACCATCAGAGCCCGCCTTTGAGACCTGCTGTTTAATCGTATCCAGCTGTTTTTGATAATTTTTCAGTGAAGCCGCGATTTCCTGCGGGCTGAGTTCAACCGCAGCAGGACTCTGCTGCGCTGCATTGGCTAACGGGGCAAGCGGTAAGCCGAACAACAAAAAGGTGAACAGGAAAATCTGTAATGACTTGATCATAACGGTGAATGCTCAGCATGGGGTTGGCGATAAACGCAACAGGCGAAACGATGAATATCACTGCACCTGATCAACAATAAGCGGTGAGTATAATAACAAGCTATTCAGTGAAAAAGCGCATTAATCCTAGAAGGTTAGTAGAAATTTTAGCTAACGCCTCCCTTACCCATATTTAACCCCCTACACCAACCCATTGTTTCACCAAGCGGGCGCAGCATGCAGCGCCCCTACCTACTGAGCCGGTGGAGATCTGTCAGTCGTCTCACACTAACAGGTAGGCCAGTAGCAGAAACCGCAAATCCTCTTTATAATCCGTTCACCTATCAACCAAAAACTATGAAAAGGAGGTCCCCAATGCTGTCTTGTGAATTGTTTATACTTTCACATCACCTTGGCGATCGTCGCTGCTCAAGCATTACCGGTATCGTGCTCCGATAACCTAAGCTTGAGCGAAGTTTACTCACATCAAAGTTCTTCCCTCCGGCTTACCGGGTTATCGTCGGCAATTTTTTGACGATAGGCGTTTGCATGCCTGTAACCTTGAGTAAGCACCATGACAACATTACTTTCTGCACAATCTGTTGGTATTGATACCGCTTTCGGCCCGCTGCTGGCTGAGGTTTCCTTTAGCCTGAAAAAGGGCGACCGCATCGGTTTAATCGGCCATAACGGCTGTGGCAAAAGCACCCTGCTTAAAATTCTCAGCGGCGATCTGCCTGCCAGCGCAGGCACCGTCACCCCATCACACCAATGCCTGATGGCTCGAGTGGAACAACACCTGCCCGAAGCCTTGTATCACTGTACCCTGTTGGAAGCAGTGCTCACAGGCCTGGCAGATGGCCAACACCAGCCTGAACGTTGGCAAGGTGAAGTGTTACTCGCCGAACTGGGATTCGACCGAGCGGCATGGGATCTGACGGCCGGCACCCTGAGCGGTGGCCAGCATACTCGGTTGTTGTTAGCCCGGGCGCTGATCCGCCAACCTGACTTGCTGCTGCTGGATGAACCCAGCAACCATCTGGATCTGCCGACGCTGCTGTGGCTGGAGCAATTCCTAAATGGCTGGAACGGTAGCTTCGTGCTGGTTTCCCACGATGGCCGGTTACTGGACAGCGTAACCAACTGTACCTGGATCCTGCGTGATAAAACGCTGCAGTATTTCCGTTTATCCTGTTCGCAGGCGCGCATCGCACTCCAAGAGCAAGACTTGGCCGATGAGCACCGCCATCAGGCTGAACAAAAGGAAATTGACCGCGTAGAGAAAAGTGCCAAACGCCTGGCTGTTTGGGGTCACGTATATGACAACGAAGACCTCTCGCGTAAAGCCAAGCAGATGGAGAAACAGGTGGTTCGATTAAAGGACCTGCAAACCACCTTGAGCGCTGGCAACCAGTGGCGGCTCCGGCTCAGTGGTGAAGCGCTGCCTGCCGATCGACTGCTGGCGTTGGAGCAATTAGCCATTCGCCCTGCTCCTACGGCGCCGGTGCTGTTCAGTCTGGATCATCTCCAGGTAAAAAGTGGCGATCGCATCGCGCTAGTAGGCCGTAACGGCTGTGGCAAGTCTTCATTGCTGCACTTCCTTTGGCAGCAATACCAGCAAGCAAGTTGCCAAGGAGCGGTTTTTCACCCTCGCGTACGTATTGGTTATTACGACCAAAATCTGCAACAGCTCTACGATGAGGACTCGTTAAGCGATGCCCTGAGCCATTTCGCGCCCCTGACCGAAGACCAACGGAAAATGGCGCTGATCGGTGCCGGTTTCCCCTACCTGCGCCATCAACAAAAAGTGTCTACGCTGAGTGGCGGCGAACGTTCGCGGTTACTGTTTGTTGCGCTTACTCTGGCCAACTACTCACTGTTGCTGCTAGACGAACCGACCAACCATCTGGATATGGAAGGTAAAGAAGAGCTGGCCGCAACATTGCAACAGTTTGCGGGAGCCGTGCTGCTGGTCACCCACGATCGGACGCTGATGGAGCAAAGCTGTAATCGCTACTGGTTGATAGACGATCGCCAACTGAGCGAATGGCACGATCTTTTACCCATCTATACCACCCTGAGTGGTGGCGGTAATGCTGAGCTGGTGATATCCCCTGAACGAGCTCCGCTCGCTGAACCTGCGATATCAACCAATGAAGATCACCTGCTGGCGACACTGGTTGCTCTGGAGCACAAGCTTGAGGAGGATATAACGCGTAAACCCAAGCATCAAAAGCCGCAGTTGCAGCAGCAATGGCGGCGCGAGATCGCGGAGATTAATGGCAAACTTGGGTTGATTTAACCCAACTATGGGCGTGACTAGCGTATGAACCAAATTGAGTTCGGTCATCTGCTGGTCGCGCCCATCCATTAACCTTTTGTCCGGGCACATGGAGTGTTAACAAATCACGATCGGACTGATCATCAACCGCATCTTGATGGCAAAACTCAGATAAATCGTTGCTCCTCCCCTTACTGACTTTTATCTAGGAATAACCTTGGAAAACGCATTGTTACCCACAAATATACTCACCGCTCTATTAATTAAGATTATTCTCGATCGTATTGTCGTGTGTCATTAATGGCATTCAACACAAAAGGAAGTGCTGCCTTATTAATGAATCATGCCAATCATTAATCAATGCCAGTAAACCCCTCTCTAAACCCATAGTCTAACATCACGACAATGGCGCCCTAATGCATTGATTGCAAATGGTAATTTAAAACCACCACTTGTTTCCATCTGATTGTCGATTTATTAAACCCTAAGAATATTTAATTAAAAAAACAGATCGCTAAAATAACGTATATAACAGTAAAGTTTAATTCCTGCTGTTAAATCTTTATGTTAATGTATCTCCTACAACAGCACTAATTTAATAATAGAGTCACACAACCCATTACCTAGGAAACCACACCTCATGGAGCGTTACACCTTGACCAGCGTCAGAGAGTTTATATATAGAAAGCATGACGGAGATATTAAGACCTTCGCACAACTGCACCGAACCAGTGTCTATAAAGTTAATGAGTGGATCCGACGGGATGCACACATTATTAATGGAAAAATCTGTATCCCTACCAGACACTCAGCCTGATCCTACACTTCATCAAGGGGAAGAGTATTCTTATACCCGTAATCATTGAAACTGCTTGATTTCGGGTAGTTAGAAGATCATGCTCAGGTCATGAACTCTCCCCTGAACAGATTGCGGCCCTTATTGCCTTTCATTAGAGCAGCATCGCAGCTACCAACAAAAATGAGAGGCTAAATATGCTTGTTCGCCTGGCCATTGAAACCGATGCCACATCGCTGATTGCTATAGACACCGTTGCCTTACACGAACCGAAACGCGCGGCGCAAATCCGCACCTGGTGTGCCCAGGCTGTCTGTTATATTGCCGAGGAGCAAGGTGTGGCGATGGGATATGGCGTGCTGAACTACCATTTCTTCGGCTGTGGTTTTATTGAAATGCTGATGGTGGGGGAACACTGCCGCCGTCGGGGCATCGGTCTGGCGTTGATTGCAGCGTTGAAGTCCCGCTGCCGGCACCCAAAGCTATTCACATCCACCAATCGTTCCAACCTGCCAATGCAGCGTCTGCTGTTGAACGCCGGATTCATCGCCAGCGGCCAGGTCGACAATCTCGATGACGGGGACCCGGAACAGGTGTTTTTTATCCCAGTTGGGAGCGACAAAACAGACATAGTCCTTTAGGCATAAACAATGAACGTCACGGTGAAGTACAGAATCTCATCATTATTGCGGTTACTGTAGTCTTGAGTGTTTATCCTGCAGCTTAAAGTTAAATGAGTGTATTTAAAATCCCAAACCTGCCCCTACTGACAAAACTTGAAATCCCCCGCCCAGAGCTAATAGTTTTTAGAGCGCCACCAGGTGCAGTGTTTTTGTCAGCCTGGTGAAGGTGTGCACCATTACCCGCTCAACGGCAGCTTTTATCCCGTCGTGGCTTTTTTGGACTCAACAGATAATCGACTACTGCATCATCCACACAGCTGTCTACGCCGGTCAACGCCAGCGTATGGCCATCCCCTTCGCGGGTAATCAGCGGGCTTTTAAAACTCGAAGCCATTTCACGGGCGTTACGATATGGCGTAACCGGGTCATAGCGCTGGGTAATGAACAACAACGACGGGAGAGCGGTAGAAAGCACTGGAGCATGCGGTTCCACATGGCCAGGGTATGGCCAGAAATCACAGGTCTCGAGTGGATACTCATGCAACGGTAAGTAATTGGGAAATGAGGCTGCGGTATTGATTTGTTGGCGCTGCCGACGTAACAGCTGCTGGTCGGCATCAGGCTTCGCCATATCCGCACAGGTGATCACCATTCGCGCATCATCAGCGTCTGGGGTATAGCTTTCATCGATAAGATCGGTCACCGCATCATCGGCTTTGCCCTCATCAATTTTACGCAAGGCCGTGGCCAACTCGGGCCAACGTTCCCTCCTGGGCAACAGGTTACGCGTCAGTGTGATCACGTCGTCGGCAGAGATTTCATAACCCGAAGGAGTAACGAAAGGAGCATCGTGCAATTTGTGCAGCATCCTGTGGTACCGCTGGATCGCCCAGTTAGGTTCGCTGGTTAAAGGGCATGAGCCGTTTTTCTCGCAATCATCGGCAAAACGCAGGAAGCTTTGCTGAAAACCCCGCTCCTGATTGATGCGTTGGTTAAAATCATCTTCTTTCAGGTTCACTACGCCATCGAGCACTAACGCGCGGATTTTCTTAGGGAAACGCTCGGCATACAACTCCGCGACCTTGGTACCGTAAGAATACGCCACGGCGGTCAACGCGGGTTCACCCAACGCCCGGCGAAGGATATCAAGATCGTTAACGGCTTCGTGCGTGCCCATATGTTGCACCACGTCGGTTCCGGTCTGCTTGATGCAGGCCGCCACCATATCCCGTGCCTGTTGCTCTGCACCAGGAAGATCGTTTTCATCGGGTGACGGTGTTTCCTCACTGGCTGTCTGTTGACAGGAGATCTTGGGTGTCGATTGCCCCACACCACGCGGATCATAGCCAATGATGTCGTAAGATTTTTGCAACCGCCAGGCGGGCCCCTGCTCGGCAATTTTTGGATTGATCCCTGGCGAGCCAGGCCCATCCGCGATGATCACCACACTGCCTTTTTTTGGGCCTACCGCAGGTAACCGCGTGAGAGCCAGCCGAACGGTTTGTGCTGCATTCTGGTTACTCAGTGGCGCTTCGACATAGCCACATTGTAACCCGGCCGGAGGCGGCCCATCGCTGAACCAGTGCTGAAAGGCGGTGCTGTTACAGGGTTGCCATTGAATGGTACCTGGTGCGGTGCCAGATGGTTTGGCATAGGCTGGCAGTTGGACCGCAACGGCCAGCAAAAACAGAACACGAAACGCAGTCATGACGAGTCCTTTCAGCAAACGGTTATTCTGGATTTTAACGTCGATACATTAAACCGCCCGCCAACAGATCATGGAAGGGGTATAGAGGGAATACCGTATACCAAACGGCAGGAAAGGTTCATTGAAAAAGAACGCATTTGAAGGAGGATAAACCGGAACCGACGCGGGTAGCTGCGGCTCCGAGGTTGTGAGAAGGCCAGACCATTTTTACCGACAGTAATGACGTAGTACTGCGCCCTCAAAACCCTTTAGGACATTTCTATCAGAAACGATAGCCAGCACCAACGGTCCAGGTACCGACTTTAAAGTCACCCAGCTTTGAATACTCGTAATGAGCATCAAGAGCAATATTAGGGGTAACGTTAAACTGTAAGCCAGCACCGTAAGCGACGCTGGTCTTGCTTTCGTCTGTGTTAGCAGAGTACCCCAGCATAGAGACATTGGATGTCGCCTTGCCGTGGCCAAAACCGATTAAACCGTAGGCGCTGATATAGTCATTAAAGCGATAGGCTGGGCCAGCAGTCAGTGAGTAATATTTTAAATCACCATCGCCCACTTTGTTACTGCCATAATAATAATCATACGACTGTGTGGTGTAGGTGAATGAAGTGATAAAGCCTAAATTGTTATCCATTTCATAGCGATACTTGAGGTTGAAACCCTTAGGATTCTCATTCAGGCTGTTGCCATCAACCTTCACGTGGCTCTGAGCGTAACCTAAAGAAATGGTGCTTTCACCCGCAGCCTGAACGCCGAAAGACAACGCCATTGCGCCAGCCAGAAGTACTGATAAATATGTTTTTTGCATGTTAATCTCTTAATCCATGAGTAAATAAAATTCGCTCTGCAATAAAATAATGTGCTATTTGAGCGAATTCGGAATTTAACCATGAAGTTTGTGGGATGTCTCGCTCTACTTCACATAAATATCAATTTCTCTACGGGGAAATTTATAGCAACAAGCAAGTTAGCTTATTTTTTAGGCGACCTGAACATTATTTATATGGCTTGCTGGAAATTTCTTGTAGGGCAGTTCAGTTTGCCGCCCTTTCACACCCTAGCAAGTGCCATCCGCAGAACAACCTTGTGATCTATAATGTTTAATTTTTAAACGGCCTATCACAGTCATAGGTTAATAAAGTCCATACCATCAACTACGATTACTCTAAGGCCCCAGGACGTTGTTGTTCAGGGCCTGGTTGATAACCCATTGAGGGATATCATTTTACGTAAACTGTTAAAGCCGTACGCCACAAGGCTAAGAAAGGTTGATTATGGCACGCACTACCCCCATCGAACGCTACCGCAATATCGGCATCTCGGCGCACATTGATGCCGGCAAAACCACGACGACCGAGCGGATTCTGTTTTACACCGGGGTCAGTCACAAGCTGGGCGAAGTCCACGACGGCGCCGCTACCATGGACTGGATGGCGCAGGAACAGGAGCGCGGGATCACCATTACTTCCGCCGCCACCACCTGCTTCTGGAACGGCATGGAGCATAATTATCCTCAGCACCGGATCAATATCATTGATACCCCCGGGCACGTCGATTTCACCATTGAGGTGGAACGTTCGATGCGCGTGCTGGACGGTGCCGTGATGGTGTACGACTCGGTCGGCGGCGTGCAACCGCAATCTGAAACCGTGTGGCGTCAGGCTAATAAGTACAAGGTGCCGCGGCTGGCCTTCGTCAACAAAATGGACCGAACTGGCGCGGACTTTTTCCGCGTGCGCAATATGATGATCGAGCGCCTGAAAGCCAATCCGGTGCCGGTGGTGATCCCCATCGGTGCAGAAGACCATTTTGCTGGCGTAGTGGATTTGATCCGCATGCAGGCCATCTTCTGGGATGAGGCGACTCAGGGTATGACCTACCGCTTCGAGGCGATCCCCGCAGAAATGCTCGAGCAGGCCCAAGAGTGGCGTGACAAGATGATTGAAGCTGCGGCGGAAGGCTCCGAAGCGCTGATGGACAAATACCTCAATCAGGTCGAATTAACCAATGAGGAGATCGTTCAGGGGTTACGCGCCCGCACCGTTGCCGGTGAAATCCAGCCAATGCTGTGCGGTTCGGCATTCCGCAACAAGGGTATCCAGCGCATGCTGGACGCGGTGATCGAACTTATGCCCTCTCCGCTGGATGTACCGCCGATGGAAGGCCATGACGAACGCGATAACATTATCACCCGTAAGGCCGATGATAATGAAAAATTCTCGGCGCTGGCATTCAAGCTGATGACCGACCCGTTCGTTGGCCAGTTGACCTTCGTGCGCGTCTATTCCGGCATCGTGGCCAAAGGCGATAGCGTCTATAACCCGGTAAAAGGCAAAAAAGAGCGTATTGGCCGTATCGTGCAGATGCACGCCAACGACCGTAAAGAAGTCGATGAGCTGCACGCCGGGGATATTGCCGCCTGCGTGGGCCTAAAGGATGTGACCACCGGCGATACGCTATGCGACCCCAATGTCATTATCACGTTGGAACGCATGGTGTTTCCGGAGCCGGTTATCGCACAGGCCATCGAGCCAAAAACCAAGGCCGACCAGGAGAAAATGGGGATTGCGCTGCAACGCCTGACTTCGGAAGATCCTTCGCTGCGCGTACGCACCGATGAAGACTCCGGCCAGACCATTATCTATGGCATGGGTGAATTGCACCTGGAGATCATAGTCGACCGGATGCGGCGCGAGTTTGGCGTTGAAACCAACACCGGCAAACCGCAGGTCTCTTACCGCGAAACCATCCGCCAGAAAGTGACCGACGTAGAAGGCAAATTTGTGCGTCAGTCCGGCGGTAAAGGCCAATATGGCCACGTGGTGTTGACGGTGGAACCCAATGAACCTGGTAAAGGCTTTGAGTTCTTTGATGAGATCAAAGGCGGCGTGATCCCCGGTGAATATATTCCGGCGGTGAAAAAAGGCATTCTGGAGGCGCTGAATAATGGCGTGCTGGCAGGTTATCAGATGGTCGATGTCAAAGTGCATCTGACCTTCGGTTCCTACCACGATGTGGATTCTTCCGAGCAGGCATTCCGTATGGCGGCGATCTTTGGGTTTAAGGAGGCCTGTCGCCTAGCCAGCCCGGTGATCCTCGAGCCGATCATGGCGGTAGAGGTGGAAACTCCGGAGGATTACGCGGGTAACGTGATGGGCGATCTGTCGTCACGGCGCGGTATGGTGCAAGGGATGGAGGATATCCCCGGTGGCGGAGGCAAAGAGATCCATGCCAAGGTGCCGCTGTCTGAGATGTTCGGTTATTCCACCACCCTGCGCTCCATGTCGCAAGGCCGTGCCACCTATACCATGGAGTTCAGCCACTACACAGAGGCTCCACGCAATGTGGCCGAAGAGATTATCCACCACAGTAAACGTTAATTGATAACGGCTACGGGGAAACCCGTAGCCTCAGATTGATGGCAAAGCTGAATTTGCACTGGGCCAAGGGCGCAGCATGCAGCGCCCCTACGGTCAAACATGTGCGGCCTCTGCAAGTTCGGAGCTATTTTTTGCCAAACTGCATTGTTGCACCTGAGATAGCAGGCACTCCCCCAATTCACTTCGTAGGAGCGCTGCATGCTGCGCCCATTAACCCGCCTTGTTAACGTGAATCTTCCAACGCCATTACCATCGGTTCCAATTTAATACGCATGGCGTAAATCACCCCAATCATCAAACAGGCGATACCGCATAGCGTCAGCAGTGGTGGCCAGCTATGGCGCAGCATAAAGGTATAGGCCAATCCAGCCAGGATCTCAAACACGATCAGCGGCCCAAGCAGCACCGTCGGTAAACGCTGGCTCGCCTCGTTCCAACACAACGTACCTAGCCAGGAACACAGCACGCCAATAGCGATCATCAACGGGATAAACACCTGCGGCCGAGGGCCGAACGGCAGCGCGAATTGCGGCTGTGTCAGCGCCAATTGTCCGCAAACCAGCAAATAGCCCACCAACGCCAAAGGTAAGGTCACAATCCCCTGTGCTGTGGCCCAGGTCGCGGACCGTTTGTCCGGGTTATCGCGTAACCAACGCGCGTTACGCAGAGGGAACCAGGTCCAACACGCCACCGCTAACAGTGCCAATCCCAAGCCGCTGGTATAACGCCAAACATCAATAGGCTCGCTATTGCCCTGCAGTTCCGCAATGTTGACCAGCACCAGCCCGAGGGCAATCACCAGTAAGGCCGGAGTCAATTTTCGCCAGGAGAGACGGCCGTCGTGATGGCCATAAAACAGATTGGCTGCGACCGATATCACCACCGGTAACGTGCCGATAATCATGGTTGATACCGGCGCTCCGGTACGTTGGATCGCGCTGGCCAGGCACAGGTAATACAGTAGATTGCCGATCGCAGTCAGTTTTAACGCCTCTAGCCAATCTTTTGCCAGCAACTGACGTAAACGGCGGCGATCCAACCAGGCCAACGGCAGCACGACAAGCCCAAAAGCCAGATAGCGCCCAGTGGACTGCAACGCGGCTGGATAGTCTGGCACCAATACCGGGCCAATAAAGATCAGGCCCCACATCAACCCGGCAATCAGGGCAAACATTACACCGACAAACATAGTGACTCCATCATCAACAGCCATTCTCAAGTGGCATCAGGATAGAGGGACGTGGGGGCAGAATATTGTACCAGGTTGCTGTTTTACGCCCGCTTTTGCGGCGGAAGTTAACGCATCACCTGCTTTTGGTAGCGCGCAGGCGTGACACCGTAACGATTAACCAGCGCTTTGGTAAGATGTGCCTGATCGGTTAACCCCACAGCTACGGCCACCTGGGCCGCAGGCATTCCCCGCCCGAGCATCTGCTTGGCCTTTTCGAGCCGGATCGCCATCAGCATCTGATGTGGGGTGACATGGAATTGCGCCTTGAATTTACGCTGGAAATGATACGGGCTGAGTGAGACCAGCGCCGCCAGATCGCTCAACGTGATTGGGGAGGCAAAGTTATCCCGCAGATACTCCTTCACTATCACCATACGGTGAGCGGCTTCATTCTGCTGCGGCTGAGCAATACGCGCGTGAGGGCGCAAAATATCAACGACGGACAGCAGCAAGCTATCGAGCGCCAGCGTGTCCCGTGTTTGCCATAACGCGGCCAGCGTTTGCGAAAGCCGCTTGGCCGCCGCCGCATCATGGTGGATCACGTCGTGGAACCAGCAGCCCTTCTCACCGGAAATCCGCTCCAGCGCTGCAGGCTCCAGATAGATCATCCGATAGTTCCAACCGCCTGCCGTTTCCGCTTCACCGGTATGCAGCTCGTCCGGATTCATCAGCACCAAGGCCCCCGGAGCGGCTAAATGTTGTGCCCCACGGTAGCGAAAGCGCTCCGCACCGGCTTCCACCGTGCCGATGCCAAACGCATCATGGGCGTGCGGCTCAAACGCATAGCGATCGATATGGGCCTGATAAAGCTCCACGCCCGGCAACTGCGGCAAATGCCGGAACTGGGCGCGATCTTTCTCAAACGGAAACTGTTCTGGCACACCTTGCAATTCCCTGGCTCCTGTTACGTTTTAGGGTTGGCATTAAGCGATTTAGCTCGCAGGACTGATAATAACGTGTCAGCACTAGATTTATCATTTTAATACCGCATTGTCCCGCCTTCCCTGGCGGGATGCTTATTAAGGCAATGTCTCCAGCGCAGTAAACAGAACCTGGGCCGCCGGGGTCAAACCAGTCATATGCATGCAAGCGTGCACCATCCCAGGCAAACGCTGGCATTTCACGTTAACGCCAGCTTCTTGCAATCGCTGTGCATAGCGTTCACCTTCATCCCGCAGCGGATCGTATTCGCATACCAGGATCGTCGCTGGTGGTAAGTCTGCCAGCGTTGACGCATGCCAAGGAGAAGCGTAAGGCTCCTGAGGGTCGGTATCCGGCCCAAGGTAGTTTGCCCAGCACCACCCCATGATCTCCTGCGTCAGGTAGTAACCTTCACCATATGCGTCAAAGCTTGGCATCGCCATCCCGCTATCCAATGCAGGGTAAAGCAGGTATTGATGTTCTACGGCTGGCCCTGGCCGATCTCTGGCCATCAGAGCTGCCGCTGCCGCGAGGTTCCCACCCGCACTATCCCCGCCAAGCGCAATCCGCTGGGGATCAATGCCGATTTGCGCTGCTTGTTGCGAGGCCCAACATAGCGCCTGATAAACGTCATGCAACGGCGTCGGGAAAGGATATTCCGGAGCCAGGCGATAGTCGACAGACAGGATCACTCGCCCAGTGGCATTGGCCAACGCGCGACAAGGTGCATCGTAAACGTCAAGCGAGCCCAGACACCATCCGCCGCCGTGAGCGAACACCATCGCCGGAAGCGGCATATCCTCTGGCGCATTTAGGGGAATATAACCGCGCACGCTAATAGTTTGCCCGCCGCCAACCGGGATGTGGAACGCCATTATTTTTTTGACGGGCTGGGGTGCCCCCTGCAAGCGCTGTAACCCAACTGCCGTTTGCGCACGTAGTTCTTCCAGTGAGGATGGTGCGGGCGCATCCGCCTGTTGCTGCAAAAATAGCGCGATCTGCTTATCCAGCGGCATGGGCTTTACCCTCCTGTAAAAAAGGCAGGATCAGGGTGATAAATTCCTCGTGGCACTCCTCGGTAATGAAATGCCCACAGCCAGGCACCACTTCCCCTTGGAGTTGATGAGCCTTACCCTGCAAGGTAAGGAATGGCGCATCGCGGGTCGCATGTTCTGCGCCAATCGTCATCACCGGCATCGTTAGGGGCGTTTTAGCCCGTTGTTGGTTTTGTCGAATGGTCTCAGGAATGGCCCGGTAATAATCAAAACCGGCACGCAAGCTGCCAGGCACCGAGTAAGCCGCGATGTAGGTTTCCGCGGCGACGCGATCGCGCCGGTAAGACCAGCGGTTGAAAATGTACCCCAGATACTCAGCCTCTCGGCCGGTAGTCAGGGCTTCGGGCAGGTCGGTTAACTGGTTAAACATAAAATGCCACAGGAAGATGTTGTCCTCGGCGGGCACAAAGATCGGCGGTGCCGCTGCCAAACCGGGGATCACCGCTTCGGTCAGCACCAGCCTGCTCACTGCCTGAGGGTAATCGCTGGCCAACGCATAACCCACCCACATGCCAATATCATGGCCGATCACCGCATAACGCTGATGCCCCAGTTGCGCCATGACCTGATGGAGTTTTTCGGCAACGCTGCCGGTGTCATAACCGCCGAGGGGTTTGTCCGAATCCCCTATACCAGGAGGATCTACAGCAATAGCCTGAAATCCCGCATTAGCTAGCGCCTGCATGACGTAACGCCAGGTGTACCAGGTTTGTGGCCAGCCAGGGATCAGCAGCACGGGTTGCCCGCTACCGGCGATGGCGCAGTGAATACGCTGGCCGTTGATTTTAATATAGACGTGTTCGGCCTCGAGCCCATTGGATAATGGCCCGTGAGTCAGCATAGTCATAAGGTGCTCCAGAGGTTAGCGAATGCCCAGCAAGGCGTTGATTTGTTGTTGGTTGACCGGCGCACCGGCAAAGTCATCGAACACTTTATCCGTGACTGGAATAATATGGTTGCGGATAAACGCGGCGCCTTCTTCGGCCCCGGTTTGTGGATGCTTCAGGCAGCATTCCCATTCGAGCGTGGCCCAACCGGCATAATCGTACTGCGTCAATTTGGAGAAGATGCCTTTAAAGTCCACTTGCCCATCCCCTAATGAACGGAACCGCCCTGCACGATCCGCCCAGGACTGATAGCCGCCGTAAATCCCCTGCCGACCACTTGGATTAAACTCTGCGTCCTTAACGTGAAACATGCGGATGTGATCTTTATAGATATCGATAAATTCCAGATAGTTGAGCTGTTGCAGCACGAAATGGCTGGGATCGAACAGCATTTGGCAGCGTGGATGAGCCGCAACGCGCTGATGGAACATTTCAAAGGTAATGCCATCATGCAGATCTTCGCTGGGGTGGATCTCATAACACAGGTTGATGCCCTGCTCATCACAGGCATCGAGCACGGGTAACCACCGTTTGGCCAGCTCATCGAAGGCCGTTTCAATCAGCCCTGCTGGCCGTTGCGGAAATGGAAACAGGTAGGGCCAAGCCAGCGAACCGGAGAAGGTACCCATTTCAGTCAGGCCTAGGCGGGCTGATGCTTTTGCCGCCAACAGCAGGTTTTCTTTGGCCCAAAGCGTTCGTCCTTGCGGATCGCCACGTAGTCCCTCCGGCACAAAACTGTCGCATAACGCATCATAGGCTGGATGCACCGCCATTAGTTGGCCGAAAATATGCGTGGTTAACTCGCTGATCACCAGGCCGTGCTGCGCCAGCATGCCGGTGATGTCATCGCAATAACTTTGGCTTTCCGCCGCGGTTTTCACATCAAAAAAACGGCTATCCCACGCGGGGATCTGCAAAGCTTTAAAGCCGGTCTCTTTTGCCCAGGCGGCAATCGCTGGCAGGCTGTTGAACGGTGGAGCTGCATCACTAAATTGAGCAAGGTGCAGGCTGGGGCCTTTAATCGTTTTCATTGTCTTTCCTATTGTTTGTCGATTGACAAACAATAGGCTTAAATCGAATCATCGGCAAGCGGATTTTGAAATTCGTTGGCGTTATCCGCTATTTAAGCGATCCTGTACTCCGCAGCAAAATCACCGGAGAAGATGACGATGGCAGGTAGACCCAGAGAGTTCGATCGTGAACAGGCCCTATTGCAAGCACGGGACTTATTTTGGCGACAGGGATTTGAAGGCACCTCAATGTCCGACCTGGTGGCCGAACTGGGCATTGCCTCGGCGCGGATCTACAAGGCCTTTGGTTCGAAAGAGCTACTGTTTCGTGAAGCGATAGCACACTACGAAGCCCACGAAGGTGGCTTTGCCGAGCGCGCTTTCGAAGAACGGGCCAGTGTGCGTGAAGCCATCAAACAGATGCTACTCGACGCCGTTGCCCTCTACAGCCATGGTGAGTTTCCCCAAGGATGCATGGTGGTTTCATCTGCGGTCAGCGTCAGTGAAGATAATCAGGGCGTCATGCGCTGGTTGATGGAACACCGCCAACAGCGCACCCAAGGTATTATCGACAGATTACAGGCTGCGATTCAGGCTGGTGAACTGCCCGCCAACACCGATGCAGAGAGCCTTGGCGATTATTTTGCGGCGTTCCTGCATGGCTTGTCCGTTCAGGCTCGGGATGGCGTGAGCCGTGCCCGGCTGGAAAAGGCGGTGAAACTCGCCCTTACTATGCTCGATCGTTCCCCGGAGTAATTACCTTACCCACACTTTTAATGTGACAAGGTTAAAAAATATTCAACAACCTGGTTGAGTATTGACGCTGACGTTCTATATTTAACCATATGGTTAAATTATCTTCCTCACCGCTGGACGCCATTTTCCACGCGCTGGCCGACCCGACAAGGCGCGCCATCCTGCGTACATTGGCCGAAGGCGAACACAGCATCGGTGAACTGGCTGCGCCGTTCGAGATGTCGTTTGCCGGAGCTTCCAAGCATATCAAAGCGCTGGAGCAAGCCGGGCTGGTGCAACGCACCGTGCAGGGAAGAAACCATATCTGCCGGCTCGCTCCCGAGCCAATGGTGCAGGCCATGCAGTGGCTGCAAACCTACGAACATTTCTGGAATGAGCGGCTGGACGCGCTAGAACAAGCGCTGTTGCAGGCCGACTCGCATCCTCCGACGGAGTGAACCCATGAACGACTACGGTATGATTATTGAAACCGGTACGCTGCGGATCCAGCGGCTGCTGCCCGGCCCGCTCAAACGCGTCTGGGCCTACCTGATCGAATCGGATAAACGCGCCAGCTGGCTGGCCGCCGGTGAGATGCCCATGCAGGTCGGAGCCAAGATCGAACTATTGTTTTGCAACGCCGATTTGGCCGGGGAGGATGAAAAACCACCGGCAAAATACAAATCCTGTGCTGGTAAAATCGCTCAGATGGGTCATATCACCTGCATTCTGCCACCGCGCCTGGTGAGCTTTACCTGGGCAGAAACAGGGGAAGCCCGCCCTTCTGAAGTCACTATTGAACTGACCGAGCAAGAGGATAAGGTGCTGTTGACCCTTACCCATCGCCGCCTGGCCAACCGCGATACCCTGCTCAGCGTCGCCAGCGGCTGGCATACCCATCTGGATCTGCTGGCCGATCGCCTGCTGGAGCGGACACCAAGCCCGTTCTGGGCCTCAATGAGCCGGTTGGAAGACGAGTACCGGGCCAAACTGTAAGCCAGCGGGATGAGGATTGCGGTTCTCATCCCGCCAATCGTTTTAAATTGCCAACAGTTTATCCATTGCTCTGGCCTGTCCAAGCTTGATGTAACGGCTCGGGCTCGTACTTATCCCGCTTGTTCAGCTCAAATTAATGGCAAACGAACCCGCATTTATCTTTTCCGGCTTGCATTCCATTGCTCCGGGCTCACAATAACTGCGAATGAAATAGTCCGCCTTAGTCAAAGCAAAAACGGAGATATTTGTGAGCCATACTCAACGAGAAGACGCTTGTTCAGCCGTCCAAGTGCCTTCAGCTCTGTGCACGCAATTGGATGGATATAAATGGGCGCGCAATAACGTTGGTGAATCTGGGGCAGCCATCTATCGCCTATATGGTAAAAACCACGCAGCAGAATTGTATCTGAAGCACGGCAAAGAGACTGTTGCCGACGCTATTACAGATGAAATGGCCAGATTGAACTGGCTGGCTACTTGCATGCCTCTTCCGTCCATTGTGCATTTTACCCGTACATCCGATGAGGCGTGGTTGCTGACGACAGCAATGCGCGGAAAGACAGCTTACCAGATGTTAGAAGCATGCCCCGACGCACGTACCGATGTTGTTGATGCCTTGGCTGCATTTCTGCGCAGGCTACATGCTATTCCTGTGTACAACTGCCCCTTTAACAGCGATCACCTATTTCGGCTTATTTTGGCGCAGGAGCGAATCAGTGCCGGTCTGGTCGATGTCGATGATTTTGATGAGGAGCGACAAGGCTGTACAGTCGAACAGGTCTGGAAGAAGATGCATACCCTTTTGCCGTTCTCACCCGATCCCGTTGTGACACATGGTGATTTCTCACTTGATAATCTTCTTATGGATGAAGGTGAAGTGATTGGCTGCATTGACGTTGGACGAGTCGGGATCGCCGATCGCTACCAAGACCTTGCTATACTCTGGAATTGCCTCGGTGAGTTTGGCCCTTCATTACAGGAAAGACTTTTTCAGCAATATGGCATTGCTAATCCCGACTGGCGAAAACTGCAATTTCATCTGATGCTGGACGAATTTTTCTAAAATCAGTGGACATAACTAACCCAGAATTTAAAACTCCCACTTGGTGACTGGAGTATAATGCGTGCACCAATCTGATGCCCTTGAAACATGGAGTTACGATGCGTCAACGTATTATTGTTTGCCCGTTAATTGAAAACGATAACGCCTATCTGCTATGCAAAATGGCGGCCCATAAAGGGGTGTTCCCTGGTCAATGGGCGTTATCCGGCGGTGGTACCGAGCCAGGAGAAACCATCGAGCAGGCGTTGCGTCGCGAAGTAAGTGAAGAACTGGGTAGCGATCTGGTGCTGGACCGCATTCAACCTTGGACGTTTCGCGATGACGTGCGGGTGAAGACCTACGAAGACGGCAGCAAAGAGCAAATCTATATGATTTACCTGATTTTTGACTGCCACGCGGCCAACCGCACCATCACGCTTAATGACGAGTTTGAAGAATATGCCTGGGTGCGAAAGGAAGAACTGGCCAGCTACGATCTGAACGAAGCGACCCGATTCACGCTACGCCAACGTGGGCTGCTGGAGTAGTGATACCCCTCACCCTAACCCTCTCCCAAAGGGAGAGGGAACTGATCGAGTGCGTTGATTGTCTTGCGTAACACCTTGTCTTTCTTGTTTTATTCCCTACTTTCAGAAGTAGCACAACCCCATCAAAAAAGTCGGGCTGCTCCCTCGCCCAAAGGGAGAGGGAACCGATCGAGTTCGTTGATTATCTTGCGTAAACCTTACCTTTCTTGTTTTTATTCCCTACTTCCCGAAGCAGCACAACCTCATCAAAAAAGCCGGGCTGCTCCCTCGCCCTACGGGAGAGGGTTGGGGTGAGGGGCAATCGAGGACGGATTAACCTGCAATTACCCCGGTTCTTCAAATCCCCCCTAACCCGATAAACAACCCGGCAATGGTGGCGCTCATCAGGTTGGACAGCGTCGCCGCCAACAGAGCCCGGAACCCTAACTGAGCAATTTCCGAGGCCCTTTCCGGCACCACCGCACTGAAAGCCCCCACAACCACGGCAATCGAACCAAAATTGGCAAAACCGCACAGTGCGAACGAAATCACCGCGATGGTTTTCGGATCAAGTAGCATCGCGCTTTCTTTCAGGTAAGGAGAGAAGCTGAGATAGGCGACAAATTCGTTAATTGCCAACTTCTGGCCAATCAACCCCCCTGCCAGATCGGCATGTTCCCAGCTCACGCCCATGATGTAGGCTAACGGAGCAAACAGATAGCCCAGCAGGCTTTGCAGACTGACGCTTTCAACGCCAAACAGGCCGCCAACGCCACCGATGATGCCGTTGATCAACGCGATCAGCGCAACGAAAGCCATCACTACCGTGGCAACACCCACCGCAATTTTCAACCCCAACATCGCGCCGTTGGCCGCCGCTTCGATAATGCTGGCGGGCCGTTTATCACTGAATGCCATTTCGCTGAACTCAACGCGGGAAGGCTCCGTCGCCGGGCTGAGCAAACGGGCAAACAGGATCCCACCAGGGATAGCCATCAGCGAGGCCGCCAGCAGATATTCGATGGGGACGCCCAAACCGGCATAACCGACCAGCATCGAACCGGCAATCGAAGCCATACCGCTACAGATCACCGTGAACAGTTCATTGCGGTTCATGTGTTTAACAAACGGCTTCAATACCGCAGGCAACTCATTCTGCCCCAGGAAAATGGTAGTCACTGCGGCGAAGGACTCCACCTTGCTGATATTCATAAGCCGCTGGAAGACATAGCCAAGAATATTGATCACCCACTTCATTACCCCAAGGTAATATAAAATAGAAATCAATGAGGTGATAAAGATGATGGCGGGTAGCACGTGAAAAGCGAACACAAAACCTGCACCATCGAAAAGCTCATTCATTTTCGGCCCTACCAGGCCGCCAAAAATAAATGCGCTCCCCGCATCGCTGTACGAAATCACGCGATTGACACCGCTGGCAATGGCGTTAATTAACCATTTACCTGCGGGAACATACAGCATAATAGCGCCAAGCAACACCTGGAGTAACAATGCCGCACCGACCGTGCGCAAGCTTATTTTTCTTTTATTGACGGAAAACACAAAGCCGATTAATAACAGGATCGACATACCTGCCAAACTGCGCAACAACTCCATAAGGCCCCCTTCTATTTTGTTTACTTCCTTTTTACTCGGCAAACGGCAATGGCCTGCCGCCTGCCGCCTGCCGAGGCAGAAGTGATTTATCAAGGACAAACGTAGAGTGCTAATTTAAGCGTTAAGCGCAATTTCGCTGATAATGACCTGCGATCTTGGCTGCCAATTCGGCATTATTAAACACCAGCTGAATATTGGCCTGCAGGCTGTCGCCGCCGGTCAATTCAGCGACTCTGGCTAGCAGGAATGGCGTACTATCCTTGCCGGAAACACCCTGCTCCACGGACTCTTGAACAGCCTGCTCAATGGCCTGGTTGATCTTCTCTTCAGGCATGGCGTACTGCTCTGGGATTGGGTTGGCAATCACCATCCCGCCCTGCAAGCCAGCAGCCCACTTGGCGGCCATTGCCCGCGCGATTTCCTGCGGCGTATCCAGGCGCACGCTAACGGAATAAGGGCTGGTACGGCTGAAGAATGCGGGCAGGCTGTCGGTGCCATACCCCACCAAAGGCACGCCGTGGGTTTCCAGATATTCGGTGGTTAAACCGAGATCCAGGATCGATTTGGCACCGGCGCAAATCACCGCCACGTTGGTTTGTGCCAATTCCTGTAAATCGGCTGAAATATCAAACGTCTGCTGCGCGCCACGGTGCACGCCGCCAATCCCGCCGGTGGCGAATACGCTGATCCCGGCCAGTTCGGCAATGATCATGGTAGAAGCCACGGTGGTTGCGCCGTTTTTGCCACTGGCAATCACAAACGGCAAGTCGCGGCGGCTCACTTTGGCAACTCGGTGCCCTTCGCGGCCCAACGTTTCTATCTCATCATGGGATAGCCCCGCCTTCATCCGCCCATTGATCACCGCAATGGTCGCTGGCACCGCCCCGTTGGCACGGATCTTTTCCTCTACCTGTAAGGCAGTTTCAACGTTCTGCGGGTAAGGCATGCCGTGGGAAATAATCGTCGATTCCAACGCCACCACCGGCCGATTTTCGGCCAGGGCAAGTGCCACTTCAGGAGCGATATCCAGATATTGATGGGTGATTAGGCTATTTTGCATGATTGTAATTCCAAAAGTTTTTGAACGCTGCCTTGTGACAGGTTCGGGTTATTGGTGAACTCAGAGGCCAGGGTCATTGCCGAACAGCCCTGGGCAAAACGAATACTGTGATCGAGTGGGAAATCCTCCAGCCAGCAACTCACCAGCCCCGCCATCATGGCATCCCCGGCGCCGGTGACGTTGACGACCTGAGTCGGCAGCGGTGCCGACCAACCTTGCTGGCCGTCGACCTCGCTGAAATACACGCCGTGGCTACCCATACTCAGGGCCAAACGCTGCACACCTTGCTGGTGGAACCATTGGGCCACCGCCGGTGCGTCGCTCGCCTGGGATATTTTCATCCCGCTGAGGATTTCCGCCTCAATCCGATTCGGCTTCAACGTATGGATATGCGAGAGCCAGTTTTTGATTTTCGGCGCTTTAAAAGCGGAAACCGTATCGACAAATACCGGTACATTACCGGCATTGCTAAATAACCAGGCCAGCGCGTCTTCGGTCAGGTTGCAGTCCAGCACCAATACACCACTGTGCTGAATTAAATCCTTGGAATGGGATAACAGCGCCGGGGTCAATTTTTCCAGGATGCGCATATCGTTGATAGCGACCAGCATTTCACCATTGCCATCCAGCAACGAAACGTAGGTCGAGGTGTTTTCACCATGCAATCGGTGGCAATTATCCACGTTAACACCCGCCAGCTTTGCCTGTTCCAGCAGCGTCGTGCCGTAGAAATCGTCGCCAACCACCGAAACCAGGTGGCATTCGGCCCCTAATAACGCAATATTCTGCGATATATTTCTCCCAACGCCACCTGGGGTGCATTTTATTTTCCCTGGATTGGAGTCTTCATAAACCAACTGCGTATTGGCATAACCACAAACGTCCATATTTACCGAGCCAACGGTGACTACATAGCGGTGTTCGGAGAGAATATAGCCTTTACCTTTAATATAACCTTTATTCATCAAATTCATGATGTGGCCTGCCACACCAGAACGGCTAATACCTAGAATATCGGCGATTTCGTGTTGTTGAATCAACGGGTCCCGCCGAAGGAGTTGCAGTATCTGTTTTTCCCGGTTGGTCATAATTAACACTTGTTTGTTTTTGAACAGGTGTTTGTTTTAAATCGGAACCCGACAACAGTAAAGCGGCAACTATCGGAGTTGAGATTATGATCGTAACTTGTCGCCGCACCGTTTTCAGCGATTAATTTGTGATGTTAATCATATTAACCCAGAATTAAAACGTTTTTTCTTATGGTTTTTATACCAGGGGAAAATTTTGTGCTGAAGATAAACTCATTAAAACAAAGGGATGGATTTTGGAGTTATTTAAACCAACACGTGTTGGTAACCCTGTTAATTACAAGGATTAATCTCACTACGGTTGATTTCGATTACACAGAAAAACGATCGGCCTCACACAATTCTCTTTCATGGCATCGATTATAACCATCCGAGAGCAGTCACCTGCCCTCGGAGAGCGTTAAACGTAGTTACTTATCCTTCAGCCCGCGGTTGATGAGCATCGGTTCAATACTCGGCTCCTGCCCACGCCATTTAACGTACATCTTTTCCAGATCCTGACTGTTGCCCTGTGACAACACCTGCTCGCGGAAACGCTGGCCATTCTCTGCCGTTAATCCGCCGTTATCGCTGAACCATTGGAAGGCATCATCTGCCAGCATCTCCGTCCACAGATAGGCGTAATAACCGGCGGCATAGCCGTTGCCCCAGATATGCTGGAAATAGCTGGAGCGGTAGCGTGGTGGCACATAGCTGAGATCGATCTGGTCCTGGCGCAGCGATGCGGCCTCGAACTTGTCCACGTCCTGCTGCGGTTGATCGGCGCCCAGCATGTGCCAATGCATATCCAGCAGCGCGGCGGCCAACAGCTCGGTCATGGCGTAGCCCTTGTTGAACTTGTCGGCCTTGTTGATTTTATCGACCAACGTCTGCGGCATCGCTTCACCCGTTTGGTAATGCTTGGCAAAGTGGGCAAATACCTGCGGATCGCTGGCCCAGTGCTCGTTAAACTGCGACGGGAACTCGACAAAATCGCGGGCAGTGTTGGTGCCAGACAGGCTTGGGTATTGCTGATCGGCAAACATGCCATGCAGCGCATGGCCAAACTCGTGGAACATGGTGATCACGTCATCATAGGACAGTAACGCCGGTTGGCCCGCTGCGGGTTTGGTGAAGTTGGAGATGTTGTAAATCACCGGCTTGGTACCGTTAAGTTTGGACTGCTCAACGAAGTTGCTCATCCAGGCGCCGCCGCCCTTGTTGTCACGCTTAAAGAAATCGGTGTAGAACAGCGCCAGAGACTGGCCGTCTTTATCAAATACCTCGTATACCCGCACGTCCGGATGATAAACCGGGATATCTTTGCGCTCTTTAAAGCTGATGCCGTACAGCAAATTGGCTGCGTAGAATACGCCGTTATGCAGCACGTTGTTCATCTCAAAGTAAGGCTTGATCTGTGATTCATCCAGATCGTACTTCTCTTTACGCACCTGTTCGGCATAAAACTGCCAATCCCAGGCGGCCAGCTTAAAGCCGCCGTTTTGCCGATCGATCACTGCCTGAATGTCTTTGGCCTCACGCTCTGCCCGGGCCGTGGCGGCAGGCACGATATTACGCATAAACGCCAACGCCGCATCCGGGGTTTTCGCCATCTGATTTTGCAACTTCCAGGCGGCATAGTTCGGGAAGCCCAGCAATTTGGCCTGCTCGGCACGCACTTTAGCTAACCGCGCCAGGGTTTGGCGGGTATCATTAGCGTCATTTTTCTCTGCGCGGTTGATCGAAGCGTCGAACAACTTTTGGCGAGTATCGCGATCTTGCAGGTTTTGCAAATCAGGCTGTTGCGTGGTGTTCTGCAACACCAACAGCCATTGCTTATCCAGCTTACGTTCACTGGCCGCCTGCGCTGCTGCTGCCAACTCGCCCTCTGAAAGCCCGGCCAGCAGGGTTTTATCACCGATCGCCAACGCACCGTTTTTGCTGGCAGCCAGTAATTTATTGGTGAACTGGGTGCTCAGCGTCGCCGCTTCCTGGTTCAATGCTTTCAGTTGGGTTTTATCCGCGTCAGAAAGATTGGCCCCGGCCAGCACATAGTTCTTGTAGGTCACCTCTACCAGCCGCAGAGACTCGGGGTCCAAGTTGAGGCTATCACGCCGATCGTAAATCGCCTTGATGCGCGCAAACAGTTTGCTGTTCAGCATGATGGCATCGTCTAACGCCGCCAGCTTCGGTGAGGTTTCTTCATCCAGCTTTTGCAGCGCGTCGCTGGTGTTGGCGGAGGTCATCGCCCCAAACACGCTCATGGTGCGCGTCAGCAGTGCGCCGCTTTTTTCCAGCGCCACAAAGGTATTATCAAACGTAGGTTCTGCCGGGTTATTGGCGATCTTTTCGACTTCTGCCAGTTTCTGCTGGATACCGGCGGCGATGGCCGGGGCATAATCGCTTTCGCTGATGACATCAAAGCGAGGAGCCTGGAAGGGTAACTGACTGGTGGCAAAGAACGGGTTTTCTCCCTGCTTATCCTGCTTAACTTCTCCGGCCACTTTCGCCTCCTTAGTCTGGGTGTTCGTTTCTGCCAGCGCGGGCGTGCTTAGCGCAACGCCAATCGCCAGTACCAGGGTTGATAAACGCATCAAATCGAAACTCCTCCATGTCTTAATCTAGGGACGCTGCGTCCACTTGGATAGAAGCTGCAAATTCAGCAACATAGCCTAGCTTAGGCCCAGATGGTCGTTTGAGCAAAAATAACTGGAAATTCCTCAACAGGCTCTGCGGGGGAGAACAAAGAAAAAACGCGGCCAGGAGGCCGCGTTATCGTAAGCTGACTTATTTCGCTGTCATCAGAATTGATAAACCAGACCGACAGCAACCACGTCGTCGGTATTAATTCCGGCCGATTTGGTGAAGTCGTTTTCATCCAACAGGTTGATTTTATAATCCACATAGGTGGACATGTTTTTGTTGAGGTAATAGGTTGCCCCCAGGTCAACAAACTTGACCAGGTTTTCACTACCGTAGGTATTGCCGTTGGCCGCTTGCCCCAGGTTCTTGCCGTTGGTTTGGTTATAACCCACAAATGGGCGCAGGCCGAAATCAAACAGATAATGTGCATAAGCCTCAAAGCTTTGCGCTTTATTGGCGTAGCCATAAGCCTCACTGTCTGAACTGCCGAAGCGCGCTGCATTATAGGACTGGGTAAACATAACGGCCACATAGGTATTGCTGTCGTCATATTTCAGGCCGCCTGAATAACCTTCTGCATGGTCACCACGCCCCATGATGCCGCTATATGCGCCACCGCCATTTTGCTCACTGGTACGTTTGGAATTAAAAAAGGCACCCGCGGCACTAATGCCGTAGCCGATATCATAGTTCACCGACATACCATAACCATCACCGTTCTGACCCAGAACGTCGCGACCATTATTAGTTTCTTCCGCACTGCCGTTTTTACCCTGGTATTGCACAGCAAAATGCAGGCCATCAATCAGGCCAAAGAAGTCATTGTTACGATAGGTTGCCAGACCGTTTGAGCGTTGGAACATGAACTGGTCGGCCCCATAGGTGGAACCGTCAAATTCTGGCTGCATGTCGGTATAAGCCGCCACGTCATACAGGACACCATTGTTACGGCCATAGTCGAAGGAGCCATAATCAACGACCTTCAGCCCTGCAAAACCATAACGGGTGAAGGCATTGTTTTCGCTTTCCGGGGTGTTGACGTTGACCTGGTATTCCCACGTGCCATAGCCAGTGAGCTGATCGTTAATCTGCGTTTCACCACGCAGGCCCATACGTATGTAAGACTGGTCGCCATCAACGCTATTGTTATCAGAGAAATAGTGCAGGCCATCGACTAAACCGTACAAATCCAGTTTATTACCGTCTTTGTTGTAGATTTCAGCGGCGCCTGCGTTGCCAACCATCAGCAAAGCAGGCACCATCAGAGAGAGTACTCGAAGTTTCATCGTGATTATCCTCTATTATTATGTCGTGCTATAGCCACTGCTGTTACGAGCATGATTAGCTCGTGGGTCTATTACCGTTTTGATGGCGGTAATAATATTAATTTATACCGCCATGACTTGAATGCAAGGTCGGGTGATTATTTTTTGACCACGAGTGAGTGTCTAAGGCAGGGCCAAACTGGCGCAATAGATAAAAGAGGGTTATGTCAGGATAAAAAACATAATTGATGCAATAGGTTGGAATTTTGACAATTCATTACCCATGCACCAATTAATAAAGCTAAACGCTCACGTTGACTTTATATGGGTTTATGCTACTCACTCTATGAGTGTAATAAAACGATTTCAAAACATTGCCAATCATTTCTTTAATAAAGAGATAAAATGGAATATCTGAGTTCCGTACCTATCTCAACTACAAAACAAGCGTCATAAATCTGCTGTTTGGATCAGGCTGATACTCTGCGAACGGTTCGCAATCCACAAAACCATGCTTGCGGTAAAGCTGATGACAGGCGGCAAATCCCGGTTGTGTCCCCGTTTCCAGGCTGAGCCGCGAAATACCTCGCGCGCGAGCGACTTGCAGGATGTGCAGCAAGAATTGATTCGCCACGCCACGACGTAAAAACGCCTCCGCCGTGCGCATTGATTTCAGCTCGCCATGCTTTGCATCCAACATTTTCAACGCACCAATCCCGGCTAATTGATCCCCTTCCCACGCAGACCAAAATGTCACGGCAGGGTCACGAAGTTTTTGAACGTTCAACGCATGGCTGCTCTCTGGAGGAGATTGTTCCAGCATGCCAGAAATATGATAAGCCACTAATGTTTGCACGGCATGGTGGGTAAGATCGTCAATTTTGATGGTGAACATACTCGTTTCCAAAGGTTGGTTTTAATTGTTTGCACTATTAAAGCGAGCGACCGATTATTCGTCCAATATCGATTTCTTATGGCGAAAGCAACGCCGACAGGCTAGATGACTAACGTAAGTGTCAGGCAGATAGTTAATTCGGTAAGGCACACCGGGGCCGCATTTTTTCACTTTCCGGCGGTGGTTCAGGCCATCACTTGATTTTCGTCAACAAGACCTTATCGCCACTCTGTTGTTATTGGGAAACCGAGGCTTTAAATCATAAGGGACTTATGAACGCTATCGCTTGCAAGGCAGTACTGTTTGACCTGGACGGCACCCTGGTGGATTCAGGAGCCTGTATAGAGACATTGTGGGCTGAATGGGCCAACCGGCATCATCTGGATGTGGATTATGTCCTGGCCAATATTCACGGGCGCACCATCGAGGAAACGCTGCGGATCGTCTCCCCTTACTTTGACAATCCACAGTGCGTTGATGAAGTCAAAACGCTCGCCATCGAGGCTCTCAGCCAGGTTGGTGCCATTACCGGTGCCGTTGAGCTGGTGCGCCAGTTGCCGCCGCAATGTTGGGCAATTGTCACCTCCGGCGCCAAGAAAGTGTCGATGCAAAGCATGATCAGCGCAGGCATCCCACGGCCGCACATGATGATCACTTCGGAAGATATCGTGCACGGCAAACCCCATCCAGAACCCTATCTGATGGCGGCAGCCGGATTTGGCCTGCCGGTGCAGAAATGCGTGATTTTTGAGGATGCGATTTCTGGCGTGAACTCCGCCCTTGCCGCCGGTGGGCAAGTCATCGTCATTGGTAACGGCGTGCCGATTTCCTCCCCGCAAATCAAGGCCACCGTGGCCGACCTGAGTAGTTTTAAAGCCGAGTTTATCGACGGCATCATCCATTTATCCTGGTAATAACCACACGCTCGCGGACACACGATGCATCTAGATGGGCACACTTGCTGTGCCCGCTAATAATCACACCATTAACTTCTTTTTAACCTCCCTACGATGCGTTATGCTCAAAAATCCGACGTGGTGATTTTTGAAACGGGATTTCTGTTATGCATGCGTATTTACCGTGCTCCAGCCGGAGCCGTCCATGAGTTGGTTCTCCCGCGCTAGCGCGCTCCCCTTGCTGGTTGCCGGGGCATTCTTTATGGAGAACCTGGACGGCACGGTGATCGTTACCGCGATGCCGCAAATGGCGGCGGCCTTTGGTGTACAGCCGGTAGATATGAACATCGGGGTTTCGGCCTATATTCTTACCCTGACGGTGTTTATCCCCGCCAGCGGCTGGATCGCCAACCGCTTTGGTGCCCGCAATATTTTCACCGCCGCCATCGTTATTTTTACCCTGGCCTCGGTGCTATGCGCCCTCAGTACCACCTTGCCGCAGTTTACCGCGGCTCGTATCCTGCAAGGCTTTGGCGGTGCGTTGATGGTGCCGGTTGGCCGCCTGGTGGTGTTACGTAATACCGCCAAACCCGATCTGATCAACGCCATTGCCACTATCACCTGGCCGGGGTTAGCCGCCCCGGTCCTGGGGCCTCCGGTTGGCGGTTTCATCACCACCTACGCTTCCTGGCACTGGATTTTTATCCTCAACGTGCCTCTTGGCCTGTTGGCCCTGTTCTTCGCCTGGCGTTTGATCCCTCATGAACCCGCGCAGAAAGGCGTTCCCTTTGATGGATTAGGTTTTGCACTCACCGGAGTCGCCTGCTTTGGGCTGATGTTTGGGCTGGATCTGATCAACAGTCCGCAACTTTCCTGGCTGGTGCCTCTGTTATGTCTGGCTGCTAGCCTGGCGCTGGGAAGCCTGGCGATACGTCATGCCAAACGCCACGCCTATCCCTTAATGGATCTCTGGGCGATGCGGATAAAAAGTTACGCCGTCACTATTAAGGGCGGCACTCTGTTTCGCATCGCCATCGGTGCCGTGCCGTTCCTGCTGCCCTTGCTGTTCCAAATCGGCTTTGGGCTGAATGCCTTCGATGCGGGGTTGCTGGTACTGGCAGTGTTTGCCGGTAATCTGGTGATGAAGCCATTCACCTCACCCATCCTCTACCGGTTCCGCTTTCGTACCACGCTGGTGGTCAACGGATTACTCAATGCCGCCACCATTTTTGCCTGCGCGCTGCTAACCCCGCAGACCCCCACCTGGCTGATCCTGGCGCTGCTGTTTGTCAGTGGTTTGACACGTTCGATGCAGTTCACCGCACTGAATACGCTGGCGTTTTCCGAGGTGCCGCAACCGCGCATGAGCGGTGCCAACACGCTGTTCAATATGGCCCAGCAGATGGGTAGCGGCCTGGGGATCGCCATCGGCGCACTGGCGCTGCGGTTGGCGGAGATGCTGATGCCACAGCAACAGGGCGTGGTGCCGCTGGCCGACTTCCAACTGGCCTTTATCGTAATTGGCGTGATCGCCCTGGTGGCGGTGCTGGATAGCTTTACGCTGGGCGCAGAGGCGGGCAATGAAATCCGCCAGAGGAAAAGCACCTCTACGTCTGAAAAATCTATGGCAACCAAAGTAAGGAGTTAAACGATGCAATACCGTCAACTTGGCCGGTCCGGCCTTAAAGTTTCGGCTCTAAGTTTAGGTACCATGACCTTTGGAGGACAAGGCAAATTCGCCAAAACCGGCGCGACAGACGTTAACGAGGCGCGCAATCAAATCGCCATGTGTATTGATGCGGGGATCAACCTGTTCGATACCGCCGACGTCTATTCGGCAGGCCAATCGGAGGAGATCCTCGGCCAGGCATTGGGCAGTAAACGCCACGAAGTGCTGGTAGCCAGCAAGGCCCGTTTCCCCATGGGCAGCGGCCCTAACGATGCCGGGCTGTCACGCCACCACCTAATCCGCGCTTGCGAAGCCAGCCTGAAACGCCTGAATACCGACTATCTCGATCTCTATCAGCTACACGAGTGGGACGGCATCACCCCGGTAGAGGAAACGCTGCGGGCGCTGGAGGATCTGGTGAGCAGCGGCAAGGTGCGCTACACCGGTTTGTCCAACTTTTCCGGTTGGCACCTGATGAAACACCTGGGCAGCGCGGAACGACTGGGATTAGTTCGCCCGGTCAGCCAACAGATCCATTACAGCCTGCAGGCGCGCGAAGCGGAATATGAACTGCTGCCTGTTGCTCAGGATCAAGGGCTTGGGGTATTGGTCTGGAGCCCATTGGCCGGTGGCCTGCTCTCGGGCAAATACCGCCGTAATCAACCCACACCGGAAGGCACGCGCCATCTGGCCAACTGGGGTGAGCCGCCGGTGCGTGATCAAGATGCGCTGTTTGATATTGTCGAAGTGCTGGTGGATATCGCCCACTCCCGTGGTATCTCTGCGGCACAAATCGCGCTGGCCTGGCTGTTGGCCCGCCCAACGATAACCTCGGTGGTCATAGGAGCCCGGAACGCGGAACAGCTCAAAGATAACCTGCACGCCGCCAACCTGATCCTCAACGAAGAAGAGCTGCAGCGCTTGGAAGAAGTGAGCCGTCCGCCGCTGATTTATCCGTACTGGCACCAGGCTTCAACCGCGCCAGATCGTCTCTCTGCGGCCGACCTTTTGCTCCTCGCACCTCACCTGGTAAAAAAATAAGTCGCATCTGCCGCTAATCAACGTAATATCGATGATCCGCCCCGTTTTAACGGGAGCGGATTTTTGCCGTTTTAGGCCTGAAAAGCGAGGTAATAATAATGATGCACAGTGACCTTACTCAGTGCCGTGTGAATACCGATCGGTTGTTGATTGCCCCCTTTACCGCAGCAGACGCCGACGATGTTTACCAGGCGATCACCCCTACGCTAACGCGTTTTATGACCTTTGAACCAGAAGAGTCTCCCGAGGCATTTGCCAACGTCTGGGAAGGCTGGCTGCCGTTGATCCGTGAAGGTGAAGAAGTCATCTTTGTGGCACGGTTGCGTGACAGCAAGCAGTTCGTTGGCATGGGTGGCGTGCATAATCTGCACCAGCAAAAACCAGAACTCGGGATCTGGGTGAAAGAGAACCTGCATGGTAACGGCTACGGCCGCGAAATCGTCCATGCCATGGCAAAATGGGCCAGCGAACGCTACCACCCACCGTATTTCATTTACCCGGTCGCCGAGCAGAACACGCCAAGCCGCCGCATTGCCGAATCGCTGGGTGGCACCGTGCAAGGCCGCCGCGAAAATATCAAATACGACTGTGTGGTTTACCACGTGCCGGCCATCACCGGTTAAAATTGCAGGGTTAACGCAACCGCGTTAGAGTGGATGCAGGCTAAAAACAGTTAAGGAACAGCAGCATGATTATTTTTGTCACGGGCGCTACCTCCGGTTTTGGTGAAGCAATTGCCCGCAAATTTGTCGGTGAAGGCCATCAGGTGATTGCCACTGGCCGCCGTGTGGAGCGCCTGGAGGCGCTGCAGGCAGAATTAGGTGAGGCACTGCATATCGTGCGTTTGGATGTCCGCAACCGTGCGGCGATCCAGCAGGCCATCGAAGAGTTACCCGCAGCGCTGCGCAACGTCGACGTGCTGGTGAATAACGCCGGTCTGGCGTTAGGCCTGGAGCCTGCGCACAAGGCTAATGCAGACGATTGGGAAACCATGATCGATACCAACACCAAAGGGTTGGTCAACATGACCCGCGCGCTGCTGCCAGCCATGGTGGAACGTAACATTGGCCATGTGATCAATATCGGCTCCACCGCCGCCAACTGGCCGTATGCCGGTGGTAACGTTTACGGCGCTACCAAGGCCTTCGTTAAACAGTTCAGCCTGGGTCTGCGCGCCGATCTGCACGGCACTCATATCCGCGTTACCGATATTGAGCCAGGCATGGTTGGTGGCACCGAGTTCTCCAACGTGCGTTTCAAAGGGGATGACGGCAAGGTAGACAAAACCTATCAAGGGGTAGATGCCCTGACACCGGATGATGTTGCCGAAGCGGTATTCTGGGTGGCAACGCTGCCTTCCCGCGTCAATATCAATACCTTGGAAATGATGCCGGTCAGCCAATCCTTTGCCGGGTTGAGCATTCATCGCGGTTAATGGTCTTACTCTGTGGCAGGGCATCAGCCCTGCCATTCAAGCAGGCGCAGCATGCGGCGCCCCTACGTAGTGCGCCAGCCGGAAACGATAATCAGCATCCCCAGCAGTGCCACCCCGGCCCCCAACCAATCCATAGTCGACAACTTCACACCATCTACCACCCGTAGCCAAAGCAGCGCCGTTGCCACATAGACGCCGCCATAGGCAGCATAGACTCGCCCACTGGCCGCCGGATGCAGCGTCAACAACCAGACAAACAGCATCAGGCTGAGGGCCGCAGGCAGCAACAGCCAGGCGCTGGCGTTTTTCTTTAGCCACAGATAAGGCAAGAAACAGCCAATGATTTCGGCCAGCGCGGTGGCAAAAAACAATAAAGTGGTTTTTAACATTACCGCTATTCTCTCAGTAAATTAAACGAACAAAGCGATGCGCTGGTGCAATATAACAGCACGGTGATATATTTAACCCATGCTACAGCCAGTGTTGCTGGTGGATGCAACACTCACTTATAAGGATGAAACGATGAAATTACTTTCCCTTCCGCGCCTGATGTTACCGGTTGCCATGTTATTGCTGGCCGGTGCCTGGCAAGCTCCTGCCTTCGCTGCCTCTTGCACCCAGGGCAGCACCTGCGTCACGGTTGACGGCAGCGGCGGCGCAGCCATGAGCAACGAACAGGCTCGCCAAAGCAAAGAGCAGTGGAACGAAACCAAATCGCTGCGCAGTAAGGTCAATACCCGTGTCGAGAAGGAGTTTGACAAGGTTGACCGTGCTATTGATGACGAAGATCGTTGTGATAACAGCTACAACGTCAATGCCTATTGGGAATCGTCAACCCGTAAGTGTCTGGATCGCACCACTGGCCGTCCAGTCACGCAGTAATAGCGAGTAAGGGTAAACTATTCAACCTGATGCTGCTATCCTGACAAAGAACATTCGTCTCGAATAAGGATCCAATGATGAAAAAAGCGCTTGTAGTAGGTGTACTGCTGTTAGCCACCGCGCCGCTGGCCGCTTTTGCCTCATGTGAGAGCATAAAGGCGGATATTGCCCAGAAAATTGTCAATAACGGCGTACCGGAATCCGGCTTCAAGCTGGAGATCGTACCTAACGATCAGGCGAACCTTGCCGGTGGACAGGTGGTCGGCCATTGTGGTCAAGACACGCAGAAAATCGTCTATACCCGCCTGATTAACGGCGACGACAGCGGCGACGCGGCGCAAACTGGCACCAGCCAGGATACCCAAGCCCCGCAGTAACCGACTCCAGGGCGCAGTTCGTTACTGCGCCCCTCTTCTTTAAGCCTGTTTAATCTCTTCACCTTCGCCCTGTGGCCGATGACGCGCCGGGATCAGCATAGCCGCACCCAAGGCAAACAGCGATATCAACGCCGAGACCAGGAATACCCAATGCATTGAGGCGGCGACATGCCCAATGAGATCCGCCAGCGCCTCTGGCCGCATGGTGTTGCGAACCTCTGGCTCCATCAACTGCTGCACCGGATCAACCGTTTCTGGCAGTCGCAAATGCAGGTTGATATTCAACGTGGCCCCCAGAATGGCGGTGCCGATGGCCGAGCCGACCATCCTGGTGAATACCGTGCAGGCGGTTGCGATACCGCGAATACTGTAATGTGCCGCATTCTGTACCGAGACCAGGAAGGTGGTATTGCACAACCCCATACCGACCCCGATGATAAACGCCGCAACCCGCCCCCACAGTAACCCACCCGAAGGCTGTAACAGCAGCAGGATAAAGCCACCGGCCGCCAACAGCAGCGCGCCAAGCAGTGCTGTGGTGCGATAAGAAGTCAGCAACATCAAACGCCCGCTCAGCATACTGGCCAGCGGCCAGCCAATCGACATCAAGGCCAATGTGGTTCCGGCTTCCAGCGGAGTTCCGCCCTTCACGCCTTGAATAAAGGTTGGCAAGAAGGCGCTGATGCCCATCATGGCAGCACCGATCACCACGCCGCCAATATTGCCAGCCACAATTACGCGATTTTGCCACAGGGCCAGTGGGAATAACGGTTCAGGAGCACGGCGCTCCTGACGAATTAACAGGTTAAGCGCCACTAACGCCAACGCTAGCAACGGTATGACCCACCATCCCAGCATTTCCGCCTGCAAGAGTGAAAGCAGCAATGCAGCGACAAAGATCGTCAGCCAAGCCGTTCCCGCCAGATCCAGCGCATGTTTGCGCCCCTGTTTGAGGTCTGGCAAGTAGCGCCCCAGGAAATACATCGCCAGCAGGCCAATGGGCAGGTTGACCCAGAATACCAAAGCCCAAGACGTGTGCTGTACGATAAACGCGCCTAGTAGCGGGCCAAGAATGGCCGAAACACCCCAGACGCTAGAGAGATACCCCATCACTTTTGGCCGTTCGGTGGCGCTGTAAATATCACCGATCACGGTGGTAGCGATCGGCATGATCGCCCCGGCGCCCAGCCCTTGCAGCAGGCGGAAGGCAATCAGCCAATACATATTCGATGAGAAACCGCACAGGACCGACCCCAACAGGAACAGCGTGGCGCCAAAGAAAAAGATCGGTTTCCGGCCGTATAAATCCGCCAAACGCCCGTAGATCGGGATGGTAATGGCCTGTGCCAGCAAATAGACCGAAAACACCCAGCCCAGCAACGAAAAACCACCCAGATCGCCAATAATCGTCGGCATCGCGGTGGCGACAATGGTCGCTTCAATGGCAGACATGAACATTGCCAGCATGCAGGCAATCAGGATCAACGGCCGATGGGCTACTTGGGCTGTGCTCGAAGAAGTGTTAGTGGTCATCAGTTTAAAATGTGTCCCTATGTCTTTTATTTTCCCCGGATTATAACAGCCAAGGCATATTCTGTAGTTTGTCTGGGGATGTTGTGCACCAAAATCCCGCAACAACGCACCAATCGAACAAATTGTGACAGCGTCACCTATAAATGGTCACCTAATTGAATAATAAGGTATTTCTTAGAAATGACCTGAGAGCCACGCCACGCCTGCCTCATCGTTAAAACCTATCCGAACGATAGCGTACACCAATGATGGTGATTGATTTTAATCAAGTTGCCAACCGCCCCAGCCCATGACAATCCGATTGCCCCTTTTATTACCTCTTTATATGTAGGGTTTTTTGGCAGTCAACTCATTGGAGCGAGAACATGATTAAAAAAATTATTCTGGGATGTGCCGTTACCGCCGTCGTCGGCTATTTGGGGACCGTCGGCTATGTCTACCATTACGATCAACAGCGTAACCCCGTCGTTGCCAGCAATCAAATCGATACCCTGTTAACCCGCAATGGTTGCGACTATTGCCACTCCAACTCGGCTCAGCTTCCCTTCTATGCCGAGTTGCCGATCGCCAAACAAATTATGGCGCAGGATATCCTCAGTGGAAATCAGCATTTTAACCTCGATGCTACCCGCACTGCTCTGCAACAAAAAACCGCGGTACCTGAAGTCGATCTGGCCAAGCTGGAAGCCGTGCTGCAAAACCAGGAGATGCCACCGCCACTGTATAAGATGGTCCACTGGGCCGGAAACGTCAGCGACGGCGATCGTAATGAACTACTGAGCTGGGTCCGTCAACAACGCGAACAGTTCTACACTTTGCCAGATACGCCAGCCGAACTACGTGGTGCCGCCTTACAGCCGGTGCCATCCTCGCTACCTACCGATCCTCAAAAAGTGGCGCTGGGCTTCCGGTTGTTCCACGATCCGCGCCTATCGAAAGATAACAGCATCTCATGTGCCCACTGCCATAAGCTGGGCGAAGGTGGCGTGGACGGTCGCGTCTCATCGTTGGGGGTTGGCGATCAGGTTGGGCCAATCAACGCACCGACGGTGTTTAATGCGGCCTTCAATATGGCGCAGTTCTGGGATGGTCGAGCGGCAGATTTACAGGCCCAGGCTGGTGGCCCGCCGATGAACCCGATCGAGATGGCCTCCGAATCCTGGGATGAAATCATCGCTAAACTGGATCAGGACGCCTTGCTGAAGGCCGATTTCCGGCGCGTCTATGCTAACGGCTTCACCGGCGATAACATTACCGACGCCATTGCCGAGTTCGAAAAGACGCTGATCACGCCAGATAGCCCGTTTGACCGTTACCTGAAAGGCGATAGCGACGCCCTGACGGCGCAGCAAAAACACGGCTATCAACTGTTCCAGCAAAACAAATGTGGCACCTGCCATACCGGGGTCAACCTTGGGGGCCAGTCCTATGAGGTCATGGGGCTGAAAGCAGATTACTTTACCGCTCGCGGTAACCCCACCGAGGCCGACCTTGGACGTTACAATGTCACTAAAAATGATAGCGATCGTCACCGCTTCAAAACCCCGACGCTACGAAACATCGCCCAAACTGCCCCTTACTTCCACGACGGCAGCGTGACTTCGCTGCATCAGGCGGTCAAGGATATGCTGACCTATCAGGTCGGCGTTACCCTACCAGAAAGCGATATCAAGGATCTGGTCGCGCTGCTGGAAGGCATGAGCGGTAAATATCAACCTGCCACGCCCCCGGGCGGTTGATACGGTAGCCACAACGCCAGGGTTCTGATAAAGATTCTCTGGTTTTCAGGTGGGTAGACAAGCACAATGCCCACCTGAACCTCTTATTCTTCATCATCTGCCGACATATGAATCAATTGGTCCCTCTGCACCACTATCGCGCCCTGCTGCGCCATCTGTTTATTGCCGTCCTGCTCGGCATTTGTGCTGCGCTGGCCGTGTGGTTATTTCACCGCGCCATGTTTGGGCTTGAATGGTTGTTGCTGGATCATGAGGAAGGTAGTTTGGTGGCCGCTGCCGCTGCACTGCCCGGATGGCGAAGAGCGTTGACGCCAGCGTTGGGTGGATTGGCTGCTGGCTTTTTGTTGTGGATCTACCAGCGTTATCAGCATCAAAAACCCATCGCTCCAACGGATTATATGGAAGCGATTGAAGCCGGTGACGGACGATTGGCCGTTAACGCCAGCCTGATAAAATGCCTGGCCTCGCTGTTGGTGGTTTCCAGCGGTAGCACCATTGGCCGCGAGGGGGCGATGATCCTGCTGGGGGCGTTGGTGGGTTCAGTATTTGCCCAGCGCTTTACCCCGGCGAAAGAATGGAAATTGTGGGTGGCTTGCGCTGCCGCAGCCGGGATGGCTAGCGCCTACCATGCCCCGTTGGCGGGTAGCCTGTTTATCGCGGAGATCCTGTTTGGTTCGCTGATGCTGGCCTCACTTGGCCCAGTAGTGATCGCCGCCGTAAGCGCGCTGCTGATGACCAATCTGCTGAACGGTGGCCAGGCTCCGCTCTACATCGTGGAGCCGCTTGCTGCTCCCTGGCCAGTGCAGTATCTGTTAATGGCTTTGGTGGGCATACTGGCAGGAGTTTGTGGCCCGCTGTTTCTGTGGGCAATGGCGGCCAGCGGCCGGGCATTTCGCTCGCTCAACCTCATACCGCCATTACAGCTGGCGCTTGGCGGGCTGATCGTCGGGTTGCTTTCCTTGTTGTATCCCGAAGTCTGGGGAAATGGCTATAGCGTGGTGCAGTCTCTACTCTCGGCACCACCGGGGATGCTACTGGTCAGTGCGATCCTGATTTGCAAACTGTTAGCCCTGTTGGCCAGTAGTGGATCAGGCGCACCTGGTGGCGTGTTCACACCGACGTTATTCGTGGGGGCCGCATTGGGCTCGGTAGTGGGCCAGATGTTTGGTCTGTGGCCAGAGCTGGGTACTGCAGTGCCCATTCTGCTGGCACTGACCGGTATGGCGACATTGCTGGCTGCCACCACTCATGCGCCCATTATGGCGGCATTAATGGTGTTTGAGATGACCGGGGAATATACCCTGCTGCCAGGCATTCTGTTGGCTTGCGTTATCGCCACTACCATTGCTCGCGGGCTACGCCCACAGTCGGTTTATCACAATGCGTAACGATCAACCAGCTGCGAAACGTCCAGATACTGTGCCAGCTCACGTTGTTCCGCACGCGGCAGATATGGGATCTCACCCAGCAATGGAGCTGGAATACGCTGCTGCATCGCATCGATAGTTTCTGCATAGTGGGCTAAACCGGGGTTGATTCGATTAGCCACCCAGCCCAGCAATGGTAAGCCATCGTTAATAATTGCCTGTGCGGTCAATAGCGCATGGCTGACACAGCCCAGTTTGATCCCGACCACCAGGATAACCGGCAGCTGTTCCTGTACCACCCACTCGGCATAAGGACGAAGATCGTTCATCAATACCCGCCAGCCGCCGCTGCCCTCTACCACTACCGTGTCGGCCTTGGCGGCGAGATGATGCAAACCACGGCTCATCAGTCCGTAATCAATATCCTGAGTTGCATGGGCATGAAACACCTCATCCAGACAGGTGATCGGATTGATTTCGTCATACGACAGCGGTAGTGAGGAAGAGGCCTGTAAAACTAAAGCGTCTCGATTGCGGATGCCTTCACTGGTTTCCTGGCAGCGTGCCGCAATGGGCTTATAACCCGCCACTGAGCGACCTTGCGCGGCGAAAGCCTGCAATAAACCGCGGGAAACCACTGTCTTACCTACGTCGGTATCCGTGCCTGTAACAAATAAACGCTTTAACATGAATAGATTGCCTTGAAATGCCTCGTTAACCTAAAAAATCGCCGTAAATCACGACGAGAGTCGTCCTACGGGAAAAGTCTAGGGGATGCAACTCAACGGGGGCTTGAGGTAGCTCAATCTTTTGGCGGTAAATAATAAGAAACACTGATAAGGGGTATCAAGGTCAATGGAACGAAAGCGTACCCAGTTTTTTGTGTCGCCGCGTGCCTCGTATCGGCATGACTCGGGGTTCTAACTACCGTTGTTTTAATCGTCGTTGAACCTGACCCCTATTTTCTTTTTGTCCACCATAGCGGGAAGGTTTTCTGGATGAATAACTTTCCCGATGGGGGTATAGCGGTAGGAAGACTCAAATGATGCATAGAACAACACCAACGTTTGCGTACCGTACAACATGAGATCGCCTGCATGAATGGTCCCTGGCCGTACAGGGTTTGAAGGCAACTTATGAGGAAGGTCGGCAAATATCTCATTAGCATTCAACTCTTCCATGCCAAGTTGCAATGGTAAAGTATTAACAAATGCTTTAGTCGCTGGATTGTCGTGAAGTATGACCTCAAATTGTTGGTCATCAATGTTCATTTTAACCGTCATCGGGCTCTCCTTTAGGGACGGGTTAATGTTCATGTCGGCATGACCAGCAAAAGTACAAGCCAGCAGCAGACCCGGCATTAAAGTGCTCTGATATTTCATACGCTAACCCAGAAAAGAGTAGCCACACCCGTCAGGGTGCGGCTTTAGACATTATTTGAGGTTAGCGTTAAAGAACGACGTCAGCTTGGCAAAAGGGATCATGTCGCTACGGTCATACAGATCGACATGGCCTGCCCCTGGCACGATGTACAACTCCTTTGGCTGTCCGGCTCGTTTGTAAGCATCTTCACTAAATTCTTTCGAATGCGCCCGATCGCCGGTGATGAACAGCATCGCGCGTGGCGAGATCGTTTCGATATCGTTGAACGGATAGAAGTTCATGAACTTCCCAATGCTGCTCAACATCGGTTTGGTTGTCAGCGCTTCTTTCTCACCCTGTGGCGTAAAACTACCTCGCGGTGTGCGATAGAAATCGAAGAATTCTCGTTGAATTGCAGGCGTTGAATCATCAAGCTGGTTAACGGTGCCTGGGATATAAGCAATGTCTCCGCCATTAAACTCAACAGCTCGTTGTTCTATTGCAGATTTAATGAATGCTTTACGCTGTTCAGGCGTAACGGAATGATGAAGACCTTGGCGGAAAGCCGCCCCCATGTCATACATACTAACCGTGGCCACGGCCTTCATTCTCGGGTCAATTTTGGCAGCACTGATAACGAAGCTCCCGCTACCGCAAATACCCAGCACGCCAATTTTCTCCGGATTAACGTAAGGTTGAGTATTCAGATAATCGACTGCGGCACTGAAATCATCCGCATAAATTTCCGGAGAAATAAGATGGCCGGGTTTTCCTTCACTCTCTCCCCAGAAGGAAAGATCAATTGCCAGCGTCACAAACCCTTGTTCAGCCAGTTTCTGGGCATACAGATTTGAGCTTTGTTCTTTTACCGCCCCCATCGGATGTCCAATGACAATCGCCGGGTTTTGCGCATTCTGATCCATCCCTTTCGGTATAAACAGATTGCCGACTACATTCATCTGATACTGGTTTTTAAAGGTCACCTTTTGCTGGGTGACCTTATCGCTTTTGTAAAAATTATCGGCTCCGTTAGACATATCGGCGCCAACTGCCGCAAATGAACTGATTAACAGCCCTAACAGCATGGTAAATTTTCTCATCAGAGAATTCCTCATTGGGTTTGGTGGATATCTTTACGTGACGTCAATAACGCCAGGGCGGCTGCTATCACTAACAAAATGCCGCTGATGGTGAAGGTGCTTTGATAACCGCTATGGTCAAATGCTAACCCGCCGATTGTGGAGCCCAATGCGATGGACAGTTGTACTATGGCAACCATCAGGCCACCGCCAGCCTCCGCATCCTCCGGCAATGTTCTGGCGATCCACGTCCACCAACCGGTGGGTGCAGCTGTGGCGATTAAGCCCCATAAACCAAGCAGTGTTGCAACGATCCAGATACTGTGACCAAAAGCGATCAGTGCTCCGGCAATAGCAGCCATAAGCAAAGGGATGGCAATGAGTGTGGGGTAAAAACCTGATGCCAGAAATGCGCTAATCACCAGGGTACCCATAAAGCCAGCAACTCCGATTGTCAGTAAAATAAGCGACAACGTAGTGATATCTACCTGCGTTACCCTCTCAAGGAACGGACGTAGATAAGTAAACAAAGCAAATTGGCCCATAAAGAACAATCCGCAGGCCGCAAGCCCCATGGCCACAAGCGGGTTAGCCAAAAGACGAAAAACACCGGTACGCTTATCGCTTTTATCAGCCGTCATTGCAGGCAGGCTGAACCACTGCCAGATAAAAACAATCACCCCAACCGGAACAAGGCAAAAGAATGCGCCTCGCCAACCGATGACCGAGCCCAGATAACTACCCAGTGGTGCGGCTATAACGGTTGCCAACGCGTTACCCCCGTTAAAAATGGCCAGCGCACTTGGAACCTGGTGTTGCGGAACCAGGCGAAGAGCAGTAGCGGCTGATAAGGACCAGAACCCACCAATAGCAATACCAATCAGGGCACGGCCAACCATGTAAATCAGATAACTGGGCGCTAGCGCGATAATGGCCCCGGAAAACGCCATCAACGCGGTCATGCTCAACAGTAATGTCTTGCGATTGAGACCTCCGGCCAGTGTAGAAATGGAGAGACTCGTCAGTACCGCAAACACGCCGGAAATAGCGATCCCCTGCCCAACCAGCCCTTCACTGACGCCTAGATCTCCCGATATGGGCGTCAGCAGGCTGACAGGCATAAATTCCGAAGCAATGAGCGCAAAGACGCACAACGTCATGGCGAAAACTCCGCTCCAGTACGCGCGTTCTTTGTGAAGTGATAGATCGTTCGACAATATGGGCATAAATTGCTGCTCCCGAATAATCCCCGGCAGTTTTCAGGTAAACCGCGGCCGAACGCTATTCGCAGGAATAACGTCAGGAAAGTAAAAATGAAAAGAGCAACAGCGTTTATCTGCCATCGCTTAATAATCTGTTGCTGGAAATTTTACACTCAGGGCGCATCATTACTAGCTAATGAATGCTTAATAGGTTTATAACTGTAGCTTATTAATAAGACGGGCCATACCTGATGAAACGCAACCTGAACGACCTGCTCTATTTTGTCACGGTCGCACGTGAAAGCAGCTTTACCCGTGCCGCAGCTCAGTTGGGCGTAACGCAGCCTGCACTCAGCCAGGCGATTTCCGCACTTGAAGATCGTATGCAAATTCGCCTGCTGACGCGTACCACCCGAAGCGTATCGCCAACTTCCGCCGGGGAGCGTTTGCTACTGGCTATAGGTAATCGCATCGATGAGATTGAAGCTGAACTGGATATGCTGACCGAGCTGCGCGATAAGCCTGCAGGTACAGTCCGCATCACCTGCGGGCCAAATGTTTTACACAGTACCCTGTTGCCAAAGCTGACCCCGCTGTTGCATGAGTACCCGGATATTAATATCGAGTTCGACGCGAACCATGGTTTTCGCGATATCGTGGCAGATCGTTTTGATGCGGGCGTTCGACTGGGTGACACCATTGATAAAGACATGATAGCGGTATCCATCGGGCCCAAATTACGTATGGCCGCAGTGGCATCTCCGGGTTATTTTTCACGTTATCCTGTACCCAACACCCCCCATGAGTTGACACAACACAGGTGCATAAATCAACGTATGGTCAGGTCTGGGGGCTTGTATATCTGGGATTTTGATCAGGATGAGGGGGATCTTAATGTTCGCGTCAGCGGACAGCTCATTTTCAATACTTCTGAACATATTGTTGCTGCGGCGCTTGCAGGACACGGGATTGCTTTTTTGCCAGAGGAAGAATTTGGAACACATATTAAAGAAGGTAATCTGGTGCGCGTGCTGGAGCAATGGTGCAAGCCCTTCCCCGGCTACTACCTGTATTATCCCAGTCGCAAACAGCCTTCTCCAGCCTTCTCGTTGGTCCTTGAAGCTCTTAGGATCGGCCAAAAACGCAAACCCGCCAAGGAGACGCTGGAAGTGTAGCTTTTGGATCCAATCCCGGATAGTTAACGCCACAGCGTGAAAGAAGACAGCTAAATCAACCTTGTAGCAATTTCACCAACAAAGAACCGTTATACATGGCTTCTTTCACCAGTGCGGCTCCCGGCATGGTGCCTTGGTTGAAGAACTGGGTGGATTCAACCTGAACGTGCTCGCTGTAAGCAGGCAAGGATTGCTGACGAATGCAGGAAGCAATCGCCGGATGCAGGATTTCTGCGGCACGGTTCAACGGCGAACCTACCAGGATTTTTTCCGGGTTGAACAGGTTGACCATGATCGCCACGATGCGCCCGACGCTGTGCCCGACGCCAAGAATAATATCTTTGGCTAACTGATCGCCAGCCATTGCCGCATCGCACAGCGATTCCACAGTCAAAGGCGCGCCATGTAGCATGGAGGACATCGAACCTCCCAGACGTTGCTGGGCAATTTCCAACATGTTTTCAATGCTGGCGACCGTTTCCAGGCAACCATGGTTGCCGCAATAGCAGCGTTTACCATATGGATCGACCTGTGTGTGACCAATCTCCACCACGCTGCTGCTGCCCGCATGCAGTACGCGTCCGTTGGTGATCACCCCTGCGCCGACGTTATGATCGATGACGACCTGAATGACGTTATGGCTGCCACGGGATGCGCCATACAGCGCTTCTGCCATCGTCCAGGCACAGATATCATGCTGAACATAAACCGGTAGGCCCGTCAGTGTCTCTAGCGCTGGTCCCAACGCCATTTCGTTGACGTCATAAAACGGCATGCGGTGAACAATACCCGCTGCGGTATCAATCATGCCGGGCAGCGTAATGGCGATGGCGGTTAAACGTTCCAGTTTGCTTTGGTGGCGGATAAAGAACTGCTCTACTTCACTAACGATGCGCTGTAATAACGGCTCGGGATGTTCGGCTTTTAACGGCAGCAGTTCTTCCACCACCATCTTGCTACTGAGATCGCGCAGCGCCAGGGTAATGGTGCCTCGGCTGATGCGTGCAGAGAGGTAATGCCAGGCTTCGGTGTCCAGCACCAGGCCAACTGCCGGTCGGCCACGGCTGCCCACTTCCTGATATTCGGTTTCTTTAACCAGATGCGCTTCGAGCAGTTCACGCACTATCTTGGTGATACTGGCAGGCGCCAGCTGTGCCCGCTTGGATAATTCGATGCGCGAAATCGGTCCCAGCCGATCTATCAGCCGGTAAACTGCCCCTGCATTGGTTTGCTTGATCTGATCAATATGCCCAGGCTGCCCATCCGAAATCACACACCCGCTCCTGCTATTTTTCGCGCTTCTAAATAAAGATTAGGGGCTATGGTGGGGCTTTTGGAATACAGCGTCAACTATTTGATTCGTTATGTGATTTGCTGCACAAATTCACCCTGCTTTCGCTACGGATTGTGTTTTATTTACCCAGTTGCTCCGTCAGGGCAACAGTAACGCCATCAAGGATTTTGCTGCCGCCGTCAACGGCCGTTGACGATGGTGCACCAGCCACACTTCAGTCATCGCCTCCGGCTCCGCCAGCGGCAAATATTGTACTCCGTCGATTTTAACCCGGGCGAAAGACGCCGGAAGTATAGAGATACCCAGGCCAGAAGACACCAGGCCAATGATGGTCATCGCCTCGCCAACTTCCTGAGTGATATAGGGCGTGATCCCCGCCTTGGCCAGCAGCGACAAAATTTCGTCATGCAACGCGGTTCCCACCTCACGCGAGAAAAACACAAAGGGTTCTTCCGCCAGATGCTGGAAACGCAAGGTACCGGAAGCCACCTGGGTTAACGGATGCCCTTCAGGCACCACTGCCACCAGGGGCTCGCACAGTAAAAGTTGATGTTTCAACACGTCCGGCAAGCGGGTGTTACGCATCACGCCCAGATCGAGCTCGCCATTGAGCAAGGGTTCGATCTGCTGCTTAGTGTTCACTTCTCGCATCTTGATGTGCACCTGCGGGTGTTGCTGACGGAAAGCCCGCAGGCTGCGCGACACTACGCTGATAAAGGGTGCCGAAGAGGTGAAACCAATAGTCAGTTCGCCAAGTTCGCCGCGTTCCAATCGCGCTGCCTTTTCCGCCGCACGACTGACCTGATCGAGCACCTGATAGGCTTCTTTCAGGAACATCTCCCCCGCCTGAGTCAGGCTGACATTGCGGTTATTCCGCGCCAAAAGGCGAGCGCCAACCATTTCCTCCAGCGCCTGGATTTGTTGGCTGAGCGGCGGTTGTGAAATACGCAGCCGCTCCGCTGCACGGCCAAAATGCAACTCTTCCGCCACGGCGATAAAATAACGCAGATGCCTCAACTCAATATTCATACTTTAAACATCTTAATTTTAATTATTAATATATTAGACAAAAAACTGCCCTCTCCCTATCATTTTGTTAACTCATCAAGTGCTGTGTAAGGAAAGACTGTGACAACCCCTGTGCGTTCTGCGGCCGGTATGCCGTCGACGCTGGCCGCTAACGACGACGCGGCTGCTGCGCCAAAAACCCAACGTTCCACTCTTAACAAACTTCCCTACATCGAGCGCGGTACGCCGCAGTTTATGCGCGTGACCCTGGCGCTGTTTTCCGCCGGGCTGGCTACCTTCGCCTTGCTGTATTGCGTGCAACCGATTCTGCCGGTTTTGTCGCAAGACTTTGGCATATCCCCGGCGGAAAGCAGCCTGTCGCTGTCGGTGTCTACCGGATTGCTGGCCCTGGGCCTGATGTTTACCGGCCCGCTGTCTGACGCCATCGGCCGTAAACCGGTGATGGTTGTTGCGCTGCTGCTGGCGGCAATTTGTACCCTGATTTGCGCCTTTATGACCAGTTGGCAAGGCATTCTGCTAATGCGTGCGCTGATCGGGCTTTCCCTGAGCGGAGTCGCCGCCGTTGGCATGACCTATTTGAGCGAAGAGATCCACCCCAGTTTTGTCGCTTTTTCCATGGGGCTGTATATCAGCGGGAATTCCATCGGCGGCATGAGCGGCCGATTGGTGACCGGGGTGCTGACCGACTTCTTCTCCTGGCGTGTGTCACTGGCGGTGATCGGGCTATTCGCTCTGGCCGCCGCCTGCATGTTCTGGCGTATTTTGCCCGCTTCAAAACATTTTCGCGCCAGTTCGTTGCGCCCACGTACCCTGCTGATCAACTTCCGTCTGCACTGGCACGATAAAGGCCTGCCGCTGCTGTTTGCCGAAGGTTTTCTGCTGATGGGCAGCTTTGTCACCATGTTCAACTATATTGGTTACCGCCTGCTGGCCGATCCTTACCACCTGAGCCAGGCGATTGTCGGCCTGTTGTCGGTGGTCTATCTGACCGGTTCATACAGTTCGCCGAAGGCCGGTGCCATGACGTCCCGCTTCGGCCGCGGGCCAGTGTTATTGGCTTCGACCCTGATTATGCTGATCGGGATACTGATTACTGCCCTGGCCCCGGTCGCGGTGATTTTTATCGGCATGATGCTGTTCACCGCCGGTTTCTTTGCCGCCCATTCGGTTGCCAGCAGTTGGATTGGCCGCCGTGCACGCCGGGCCAAAGGCCAGGCTTCTTCGCTCTATCTGTTTTGTTATTACGTGGGTTCCAGCGTTGCCGGTACGCTGGGCGGCGTGTTCTGGCATAACTTTGGCTGGGGCGGCGTAGTTGCCTTTATCAGCGTGATGCTGTTGCTGGCCCTGCTGGTTGGCCACTACCTGAAGAAATTGCCGGAAGCCGCGCGTATTTAATATCCTGCTCAGGGAAAACCAAGGGGCGCACATGCAGCGCCCCTTCTGCGCTTATTATGACTGAGGAAAGCTACTGTCATGATTTTGCTTAATGGGTATTACCCGTGCTTTTTCCAACATTCATTTTATGGGGCTGTCGCCAGGCGCCGGGCAGCCTCTACGACAGAAGCTCTCCGTCTAGCATGCTCTTCAGCGCTGTCTGGCCCCGTTAACATACGCGCGACCTGTGGTACTGCAGACCACCATCCGGCCAGAGCCAATATCAGAAAAGCCAGGTGATCGGCGTCAAGGGCCCGGGTAACAACTCCCTGGTGCTGCCCATCGGTCACGGCCTGAACCTTATAACCATAATATTCACGTCGCAGTTCTTCGTCCGGCACCTCTCCGTCGTAAGCTAGTCCTTCCCAGCGCATAAGCCTGCTAAGCTCAGGGTTTTCGAGGTGATAGTCATAAGCACGCCCCGCGTAATCTCCAATATCTTCAACAGCAAAGGATTGTACAGGAACAGCCAGTGCCACCTTGGCTAGTTCATTGCGTAACACGGCTGCGAATAACGCCGGCTTGTCGCCAAAGTAATTGTAAACACGTTCTTTATTGACTCCAGCCTGCCTGGCGATCCGTTCGTGGGTAGTGCCATTCGGGCCAAACTGGGCAAATTCAGCCATCGCTGCTTGCAGAATTTTACGTTTCGTCCCTTCAGTATCCCAGGCCATTTTTTACTCTCTTAACTATCGGTTGTGGTTGTCGCGTAATCATACTATAGTAATTTCCAACTAAAACGTTGGAGTTGTAATTTTACCTGTTAACTGGAGTATGAAATATGAAGAACACCATTCTTATTTGTGGCTATGGCCCGGGCATCTCTCACGCGGTTGCCCGCCGTTTTGGCAAGGCTGGTCATCCTGTTGCCCTGATTGCACGCAATGTTCAACGTCTTGCTAAAGCGGAAGCAGAGCTGACGGCCGAAGGTATCAAGGTTAAGGCTTTCTCGGCCGATTTGAGCGACGTTAAGGCGATACAGCATGTCGTCAAGAGTGTACGTGAGATACTTGGGCCCATAGGTATCCTGCACTGGAACGTCTTTCTCGATATCGAAGGCGACCTGCTCTCCACCTCTCCTACGGAGCTGAGCAAGAGTTTCGATCTCCGGGTTGCTGGTTATATCGCTGCCGTACAGGAGAGCCAGGAAGACCTCGCAGTATCGAAAGGGACTGTACTGGTGACCAGCGGCGTCATGGCACTGGATCACCCGCAAATCAATGCATTCGCCGTCAATTATGCTGCGCTGGCCATCAGTGTTGCCGCGCAACGTAAAGCCACCCATATCCTGGCGCATACCCTCGCACCACGTGACATTCATGTCGGTGAGGTGGTCGTCAATGGTTTCGTTGAGGGAACGCCAGGCGGGATTGGAAAAAGTGATACCGTCGCACCGGCAGATATCGCTGAACAATTCTGGGAATTACACGCGGCACGTCAGGTGCACTCCGTTATGGTTGGAGGAGCCGTTCCGGTCTCGGAAACAGGATTCTATGGCTGATTACAACAACACTATAGATCTGGCGGCTGACCCCGCCAGCAAACATACCCACCAAAACCCAGCTCATAGCGCAAGTGCACGTGAAGTTACGTTACTGGTCGTGGTGGCGTTGTTGGTGCTGACCCAGCTTTATCTGGCAATCCCTTTACTCGCACCTGTCGCTCAATCGTTCGGTTCGGCAACACCAGGCTCAGTCACGTTTGCGCTAGCCAGTTGTTTCAGCCTGGCCTATGCTGGAGGATTCCTGATCTGGGGGCCGTTATCCGATCAGTATGGTCGTCGGCTAATCATGCTGGTCGGGCTGAGTGCGCTGTCGGTTGCCACACTCGCCTGCGTTTTTGCGCCTTCCTTGCCCTGGTTGGCGGGGCTACGGATGTTGCAGGGGCTCGCTGCATCCAGTTTCGCCCCTGTGGCACTGGCCTATCTTGCCGAAGCGGTATTGCCACGCCATCGGGCAATTGCCATCGGGGCCATGTCTACGTCTTTTCTCGTGGCGGGTATCCTAGGGCAAGTGTTCGCTGCCTGGGTGGCGCTACAATGGGATTGGATCTGGGTATTTATAGCCACGGGAACTGGCCTGATGGCCGTGCTCCCATTCATTGTGCTACTGATCCAGGAACCCGTCCGCACCGCCGTTGATGGCCACCTGGGCCATCGTTTCATCGCACTAGGCAAGATTGCCATGCGGCCCGCCATTGTGCTGCTTTCATGCGCGCATATCACACTTCTCCTGTCTTTTGTTGCGATGTATACACTGTTGGGGCCGCATTTGGCAGGGTTGAACCTGGATCCTGACCTGGTCATTGCACTTCGCCTGTCTGGATTGCCAGGTATGTTCATGGCCTTGCTGGTTGGACCGCTTGCAAACAGATTCGGGATGCCGGGAGTCGCAAGTGTGGGTTACCTGGTTGCAGCTGTCGGCCTCACCCTGGAGGCGATTTTGTCGCAGACGATAATAGGTATTGGCATCGGGAGCCTGCTCTTCGTTACCGGTGTCGCTTTGGCTGTCCCGGCAATGATTAGCCGATTTGGCGATCTGGCCGCACCTGACCGCGCAGCTGGCATGGCACTGAATGGCTTTGTCTTGTTCATCGGCGCCAGTATTGGCCCGCTTATCGCGTCATGGGTACCCGGTTTCGTCCCGCTCCTTGCGGGGCTCACGGTGGCGCTTTTACTGGCCAGTATCTGCGTGATGAAAAGCGCATCACTTACCTCATCCCCGAGGAAATCATGAACGCTAAACGTTCTTCGTTCACTTCAGTCCTCGCGGTCTGGTGGAACCTCTACCGCTTTGTCCTGGTGTTCCACATCGGTATTGGGCTTACTGCTGGTTTTTCCTCGTTCGCCTTGCAGGCAGCTACTGGCGCAGTTGATCATGACACAGCCAGCATCCCTGATACTCATCACCTCACCAGTCAGCGTTCAGTGACTCTGGATAGTAAGCCCGTCGTGCTTAGCCGCTACGAGAGGCGTGACGGACGGAATGCCTTCCTGGAGGGGGAACACTTTAGTACTGTGTTCGCCTCCGATGGAACACTCAAAGGTTTTGCTAACATCTCGCTAGAGCTGGCAGGAAAACCTTTACCATCCCGAGAACGCTCTGAGCAGATTGCAACAGAATTCCTGCGCAGGGCTGCGCCCGATTTGCTGGTCAACATGAAGGTGGCCTCTGTCGCTCCCCACAGTGAACCGGTGCGTATTACACACGCTGGCCGTAGTGAGACAGTTCAGGTCACCGGTATAAAACTCAAGGCACGTAATCTTGCTGATGGGAGTTGGTTCTGGGTCATAGTCGGCAGCGATGAGAAACCCATGTTGTTCGAGCGAGATTTGCAATGGGCAACCCTGCTTGCTCGCCGTAAATCGGAACAATGGCTGCATGACCGGTGGATAAAGGCACAGCTTGCCCAACAGAACGATAAAACAGACCGTTGGAACCTACCATGGACTCATTAACACAAATTGTTCTTGGCAGCAGCGTTGCTGCACTTGTCGTCCCTCCACGCCATCGGCGCATGGCGATACTGGCTGGAGGTATACTCGGGACTTTGCCCGATCTGGACGTGGTTTGGTTTAAACTATTCAGCCGCGATGTTGTTACAGAAGTGACCTGGCACCGGGGGCCATCGCATTCACTTTTGCTGTTAACGGTGTTGGGATTATTACTCTGGTTAGTGCTTAAATCCCGCAGCAGCCTAGTGCAAAGATCCCCGCTGCGGTGGCTATTGGCGATCTGGCTTGCCTTGATAACGCATCCTCTACTGGACGCTTTTACCGTCTACGGTACCCAGTTGTTCTGGCCCATGAAGACCCCGCCAGTGATGTGGGCGACAATCTTCATCATTGATCCGTTGTATACCGTACCCTTGCTGGCAGGGGTTATTGCTGCCTGGCGGCTAACCTACCAACCCTCGCAGCAAACAAATGAGCTAGGCCGAGACAAGGCGGCACGCAACTGGCTGGTCGCGGGTTTGCTGGTGAGCTCGGTTTACCTGGCGTGGAGTGTCGGCGCCAAAGCACTGATCGACAGAGCGGCATCACAAAGCCTGGCGGTCCTCAACTTACAGAACGCACCTCGTTTTTCAACCCCCCTGCCGTTCAACACCCTGGCATGGCGAGTGATCGTGATGGAGCCAAAAGGTTACTGGATCGGTGACCGGTCCCTTGTTGCAGATCGAGAGGCAATGTCATTTACTTTTTACCCAAGCGACAACGCTATACTGGAGCAGTTGACATCCGAGCCGCAGTTGGAACGTCTGCGGTGGTTCACACATGGATTTTTCGCTGCCCATACGCAACAACAAAACGATGGTGAGCTTCGTCTGATCCTTGCCGATCTACGCATGGGATTAGAGCCAGACTATCTTTTCCGCTATGACATTGCTGGCAAAGATGAACATGGCATTTGGTCCGTCACCCCCGAAATTACCCAATTATCCACATCTGCTAATTTCTCCAACACGCTAAGCTGGGTGTGGCGGCGCATTTTTGACAGTAAAGCAATACCGTGATTAGGGCGCATCGATGGAGCACGGTTCATGCTGGATTAGTTTCGTGCTCCTCACCTCCGCATGCAGACAGGATTAAGCGCGGGATATTTTCCGCTCCTAAGCGGCCCCCTACACTTAGGCTGAAGTTGCCACCTTGGTTACTCTACCCTAAAATGTATGTTGTAACTAAAATGCGAGGTGATGATGGATAAGTACAGCCTGATCGGCAGAATGAATGCGCGTTTTAGCGAGCTGGAACAAGCATTGGCGCAACTCCACCAGCAAATCCAGCCGTTGCGGTTGCTGGCAGCAAGGGTATTCAGCCTGCCAGAAATCGAGAAAGGCAAGGAGCATAGCGCCATCGAACAGATCAGCGTGGAGCAGCATGTGGGCCAGGCTGCCCGTGACCTTGCCCTCGAACACTACCAACGGCTGTTTATCCACCACAACCGCCAGCATATCAGCAGCAAGGCGGCGGTAAGATTGCCAGGTGTCATTTGCCTTGAGACCGAACGAGCCGAGTATCTGGCGCTACAACAGCAGATCGCCCTGATCAACCGGTTGAAGGCGGAGCTGGAACAGATCATTACCGTAGAGTCTGGCCTGGCCCCCGAGCAACGTTTTGAGTTTGTGCACACCCACCTGCACGGTTTGATCACCCTCAGCGCCTATCGCTCCATCACCCTGCTCACCAACCCGAACTCGGTGCGTTTTGGCTGGGCCAACAAGCACATCATCAAGAAGGTGAAACGCGACGATATCCTGGCGCAATTAGAGAAAAGCCAGAAAGCCGGGCGCGCCGTCCCGCCCTACAACCGCGAACAGTGGGCCGAGTTGGTGGGCCGTGAAATTGACGACGTCAGCCGCCTGCCGCAGAACGCCACGCTGAAAATCAAACGGCCGGTAAAGGTGCAGCCAATCGCACGCGTATGGTATCAACCGCAGCAAAAACAGGTACAGCACCCCTGCCCGCTGCCGCTGATTGCCCTGTGCCAACCAGAGATGGGCGCACAGGTACCGAAGATCGGTGAACTGCTCAATTACGACGTGACGGCGGTAAAACACAAATATAAGCCGGAGGCTAAGCCCCTGCGCCTGCTAGTGAAACGCCTGCATCTGTATACCGACATTGAGGGATGATTAACGCTCGCAAGGGATCCGCTCAAGAATGCCATCCTGGAAAACCTGGTATAGCTCCAGCTCAGGCATATGGACATAGCCGATATGGCAATAGCAACGTGAACGGGGACAAAGGCGGCTGATTAACGTCTGACGGAAGTCTTCCTGATAAATATTGCCAATGATCTGGCCGACAAAATGGCAACGCCGGATCGCACCATCCTGGTCTACACTAATCACGCTCTCACCTGTCATACAGGCTTTACCACGACTGGGGTAATCACGCGCATTAAGGCTGAACAAAGGGTCGACCTGGCTAAGAAAGGCACGCTGCTCGCCGGTATAGGGATACAATCTTGAGCCATTGCGGTAGGCATTTACCCAAAGGTAGATTTCTGGTTCCAGTGCCGCGCGCAAAGCGGTGATGGCAGCAAAGTGAGAGGGTTTACCCACCACGCCAACACTAAAGCGCACTTTTTTATCAATCAGATAGTTACACTGCGCAATAAAATCGCTTAACGCGACTTCGTCGGGATGATAGGTCACCCACAGGGCAACCTTATCCGTTTGCGCTTGCAGAAGAAAATCCAGCCGACTACTGAGGTTGGTTTGAAATACCACTTTTTCGACGTGTTCGGCGTGGCTGAGTTCAATCAGCGCACGTTGATAGGACTTACGTACCAGCGCCTCCCCCCAAGGGGTAAAAAACAGGCTCAGTTTCAGATCGCGCTGTTCCTGCGCCCACTGGGTAAAACGCCGTAACGAGTCGTTATCCCGCTGGCGTTCTGTGGCGTTCTCCACATGTTTGGCAAACGGGCAGTAAACGCAGCCATAGTTACAACTGGACAACGATCCGCGAAACAAAATGCTCAACGAGCGCATGGTTAGCTTAACTCATAGCTGTGCATCAAGCGGGTGATCTCATTGGCATAGAGCCAAGGGCCAATCGCATCAGACCAGGCTAAGCCTTTCGGCGTTAGCGTGATCTGCCGATCGTTTTGCTGTGCCATATTCAACGCGAACAACTCCCGTAGCTGGGGATAATCTTGCAGCGGCTCGCTGTGGAAACGCTGGTGATAGAGGGAACAGGATAGCCCACTGCTGTGTAATAAACTTTGAATGATGAACCGCCGCCGTTGGTTGTCCTGATTGAGTTGGTAACCGTAGCCAACTTCGGCAAAATCTTGTGCGCTACGCTGGACGTAATTTTCCAGTATGGATCTAACTCCCTCCTTGCCTACGGCGTATTCACTTGAGTAGTGCAGACTACGCGTATAAGAACGAGCACCACAGCCAAGCCCAATCATCCCGTCATTTTGACAACAGTATTCTCCCTGCCCTGCATGACTATTGGGGCGGCGGAACATCCGCATGCTGACCTGCTCATAGCCTTGTTCCAGCAGAAAATCACGCCCAAGCTGGTAAAGCTCAAAGCGCTCATCATCCCAAGACTTGCCCGACAGGCCAATACCGGTCAGCGGTCTGACGTAGAGTGGATAAAGAAACAGTTCTTCAGGGGCGAATTTCAGCGCGGTTTTCAGCGTGTATAACCAGCTTTGTGGGGTTTGAAACGCCAATCCGTATATCAGGTCGATATTCAGTACCGGAATACCCGCATCGCGAATGGCATCCAGTGAGCGAAAGACTTTCTCATTGCGTTGCGGACGCCCCACGCTTTTTACTTCGCTTTCAACAAAGCTCTGTACGCCGATGCTGACACGCTGAGTGTTCCGCGCAGCTAAAATACGCAAGCGATCGGGGGTAGCAGTGGCTGGACTGGTTTCCACGCTGCTGGGTACTTGGGAATATTCGACGTCAAAAATATCGATGATCTCGTACAGTCTTTCCAGCTCTGCAGGTTTGAGATAGGTTGGCGTCCCTCCACCAATCGCGAGCTGAACCACCTTCATCTCCCCCAGCGACTGCTTGGTCTGCTTAGCCTGCCGTTCCAACGCATTCAGATATTCGGCTTCCAGCGATGTGGATGCATTGCCCAGGGTAAACAGATTGCAGAAACCGCAGCGCATTTCACAAAACGGAATGTGAAAATACAAGAACAGCGATTGCTTGTCCTGCTCCTGCCATACATCACTTAGCTGGCGCGGAGTCAACGCCCGGTAGGCCGTTTTATGCGGGTAGGCATAGGTATAGGACTGATAAGGGGTTTTCAGCTGTGAAAAATTCATGGGCAACATGACGGACCTTGCAAAATAAACTGAGTGTAAGGGACTTCCCATACCGTGGGGTGTGCCAACCGATGGCCGAAGAAACCATCCTCACCAAAGGCTTCACCATGGTCGGCGCACAAGATCACCAGCGCTGGGCGTCGCAGAGCCATCGCAGCAAATAAGCGGCCTAGCTGGCCGTCTGCATAGGCTAATGCGGCCCCCTGAGTCTCCAGGGAATCTTTTTTAGCCGCGGTGAAAATATGCGTCGGGCTGTGGGTCGCGCTGACGTTGATAAACAACAGCATTGGCTTTTCAGACGGTAATTTTTGCATGACGCCCAACGCCTTGTTTATCTGCCGCTCAGTGGAGTACCGGCTGCTCACCCCCATACTGGGATCCCAGTATGACTCAGCGAACAGCGCCGGAAATTGAGTGCCAAGTGGCGGCCGCTTGTTAAAAAAGCCGACGCCACCGATGCAGACAGTATGATAATCCCGCGCGCTTAATGCCGCTGGCAGGTCGGCTTCGCTAAAGGTAAAGGTCGACTCATGGGTGGTCGTGGATCCGGCAAATTGAGCGGCAAACAGACGAGCATGTTTGGCGGAATTACTCGGCGTGGGTAGAAATCCGGCAAAAAACGCCTGATGGGAAGGATAAGTAAAGGTGCCCGGCGCATGGCATTTTTGCCACCCTTCTGCGGGAAGATAATGGCTGATGGCCGGTGTGTTACCTGCCAGATGAGCCTGCTGCGCCACATCAAAGCGCAGGCTGTCCAAGGTAATAAACAGAACGTCATGAGTCCCAATCAGATCTTTCATTGCGCGTGTTCCTGTAGCGCCAATAGCTGGGTAGCATAGGTATCCAGCCCACGACAATAAATCTGCCGATGATAATCACCGAACGCGTTGGCCTCCAGTAAGGCGAATTGGCCTGACGTTGTCACCAGAACATCCAACCCGGCGTAAAGCGCACCGGGGAAACAGGCAAAGCCTTGCTCTGCAAGAGAAAGTAATGCCTGATAGCGTTCATTGCCTAGGCGGGCAATCAATTGATCCAGATTACCGCGATCGCCGTGCAGGTGCAGATTGGTGATGCAGCCGTTGCCAAGCCTGACCAGCACGTGGGTTGCCCTCCGCCTAATCACCACCACGCGTAAGTCCATCGCCCGGTTTTCCATCCCCATTTTGGGCAGCCAACGTTCGATTTGCAGCGGGTGGTTAAGGGCCAGAAAGTCGAACAGGCGTGCGATCTGCCCTTCGTCGCGATAGCGTAACAGTTTGCGGGAGTTATAGAGCCGCAACTCGTTATCCACGACGCTCATATGGATGGTGGTAGTGGCCTGGATTTTTTCACGGCTAACTTCGAGCGCAATGGTTCCTGTTGCGCTGCTGCCATGAGCCAACTTGATAAATACCCGCTTCCAGCCTTTGGCCTTCATCTCGTGACGCAACTGCTGGTAGTTATTGCAGGCAGGCAAAAAACCAGGGATCGCCAATCCAGCCTGTAAAAAACGGCTTTGGGTCACGCGCTTATCAAACATGGCCAATACCTGATCGTGCTGCCAGGTTTGCTGATAAGGCCGTATATCAGTAGCAGATAACTGATGGTGCAACTGGTTCAAAAAGCAGTTGAAGCCGCGATACCACTGCCGTGTTGGCATCAGCCGGCCCTGTTCGAGATCCAGATCCGCTATTTGCGATGCGCAAAGATCAGCGTCCGTCTGCCTGCCCAAAGCCAGCAGTAACCGTTCCGTTGCCAAATCTTCACCCGGTGAATCCAGACGCAAGATGCTATCAGGCTGAAGCGCAGACACGACCACATCATCACCCTGCATGACCTGTGCATAGTTGATGGTTTTTGCCGCTGGCCAGTTTAACCCGGCCAGCGTATTTTGCAGGGCGAGCACCCGCCGACTCTGCGGCGGGGCAATCACGACAACCTGGCGAGGTGTTAAATCAGGATGATACACGGGGCTGACTATTCGCCAATAGCAACATAACGCCAGTCACCGTCGTTATCTTCCTGACCGGAAACATCGGCTTTCAGGCCCAACGCCGCGATTTTTGCCACCATGACGTTATCCATATAATGGTGATGTAAATCAATCTTCTGCAAGTGGCGCAGTGCATCTACCGCTTGGCACAGTGCTTCGCCACCTTCGTTGCTGAGGGTGCCTAAAGACAGATCGAGGACGTCCAGACGAGAAATAATGGCGGCATTGGCAACAGCGATGGCAATCTGATCCTGATCGTAGGCGTTACGTAGCCCCAGATAGCGTAAAGCGGGCAGATTATCCCCCTGATAAATTGGCTGCAGGTCATCCTGCTGATAGCTGGCACCGTAATCATCCGTACCCAGATAAAGCTCTAGATGCTGCAGCGTTGGCAGCTTGGCCGTTGCGATCTGGCGTACCACTTCTGCGCTCAAACCACCGCTCTGAACAACCAAATGCGTTAATTGAGTTGAGCGGAGTTCAGAAAACGCCAGGCCATTCCCCCCACGCACGGTAAAATGCGTCAGGGCAGGATAAGCATTCATCAGTGGGCTGACGTCAACGTTATGTAGCCAACTGATCTCGCACTCTTCCATGGTGATATCACCAAAAAACAGCGCGTGTAAATGCGGCAAAGATGCGGCCCCAGCAATCAAGGCGCTGGCCGCATCCGAGGAGTCCGACTCAAAGGCTTCCGCGTTCCATTGCCCAACCACCAATGCCCGGGTTTGAGCCGCGGCCGGATCGCTCAGGTATTGGCGGAGTTTTTCACTAAACTCAACCGTGTCTTCGTAATCGACCGTAATGCGATAAGCGGTGTTGTGCAGATTTTCTAACGGTTTTCCCGGTTCCCAGGCGACAACCTTATAGCCCGCGAATTCTTCCTGATGTTCGTAAAATGCCACTTTCACGCTCTCCTATTCAACCCATCCATATAGCCTGCTCTCATACCCTGGCAAACAGAGTGGGCGTGGTAGCAGACCGTCAAATACGCTGGGGAGTATATCGGTTTATCAGGGCAAACATGATCAATATTTGGTTGAACGGGCACAGCATGTGTGCCCCTGCACGTCAAATCGAGCAGTGAAAGAATTACTCGTCGTTAAGCTTGTAAACACGCAGACGATGGCCATCGGGATCGGCCGCAACAAAGGTGTAGCCGAAGTCGAGATCGACCGGAGATTGCACGATAGTTAACCCTTTATCCCACCACTGTTGATAGAGTGCATCGACCTGTTGTGGTTGTTCACACATAAAGCAGATCTCTGTGCCGCCACCGGTCGTCGCTGGCGCAGGCTCTACGGTATGTTTTGACCACATGCCCAGTTTGAAACCGTTATTGAAGATAAATAAGGCAAAGGTGGGAGACTGCTCGACAGGTTCAGTGCCCAACAGTTGGCGATAAAATTCGGCGCTTTTTTCTGGGCTGTCGACATAAATCATGGTCATGCTTGGGGTAGTCATCACGTTATCCTCTGAGTGGGAACCGGCTGGCTCCTGATAACGTCACTCTAGTGCACCCTACTGTCAGTTTATGGCAGCAGGATCATTGGGCAATACCCTCACTTTCACGCCACAGCTTCATCAATGCCCGGCGGCCGCGCGGGTAACGGTGCTCCAATAGCGTTAACCGGCCAATACGGTCAAGGCGGAAATGGCGTATCGAGCCACGCAATTCACACCAGGCCATCAGGATCTGTACCTGTTCAAAGTAGCCCATGGCAAACGGCCACAAGATACGCTCACTGCCATTCCCGGCATAATCCCGATACTCCACCTTGATTTTACGCTCCAGACGGATGGCTTCACGGATCGTCACCAGGGTCTCATCCGCCACATAGGCGGTAGGCACCGGGCCGATCAGCAGCGTATTGGCATCCAGCTCTTCACGCAGTTCCGCAGGCAACACGGCGGCAATTTTTGCCAACGCATTGGTCGCCGCCCCGGCAAGCTGGCTGTCACCCCGGCGTTCCACCCAGCGCATACCCAGAACCAGCGCCTCGATTTCAGTTTGCGAGAACATCAGCGGCGGCAGCATAAATCCCGGCCGTAATACATAACCGATCCCCACTTCGCCTACAATATCCGCCCCCTGCTGCTGCAAGGTGGCAATATCACGGTATAAAGTGCGCATGCTGATCCCCAGCTCTTCGGCCAGAGAATGCCCGGCGACCGGGTAACGATGGCGGCGCAGGATCTGCATCAGATCGAGCAGGCGTTGAGTGCGGGACATGGGTTACTCTCGTTGCAGCAGTTGTTGAATAAAGTCGGCAAAGGCACGGGCCTTGGCCGAGATGAAGTGCCCACTGGGAAACACCGCCCACATCGCCAACGGCGGTAGCTGCCATTGCGGCAAGACGGTAACCACCTTGCCCTCACGTAATTCGCTACGAAACAGCCCTTCACAGGCTACCGTCGCACCAAAGCCAGCCACCACCATTTCACGTAAGCATTCGGTAGCACTCACGCGCACCCGGCCCTGTAATCGGACCTGTTGCTGCTGTTGTTCATGGGTGAACAGCCACTCCTCAGCGCCACCAGCACGGTGATGGATCACCATATCATGCTGTAGCAACTCCCGTGGCATTTGGGGCATCCCTGCCCTGGCAAAATACGACGGTGCCCCGATGACTCGTTGTGTTGCTGAACCCAATTTGCGGGCAGTAAAGCCAGAGTCAGCTAGATCACCAATCCGCAAAGCGATATCGATCCCCTCAGCGATCAGCCCTAACTCACCTTCATCAAGCAGCAGATCCATTGCCAACTCCGGGTTGTCGTGTAGAAACCGGGTCAAGTCCGGCAATTCAATCATACGGGAAAATACCGCAGACGAAGCGACCCGCAGCCGACCGGTCAACGCCTCGGCCACGCCTGACACAGCTGATTCGGTTTCCGCGACCTCATTTAGGATGTGTTTGGCTCGTAGATAGAGCTGTTGCCCAGCTTCCGTCGGCCGTAAACCGTGAGTGGAGCGAAGCAGCAAGCGCGTATTCAGCTGTTGTTCCAACCGGACAATCGCCTTGGATACCGCCGGTTGACCAACGTTAAGCCGCCGGGCCGCAACGGAAAACGATCCCGCCTCAAACACGCTGATATAGGTAGCATAGTCGCCTAGCTTGTCCATCCTGCCATTCCCCGTTGGAATAACCATTAGTGATCACCGCACTCTACCCCCATACAACGACAATAGGCAAACTGGTTGCTGTCCATTCGTCATCTTAAGGAACAACATGAAACTTCAGGATCAGCTCGACGCGTTCAAGGCCGCTTTTGAAGCAGGCCAACTGCCCTTCAAGCTTGCGCCCTCGGATCATGAACTCTTGCGTCAGGGTATCGACGAGCTTATCAGTACAGAAATGGCCAATAACGCCTTGTCGGTCGGAGATCGCGCCCCTGAGTTTACGTTGCCGGATACCCAGGGTAACCCAGTCTCTTCCCGGCAATTGCTGGCGCAAGGACCGCTGGTCATCAGTTTTTATCGGGGAGGATGGTGCCCATACTGCAATATGGATCTCCAGGCTCTGCAGGCCGTTCTGCCTGAGTTGCGTGACCGTGCCAACCTGGTGGCCATCTCGCCACAGTTGCCGGTTAACGGCCAGCAAATGCAGCAAGCGCATGGTTTAACGTTTCCTTTGCTGACGGATAGCGGCAATAGTCTGGCAGCACAGTTTGGTTTACGTTTCGCGTTGGCGGATGATCTTGTCGAGCTGTACACCAACAGCTTGGGTATCGACCTGCTCAAGCTTAACGACGAAAGTGGTTGGACATTGCCGATGCCTGCCCGCTTCGTTATCGCGCCTGGCGGTAACATCATTTATGCAGAAGTTAACCCGGATTATACCCAACGTGCGGATCCGTGGGCGTTGGTTGCATTGCTGAAAGGTTGAGCCGCGCTGCCAGGCGCTATCACCGCGCCTGGCCTTTGGCCTTATTTCCTCATGCTGCCGACCATCTCCTCTGGCCGTACCCATTCGTCAAACTGCTATAAGAAGGGATTATACACCGACTTCATGAAAAATTTGGTCATTCAGCTGCCGTCATCACATGCCACTAATTACCTAACCAGCCTGGCGACATCAATCTAATAATGCAAAACAGAACCAGCTGAAACCAAGGAGCATTTATGAGCATTGATTTGAACTTTGAAAATCTTGAGCAGCGAGCAATTCAATATAATGCCCGCGCGTCAGTAAGCGATTTTTCTGGTTGTATGACGCAATACGCCGCGCTGGCGGAACGCGCCAAGTCCTCAACGGCTGGTATTTACGATCTGCAATATGGGATGGGCATAGCGGAGCGTCTGGATATCTTTCCGGCAGCCAGGCAACCCGCCCCGCTGTTTGTCTTTATTCACGGCGGCTACTGGCATTCGCAAACCAAAGAGGATGCATGCTCGATGGCGCATTCTTTTACCCAGCACAATGTGGCATTGGCTACCTTGGAATACACACTGCTGCCCGAGGCAACGCTGGCAGAAACTGTCCGCGAGGTGCGCAGCGCCATTTCCTGGCTCTATCACCATAGCGCGCAGTTTGGCATCGACCCCGAGCGGATTTTCATCGGTGGCAGCTCTGCGGGTGGCCATCTATCAGGCATGTTGATTGCCGACGATTGGCAGACATCGTATCGGGTGCCACCCCAGGTCATCAAGGGAGCGCTAGCATTAAGCGGGCTGTTTGATATACGTCCACTGTGTGATATTTATATCAACGACTGGATGCGCCAGACGCCTGAGCAGGCCAAATTACTGAGTCCCATGTTTCTGCTGCCCGAAAAACGCCATGCTCCACAGATTTTACTCAGCGTCGGAGCCAAAGAAACCACTGGGTTTAAGCATCAAACTCAAGCCTATTACGCCGCCTGTAAAGAAAAAGGATTAGACGTCCAGATAATTGAGGACCAGGAAAATAATCATTTCACGCTGGTTAATGAGTTGGCAGATACACAGAGCAACATGTTTAAACATGTGATGGCGATGATCCACCCGCAGGGCCAATGAACATCCTGTAGTCAAGTCACCTAGGTATCGGCACCTTGCCAATATTCATCCTGCGCAACCCGATCTCAGGCGCAGCTTGGTACGCCTGAGATTTTCTTGGCCTTATTTCCTCATGCTGCCGACCATCTCCTCTGGCCGTACCCATTCGTCAAACTGCTGCTCGGTCAGATAGCCCAACTTCAGCGCAGAGGCTTTCAGGGTTAATCCTTCCTTGTGGGCCTTTTTGGCGATTTCCGCCGCCTTGTCATAACCGATATGGGTATTCAAGGCGGTAACCAACATCAGCGACTCGTTAAGCAACTGGCCGATGCGTTCGCGGTTCGGTTCAATCCCCACCGCGCAGTGCTCATTGAAGCCGCTCATGCCGTCTGCCAGCAAACGAATAGATTGCAGATAGTTGTGAATAACCAGCGGACGGAATACGTTCAGCTCAAAGTTACCGGACGCGCCGCCAATGTTCACCGCCACGTCGTTGCCCATCACCTGTGCACAGAGCATGGTCATGGCTTCACACTGCGTTGGGTTGACCTTCCCCGGCATGATTGAGCTGCCTGGTTCGTTTTCAGGGATAGAAATTTCACCGATGCCGCAACGTGGGCCAGAGGCCAGCCAGCGCACATCGTTGGCGATCTTCATCAACGAGGCGGCCAAGCCCTTCAAAGCACCGTGGCCATGCACCAGCGCATCGCAGGTTGCCAGGGCTTCGAACTTGTTCGGCGCGGTGACAAAAGGCTGACCGGTCAGTTCTGCCAAAGCCTTCGACACCCGCACCGCGTATTCGGGATGAGTATTCAGCCCAGTCCCTACAGCCGTGCCACCCAAGGCCAACTCACTGAGATGCGGGATGCTGGCTTCGATATGTTTGAGGTTATATTCCAACATCGCCGCCCAGCCGGAAATTTCCTGGCCCAGCGTCAGTGGCGTAGCATCTTGAAGATGGGTGCGACCGATTTTAACGATATCGTGGAAAGCTTCCGCCTTGGCATGCAGCGTGCGGTGCAGCGCCTTCAGCTCTGGGATCAGATGCTCGCGCACCGCGATAACCGCCGCCACATGCATTGCGGTAGGGAAAACGTCGTTGGAGCTCTGGCTTTTGTTGACGTCGTCGTTGGGGTGGACCCGCCGCGCTTCACCACGTTCGCCTCCCAGCAACTCGCTGGCACGGTTGGCCAGCACTTCGTTCATGTTCATGTTGGTCTGGGTGCCGGAACCGGTTTGCCAGATCGACAATGGGAATTCATTGGGGTGCTTATCCGCCAGCACTTCATCGGCAGCCTGGATAATCGCCTTGCCCCGCTCTGCAGGCAGCAATCCCAGATCCATATTGACGCTGGCTGCCGCCCGCTTGGTCATCGCCAACGCATGGATCAGCGCCGGAGGCATTTTTTCTGATGAGATACGGAAATGTTCCAACGAACGCTGAGTCTGCGCGCCCCATAGCTGATCGGCGGGTACTTCGATGGGGCCCATTGAGTCTTTTTCAATCCGAACGCCTGCCATCACGGTCTCCTTAGCACAATTCCTAAAAATGAAAGGGTATGCCAACGAGTGACAACCCGTTGGCGAGCCACCTCAGTATAGCCAGATAATAACTATTCGCATTAACGCCCAGACTAAAGAGCATTTTTAGCCATCTTGGCTTGCATGCGCCTGCGCCACATTGTTTACTTAGCGCAATTTTCTTGAGAAAGCAGGGATACGATCATGCAAAAAATGACTAATGCCATCCAAAACTACGCCTGGGGCAGCGTTGATGCGTTAACCAAGCTGTATGGCATTGCCAACCCGACGGGCAAACCAATGGCCGAACTGTGGATGGGTGCCCACCCTAAAAGCAGCTCACAGGTCACGGATCAGGCGGGGAACCTGCGTTCTCTGCGTGAGGTGATTGATACCGACCAGCCTAAACAGCTGGGTGCCGAAGTGGCACAACGCTTTGGTGAACTGCCGTTCCTGTTTAAGGTGCTGTGTGCCGACCAGCCGCTCTCCATCCAGGTCCACCCAAGCAAGAGTGCCGCAGAGGTGGGCTTTGCCAAAGAAAATGCCGCCGGTATTCCGTTTGACGCCGCTGAGCGCAACTATAAGGATCCGAATCACAAGCCGGAGCTGGTGTTTGCCCTGACGCCGTTCCTGGCGATGAATGGCTTCCGCGAACTCGACGATATCGTTGCGCTGTTACAACCCCTTTCCGGCGCACATCACGATATCGCCGCCTTCCTGCAGCAGCCGGATACCGCCCACCTGGCGACACTGTTTGCCAGCCTGCTTGGGATGAGCGGTGAGCAAAAAACGCTGGCGCTTGGCGTGCTGAAAGCCGCCTTGAACAACCAGCAGGGTGAGCCTTGGGACACCATCCGCTTTATCGCGCGTTTCTATGCCGACGACAGCGGCCTGTTCTCTCCACTGCTGTTGAACGTGGTCAAACTGGCACCGGGTGAAGCCATGTTCCTGTATGCCGAGACCCCACATGCCTATCTGAACGGCGTCGCGCTGGAAGTGATGGCAAACTCTGATAACGTGCTGCGCGCGGGTCTGACGCCAAAATTCATCGATATTCCTGAACTGTTGGCCAACCTGCAGTTCCGCCCACAACCGGCATCTGGCCTGCTGACTCAGCCAGAGCAACGTGGCAAAGAACTGTTCTTCCCGATCCCCGTTGAGGACTTTGCCTTCTCGCTACACGATCTCGATGCCACACCGCAGCCACTGGCGCAAAACAGCGCGGCAATTGTGTTCTGCGTTGAAGGTGAAGCAACGCTGGAGAAACAGGGCCAACAGGTCATCTTGCAGCCAGGTGAATCGTGCTTTATTGCTGCCTTTGAATCCCCGGTTACCGTCACCGGGAGCGGCCGTATCGCCCGCGTTTATAATCAGTTGTCCTAATTGACGGTAAAATATAGGTAAATAAGTTGCTAAGATGATTAGTTTACCTACACAATAAAACGCCTACGGGCGTTTTTTTGCAGACCCAATTGGTCGCCCTGCCCTCTACCGGCTTAACAAAGGAAGAACAGAACTATGAAAAAATCGTTAGTCGCTGTCAGCGTCATTGTGGTGCTCGGCGCAGCATGGACTGGGGCCTCTTGGTACACCGGCAAGCTTATCGAGCAACGGATGGGGGAAATGGTAGACACAGCCAATAGCCAGTTGAAAACCCTACTGCCTAAGGCTGGGGTCAAGATGAGCTATGAAAACTACCAACGCGGGATTTTCAGCAGCCAAGCCCGTTTTGTGCTGCGTGCCGATGGTAGCATCACCACCGACGATGCCCTGCTGAAGTCCGGTGAAGAAGTGGCCTTCATTGAAACCGTCGATCACGGCCCATTCCCGCTGGCCCAATTGAAAAAATTCAACCTGATCCCAAGCATGGCTTCGGTACATACCGAGCTGGAAAACACGCCAAAAGTCAAAACCCTGTTTGAAATCACCAAAGGCAAGTCACTGTTCAGCGCCGATTCACGCATTGCTTACAGCGGCGATGTCGCCAGCTCCATCGATGTGATCCCGGTGGAATACCAGAAAGACAAGTCCTCACTGAAATTCAGCGGTGCAAAAATTGACGCGGATATCGGCAAGGATATGCAAACCGCTGTCCTGGACGCCAGCAGTGATAGCCTGGTGATCAGTGGCCCGAATCAGTCCGGCCAGAACGAACAGATGACGATGCAAGGGCTGACGCTCAAAAGCAACACCCATCTGGGCCAATACAGTCTGAGCCTGGGTGAGCAAGCGCTGGGCATGAAGCAACTGACCATGGCTATCGACGGTAAAGACGCCATGACGATGGAAGGCTTCAACCTGGCCAGCCAGTTCGGCGAGAAAGGCAACAGCCTCGCAGGCCAACTGGACTACACCATGGCAGCGTTGAAAATTCAGGGCACCGATTTTGGCGCGGGTAAGCTGCTGCTGAAAATCGACAACCTGGACGGTAAAGGGCTGAAAGAGTTTGCCGATCGTTACAACCAGCAGGCCATGGCCTTGCTGCAACAGGCAGAAACGCTGTCACCAGAAGCCTACCAACAACAAACGGCTGAGATGCTGGTGCAAAACCTGCCGCTGTTGCTGAAAGGCAACCCAACCATCAGCATCGCTCCGCTGAGCTGGAAAAATGCCAAGGGTGAAAGCGCCTTTACCCTTAACCTCGATCTGCTGGATCCTTCAAAGGCTGGCGCTGCGGCCGAATCACCGGACCAACAGCTTGCCCGTTCGGTCAAGAAAATCGACGCTCAGTTGACTATTCCGGTCGCTATGGCGCAGGAAACCATGGCTCAAGCGGCACAGCTGCAAGGTGCCAGTGCACAACAAGCACAGCAGCAGGCCGAGCAGCAGGTGAAAAGCCTGGCGGCAATGGGCGAGATGTTCAAGATCACCACGCTGAAAGATAACGTGATAAGCAGCAGCTTCAAGTATGCCGATAACCAGATTGAGCTGAACGGCAGCAAAATGTCGCTGCCGGAGTTCGTGGGTATGTTCGGGATGCTGGGCGGCGCTTCCGCACCAGAAGAAGATAGTGCTCCAGAGCCCGATCAGCAGGATGCCGCTCCGGCACCTGAGCAGCCAACTCTGCAAGGGCAATAAAAACCTTCTAGGGCCAGACGATATCTGGCCCTTTATTTTTAACCATAAACCGCATCGCGGATCTGCACGGGATATAAACCGCTCATACCCTCAATTGCGGTGTTGGTCAGCGCTACCACGCTCAACTGCGCGACCGGATCGTAAAACCAGCTGTGCCCATATACGCCGCCCCACTGCATAGTGCCATTATTTTGCGGCGTTGCTGCCGATGCGGCATCCACCAGCACCGCGCCACCAAAACCAAAGCCCCAACCCGGCCCCTGAATTTCTGCCTGCGCTCCTACATGGGGTTGTCGCATCAATGCGGCGGTTTCTGGCTGCAAAACTCCGTCGCTACCATTACGCAACGTCTCCACCAGGCGCAGCACATCGTCAGCGTCGCCAACCATTCCCGCGCCAGCCGAAGGATAAGCGTGGTGGTCAAGCGCTCGCGAAGGCGCAAACTCTACGTCAAAACCAAACTCCTCAGGAAGCCTCATCAGAAAGCCGTCATACATCGCTGCCGGTTGCGGTTCAGTATTGTAATAGGCCGTAGCCAGCTTATCGGCGTTCAACGCATAAAAACCGGTATTCCCCAGCCCTAGCGGTTGACCAGCCCAGCGCTCGAATAGCTGTGGCAAAGGCATACCAGCCACCTGCTCTACCACCGCACCTAATACGTCAATGGCCAGTGAATAGCTGAATTCGCTCCCCGGCTCTGTCTGCAATGGTGCCTGCGACAACCGACGCAGATTTTGCTCCAGCGTTAACGAGGACATCTCCAGGCCGTCGTGGATCCCTAACCGCTGATAGATCCCGCCCTCTGGTTGCTTGAAACGGTAGTCCAGCCCGGCGGTGTGGGTTAACAGGTGGCGAATCGCGATCGCTGGCCGACGTCCATCGGGCAACGCCGGAGTAAACCACGGTAGCCAACGGCTCACGGCATCATCCAGACTCAGCAATTGCTGTTCTATCATGCGCATCGCTACCAGCGTGATGTAGGGTTTAGAGACCGAAGATAGCCGGAATTGGCTGTTACGCTGCATGGGTTGCCGCTGCTCGCGATCGGCATAGCCGCTGGCACCGGCGTAAATCACCGCCCCCTGTTGAGCCACCAGCACCACGCTACCTACGATCCGCCCTTCGGCGATCGCCTGCTGATTAACTGCCTCTATCCGTTGTGTCAATGCCTGAGCCATAACTGTGATCCTCTTAAGGTAATCAGGCCAGTCTACGGTTTCGATCATTAAATAAAATAGGCTAAAATTTAATGAATCATTAAGTTGGAATTATTAATAGATGAGCTCACTGCTGCAATTACTGCCATTTTTCGACGCCGTTGCCAAATTGGGCAGCTTTACCCAGGCGGCCAATCATCTGGGCGTCACACCGCCTGCGGTTTCACAAAATATCCGCGCGCTAGAGGCCCTTTTGGGAGTACGCCTGTTCAACCGCACCAGCCGTTCAGTCAGGCTAAGCGATGAAGGGCTGGCATTTTATGAAAAAATCGCCCCCGCTATGGGCCAGATTGAGATCGCGGCAGAAAATGCCAGCAGCCAACGTGGTGAACCAAGCGGATTATTACGTATTACCTTGCCGCAGTTGGCCGCGTCGATGCTGGTCATGCCCTATCTGCCGGAGTTCCATGCGCGTTATCCTGAGCTGAAGCTGGAGCTGTTTACCGACGATCGTTTTGCCGATCTGGTGCTGGATAATTTTGATGCGGGCATCCGCATGCAGCGCATGTTGCAAAAAGACATGGTGGCCGTCCCTATCGACAATGGCCAACAACATGTGATCGTGGCTTCTCCGGGCTATCTGGCACAACACGGTCAGCCCGAAACGCCGCAGGAGTTACAGCAGCATGACTGCATGCGCTACCGCTTTCCCGGCAGTGGCAAACTGGAACCCTGGTATTTCAGCAACGGTACTGAGCATTTGACGCTGGAGGTCAACGAGCGGCTGATCTTCAATGAAAACCAGCTGCTTAAAGACGCGGCGATAGCGGGATTAGGGCTCACCCAACGCTTTCGGGCTGCCGTACACCAAGAGTTGCAGAGCGGGCAACTGCGAGAGGTTCTGCAGGATTTTAGCAACGTCGCGCCGGGGTTCTTTATCTACTTTCCGGCGGGCCGCCATATGCCGCTCAAGCTGCGCGCCTTTATCGATTTTATGCGGGAAAAACGCGAGCAGCAGATCAAGCCGATCCGCGCTTGAGCTTCTGGGTATTGAAGGCCTGGGAGGGATCTTTCACTTTTTGCTTTCAGCGTGGCATCAGAATGCGATTCACTCATGGCATTGCTGATTAAGTATCCAGGCAGAAATTGCACTTAGGGAACCCGGCGAGTAAGCCTGTTGTCCGGCCAGCAGAAATCCCCCTTGCTTCCACCAAGGCCACTGAGAGGATAGCTGGTAGTCAAACCATTCGCTCCGTAAAAGCCCATGGGTAGCATCAGCGACCAGTCTGATGCAGCGAGGTGTTTTGGCCGGTAGTTCTTCGCTCCAGACAGCAATCGTTTCGTGAGGATCGACATTCCGATCGTCCGCCCCCATCAGGATCATTACCGGCGTTTGCATCGCTGAAATAGCTTTCCTTGCATCGGCCTGTGAGTTTCGACGCTCAAAGTCCTCCCGGGTACAACGAGAAATACAGGGAGATGCGGCTGCTTCCTGCGTAAACTGCCTGTCAAAAGCGGTGGCTTCTCGCGCTTGCGCCTTCACGATATTCTCAGCTGACAGGCCCTCAGATTTTAGACGTTGCCCCGTATAATAAATCCCCTGAGCTCGCCAATTTATCGCCGCCCCCACCAGAATAACAAAGTCGGTTTTTACCTGTTGGCTGGCCTTTGGCACGACCCAACCCGCCTGAGAAAAGCCAAGAAAGCCTATATCGCTGTGGTTAAACTCCGGTTCCTGTTTCAGTTTTCTCAGAGCAGATGCCGCTTCATCTGCACGATCTGACAGGGTTTGTGCCAGCCAGTTACCACTGCTTGCCCCAACGCCGGGTTTATCCCATGAATAAACCGCGATCCCTTGGGCAACCAGGAACTTCACCAACGGAATATAGCCGCCTTCAGACCAGCGGTCTTGAGCGCCATCGCCATGAACCAGCACGACAAGCGGTGGGGATATCTTCCCAGGAGGGAGGATTAATGTGCCTTCCAGAATGTCCTGATGATGCTCAAAGTTGATAGTTCGTTGGTGCGCATCATCGGAAAGTTCAAATTCAGATAACCGAATCAGCGAAAAAACGACCAGGAAGCTCACCATGCAGAAACCAAATATCCCATATCTGTTCATAGCTGCTCCCAAATTAAATCTCATATCGTGTCGGTTATATCAAAAATTGCGCTTTAATTTAATCAAGCATCAGTGCAAGGCTGTTTAGAGACACCTGAGAATTTATAATATTGGGGCAACGGCAAGATTGGAGATATAGCTGCGGATCAGGCCGATCCGCGCTTGATCAGCTCTGGGGACAGGATCACATTCTGCGGTGCTAATGAATCATCGCCAATACGTTGTAACAACCGCAGAGCAGCACTGCGTCCAACTTCTCGAGCCGAGCTGGAGATAAAGGTCAGCGGGGGTTCGGTCAGTTCGGCCTCCGGCACATCGCCAAAACCGATCAGCGCCACCTGTTGACCATAAAAACTGTCCATCCCTTCCGAGCCAATACTACGGCCACTGCGCACAATACCAAAATAGGCACCCAACGCCACCGAGGCCTTATGGCACACCAACGCACTGATATTGGGATACTGACGCAACAGGTTTTCAGCAGCTTCAGCCGCTGCCCGTTGATGGCAATCGCATTCGACGATCCACTCTGAGCGGAATGGCAGGCCGTATTGCACCAGGGTGGCACAGAATCCCCCCAGGCGTTCGGCGCGGGTGAGTGAATCGCTTTGTCCACCAAGGTAGGCGATCTGGCTATGCCCCCGTTTGATCAGAAATTCGGTGGCCATTTTCGCGGCCTGCATATTATCGGGCCGCACCACGTCTACACCTTCCAGCCCATTGGAGCGCGCGGCACACACCAGCGGCACCCCTTGAGCTTCGGCTTTCTCTTTCAACCCTTTCGCGGTACGTACCCCACCCGCCAGCACCATGCCGTCGACGCCGTGCTCCAGAAGCATATCAAAACAGCGCATCAGCCCTTTACCTTCGCGCCCGCTTTGGGTCAGAAACAGCACTTTGCCATTGGCTTCCAGTACCTCACTCACCCCGGCGGTCATCTCGGCATAAAACGGTTCGCAGATATCACGCAGGATCAGCCCTACCACCCCCGATTCGCCACCGCGCAGCGTCGCGGCCTGACGGTTGCGAACATAGCCAAGCTGCTCGATCGCCTGATTCACACGGGTCATGGTGGTGGGAGAAATACGCCCTTTACCGCTCAGCACCAGGGAAACGGTGGTCACGGATACGCCTGCCAACTGCGCGACGTCAGTGATAGTGATCTTTTTGATGGTAATAACCTCTGCAATGCCCTATCAGGGCGAGTTTCACCCTGATAGCAAATGGTATACCGAATCTCTCAATGCAGTAAAACGATTTACCCACATAAGTATTGTCACCGCAAAGCACCGTTCATAATTGTGATTAGGGACGCATTTTTACTTGGTAAAACGTTTTATCTTATTTTTACCTAATCGGGTACACACAACATTGCATGCTTTTTCGCCAGGAGTCGTCGGTTATGCCAGCGTCTAAAAAACAAAAAATTACGCTTTGGGAGTTTTTCCAAAGCCTGGGCAAGACATTTATGCTGCCCGTCGCACTGCTTTCATTCTGCGGCATCATGCTGGGGATCGGTAGCTCACTAAGCAGCCGTGACGTGATCACCTTGCTGCCTTTCATTGGTCATCCGGCTTTCCAACTGCTGTTCACCTGGATGAGCAAGATCGGCTCCTTTGCTTTCAGCTTCCTGCCGGTGATGTTCGCCATTGCCATTCCTTTGGGCATGGCGCGTGAGAACAAAGGCGTGGCCGCCTTCTCTGGTTTTGTCGGCTTTGCCGTGCTGAACCTGGCGACCAACTTCTACCTGACCACGTCAGGCGTGCTGCCTACCGTCGACCCGCTGGTGCTGAAAGCCAATAACATCCAGAACATCCTGGGCATTCAGTCTATCGATACCGGTATCCTCGGTGCGGTGATCGTCGGGATCATCGTTTATCTGCTGCACGAGCGTTTCAACACCATCCGCCTGCCAGATGCGCTGGCGTTCTTCGGCGGTACCCGCTTCGTCCCAATCGTTACCACCGTGGTACTGGGCCTGTGCGGCCTGATTATCCCGCTGATCTGGCCTTGGTTCGCTGCCGGTATTAACGGGTTGGGCCGTATGATTAACGGCGCAGGCATGTTTGGGCCGATGATTTTCGGCTCCGGCGAACGTCTATTGCTGCCGTTCGGGCTGCACCATATTCTGGTGGCACTGATCCGCTTTACCGAAGCGGGTGGTACGCTGGACGTCTGCGGCCGTGAAGTCAGCGGTGCCTTGACCATCTTCCAGGCGCAGCTCTCTTGCCCAACCACCCACGGCTTTGCCGAAAGCGCTACCCGCTTCCTGTCCCAGGGTAAAATGCCTGCCTTCCTCGGCGGCTTGCCGGGTGCAGCGTTAGCCATGTACCACTGTGCCAAACCGGAGAACCGCCACAAAATCAAAGGGCTGCTGATTTCCGGTGTCGTGGCTTGTGTCGTCGGCGGTACCACCGAACCAATCGAATTCCTGTTCCTGTTTGTGGCTCCGTTCCTGTACCTGATCCACGCGATCCTGACCGGTCTGGGCTTCACCGTGATGGCCTTACTGGGCGTCACTATCGGTAACACCGACGGCAACATTATCGACTTCGTGGTGTTTGGCATCCTGCACGGCACCGCAACCAAGTGGTACCTGGTGCCGTTGGTGGCCGCCATCTGGTTCGTTGCCTACTATGCGATCTTCCGCTTCGCCATCCAGCGCTGGAACATTAAAACGCCGGGCCGTGAGACGGAAACCACCGCTACGCAGAGCACTCCTGTCGGTGCCGTGGGTAAATCCGGTTATAACGTGCCAGCTATCCTGGCGGCGTTGGGCGGTAAAGAGAATATCGTTTCGCTGGATAACTGCATTACCCGCCTGCGTATGTCGGTTAACGATATGAGCAAGGTGGATGATGCGGTGCTGAAAGCCAACCGGGCTATCGGCGTGGTGCACCTTAATGACCATAACCTGCAAGTGGTCATTGGCCCGCAGGTGCAATCGGTGAAAGATGAGTTAGAATCACTGATGGCCAACGCATAACCTTCCCCCCGGGCGCAGCCTGCTGCGCCCTTGTTCGGAGTTTCACATGTTTGATTTTTCTACCCCGGTAGATCGTCACGGTACCTGGTGCACCCAGTGGGACTACATCGCCGACCGGTTTGGTACCGCAGATCTGCTGCCTTTCACCATCTCCGATATGGATTTCGCCACCGCCCCCTGCATTCTTGAAGCCCTGCAACAGCGCCTGCAACACGGCGTGTTGGGCTATAGCCGCTGGCAGCATGAAGACTTTCTTGGTGCGGTACGGCATTGGTATCAACAGCGCTTCAATGCCCCCATCGATACGACCAAGGCGGTCTATGGCCCTTCGGTGATTTACATGGTGGCGCAGCTGGTGCGTATCTGGTCGGCTCCGGGGGAATATGTGGTCACCCATACGCCAGCCTATGATGCGTTCTATAAGGTGATCCTGGGTAATCAACGCCAGGTGTTGCCTTGCCCGCTGCACAAAGTGGATAACGATTGGCAATGCGATATGGCGCATCTGGAAGCCCTGCTAGCTCGGCCGCAAACCAAGATCCTACTGTTGTGCAGCCCGCAGAATCCCACCGGCAAGGTGTGGACACAGCAGGAGCTGGAGCAGATGGCAGAGCTGTGCGAACGCCATGACGTCAAGGTGATCAGCGATGAGATCCATATGGATATGGTTTGGGGGGAACATCGTCACACTCCATGGAGCCAAGTAGCTACCACCCCGTGGGCGTTGCTGACTTCCGGCTCTAAAACCTTCAACATTCCGGCGCTCACCGGGGCCTATGGCATTATCAGCGATGATAGTGCGCGGGATAGCTATGTTCAGGCGCTGAAAAACCGCGATGGATTATCCTCTCCGGCGGTGCTGGCGGTTGCAGCCCATATTGCCGCCTATCGCCACGGCGAGCCTTGGCTAGACGCCCTGCGCGACTACCTGCAAGATAACCTGACCTACGTGGCAGAACGGCTCAACCAGGCGTTGCCACAGCTAAACTGGCAGCCACCGCAGGCCACCTATCTGGCGTGGATCGATATACGCCCATTGGGCATTGACGACCGCGAATTGCAGCAGGTGCTGATCGAACGTGAGAAAGTCGCCATCATGCCCGGCTTTACCTATGGCGAAGAGGGCCGTGGTTTCCTGCGGCTGAACGTCGGCTGCCCTCGCAGCAAGGTTGAGGCTGGGATGGATAAGCTGATTGCTGCGTTGCAATTTGTCCTGGACGCAAAATAGGTTATATCGCCAGGGGCGTAGTGCCCCTGGTTTTTCATTGAGTGCCAACTCCCCTCAGCATTGTCATGCTACCCGTTAAAACCAGAACCATTGCGATTGACCTGATTTCATCGACTAATGACCTGAGAGCATGCCTCTGCTTACCCGCCTTATACATCTTCCCCTGCTCCTGAACTGCGATCTTGCGATTTAATGTGACTTTAATCACTTTTTCATGCAACGAGATGGCTATTTTCATTCGTTTGTTTTTATACTGATCTGCACTTTACCTATACAAAAATAATGAGTGCCGCCATGATTGACTCCCGCTTGCCCCTTACCGATATTCACCGTCACCTGGACGGTAACATCCGCGCGCAAACCATTCTTGAACTGGGCCGCCAGTTCAATCTAGCCCTGCCTGCCAACGAGCTGGCTGCCCTGCTTCCCCATGTGCAAATCACCCAGACTGAACCCGATCTGATGAGCTTTTTACAAAAGCTGGACTGGGGCGTGGCGGTGCTGGGCGATCTGGATGCCTGCCGTCGCGTGGCCTATGAAAACGTGGAAGATGCAGCAAACGCTGGATTGCACTACGCCGAACTGCGTTTCTCCCCATACTACATGGCGATGAAGCACCAGCTACCGGTGGCTGGCGTGGTGGAAGCGGTAATTGACGGCATTCGCTCTGGTTGCCGCGACCGCGATATTGATGTGCGCCTGATTGGCATCATGAGCCGTACCTTCGGCGAAGCCGCCTGCCTGCAAGAGCTAGACGCTTTGCTGGCCCACCGCGACGGCATTACCGCGTTGGATCTGGCCGGTGATGAGCTGGGCTTCCCTGGCAGCCTGTTCCTCAGCCATTTCAACCGTGCTCGTGACGCAGGCCTGCGCATTACCGTTCATGCCGGTGAAGCCGCTGGCCCAGAAAGCATCTGGCAGGCGATCCGTGAGTTGGGTGCAGAGCGCATCGGCCACGGGGTTAAAGCGGTAGAAGATCCGGCACTGATGGATTACCTGGCGCAGCATGCCATCGGCATTGAATCGTGCCTGACCTCGAATATACAAACCAGCACTGTAGCTTCGTTGGCACAACATCCGCTGGCCACCTTCCTGCGCCATGGCGTGGTGGCCTCAATCAATACCGACGATCCGGCCGTGCAAGGCATTGAGATTGAGCATGAATACCGCGTGGCGGCTCCACAGGCGGGATTAACGCCGCAGGAAATCCGCACCGCGCAGGAAAACGGCCTGAAGATGGCCTTCCTCAGCGAGCAGGAAAAACAGGCGCTACGCGCGAAAGTACTTGGCTAAGGCAATATCCAGGCTCAGCCGCTGTTAAGGCTGAGCCTGTTTTTCATGATTGATATGGCAGCACCACCCGGTGGCTCTCTTCGATCAGGGCCACAATCTCGGTACGTGGCCCCTCCAACCAGGCTTTGCTGCGGTAGAAGGCCTGCAATACCTGTTCCATTTCCGCCATGCCGTCAAACCGCCGCATCAGGTAGTAGGCATCAGGATCGTGTAGCGAGACACCGTGCTCCAGCACGGTGATCCCTGCGGCCTTATGGAGCGGCACGCTATCATGCTGCATGAGGTGGTGAAAACGCTTGCCACTGCCCGCTTGTAAACGATATTGCAAAATCTCGACTACCTTGCTCATGCTACGTCCTTGTCTTTTATTTAGTTACGGCAACTTCGCGTTGCTGTGCTGTTTTACGCGCATAGCGCTGTGCCAGTACTGCACATACCATCAACTGTACCTGATGGAAAATCATCAAGGGTAATACCATAGCCCCAACGGCAGCGGCCGGAAATAGCACGTTAGCCATCGGAATGCCGTTGGCCAGGCTCTTTTTCGAACCACAAAACACGATAGTGATCTCATCGGCGGTATCAAACCCCAGCCAACGTGCAGCATAGGTGTTGATAATCAGTACCACCGCCAACAGCACCAGCGACATCACCAGGATCGTCAGTAGCGACCAGCCGTCAATGGTGTGCCAAATCCCCTCAACCACAGCCGCGCTGAACGCGGTATAGACCACCAGCAGGATCGAGGAACGGTCGGTGAGGTTAATCAGTTTGCGATGGCGATCGATCCATTTGCCAATCAGCGGACGCGCCAGATGGCCAATAACAAACGGCACCATCAGTTGCAGAATAATCGAGCCGATAGCATGCAGCACGTCAGTATTGCCTCCCTGCGTATGCATCAATGCCCCCACCAGCAGCGGAGACAGGAATACCCCAAGAATGCTGGATGCCGAAGCGCTGCAGATCGCCGCCGCCACGTTACCTCCGGCTGCGGAGGTGAAAGCGATTGCCGATTGCACCGTGGCAGGCAGAGCACACAGATAGAGGAACCCCAGATAAACGGTGGGCGTCATCAAGCCCGGCACCAGTACGTTCATCGACAACCCTAGCAGCGGGAAGAGCGCAAAGGTACTGAGAAACACCACCAGGTGCAGCTTCCAGTGGCTCATTCCGGCAACGATCGCCTCACGGGAAAGTTTCGCCCCATGCATGAAGAACAACAGGGCTATTGCGGCGGTGGTTAAATGTTCGAAGAAGGTCTGCCAAATCCCTTCACAGGGCAACAATGAGGCCAACAGCACCACCATCAGCAGTACCAGTAAAAACTTGTCGATACGTAGACGTTGTAACCAGGACATCCTGCAAAATTCCTTGCTATTAATGCGTAAAAAAGGGTTCAGAAGCGCTCTGAACCCTACTGTTATTATTGATATTAGCTGACCGGTAGCGCTTTTTGCTGTTTGGCCGACTCAATGCCCAGCTCGATCATTTCCATGACCTGTATCGCCTCGCTGGCCGGAACCGGGTTGGTACCGGCACCGGAAATTGCGTCGCGAATGGCGGCGTAATAGGCCGGGTAATTGCCCGGAATGGTCAACAGCGGCTGTTCCGCCAGCATGCCGTCACGTGACAACGTCACCACTCCGTCGCGCATGTCGTAACCCCAGTCGGCCTGCGGCAAACGCTCACCGGCTTTCAGGCGGTCTTCCTGCGGATCCAGACCATATTTGATAAAGCTGCCCTGCGTGCCGTGCACAATGTAACGAGCAGTTTCTGCCGCGGCCAGCACCGTGCCATGCAGCACCACACGCCGATGGCCGTAATTAAGCACCGCATGGAAGTAATCTACCGATTGTGAACCCGGGCGTAGCTCGCCGAGATCGACAAACAGCGTTTGTGGCTTGCCAAACAGCTGCAACGCCTGGTCGATCAGATGCGGCCCCAGATCGTACCAAATACCGCTGCCAGCACCACCTTGCTCACGCCAGCGCTGGCGGACTTCCGGGCGGAAACGATCGAAATGGGATTCAAAATAGACCACTTCTCCTAAAGCGCCGTCTTTCAGCAGGGTTTTTAAGGTCAGGAAATCGCTGTCCCAGCGGCGGTTGTGAAACACTGAAAGCAGTTGTCCACTCTGCTCTGCCTGCTGTTGTAGCTGCTGCCCCTGTGACAGTGTCACGGTAAACGGTTTATCCACCACCACATGCTTGCCCGCCGCCATCGCCTGTTGTGCCAATGGGAAGTGGGTATCGTTCGGGGTTGGAATGACAATCAGGTCAATCGAGGGATCGTTAAACAGCGCCTGTGGGTCGCTGACCACCGTCATCATCGGCCAGTCGGCGTGGACTTTACCGGCGTCGCTGCTGGAAACGGCGGCCAACTCCATGCCAGGGGTTCCCGCGATCAGCGGAGCATGAAAGGTCTTGCTGGCGTAACCATAGCCCACCAGGCCAACGCGGATTGTTTCAGACATCTTGTTTCCTCATACAGGGCGATATACGCATCAATTCCAGGCAGTTGAAATGCTACGTCCATATAAGTCAGGGGCAAGAAACCCGCTCCTAGTGTTGCCGCGAGAAAAGATGAAGTCGTGATTGATTCGATTTGACACCATGATGCGGGCCGGAACAAGAGCTAAATGCAGATTGTTAACAAACTGGCAATAAACTGAAGCGGCGCAGCATGCTGCACCCCCAACAACGGTCGTATCCGCATGCCAATTAACGGGATGCGGCAATCAGTGGCCGATCCCGGGAAGGGTTCACCGGGTAGTTGATCTCCAGGCTGCGGCGGCGAAAATCGCTGGGGCTGACGCCAACCCGCTTGCGAAACACCCGGGAAAAATAGAGCTGATCGTCATAGCCAACTACCCGGCCAATAGTGGCAATCGATTCCTGGGTAGTTTGCAGCAGCAGTTTGGCGCGGATCACCCGCTGATCTTCACGCCAGCGCAGGATATTTATCCCGACCTGGTCACGGAACAGATGTGCCAGCCGCGAAGGCGAAAGGCAAACGTGGCGGGCCACTTCATCGATACGCAGCTCCCCTGCCAGATTGCCGGTAATAAACTGGCAGGCCTCAATCACCCGTGGGTCCATAATCTTCTGTGGGCTGAGGGGATCCTCCTCCATCGCGCGCAGCAACAGTCGTTCCAGCAGGTTCATGCCAATTTCTTCGGCAAAACGGCGGCCGGAGCGTTGGGTCTGCTCAATGTTGGCAAATAGCCGGTCAAACTCGGTCAGCAACTGGTTGTTGGGCAGCGTCAGACGCCCTACCTGATGTGCCTTGCTGTGCCATTCCAGCCAGTCGGCCCAATAGGCACGCGGGCGGAAATAAACCCAGCGGTGATACCAGCAGTCACTATCCGGTGATCGGCCATAGTTATGTGCCGCCTTGGGCGGAAATAGCAGTAGATCGCCGGGGTTACAGTAAAGCGTCTCCTCACCGTCAAACACTTTGCCCTGCCCTTTAATGGTCAGATTGAGGATGTAACCCTTCATGCCGCCGGGGCGGTCGATAAAGAAATCCAGCGGCCCGTCCGCCATAATCGGCGTCAGCCCGGCAACCAGGTAGGCGTTAAAGGTGTAACCCGGCAACAACGGGTTCGGTTGGGGTTCCTGAACCATGCGATGATACATCTGGCCTCCAAAAGTGTCGTTTCTTTATCCCAAAACTTGGCAAAATGAGTGGCCTGTTCCCCTCACCCTAACCCTCTCCCACAGGGAGAGGGGACCGATCGAGTTCATTGATTTTTCTGTGTAATACCTATCTTTCCTCTCACTCCCTACTTTCCGAAGTTGCACGGGCCAACCACGCGCTCCATGCAGCTCCCTCTCCCTGAGGGAGAGGGTTGGGGTGAGGGGAAAATAGAGATTGCTGAATAAACGACAAAACACTATCTACCTATAGCAAGTTTACCCACTCGGCAAAATGCTGCTCATAGCAATCGCAAAATTGTGATGGGTCTTCACGCCCTGCTCTTCGCCTGTTGCTTGTAGCGGTCAAAAATTACCGCAGCCAGCAGGATCACGCCGCGCACCACATACTGCGAGAACGGTGAGATATTCAGCAGGTTCATGGCGTTCTCCACCGTGCCCAGGATCAGGATCCCGGCGATAACATAGGAAATTTTGCCGATGCCGCCTTTGAGCGAAACGCCCCCCAGCACGCAGGCGGAAATCACGATCAGCTCATAGCCGATGGAGGTCATCGGCTGGCCGCTGGTCATACGCGAAGCCAGAATGATGCCCGCAGCGGCAGATACCAGCCCGGAAAGCACAAAGATGATGATCTTGGTGCGCACCACCGGCACCCCGGCCAGACGAGCCGCTTCCTCGTTGCCACCGATAGCCAGAGTATTACGGCCAAAGGTGGTTTTATTGAGCAGGAAACCAAACAGGATCAGGCAGCCAATGGTGATCCAAATCGGTGCAGGCAGCCCCCACCAGTTGGCATAGCCGAGCGCAAAGAAACGCTCATCTTCGATCCCCACCGCTTTCCCATCGGAAATGATATAGGCCAGGCCGCGGAAGATCTGCATGGTGGCCAAGGTGGTGATCAGCGCGTTAATCTTCAGCCGCGCGATCACAAAACCATTGATCAACCCAGAAAGCACGCCCAACAGCAAACCGGCAGCCACGCCGATCCACAGGCTCTCGGTCATGTTGATAACCACCGCCGCGGTGACACCCGCACAGGCGATAACCGACGCCACCGACAGGTCAAAATCGCCCGAGGCCAGACAGAACAGCATGCCGCACGCCACCATACCGGACATGGATATCGCCAGCCCCAGGCCCTTCATATTGATAAAGCTGCCAAAATTCGGCACAAACACGACGCAGGCAACAAACAGCACGGCAAATACCACCAGCATGCCATAGCTGTCCCAGATACGCGCCAACCCAAGGCCGCCGCGGTTTTTCACAGAATTGGTTGTCATGCTCGACATCTCTTGCTCCTTCGCAATCAGGCCATCGCCGCTGCAATATCGGGGGTACGTAACATCGCCAGGCTGAGGGCTTTTTCCTCAGTGGCCTCGCTATGGGTCAACTCGCCAGAGATCGCCCCTTCACGCATCACGATGATGCGATCTGCCAGCCCCAGCACTTCGGGCAAATCGCTGGAGGCGAACAGCACCGCAATGCCCTGCTGCGCCAGCTGATAAATCACGTGGTAGATTTCGTGTTTTGCGCCAACGTCAATGCCGCGTGTCGGCTCATCCAGCAGGATCACCTTCATCTCTTCCGACAGCCAGCGGCCCAGGATCGCCTTCTGTTGGTTGCCGCCGGAGAGGTTCATGATCAGCTGTTCTGCGGTGGGGGTTTTGATATTCAACGCGCGGATATGGTGATCGGCATTGCTGGTTTCCCAGGCGTTATCGATCAGGCAGCCCGCCTTGATGCTTTTGCGGCGCGCGCTGATGTTGATATTGTCGCGTACCGAGTGCACAGGAATGATGCCGTCGGCCTTACGATCTTCCGGGCACAGCATCACGCCCGCACGGATAGCGTCGATCGGTGAACGAACATCGAGCCGCTTGCCATCCAGCATCAATTGGCCCGCAGTTACCCGGGTAGCGCCAAAAATTCCTTTCATCAATTCGCTACGCCCTGCGCCTACCAAGCCAAACAGGCCAACAATTTCGCCAGCGCGTACGTTAAGGCTGATAGGCGTTTTCACCCCGGCGGCCTGCAAATCGGTAAGCTGCAAACGCACTTCTCCCTGCTCGCGTGGCTGATAGCCATAGACATCACCGAGATCCCGCCCCACCATCGCCTGCACCAGCACTTCATTGTTCACCTGCTGCATATCGTCGAAGGTGCGTACATAGCGGCCATCCTTAAACACCGTAATGGCATCACTCAGTGCAAAGATTTCCTCCATCCGGTGTGAGACATACAGGATCACTCGCCCTTCGGCTCGCAACTCGCGGATCACCCGGAACAACTGTTCAATTTCACGTGCCGACAGCGAACTGGTCGGCTCATCAAACGCAATCACTTTGGCATTACGCGCCAAGGCCTTGGCAATCTCCACCATCTGCCACTGGCCAATCGACAGATACTTCAACGGGGTATCCGGATCGATGTCCAACCCGAGGTGTTCCAGCTGTAAGCGGGACTCATAACGCAGCAGTTTGCGATCCACCAGGCCATGTTTGGTCGGCAACTGGCCAAGGTAGATGTTCTCTGCCACGGTCATTTCCGGCACCAGATGCAGTTCCTGGTAAATAATCGCCACCCCGGCGTTCAACGCGTCGGTGGTATTGGCAAACTGCACCGCTTGCCCCTGGAGGTGGATCTCCCCTTTGCTTGGGGCGTAATTACCGCTGAGAATTTTCAGCAACGTCGATTTCCCGGCGCCGTTTTCCCCCATCAGCGCGTGGATCTGTCCGGCCTGACAGTTGAAACTGATATCATCCAGCGCTTTGACGCCAGGGAAGCTTTTACCGATGCCTTTGAAAGCCAGATAGGGCGTGACGGCAGTCATAATGCTTTCCTCAATGCTATGCGATAAATGGCCGCCCGCTTGATGCAGGCGGCTCGCCCCTTACATCAGGCCTTTTTTCTGCAGTTCCACCTGGAAGTTGTCGCGGGTGATCAGCACCACGTCAGTCACTTCGGTGAATTTCTCTGGTTCCACGCCTTTCTCTACCCAGTCATGCAGCATCTGAATGCTCTTGTAGCCATGAATATCCGGGCTTGGCAGCAGTGAACCGTAGAAGCCGGTAGCCTGTTTCTTGGAAAGCTCGCTTACCGCGTCAACGCCGTTGATACCAATGCCGATCACGTTAGGCGCTTTAAAGCCCTGGCCTTCGGTGGCACGCACGCCGCCCAGCACGGTGTTGTCGTTCATCCCGACGATCAGCCAGTTTTTCACTTCCGGATGCTGCACCAGCATCGAGTTGGCGGCATCGAACGCCCCAGGGATGTCGTTGGATTTGGTCGGAACCTTGTAGATCTGCTGCTCTGGGAAACCAGCGGTTTTCAATGCGTCCATCGAGCCACCGGTACGGCGGCGTGCCGTGTCCAGTTCATCGGAGGTAATCGCCATTACGCCGGTCTCTGCCACTTTCCAGCCACGCTTGTTCATCTCTTTCCACAGCTCTGCGCCTTGGCGTTCACCTATCTTGGTGGCCGCCATCATCACTAGCGGCACGCTCTCCATCGGTTTGCCTTTGGCGTTAACAAACTGGTCGTCAACCGCGATCACTTTCAGATCGTAGCTGCGCGCCTTGGCGACAATCGCCGAGCCGAGTTTCGGATCTGGGGTGCAGATGACAAACCCCTTGGCCCCGCTGGCTGCCAGGCTGTCGATGGCATTGAGGGTTTTCTCGCCGTCCGGCACGGCAATCTTGATCACTTCAAACCCCAGGTCTTTACCCGCCTTGTCGGCAAATTTCCATTCGGTCTGGAACCAGGGCTCTTCTGGCTGTTTAACCAAAAAACCCAGTTTCATGGTCTCTGCGACAGCTGAATGTGACATAACCGCCGTCAGACCAATCACTGCCAACGCCTTAGTGAATTTATGCATGGTACTCTCCGCTGTTTTGCTTTCATCGGCAGAAAAACCGCGCCACCGTGAAAACGTTATCATTATGAGATCCTGTCACGACAATGGCCTTATATCTCGCTTCCTGCCGTCGACTCAGGTAAGACGCAAACAGTTTTAGCCGGTATTTGTTAGTTAAATGTAGAGCGCTATCACATCCCGAGATAACAGCAGATATGTGCATACATTTAGCAAATTTAACCAAGTGATAACTTTTGACCCCCATCACAAAATCACTGTAGCAAGCAGAAAAGTGCATACTTCCAGCCAATGATTCCTCACCTGCCTCGCCGTCCCGCTCCTATCGTTAACCTCAACCTAACAAGTAAGGAGTCCGCATCATGACGGCAGGTGCTATTGCCCTGGGATTAGACTTCGGCAGCGATTCAGTGCGGGTACTGGCTGTCGACTGTCAAAATGGTAACGAACTGGATACCGAGGTGGTTTACTACCCTCGCTGGCAGCGTGGTGACTTTTGTAACGCCGCGCAGAACCAGTTCCGCCACCATCCCCTCGACTATATCGAAGCCATGGAGCAGGCCGTCGTCGCCGTGGTGCAGCGCATGAGCCAGGAACAGCGGCAGGCCGTGGTCGGGATTGGGGTAGATTCCACCGGATCCACTCCCGCCCCGATTGATGAACATGGCGACGTATTGGCGTTGCGGCCGGAGTTTGCCAGCAATCCCAACGCCATGTTTGTGCTGTGGAAAGACCACACCGCCATCGAGGAGGCGGAGGAGATTAACCAACTGTGCCGCCGTGGCGATTTCCCCGATTATTCGCGCTATATCGGCGGCGTTTACTCCTCAGAGTGGTTCTGGGCCAAGATCTTGCACGTTTCACGCCAGGATGAAGCGGTACGCCACGCCGCCGCCTCTTGGGTAGAGCTGTGCGACTGGGTACCAGCGCTGCTTTCTGGCACTACCGCACCGGATCGGTTAAAGCGCGGCCGTTGCAGCGTTGGGCATAAAACGTTATGGCATCCGGACTGGGATGGTTTGCCACCTAAAGCCTTCTTTGCGGCTTTGGATCCGTTGCTGGTGGAAGATCTGCCCCATCCGCTGTTTACCGGTTCTTACACTGCCGATCTTCCGGTAGGGACTCTGAGCAAAGAGTGGGCCACACGGCTTGGGTTATCAGAAAGCGTGGTGCTGTCCGGTGGCGCGTTTGACTGTCACATGGGGGCCGTCGGAGCCGGTGCGCAGCCTTATACGCTGGTGAAGGTGATTGGCACGTCGACCTGCGACATTCTGATCGCCGATCGTGAGCGCGTGGGCGATCGTGCCATTAGCGGCATCTGTGGCCAGGTGGACGGCAGCGTAGTGCCGCAAACCATCGGGATGGAGGCCGGGCAATCCGCTTTTGGCGATATGTACGCCTGGTTCAGCCGCCTGCTGAGCTGGCCACTGCGTGAAGCCGCCAAGACGCAACCGCAACTCCAGACACAGCTGCGACAAATCGAGCATGACATGCTGGCCGCCCTGACCGCCGCCTGGGCCAAAAACCCGTCGCTTGACCATCTCCCCGTGGTTTTGGACTGGTTCAATGGCCGCCGCACCCCCTACGCCAACCAGCGCCTGAAAGGAGTGATCACCGATCTCAACCTCGGCACCGATGCGCCCACACTGTTTGGTGGCTTTATCGCCGCAACGGCTTTTGGCGCTCGTGCCATCATGGAGTGCTTCGAACAGCAGGACATTCCCGTCGATAACGTGTTGGCTTTGGGCGGGATTGCCCGCAAATCTCCGGTGATTATGCAGGTTTGTGCCGATGTGATGGATCGTCCGCTACAGATCGTCGCCTCCGACCAATGCTGTGCACTGGGTGCGGCCATTTTCGCCGCAGTGGCCGCCGGGCACTTCAGCGACGTTCCGCAAGCTCAGCAGCATATGGCTTGCAGTATTGAACGTACTTTGCAGCCCGATCCGGCAAACGTCGCGCGCTACCAACAACTTTATGAACGCTATCAACAGTGGTGCCAAGCCGCAGAGCCGCGCTTTGCCGCAACCACCAAAAATTAATACGCCGGGGCAGACCCCTCGGCTCAATAAAACCTCTAGATCCAGGAGTTTTTGATGAACATCTTTAAGCAACGTGAAGTGTGGTTCGTGATCGGTAGCCAGCATCTCTATGGTCCCAAAACCCTGCAACAGGTGATGGGAAACGCCGAGCAGGTCGTGAACAGCCTGAACCGCGACGCGGGTTTACCTGTGAAGATGGTGCTGAAACCGCTGGTCACCACGCCGGACGAAATCACCTCCGTCTGCCGTGATGCCAACTATCACCAGGACTGTGTTGGCATCATCACCTGGCTGCACACCTTCTCACCAGCCAAAATGTGGATTGCCGGCCTGTCGATCCTCGATAAGCCGCTGCTCCAGTTCCATACCCAATTTAATGCCGAGGTTCCCTGGGACAGCATGGATATGGACTTTATGAACCTGAACCAGACCGCCCACGGTGGCCGTGAGTTCGGGTTTATCGGTGCTCGTATGCGCCAGCAGCACAGCGTGATCGCGGGCCACTGGCAAGACAAAAATGCCCAGGAACGTATCGCTCAATGGATGCGTGTTGCCTGTGCCAAACAGGAAAGCCAGCAGCTGAAAGTGGCGCGTTTTGGTGACAACATGCGCCAGGTCGCCGTGACCGATGGCGATAAAGTGGCCGCGCAGATCCAGTTTGGCTACTCCGTGGATGCTTACGGCATCGGCGATTTGGTCAGCGTAATCGATGAAGTGAGCAAGGGCGATATCGATGCTCTGATCGAAGAATACGAAGCCAGCTATGAGCTGAGCGACGTAGCAAAAGTTAACGGTGCCAAACGTCAGAACCTGATCGATGCCGCCGCCATCGAACTGGGTATGAAACGTTTCCTCGAACAGGGCAAGTTCCACGCCTTCACCACCAACTTTGAAACGCTGCACGGCATGAAGCAGTTGCCAGGTTTAGCGGTACAGCGCCTGATGCAGCAAGGCTACGGCTTTGCCGGTGAGGGCGACTGGAAAACCGCGGCCCTGCTGCGCATTATGAAAGTGATGGGCAGCGGCTTAAACGGCGGCACTTCGTTTATGGAGGACTACACCTACAACTTCCAGCCGGGTAACGATCTGGTGGTGGGTTCCCATATGCTGGAAGTCTGCCCTTCCATCGCCAAAGAACACAAGCCGCTGCTGGATATTCAATATCTGGGCATCGGTGGCAAGGCCGATCCGGCCCGCCTGATCTTCTCTACCCCGGCAGGCCCGGCGGTAAACGCCAGCCTGATCGATATGGGCGATCGTTTCCGCCTGCTGGTCAATCAGGTTGATACCATAGAACAGCCTAAACCGTTACCTAAACTGCCGGTGGCGCGGGCGATCTGGCGTGCTCAACCTTCCCTGGCTACGGCGGCGGAAGCCTGGATCCTGGCCGGTGGCGCACACCACACGGTGTTCTCGCAGTCACTGAACGCCGACTACCTGCGTCTGTATGCCGAGATGCACAACATCGAATTCCTGCTGATCGATAACGACACCACCCTGCCAGCGTTCAAGAACGAAATCCGCTGGAATGAAACCTACTACCAAATCAACCGTCGCTAAACGCGCCCGTAAAAACTGCAACCGGTTTCAGAAACCGGTTGCAAACTCATTTCAACTCGACCTAAACTAGACTCAATATTTAACGTACAGAGAGAATAGTTATGTCTGCTTTCCCGAAAGAGTTCCTCTGGGGCGCGGCTAGCGCGGCGTATCAGGTTGAAGGCGCACACGATGCCGACGGCAAAGGCCCATCCATCTGGGATACCTTCTCCCACCTGCCAGGTACCACTTACCAAGGCACTAACGGCGACGTTGCCGTCGATCACTATCACCGCTTCCGTGAGGACGTGGCGCTGATGGCCGAAATGGGGATGCAGAGCTACCGCTTCTCTATCTCCTGGCCGCGCCTGCTGCCACAGGGCCGGGGCACCATCAATGAGGCCGGGGTCAAATTCTATAGCGATCTGATCGATGCCCTGTTGGAACACAACATTGAGCCAATGATCACCCTGTACCACTGGGATCTGCCGCAGGCATTGCAAGATGAAGGCGGTTGGGAAGCACGCAGCACTGCGGAGGCTTTTGAAGAGTATGCCCGCCTGTGTTACCAGCGTTACGGCGATCGTGTCAAACTATGGTCTACCTTCAACGAGACCGTGTGCTTTATCGGCTTCGGTTACATCACCGGCGGCCACCCACCAGGCGTACAGAGCCCGGCGCGCGCTATCCAGGCCTGCCACCACGTCTTTGTGGCCCACGCCAAAGCGGTGGCTGCATTCCGCACTAGCGGCATTGCCGGCCAAATCGGCTTCGTCAACGTGTTGCAAACCCATACCCCGCTCAGCCAGTCAGCGGAAGATCTGGCGGCCTATCAGTTGGCCGAAGGGATCTTTACCCACTGGCTGTACGATCCGGTACTGAAAGGGGAATATCCGGCTGAACTGCTGGCGCAGACTCAGGCACTGTGGGGCGTGCCACAATTCGCACCTGGTGATGAGCAACTGCTGCGCGACAATATCTGTGACTTTATTGGCCTGAACTATTACAAACGTGAAACCATCGCGGCCAATAATCAAGAGTCACATCTGACCATCAACACCACCGGTGAGAAAGGCAGCGGCCACCAGCAGGGTAACGAATTCGGCTTTAAGGGGCTGTTCAAGTTCGTCCGCAACCCGAATGGCGTGTATACCGATTGGGACTGGGAGATTTATCCCCAAGGCCTCACCGAAGGCATCATGAATATCAAGGCGCGTTACGGCGATATTCCTATCTACATCACCGAGAACGGTCTGGGAGCCAAAGATCCGATTATTGATGGTGAAGTGGTGGATGACGATCGTATCGACTATCTGCGCCAGCACATTGGTGCCATTGAAGACGCCATCAAACAGGGCGCCGACGTACGCGGCTACTACCCATGGTCGTTTATCGATCTGCTGAGCTGGCTCAACGGCTTCCAGAAGCAGTACGGCTTTATCTACGTTGACCACAACAAAGATCTGGCACGCCAGCGTAAGAAGAGCTTCTTCTGGTACCAAAAGCTGATCGCCAGCAACGGTGCAGAACGTTAATCACATTCCCATTGTTACTGGACATAATACCGCAACACCCCAGCTTGAGGCAGGTGGGAGTCATTGCAGGTTAGCCGACCGTTGAGCGCAGGGATAATGAGATGGACGCTCCAACTTTACGGCATCAGAAGTGCCAAAATGTGAGT
>RCUN01000045.1_pt1 | contig 165041 bp, 154 predicted proteins | sample 2166181 | NCBI WGS metagenome assembly RCUN01 (sample SAMN09932603, study PRJNA488358) | compost metagenome | feature: garden; material: soil; isolation source: compost soil in crotononitrile-enriched culture | place: Germany: Experimental Botanical Garden Goettingen | collected 2016-01-27 | reverse complement strand
CAATAGTTGCCTCATTTTAAGGCTGCGAGGTGTCTAGGGAACTGGGGGCGATTCAAACATCCGTTCCGGCTCATCAAACATCAGTTTGGCTTTGTGAAAGCTCGGTACAAGGGGCTGCGGAAGAACGACAACCAACTGGCGATGTTGTTTACGCTGGCGAATCTGTTTCGAGTGGAGCAGATGATACGGGCATGGGATAGCTACGTCCAAAATGCGAGGTAAGCCCCGAAAAAAGGGGGGGATGGAGCAAAAAAGCAGATTTTGGAGTAAATACGTCCGAATTCTGGAGTAATGAAAATTTTAAACGTGAGCAGGCTGCTTATGATGAAGGCGCGATCAACTTGTTCGCACCTTCCCTAGTTTGTGCAAAAATTGCTGGAACTGATATCCCAAAGCTCAATAGTAAAAAGGCTGAAACTTACGCAAATAAGATTACAACGGTCTTCAAAACACAGTCACAAAAGATAAATGATGTGTTATCAGAATGTGTAGGCGTGATTCTTTCACTCGATGACCTCAGCACGGATAAGCTTAAGAGGCAAGCAACACTAAGTGAACTTTTGGAGTTGATACGCTAACAAGTTGCAGCACCCGGACCGAGCTACGCGCGGCTGGTGTGCCTGGCGTTATTCAAGTGCCGTAGGGTGCAATGAAATTGCACCTCTACTTTTGTTCCTCATATCTTGCACAAAAGCCGCTCTGAAAATGGTGCAATGCGCAGCCAACCTACCTGTTTTGTCAATCCGCTGGGATGGTGTTGCTGAGCGCCATGTCTCTTCAAAGCAACAAAAGGGGCGATCTGCGCCCCGATTCTTCTGATCTCCCCGCTTGATATCGCCGCACGTTTGTCTGGCGCGGCCTGATTGTCTGCTGACTCACAACCAACACTCCAGTTTCTCCCCCATCAGGGCGAGTAGAAAAAGGCCATGTTCACTCATACCTCGCCGCTTCCCAGGCGTGTATCGCCTGTTTGCGAGTCTCGCCCCAGTGATAGCCGCCGAGCTTGCCGTTTTGCTGGATGACCCGGTGGCAGGGGATCATAAAGGCGACGGGGTTGGCCCCCACAGCCAACCCCACGGCGCGGGTGGCCTTGGGATTGCCGATGGCGCTCGCTATCTGGGTGTAGCTCACCACCTTGGCCGGCGGGATCTCGAGCCGCGCCCGCCAGACGCTGATCTGAAAGTTGGTGCCGCTCACGTGCAAGGAGATGGGGCGATCCGGCGCCTTGCTGGTATCGAACATGGTGTGGATGACGTCTTGGGTGCGTGACGGTGCCTCCCTAAGTTCTGCCTCTGGCCAGTTGTGGGCGAGGGCGGTCAGCGGCGCCTGGTCATCGAGAAACGAGAAATTGCACACCCCCCGCGGGGTCAGGGTGACGAACGCCTGACCGAAGGGGGTGTCGTGCACTCCGTGATCAATAACCAACCCGGCCCCGCGCTGTTTGTACTCCCCGGCGTCACCGCTTCGCGCTGCACGAAGTGATCGTAGAGCCGAGATCCGCTGCTCAGGTCCAGGGTGTCGGCCACCTCCAGCAGGGAGCGCGACTCGTACTTTCTTTACGAGGCAGGCTCTTATGCCTGAGTCCTGGTGGCAACAAAACAGGGGATCTCTGGCCGTCGTTCTTTATAATGCCCCTCCTTTGTGGCCGCCGGGCGAGTGCTCGGCGGCGCCGTTGGCCGCGAGCCGACCACCCCGATAGAGACGATCCCATGCATACCCTGGAACAGCTGCGCGCAGGCGAACTCTGCGGCGCCCGCCACCTCAAACTTGCTGAAAACCTGACGGTGTTCCCCCCCGAGATCCTGAGCCTCAAGGAGACGCTGGAGGTGCTGGATCTCACCGGCAACGATCTGGATCGGCTCCCTGACGAGCTGGCCGAATTCACCAGGCTGCGCATTATCTTCTGCTCCGAGAACCGCTTCACCGAGCTGCCCGAGGTACTGGGGCGCTGCCCGGCGCTCACCATGGTGGGGTTCAAGGCCAACCGGATCGCCACGGTTCCCGCCGCGTCACTGCCTGCGGGGCTGCGCTGGTTGATCCTGACCGACAACGCCATCGAACGGCTGCCGGACGAGCTGGGGCAGTGTGCCGCCCTGCAAAAGCTGATGCTCTCTGGCAACCGCCTGCGCGAGCTGCCGGCGAGCCTGGCCAACTGCCAGCATCTGGAGCTGTTGCGCATCGCCGCCAACCGGCTGGAGGCGCTTCCCGACTGGCTGCTCGGTTTGCCGCGCCTCGCCTGGCTGGCCTATGCAGGCAACCCCTTTAGCGACGAGCAGGAGTGCCGACTCGGCGAGATGGCAACCGCGGCCGAGATCCCCTGGCAGGCGTTGACGCTGGGGGAGCAACTGGGGCAGGGGGCGTCCGGCGTTATCCACCGCGCAGCACTGCGCTCCGATGAGGGGACGCAGGGGGTGGCGGTCAAGCTCTTCAAGGGAGCCATGACCAGCGATGGCCTGCCTCGCTGCGAGATGGCGGTGTCGCTCGCCGCAGGCAGGCATCCCAATCTCATCGGGGTGGCGGGCCGAGTCAGCGGCCACCCCTCTGGCATGCCGGCCCTGGTGATGACGCTGATAGACCCCGGGTTTGTCAACCTGGCGGGGCCGCCGAGCCTGGACTCCTGCACCCGGGATGTCTATCCGGCGGATCTGACCTTCACCCCGGCCGCGCTGCTTGCCATGGCGCAGGGGGTGGCGAGCGCCGCGCTGCATCTGCACGGGCGGGGCATCCTGCACGGGGATCTCTATGCCCATAACCTGCTGCACTCTCTGCTGCACTCTGTTCAGGAACAGGGCCGGGTGCTGCTCGGGGATTTCGGCGCCGCCTCCTGTTATGACAACGCCGACCGCGAGCGGGCTGCCCGGCTCGAGCGCCTGGAGGTCAGGGCCTTTGGCTGTCTGCTGGAGGAGCTGCTGGCGCGCTGCCATCCCAGGGACGAGGCGCTTGGGGCGCTCCATTCACTGGCCGAAGCGTGTCTTCTGGAGGCTGTGTTGCAGCGCCCCTCGTTTGCAGAGATTCTTGCCCGGATAGACGCCGTGGCGACCACCATGGCTGCTGAGCCCGCCTGCGCCTGAGCGCGGTCGGTTGGACGTCATCGTGCCCTCGCTCCCTGTGCAGTGGACAACAAGGCTTGCGCCGCCCCGATGAAGTTGTGATATTGATGCATCATTGCAGATGACGAGAGGATGAGGATGGAAGCGGCGTTTTGGCATCAGAAGTGGAAAGAGAACCGGATTGGCTTTCATCAGGCTGATTTCAACCGCTGGCTGCAATCCTGGTGGTCGGCCCAGCAGCAGGGTGAGCCCGTGCTGGTGCCCCTGTGCGGCAAGTCCCGCGACCTGCTCTGGCTGAGCGGTCAGGGGCATCCGGTGGATGGTTTCGAGCTCTCCGAGCTCGCCATTACCCAGTTTTTTGACGAGAGCAATCTGAGTGCAGAGACAAGCGAGGTGGGTCCCTATCGGTGCCACCGGCACGACGACCTGCGCATCTATCAGGGGGATTTCTTCGCCGTCCCCGAGCTTGGCCGCCGCTACCGGCTCGCCTATGACAGGGCCGCCCTTATCGCCCTGCCGACGGCCATGCGCCGCCAGTATGCGACCCTGATGAGCCGCCTCATCGAGGCGGGTGGTCAGGTGCTGCTGGTGACCCTCGAGTATCAGCCGGAGCAGCAGGTGCAGCCGCCGTTCTCGGTGGGGGAGATGGAGGTGCGCACCCTGTTCGAACGCGACTTTAGCGTGGAGGTGCTGGGGCGCGCCGCCGAGCTGGATCACCCCAGGGTGCTCTCGGGGCAGCTCTCCTATTTCGATGAGGTGGCCTATCGCCTGATCCGTCGGGGCTGAGGTGACTGCGTGATCCCGCCACTGAAGAGGAGAAGCGAGCTTCTTTACCTCCTTTGACATAGATCAACGTGACAAATCGGGGGAATGCCTAAGATGAGGCTGTTTCTCAATCACTGCAGGTGTCGACCGATACGCTCTGGTTTGAACCATTCGGCCGTTCATCGACTCAGTGTCTGATTTTCACGCTCATGTTCACTTTTGGCGGCTCTGGTCGCAATTGATTATGGTTTTTCCAGCCGACCCCAGGGGTCGGCTTTTTATTGCCTGCAATCTGCCGTGGGACGGGGGAATGGGGCGGGTATCGAGGCCTGATCAGGCCTCGAAGGTGGCGGCATTGAGCCGGAACGCCTTGGGGTCGTCGATGAACTGGCCGGTGATCCGCTCGTCGTGCTCGTGGCCCAGGCCATAGCTGCAGAGGATCAATCGATCCGAGGTACGCGAGCGCAACTGGGTGATGAAGCGCACCAGATCGGCGCGGCTGAGACTGCCCACCTCCTCGCGCACCCGCTCCCGTTGATCGAAGCCCAGATCCTTGTTGCCTATGCTGACCCAGAGTCGCTGGCCGCGGCTGCGCAAGTTGGCATCCCGCTCGCTGAGCTGGGCTTGCAGCCCCGCCTTGCTGTCCTGCCACTGCTGCTCGGTGAACTCCAGCATGGCCAGCGGGAAGAGATCGATGAACTCCTCCACCGCATCCAGCAGGATCTGCGGCCCCGCCACCGGCGACTGTATATAGAAGATGAGGCCGGGGTGGCGATTGAGGGGCAGGTTGCCGGCCCCCACCACGTAACCGAGCTGCTGGCGGGTGCGCAGCTCGTGGAAGAAGGTGGAGGACATGATGTGGTTGGCCAGGGTGAAGCAGGCGAGATCCCGCGCCCGGGTGGTGCGGGACTGGTAATAGACCAGCAGCGCCGAGTCTTCGTGATCGCACCCCTGCTCGCGAATGAGGGTGCCTCTGTCCTGAATGGAGATGAGGGGGCGGCGGGTCTCGGCACTGGGCTGGCTGCTGACGCCGAGGTGACGCTCCAGCAGGGCGGCCAGTTCAAGCGCCTCGGCAGCTGTCCAGTCGCCGTGCACCAGGGTCTCTATGTGCACCTCGGCAAAGAGCCGGCTGACGAAGTCAGGCATCTCGTCGAGTGCTATGGTGCGCAGGTGACGCAGCAACTGCTCGAACGGCGGGTTGTTCGGTTGCAGCAAACTGGTGAGCTGGTTGAACAGCTGGGAGATGGGTCGGGTCTTGGACTGGTTCTCCCAGTTGCGGATGAGCTGCTCCTTGATTTCACTGAAGCGCGCCGGATCCGGGTAGCCCAGGGTCCGGTTGCCGAGGATCATGTCGAGCAGCAGCGGCAACTTGTCGGCAAAGCCGCTCAGGTTGATGGTAAAGCCCCCCTGATGGGCATAGATCTGGTAACCGAGCCCGGCGAGCTCGGCCGGGTAGGTGAGGGCATTGAGGTGATCCGTGAGCAGCTCCACCGCAAGCCTGGCCATGGCGATGTGGCGAGGGCTTCTGACTGCATGCTCGCTGTCGATGGAGATATAGAGGCTCCCCTTGGGCACCCCAAACAGGTGCTCGTGCAGATGCCAGAGCCGAAAGCCGGGGCGGTCGACCAGGCAGGCCGGCATGTCGGCGCTGAGGGCTGGCGTCCTGGCGTCGAGGCGACTGCTGATAAAGGGGTTGGGGGAGGGCAGGTGCAAGGCGGGATCCGGCTCGCTCTGCTGCCAGCGGATCTTCTCCGCCTCGGTGATGCTCTGGACGCTGTAGGGGGTCTGATACCAGCGGGCGAGGCGATCCGTGCTCACCTCCGGCGCCTGTATGGTCACCCGAAGGTTGTGGGGGGTCAGCTTGGCGAGGAAGCGCCGGATCAGGGGCTCATCGTACTCGCGCATCATGTAGTCGCCGTGGATCAGATCGTTCGGGGCATAGCTGAACAGGTTGAGCACGAGACCCGAGACGGTGTCCAGCGCCCGGCCCCGCTCCTGGAAGCGGAAGGCGGATTCCAGCACGCTGCGCTTCTCGTCATAACGCCAGGCCTGCAGGCCATGGCGTTCGATGAGTTTCAGGTAGCCGAACAGGTCGGCGATGATGTCGTCCACATGGGCAAGCCCCAAGGGAGTGAGGCCGAAGCTCACCCCAAAGTCCTTGAAGTTGGCACCGCTGATGCCGCCTCCGGCGGCGAGCTGGTTGACCCAGCCTCTTGCCTTCAGCAGAGAGAGCAGGCTGCCTTCCCCTTCGTAGCCGATGAGGTGGCTCAGGAAGGTGAGGGGCTTCTTGTCGTAGAGGGCATCCACGCTCGGCAGCGGGAAGGTCAGCGCCAGTTTGCGGGTCTCCTTGACCGGGGCTATCTGGATGCGGATGCCGAGATCATCGAGCCGGTAGAGGGGGGCCGAGAGGGCGGGGGGGCCCAGGCGGCGATCCAGAATGGTGCTGAAGAAGCGATCGCACCAGCCGAGCTGGGTTTCAATGGATGCCGGAGATAGCATCACCAGCGCCATGCGATCCGCGCTGTAGTGGGTTTCGTAGAACGCAATGAGGTCGGAGCGCAGATCCCGGCCGGGCAGATCCGCCAGGGTATCCAGGTTGCCGACCGAGAACTTGGAGAAGGGGTGGGCCGGGTTGACCGTCTCCTTGTGCACCTGATAGCTGCGGCGCACATCGTCCTGCAACTTGAGGCGGTATTCGGAGTCGACCGCGTTGCGCTCCTTGTCGACCCACTCGGGGGCGAAGGTGGGGCAGATGAAGAACTGGGAGAAGCGGTCCAGCCCCGCTTCGAAGAAGCCGTTGTCGATGTCGAAGAAGAAGTTGGTGAACTCGGTGCCGGTCCAGGCGTTGTTGCTGCCCCCATGGCGACTCATGAACTGCTGGTACTCGCCGGGTTTGGGATAAGTACGAGTACCGAGGAACAGCATATGCTCAAGGAAATGGGCCATGCCCTGGCGATCGACAGGGTCATCGAAGTGGCCGGTGTTGACGGCCAGGGAGGCGGCCGATTTATCGGTCTCGGGATCGCAGATCAACAAGACCCTGAGCCGGTTTGCCAGCTCCAGATAGTGATACCGCCGATGGTCGTTGGGACTGGCATATAGGCTCATTGGGGAGTGACTCGCGGTGAATTTATTTGAATTTAAACATGATTATCGACCCCGCTATCTCACGAGGCAAACCCTTTTCTGAGAGGTAGCGCAATTGTTTCCCCCTGCATGGCGGGGTAAGATCCCCCCGCTATTTAAACAGGCCCCCTGGGCGAGGTTGTAATGAAAATCTACATCATGCGTCATGGCCAGGCTGGCATGAACGCAAAGACTGATGAACAGCGTCCACTGACCGAGCAAGGCATCGAAGAGTCCATCCACATGGCGGGCTGGTTGGCCCCTCAGCTGACAGGCTCTCTGAGCCTGGTGATCCACAGCAACTACCTGCGTGCCAGACAGACCTGGCAGGCCATCTCTGCCGAGCTGCCCGAGGCCCTGAAGGTCGAGGAGAGCGGCGAGATCACCCCCTATGGGGATCCGGCCTTCGTGGCGAGTTATCTCACCGCGCTGGCGGCGACCCACGACAATATCCTGATGGTCAGTCACCTGCCTCTGGTCGGGTATCTGGTGCAAAGTCTCTGCCCGGCGGCAGGTGCGCCCATGTTTGCCACCTCGGGTCTGGCTTGTATCGAGTGGCAAGATGGTAAGGGGGTCTTGCTCTGGCTGGAAGGACCGCATACAATACGATAAAAGTTAATAAAAAGTTACAGATTGGTTTTTTGGGGAAGAGAGAGTCGATTTTTCCGGTTTTTTATACAAATTTAACGGAATTATCTCGCATAAGCTGCTGTCATACGGATACAACTGCAAGAGGTTGCAAACGATGAGAGTGTTCAAGAAGTACCTGCCACTGATGGTGGCAAAGCATGTCAAAACCTTCTTCAAGGGACGGATCTACATCCACGGCAGGGGGCGCTTCGATTTCCAGTCGGGCCTGCTGATGATGCCACTGCAAGCCGATATTCCCCATCGTCAGACGGTGCTCGAAGTCAACGAGTTGATATCGAGACTGCACATGGATGCCGCTTGAGTTGCATCAGCATGGCCATCTCCCCCTCATGCCCGCCCTGTGCGGGCATGATTGTATCTGGGGCTGAGTGAAGCAGTTTGAGTCCGTTCAAGTCGATTTCCGGATGAGGTTGCCGCGCCCGCATCAGTGCGCTTGCTTATCCTGTTTGCCTCTCTATACTCCCGCGAAATATCCGCCCCCTTTCTCTGGACATAGCGATGCCCCTTGCTTTCCTGTTCCCCTTCTCCTGCATGGCCATCTGGGCCGGCAACGGCATCGTCAGCAAGCTGGCGGTGGGGGTGCTCTCGCCGGCCGCTCTGGCCTGGTCCCGCTGGATGGTGGCGGCCCTGGTACTGACTCCTTTCCTCGCGCGGCGGGCCTGGCGCATGCGTGACCAGCTGCGGGCCGGTTTCTCCCAGCTGGCCATGCTGGCCCTGCTCGGCATGGTGTTGAACCAGACCTTCGGTTACTACGCGGCCCAGACCCTGGGAGCCACCGAGATCGGGCTGATGATGGGACTGACCCCGCTGATGACGGTGCTGCTCAGCATCTGGCTGCTGCGCGAGCGCCCCACCTGGGGCGCGCTGATAGGCGGTGTCATTTCCATCCTGGGGCTGGCCATCTTGCTGGGGCAAGGTAACCCGACCCGCTTGTTCACCCAGGGTATTCATATCGGCTCCGTCTACATGCTGCTCTCGGCGGCCACCTATGCGCTCTACAGTGTGCTGCTCAAGCGTTGGGATCTGGGGCTCGACAACTGGTCCATGCTCTACGGCCAGGTGCTCTGCAGCCTGCTGTTCCTCACCCCCTTCTACCTGCTGGTGGATGGCAAATGGCCGGATGGCAGCGCGCTCTGGCTCATCCTCTATGCGGGGATCCCGACCTCGGCCCTCTCACCCTGGCTCTGGATGCAGGGGATAGCGCTGCTGGGGGCCAGCCGCACCACCATCTTCATGAACCTGTTGCCGGTGATGACGGCGGCGCTGGCCATCAGCTGGCTGGGGGAGGAGCTGACCAGCTATCACCTGATTGGTGGCGGCATGACACTGCTTGGCGTGCTGCTGGCGCAGCTGCTGGTCAAACCGGTGATGGTGCGGCGGCGGGCCCGGCTCGCGATGGCCACCTGCCGGGAAGATTAAGAAGAAAGACCGCCGAAAGGCGGTCTTTTTGTATGCGGGATAGCGAACCTTATTGCGCGGTCAGATAGAGGTCTTTCGAGTAGACCAGATCCTGCGGGTTCTGATAGGGGTAGCCCTTGATGTTGGGCTTGAGCAGGCGGGATTTGACGTAGAAGTAGACCGGAGCGATGGGGGCCTCCGCATCGATCAGGGCTTCGGCCTGTTGATAGAGCTGGTTGCGCTCGGCCGGATCTCTGGCGTCATGGGCCTTGGCCAGCAGGGCGTCATACTGCTTGTTGAACCACTTGCCGCTGTTGGCGCTGCTGCTGGAGGTCATGATGTCGAGGAAGGTGGAAGCATCGTTGTAATCCCCGTTCCAGGCGTAGCGGCTGACCCCGAAGTCTCCCTCGTTGAGGGCCGATACCATGGTCTTCCACTCCATGTTGTTGAGCTTGGCCTGGACGCCCAGGTTGTGCTTCCACATGGAGGAGATGGCCAGCGCTATCTTCTTGTGTCCCTCGTTGGTGTTGTAGAGGATATCCACGTCCAGGGGCTTGCCCGGGCCGTATCCGGCCTCGCTCAGCAGCGCCTTGGCCTGGGTGATCCGCTCCTCCTTGCTCATCAGCTCGCTCGCCGGGCGCTTGAGCTCGAAGCCGTCCACAATGGGCGGTGTCAGGCTGAAGGCAGAGAGCTGGCCCTGTCCCAGGATCTTCTCGGTGATGGTGTCCCTGTCGATGGCAAGAGACAGCGCCTTGCGTACCTTGGGGTTATCGAACGGTTTGCGCTGGGTGTTGAACACGTAGTAGTAGGTGGCCAGGGTCGGCACGCTCACCAGCTCCTGCGGGCTCTGCTGCTTGAGCTGCTTGTACTGCTCCAGCGGATAGCTGGTGTAGTGCAGCTCGCCGGCGCGATAGCGGTTGTAGGCGGCGGTGTCGGAGACTATCTCCAGATAGAGCACCTTGTTCAGCACCGTATGCTGGTTGTCCCAGTAATAGGGGTTGCGCTCGGCGATGAGACGCTCGTTGGGAGTCCACTCCTTGAGCACGAAGGCGCCGTTGGAGACGATGTTGCCCGGCTTGACCCACTCATGTCCGAACTTCTCTATGGTCGCTCTGGGGGCCGGGAAGGTGGTGTAGTGGGAGAGGGTCTTCAGGAAGAAGGGCACCGGGTTCTTCAATGTGATCTGCAGGGTATGGGCGTCGAGTGCCTTGATGCCCAGCGCATCCGGGCTCTTCTTGCCCTGCACCACGTCACTGGCGTTGATGACACCGGTCAGCTCGATGAACCAGGCATAGTTGGAGGCATTCTTGGGGTCCGCCGCCCGCTGCCAGCCATAGACGTAATCGGCTGCCGTCACCGGCTCGCCGTTGGACCACTTGGCATCGGGCCTCAGTTTGAAGGTGTAGACGGTGCCCGTGGGATCGAGCTCGTAGCTCAGGGCGCCGGCAGGCTGCAACTTGCCATCCCCGTCCAGGGTGTAGAGCCCTTCGAACAGATCGTTGACGATGTCGCTGCCTGCGGTCTCTTCCACCATCTGGGGGTCGATGGAGGCGGGTTCGGTGCCGATGTTGCGGATGAAGGTTTGCTGTTCTGCTGGCAGCAGCTTGGTACCGGCCGGTACCTGGGCCGCCAGCGCGGGGAGCGCGAGCAGGGCGGCAACCGCACCGGCAATGAGAGTCCTTTTCATTGAATATCCTTATGTTTTTTTGCTTCCAAAGCCAGAGCAGTGTGCGGGATTGATGGTGAGATCTCAAGAGGGGGACCGACTGGTATTGCGAGGCGGATGCCGGATGGGGAAGAGTGGAGACAGGAAGTGTGAAGTAGCATTCTCGTCACGAATTAACATGATGAAAGACGCCAATCGAAGCCCTTTCTTCAGCGCTGCATGCCGTACTGACGGGGTTTTCTGGTGATTTATACGCCGGCTTAATTCGCTGCAAAAACAAAAAACAGGCGTTACATTGGGTTACAAAATAACGCTGCCGAGGATCGGCACTTTTTTTGCCGACACTTGCAAACGTTTTCAACGGCCAACGGAAACGATCTTAAAGGAACAAGAATGCGAAACATGATCACCATGGGCGAGTTCATCGTCAAGAAACAGGCGGACTACCCTACCGCGACCGGCGAGCTGACCTCCTTGCTCAGCTCCATTCGCCTGGCCGCCAAGGTGGTGAACCGGGAGATCAACAAGGCGGGGCTGGCGGACATCATCGGTTCCATGGGGGCCGAAAACGTGCAGGGGGAGGTGCAGCAGAAGCTGGACGTCTACGCCAACGAGCGCTTCAAGGCGGCGTTGGAGGCCCGTGGCGAGGTGTGTGGCATGGCGTCCGAGGAGGAGGAGGACTTCGTCTCCTTCGATTCCGAGCTCTCCCGCCACTCCAAGTATGTGGTGCTGATCGATCCGCTCGACGGCTCTTCCAACATCGATGTCAACGTCTCGGTCGGGACCATCTTCTCCATCTATCGCCGGGTCAGCAAGCCGGGCGCCGGGGTGACTCTGGAGGACTTCCTGCAGCCGGGCAACCGTCAGGTGGCCGCCGGTTATGTTGTCTACGGCTCCTCCACCATGCTGGTCTACACCACGGGCTTTGGGGTCAACGGCTTTACCTACGACCCTTCCATCGGCTGCTTCTGCCTCTCCCACGAGAACATCCGCATTCCGGAGGAGGGCAAGATCTACTCCATCAACGAGGGCAACTACATCAAGTTCCCGGACGGGGTGAAGAAATACCTGAAATATTGCCAGGAGCGGGACGAGGCGACCCACAGGCCCTACACCTCCCGCTACATCGGCTCCCTGGTGTCGGATTTCCACCGCAATCTGCTCAAGGGCGGCATCTACATCTATCCGTCCGGTACCAACTCCCCGAACGGCAAGCTGCGCCTGCTCTACGAGTGCAACCCCATGGCCTTCCTGGTGGAGCAGGCCGGTGGCAAGGCGTCCGACGGCTTTGGTCGCATCATGGATATCCAGCCCACGGCGCTGCACCAGCGTACCCCCTATTTCGTGGGCTCCACCAAGATGGTGGAGCGGGCCGAGGCCTTCATGCGGGAATTCTCCGCCCACGAGGATCCGGCCCGTCAGGGGTGATGCCAGGCGTGTCGCGGTGATAGTCACATAAAAAACGGGAGCCGATATGGCTCCCGTTTTGTTTGGCGCTGGCAGCCATTAGAGGCTGTGGCTGGCGAGATCCGTCAGCAGTGCATCCACCAGTTTGAGCCGCATGGCCCTGTCCTGGTTCGGTACCTGGAAGCGCAATCGGGTGGGTCCATCCATTTTATAGATACGTGGCTGCTCGGAGAGCAGTTTTACCAGATAGGTCGGGTTGACCTTGGTCTCCTGGGTGAAGTCCAGGTAGCCGCCGCGATCGCTCATCTCCACCCGGCGAATGCCCAGCGCCGTGGCCCGCTGGCGGAAGGCCGCGATCTCCATCAGGGTCTTGGTCGGCTCCGGCAGCAGGCCGAAGCGATCGATGAGCTCCACCTTCAGCTCGCGCAGCTCCTGCTCGTCCGCCGCGCTGGCGATGCGCTTGTACATGGACAGCCGCATGTTGACGTCCGGGATGTAGTCGTCCGGCAACAGCGCCGGCAGGCGCAGCTCCACCTCGGTGTGCTGGCTCATCAGCTGCTCCAGCGATGGCTCCTTGCCGTGTTTGAGGGCCTCCACCGCCTGCTCCAGCATCTCCATGTAGAGGGTGAAGCCCACCGATTCGATCTGGCCGCTTTGATCGTCGCCGAGCAGCTCGCCCGCGCCCCGGATCTCCAAATCGTGGGTGGCCAGCGCAAAACCGGCCCCGAGATCTTCGAGCGACGCGATCGCCTCCAGTCGCTTGGCCGCATCCTTGGTCATCAGCTTGGGGTGGGGGGTGAGCAGATAGGCATAGGCCTGGTGGTGGGAGCGGCCGACCCGACCCCGCAACTGGTGCAACTGGGCCAGCCCCAGGTGATCCGCCCTGTCCATGATGATGGTGTTGGCGCTCGGCACGTCGATGCCGGTCTCTATGATGGTGGTGCACACCAGCAGGTTGAAGCGCTGGTGGTAGAAGTCCGACATGATGCGCTCGAGGTCGCGCTCGCGCATCTGGCCGTGGGCGATGCCGATACGCGCCTCCGGTACCAGTTCGGCGAGATCGCTTGCGCACTTCTCGATGCTCTCCACGTCGTTGTGCAGGTAGTAGACCTGACCGCCGCGCTTGAGCTCCCGCAGCACCGCCTCGCGCACCACGGCTGGCTCGTGCTGGCGCACGAAGGTCTTGATGGCGAGCCGCTTGGCAGGCGGGGTGGCGATGATGGAGAGATCCCTCATGCCGGACATCGCCATGTTGAGGGTGCGCGGGATCGGTGTTGCCGTGAGGGTGAGGATATCCACATCGGCCCGCAGCGCCTTGATCTTCTCCTTCTGGCGTACCCCGAATCTGTGCTCCTCGTCGACGATGAGCAGCCCCAGATCCTTGAAGGTGAGGTCGGAGCCGAGCAGCTTGTGGGTGCCTATGATGATGTCCACCTTGCCATCGGCCAGCTCCTTCAAGACGCTGGTCTGCTCCTTGGCGGAGCGGAAGCGGCTCAGCACCTCCACTCGCACCGGCCAGTTGGCGAAGCGATCGCGGAAGTTGTCGTAGTGTTGCTGGGCCAGCAGAGTGGTGGGCACCAGCACGGCCACCTGCTTGCCGCCGTGCACCGCTACGAAGGCCGCCCGCATGGCCACTTCGGTCTTGCCAAAGCCCACATCGCCGCACACCAGCCGGTCCATGCTCTTGGCCTGACACATGTCCCCCAGCACCGCATTGATGGCGTTGAGCTGATCCTCTGTCTCCTCGAACGGGAAGCTGGCGGCAAACTGGCGGTAGCTCTCCTTGTCGTGCTTGAAGGCAAAGCCGGCCCGCGCCGCGCGTATGGCATAGACATCGAGCAGCTCGGCGGCCACGTCGCGCACCTTCTCCGCCGCCTTGCGCCGCGCCTTGACCCAGGCCTCGCCGCCGAGCTTGTGGCTGGGAGGGTTATCCGACCCCGTGTAACGGCTGATGAGGTGGAGGTTGGTGACCGGCACGAACAGCTTGTCGCCACCGGCGTATTCCAGGGTGAGAAACTCGGTGGGCAGGCCACCGGCATCCAGGGTCTCGAGCCCGAGATAGCGGCCGACCCCGTGATCCAGATGCACCACGGGCTGGCCCTGGGTCAGCTCGCCGAGGTTTCTGATCACCGCATCCGAGCTCAGGTTCTTGCTCTTCTCCCGCTGCCGCTTGCTTCTGATCTTGCCGCCGAGCAGCTCGGTCTCTGTGATGAGGGCCAGGGCCTCTGCCCCAGCGGGTTCCAGCAGGAAGCCCCGCTCCAGCGGGCTGACCAGCAGGCCATGACGCGCCTTGCTCCCGACGAACTCATCGAGGGAGGCGAACTCCTTGGGTTGCAGGTTGATCCGCGCCAGCAGATCGCCTAGCCCCTCGCGCCGCCCTTCGGATTCCACCGCGAACAGGGTGCGGCCGGCAAAGCCTTGCAGGAACTGGCTGAGGGCCAGCAGGGGCTGCTCCTTGCTGTGATCGAGCTGCAAGTCGGGCAGGGGGGCGATGGGCAAGTCGTGCTGGCCTGCGCCGCCGTCGGTGGCGGCCTCCTGCAGGCGCACGGCGCCGTACTGACCAAGGGCCGCAAACAGCTGCTCCACCGGCAGGTAAATTTGCTGGGGAGGCAGCAGGGGGCGGGTATTGTCCCAGCGCCTGTCTTCATAGCGCTGGCCTATGTCGTTCCAGAAGCGCTGGGCCGCCGGGTAGATCTCCCCCACGGTGAGCAGCAGGGTGTTGTCTGGCAGGTAGTCAAACAGGCTGGCGGTCTGGCTGAAGAAGAGCGGCAGATAGTATTCGATGCCGGAGGGCCAGCGCCCCTTGCTCACCTCCTGATAGACGGAGCCCTCGGCGCGCGACAGCTCGAATTGCTCGCGGAACTGGCCGCGAAACAGCTCGATGGCGGCTTCGTCGGTGGGAAATTCCCGGGCGGGCAGAAGGCTGACGCTCTTGACCGGCTCGCTGGAGCGCTGGCTCTCGGGATCGAAGGGGCGGATGGAGTCCACCTCGTCGTCGAAGAAGTCGATACGATAGGGGCGGCTGCTACCCATGGGGAAGAGATCCAGCAGGGAGCCGCGGGCGGCGAACTCGCCGTGCTCCAGCACCTGCTCCACCGCCACATAGCCCGCCTCGGCCAGACGCCCCCGCAACTGTTGCAGGTTGAGGCGCTGGCCGCTGGTCACCATCAGGCTGTATTTGTCGAGATAGGCCTGGGGGGCCGTGCGCAGCATCAGGGTGGATATGGGCACGATCAGCACGCCGCTGCTCATCTGCGGCAGCCTGTAGAGGGTCTCGAGGCGCTGGGAGATGATGTCCTGGTGGGGGGAGAAGGTGTCGTAGGGCAGGGTTTCCCAGTCCGGGAACATCAGCACCGGGCAGCCTTGGTCGGCCAGCAGGTACTGCAACTCCTGTTCGAGGCGCAGGGCACTCGGGGTATCGGCAGTCACCAGCAGGACGGGGCGGTTGGCCTCCCGGGTGAGGCGGGCGGCAACCAGCGCCAGGCTGCTGCCGACCAGCTGGCCCAGGGTCAATTTCTGGCCCGCTTTGGCGGGCAAGGCGGGGAGTTTCATTGGCATCGTTCGATTCTTTTAACGTTGACGTTGGCTGTGATTAGCGCTGACGCTCTTGGGCACGCAGTTTGAGCTGCTTGGATTGCACATGCAGACTGGCACGCACCAGCAGCTCCCTGTCATCCTCGCGGATCCGCACATAGTCGAGCACCACATGGGTGCCGTGCTCGCCGGGCTCCCGCTGCTTGACTTCGCCATAGCAGTAGACGGCGGAGGCCTCTTCCCGCAGGAAGATCTTGAGCCGCACTATCTGGTGCAACTGCGGCGGCTCGCCGTGACCCTGGCGCGGGTGCAGGTAGGTGAGCTGACCGGCGCCAAAGCGCAGGGTGTGGAAGCGATGTTCGGGGTGATCCTGCGCCGCCAGCACGAAGCCCATGATCATGTCGATCTTGCGGGACTGCTGATTGATGATCTCCACCAGATCGTGCATGGATTCGTTCTGGTTGCGCAGCAGGCGGCTGCTCACCAGGTCGATGGAGGTGATGGCGGAGGCGATGCGAAAGGGCTCGGGTAGCTCGGCATCAAGGGCCTCCTGCGTCGGCAGGTGAAAGTCGGCCGGCATGGGGATCACATTGACCGGCGTGGCATGGGTGACGCTGAAGAACTGTTCCTGCATGGAGGCTATCCCTTGTTGTCATAGACGATTTTTTAAAGGCACTGTTGACCTTGCCCCGCCGCGGCGTCCCGGCCTGGTGCGAGACGCCATCTCCGGCCGTCCCTTGGGCCCTCACGTCACGGCGGGACGTGCAACATGGCGGCAGGGGGCTGCGCATCGGGTGAAACATGGCACCATGGGCTGCCTCCTGGGCTCAGGGGAATGGGCCATTGCGCCAGCTCCGGCGTCATCTGCTGCGGCAACGCGGCTTGCGTTGAGGCGTCAACAGACCCTATTATCCGGCATCTTATTTTGTTGGCAACGTAGATATCCTTGAAGACTGGACTTTTTCAGCCACTCTCGCTGGCCATAGGCCTGCGTTATGCAGGCTCGCGACGCAGTAACCGCTTCGTCTCCTTTATCTCCCTGTTTTCCACCTTTGGCATCGCCATCGGGGTTGCTGCCCTGATGGTGGTCATTTCGGTGATGAACGGATTCGAGGGGCAGCTCAAGGGGCGCATTCTCGGGGTGATCCCCCACGTGGTGGTGACCAATCCGGCGGGGCGCATCGATGCCCATCCGCCCGGCCTGCCCGATCTCGACAAGTTGCCCCACGTGGTGGCCACGGCCCCCATGCTCGACAGCGAAGGCATGTTGCAAAGCCCGGGCCAGCTCACCGGGGTGAGCGTGCAGGGGATAGATCCTGCCCGCTGGCCCAAGGATGACATCCTCCATGCCCAGATGCTGGGGGGACGGCTGGACAGCCTGCAGCGCGGCCAATACCACATAGTGCTGGGGCAGGGGGTGGCCAACCGCCTCAAGGTCTCCATTGGCGACGAGGTGCGTCTCATCCTGACCGAAGGGACCCGCTTCACCCCCTTTGGCCGGGTTCCGGCCCAGCGGATCTTCACCGTCTCCGGCATCTTCGGGGTCGGCGCCGATGTGGATAGCCAGGTGGCGCTGATTGCCCTTGGGGACGCCCAGCGCCTGCTGCGCCTGCCTGAGGAGACAGTGGGCGGCATCCGCCTCTGGCTCGACGATCCCTTCGCCGCCGATCAGGTGGTGAAAACCGCGCTGCCGGACGGGCTGGAGTGGCAGGACTGGCGCCGGGAGCGGGGTGAACTCTTCCAGGCGGTGGCCATGGAGAAACGCATGATGGGGCTGATGCTGGTGCTGATCATCGCGGTCGCCACCTTCAACATCCTCTCAGCCCTGGTGATGGTGGTTACCGACAAGGAAGGGGAGGTGGCCATACTGCGTACCATGGGCATGAGCGAGTCGGGGATCGTCAAGATTTTCATGGTGTTGGGGGCGTCGAGCGGCGTCATCGGCGCCCTGTTTGGCGGTCTGGCGGGGCTGGCCCTGTCGTTTGGACTCAACCCCCTGCTCGATGCGGTGGGGCTCAACCTCTATATGGCGGCGGGGGGCAGCGGTCTGCCGGTCATCGTCGAACCCGCCCAGGTCATGACCATCTTGCTGGGGGCCGTGCTGCTGAGCTTCAGTGCCACCCTCTATCCGGCGGCCCGTGCGGCCCGGGTCAAACCGGCCGAGGCATTACGTTATGAATAGCACTGTGAATAAATCGTCTTCTGTTGTTACCTCCGGTGCGAGTGCCGGCGTTGTGACTGGTGCCAATGTGGTCACTGATATAAGTGGAGCCCCTGTTATGAATGAACCCCAGTCCTGCGAGCCTCTGCTGCGCTGTCAGGCCCTCAACCATGTCTATAAAGAGGGCAATCTGGAGACCCAGGTGCTCAAGGGGATAGATCTCTGCGTCGCCCCCGGCGAGATGCTGGCGGTGGTGGGGAGCTCGGGCTCGGGCAAGACCACCTTGCTGCACCTGATGGGGGCGCTGGACAACCCCTCTAGCGGCGCCGTGTTGTTCAAGGGACAGGATATCCACCACTGGGACAGCAAGACCCAGGCCCGTTTTCGCAATCAGGAGCTGGGCTTCGTCTATCAGTTCCACCACCTGCTGGCCGAGTTCACTGCGCTGGAAAACACCGCCATGCCGCTGCTGATCGCCGGCGAGTCGGTGGCGAGCGCCACCGACAAGGCAACCCGGATGCTGGGGCGGGTGGGGCTCTCCCACCGTCTCCATCACCGGCCGTCCGAGCTCTCCGGTGGCGAACGCCAGCGGGTGGCCATCGCCCGTGCCCTGGTCAACGAGCCGAGCCTGGTGCTGGCGGACGAGCCCACCGGCAACCTGGATCACGCCAGCGCCACTGCGGTGTACGAGCTGCTCTGCGAGCTCAACCGCGAGCTGGGCACGGCCTTCGTGGTGGTCACCCATGATTTGAGCCTGGCTGCCAAGTTGCATCGCCGGGTGACCCTGGTGAGCGGCATCATGGCGGAGGTCGCCTGATGTTCAAGCCGCTGCCCCTCTTTCTGGGCCTGCGTTACAGCCGCTCCCGCCGTCGCAACGGCTTCATCGCCTTTATCTCCGCCTCTTCCCTCATCGGCATAGCCCTCGGGGTGATGGCTCTCATTCTTGGCCTCTCCGCCATGAACGGCTTCGAGCGGGAGCTTAAAAACAGGGTGCTCTCTGTGGTGCCTCACGGGGAGCTCATCGGCATGGAGGCGCCCCTGCCGGACTGGCCGAGGCTTCGGGACTACCTGCTGGCCCAGCCCGGGATCGAGGCTGCGGCCCCTGTCATCCGCCTCGATGGCCTGCTGGAGCACGGCTCCGCCATCAAGGGGGTGCAGGTGCGCGCCGTGCTGCCAGAGCTCGAGGCGAACCTGTCAGATGCAGGCAACTACATGACGGGGCTGGGGTTTCGTGAACTGCAGGCGGGCGATCACGGGGTGATCCTCGGCAAGACCATCGCCGACAAGCTGGGGGTCAAGATAGGTGACCCCGTGACCCTGCTGCTGCCCCAAGGGGGAGACGAGACGGGGATCAAGAATCCCCGGCGGGAGACCCTGACCGTAGTGGGGCTGCTGGAGATCGGCGGCCAGCTCGACGGCGTGCTCGGCTTCATGCACCTGACCGATGCCCAGTCCATCACCGGCATGGGCAGCGCGGTGGAAGGCTTCAGCCTCAAGGTGAACGACGTGCTCAAGGCGCAGTCCATCACTGTGGCGGCCGCCCGCAAATTCCCGCACTACGTCTACATCAGCAGCTGGATGAGCCGCCAGGGCTATCTCTATCAGGACATCCAGATGGTGCGCACCGTCATGTACGTGGTGATGCTGATGGTGGTGGCGGTGGCCTGTTTCAACATCGTCTCCACCCTGGTGATGGCGGTGAACGAGAAGCGCAGCGAGATCGCCATCCTGAAAACCATGGGGGCGAGCCCGGGCCAGATCCGGCTCACCTTCGTCATCCAGGGGATGGTGAACGGGGTGCTCGGGGCCTTGCTCGGTGCCCTGCTCGGCGGCCTGCTCTCCAGCAAGCTGACTCAGATCCTGAGCTTCATCGAAGGGGTGATCGGCCATCGTTTCTTGAACCCGGACATCTACTTCATCGACTTCCTGCCGACCGAACTGCACATGCAGGATCTGGTGATAGTGACCAGTGCCGCCATCCTGATGAGTCTGCTGGCCACCCTCTATCCCGCCTGGCGGGCGAGCGGTCTGGTGCCCTCCCGGGAGCTGGGACACTGATCCGCGAGCCAGGTCTGCCAAGCCTGGTAATATACTGAAAAAGAAGGGCCCGCCGGTCTGCACCGGCGGGCCCTTCTCTCTTCTGGTCGTTCCGACTGGCTTAGTGGGCGTTGAGCTCATCGAGGGGCAACGAGAAGCTCGCCACGAACACATCGATAAAGTAGCGCATGGCCGGGTTCATCCTGGCCTCCAGCATCTGCTCGAGGCGCTTGCGCGCGGGCTCGAACTCCCGGTTGCCTGCATTTATCTCCTCCAGGCACTTGGTATAGGCACAGAGGGTGTCGGCATCCTTCACCAGCCGGGCCAGGGCGTCGTCCTGGGCGCCGGAGTCGAGCAGGGGGCGAAAGTCTTCCACCAGCTCGGGGGGTAGCATGCCCAGCAGGCGCTGTTCGGCGGCGAGTTCAATCTTCTTGTACTCGCGGGCTATCTCGGGGTTGAAGTACTTGACCGGGGTCGGCAGATCGCCGGTCAGCACCTCGCTGCTGTCGTGGTAGAGGGCCATGACGGCGGCGTGGTTGGCATCCACCTTGCCATCAAACAGCCGGTTGCTGATGACGCCGAGGGCGTGGGCCACCATGGCCACCTGCAGGCTGTGCTCGGCGATGTTTTCCGGCTGTATGTTGCGCATCAGGGGCCAGCGGTAGATGAGCCGCATGCGGGCGAGGTTGGCGAAGAAGTGGCTGGGCAGCATGGAAGACCTCGAACTGGGGCAATGAAAAAGGGCAGACCCTAGTCTGCCCTTTTTTGACATCCCAGGCATAGCCTGGCGATGCATTCTTGTTTAGCGAATATAGCGACCGGACTCGGCCTCGTGGTTGGTCACCACCATCTGGCCTATGGGGGCCAGGGCAATCAGGGCCAGCTTGAGGTGCTGGATGCCGAACGGGATGCCGATGATGGTCACGAAGCAGGCCAGGGCCGAGGCGATGTGGCCGATGGCCAGCCAGATCCCGATCACCAGGAACCAGAGGATGTTGCCAATCATCCCCAGCGCACCTGTGCCGATGTCGCTCTGGCCGGTCATGCTCTTGCGGCTCACCGCCTGCTTGCCGAACGGGAAGAAGGTGAAGGTGCCGATGACGAAGCAGGAACGTCCCCAGGGGATCCCTATCAGGGAGACGAAGCAGAGCAGCCCGGCCAGCCACCAGGCCAGCCCCATGAAGACGCCCCCCAGTACAAACCAGAGCAGATTGAACAAGAAGCGGAAAAAGGACATGTGGGTCTCTCCAGACTCATAAATTGGCAGTCACCATAGCGAGCGGCGCAGAGGGACGCAATGGCTGATGCGAGAAGGTGGACAATTTGGGTCGCAGACCCGCTGATCGGATGCACCCTGACGACGCAGGAAGATGAAAAAAGCATAGCGTGGCGTGCAAAAGGGTGAGCAAGCGCAAATTATTGCGGGCCGGATGCTTGAACTCGGCGCCAGGCTTCCCCATATAGGAGGCAGTCTTGCGCAAATTGTGCCGTCTGTGCCCCGGATGGGGGATGTGCGGCTCGACGCGACCAATGTGCGCCGCTATAATGTCGCGTCATATTTTCTCATCACAAAGACAGTCGTTGTCTTTATAAACAGGAAGACTCCGGGCTTTGCTCAGGGGCAATAAAGGGTCAGCACACAGTGCTGAGTTGAACGAGGTAAAAGAATGCAAGTTTCTGTAGAGACAACCCAAGGTCTGGAACGCCGTCTTACCATCACTGTACCGGCTGCTACCGTTGACGCGGCCGTGCGTAAAGAATTGAATGGCCTGGCCAAGACTCGTCGCATCGACGGTTTCCGTCCTGGCAAGGCTCCGGTTGCCATCATCAAGAAGATGTTTGGCGCCATGGCCCATGCCCGCGTTGCCGATGAAATGATGCAGAACAACTTCATCAAGGCCATCATCGAGAGCAAACTGAGCCCGGCCGGTGCGCCGACCATGGATCCGAAAGAGATCAAGGAAGGCCAGGATTTCGAATTCACCGCCACTTTCGAAGTGTACCCGGAGTTTGAAGTTGCCGGTCTCGAGAGCATCAAGGTTGAGAAGCCGGTTGCCTCCGTCAAGGATGCCGACCTGGCCAACATGATCGACACCCTGCGCAAGCAGCACGCCACCTGGTCTGACGTCGATGCCGCTGCCGCCAATGGCATGCGTGTCACCCTGGACTTCGTCGGTTCCATCGACGGTGAAGAGTTCGACGGTGGCAAGGCTGAAGGTTTCACTCTGGAACTGGGCGCCGGTCGCATGATCCCTGGCTTCGAAGACGCCATCCTGGGCAAGAAAGCGGGCGACGAGTTCACCATCGAGGTGACTTTCCCGGCTGACTACCACGCCGAAGCCCTGAAAGGTAAGGCGGCCAAGTTTGCCTCCAAGCTGATCAAGGTTGAAGAGCAGGTGCTGCCTGAGCTGACCGAAGAGTTCGTCAAGCGTTTTGGCATCGAAAGCGGCAGCGTTGAAGAGCTGAAGGCCGAAGTGCGCAAGAACATGGAGCGCGAACTGGCTCAAGCCCTGAAAAACAGCGTGAAAGAGCAAGTGCTGAACGGCCTGGTTGAAGCCAACCAGATCGATCTGCCGAAGGCTGCCGTTGCCCAGGAAATCGACGCCCTGCGTCAGCAAGCCCTGCAGCGTTTCGGTGGCTTCCAGGGCGGCAACGCTCCCGAACTGCCGGCCGAGCTGTTCCAGGCGCAAGCCGAGCGCCGCGTACGCGTCGGTCTGCTGCTGGGTGACGTCATCCGCACCAACGAGATCAAGGCTGACGACGCCCGTGTGACCAGCATCATCGAGTCCATGGCCACTGCCTACGAAGATCCGAAGGAAGTGATCGAGTACTACCAGAAGAACGAGCAGATGCTGAACGGCGTTCGTAACCTGGCAGTAGAAGATCAAGCCATCGACCTGATCCTGTCCAAGGCGCAAGTGACCGAGAAAGAAGTTGCCTTTGACGACGTGATCAACAAGTCCGGTGCCGCTGCCTAAGAACATTTGACTTAAGGTCAAAACTGTTAAGTATAATGGCTCGTGTGATCTCCACTCGGGCCATTTTATTTTAGGGACAATGCCTTATGTACAAGAACTATAACGATGTGACTGAATCCCCACGCAATGCGCTCATCCCTATGGTGGTCGAGCAGACGGCTAAGGGTGAGCGTTCCTACGACATCTATTCCCGTCTGCTCAAGGAGCGGGTGATCTTCCTGACCGGTCAGGTTGAGGATCACATGGCGAATCTGGTGGTGGCTCAGCTGCTGTTCCTGGAGTCCGAAAACCCGGATCAGGACATCAGTATCTACATCAACTCGCCGGGTGGTGCCGTCACTGCAGGGATGTCCATCTATGACACCATGCAGTTCATCAAACCGGATGTCAGCACCGTCTGCATGGGGCAGGCCTGCTCCATGGGCGCCTTCCTGCTGGCCGGCGGTGCCAAGGGCAAGCGTTTCTGCCTGCCTAACGCTCGGGTGATGATCCACCAGCCGCTGGGCGGCTTCCAGGGCCAGGCATCTGACATCCAGATCCATGCCCAGGAGATCCTGAAAATCAAGAATACCCTGAACGATCGTCTGGCTTTCCATACCGGACAGGACATGGCCACCATAGAACGCGACACCGACCGTGACAACTTCATGTCGGCCGAGCAGGCTGTGGCCTATGGTCTGGTTGACGGCATCCTGAGCCAGCGCGGCTGAGCAGGGTATCCCGTCCTGTTGTAAACTCAACAGAACGATCCATCCTCTATTGATAAAACGAGGTCGCTGAATGACAGAGAAACGCAAGGGTGAGGGCGACAAGCTGCTTTATTGCTCTTTCTGCGGCAAAAGCCAGCATGAAGTGCGTAAGCTGATCGCTGGCCCTTCCGTCTACGTATGTGATGAGTGTGTCGAGCTGTGCAACGACATCATCCGCGAGGAGATCCGCGAGATCTCTCCCAAGCGCGATGGTAGCGAGCTGCCGACCCCTCATGAAATCCGTGCCCATCTGGACGACTACGTGATCGGGCAGGAGTACGCCAAGAAGGTGCTGGCTGTTGCCGTCTATAACCACTACAAGCGTCTGCGCAGCGGCAGCGAGTCCGGTGGTGTGGAGCTTGGCAAGTCCAACATCCTGCTGATTGGCCCGACCGGCAGCGGCAAGACCCTGCTGGCCGAGACGCTCGCCCGTCTGCTGGATGTGCCCTTCACCATGGCCGATGCCACCACATTGACCGAAGCCGGTTATGTGGGCGAGGACGTGGAGAACATCATCCAGAAGTTGCTGCAAAAGTGCGACTACGACGTGGAGAAGGCCCAGCGCGGCATCGTCTACATCGACGAAATCGACAAGATCTCCCGCAAGTCGGACAACCCTTCCATCACCCGCGATGTGTCCGGGGAAGGGGTGCAGCAGGCACTGCTGAAGCTGATCGAAGGCACCATAGCCTCAGTGCCGCCGCAAGGTGGCCGCAAGCATCCGCAGCAGGAGTTCCTGCAGGTCGATACCTCCAAGATCCTCTTCATCTGTGGTGGCGCCTTCGCCGGCCTGGACAAGGTGATCGAGCAGCGTTCCGTCAAGGGAACCGGCATAGGGTTTGGCGCTGACGTCAAATCCAAGAATGCCAAGGCGACCTTAAGCGAGAACTTTGCCAAGGTGGAGCCGGAAGATCTGATCAAATACGGTCTTATCCCCGAGTTCATCGGTCGTCTGCCGGTGGTGGCGACCCTCACCGAGCTGGACGAAGCGGCCCTCATCCAGATACTGAAAGAGCCGAAGAACGCACTGACCAAGCAGTACGCCGCGTTGTTTGCCCTGGAAGAGGTGGAGCTGGAGTTCCGTGACGACGCCCTGAACGCCATCGCCCGCAAGGCAATGGAGCGCAAGACCGGTGCCCGTGGCCTGAGATCCATCGTCGAAGCCGTGTTGCTCGACACCATGTATGACCTGCCCTCCCTGGAAGGGGTCAGCAAGGTGGTGATCGACGAGACGGTGATCAAGGGGGACTCCGCGCCCCTGATGATCTACGACAATCCCGAGACACAGGCCGCAGCGTCAGAGTAACTGACTGATTTTTAATCACATAAAGGGGCATTTTGCCCCTTTCATGCTTTTTACGGCCAAGGCGATTGAATCTCATCTTTGCGCCCCCATATACTCAGCCAAGCGCTTTGCCAACGGTATAACAAGCCGAGAGGACATATATGAACCTAGAGCGTTCAGAACGCATCGAGATTCCCGTCCTGCCTCTTCGTGACGTGGTGGTTTACCCCCACATGGTCATTCCACTCTTTGTGGGGCGGGAAAAATCCATTCGCTGTCTGGAAGCGGCCATGGAGCAGGACAAGAAAGTCCTGCTGGTGGCCCAGAAGGATGCGTCGACTGACGAGCCTACGGTGGAGGAGATCTTCTCCGTCGGGACAGTGGCCAACATTTTGCAGATGCTCAAGCTGCCTGACGGCACCGTCAAGGTGCTGGTGGAAGGGGGCCAGCGTGCCCGTCTTGAGCGGATGATCGATGACAAGGACTTCTTCGTCGGTGAGGCGCAGTACATAGCGTCTGCCCCCATCGAAGAGAAGGATCAGGATGTGCTGGTGCGCTCCGCCATCGGCCAGTTTGAAGGCTACATCAAGCTCAACAAGAAGATCCCGCCCGAGGTGCTGACCTCGATTTCGGCGATCGACGATGCGGCGCGACTGGCTGACACCATGGCTGCCCACATGCCGCTCAAGCTCGAAGACAAGCAGAAGGTGCTGGAAATCGCCTCTGTATCCGAGCGCATCGAGTTTCTGATGGCCATGATGGAGTCGGAGATCGACCTCTTGCAGGTCGAGAAGCGCATCCGCTCCCGGGTCAAGAAACAGATGGAGAAGAGCCAGCGGGAGTACTATCTCAACGAGCAGATGAAGGCCATCCAGAAAGAGCTGGGTGAGCTGGAAGACAGCCCGGACGAATTCGAAGCCCTCAATCGCAAGATTGACGAGGCGGGGATGCCGGACGATGCCCGTGAGAAGGCTCTGGCCGAGCTTGCCAAGCTGAAGATGATGTCCCCCATGTCCGCGGAAGCCACAGTGGTGCGCAGCTATGTGGACTGGATGGTGCAGGTGCCGTGGAAGGCCCGCTCCAAGGTCAAGAAGGATCTCGCCAAGGCACAAGAGGTGCTTGATTCGGATCACTATGGCCTGGACAAGGTCAAGGATCGCATCCTCGAATACCTGGCGGTGCAGGCGCGGGTGAACAAGCTCAAGGGCCCCATCCTCTGCCTGGTCGGGCCTCCCGGTGTGGGCAAGACCTCGCTCGGTCAGTCCATTGCCAAGGCGACCGGTCGCAAGTACGTGCGCATGGCGCTCGGTGGGGTGCGTGACGAGGCGGAGATCCGCGGTCACCGCCGCACCTATATCGGCTCCATGCCCGGCAAGCTCATCCAGAAGATGGCAAAAGTCGGCGTGAAGAACCCGCTGTTCCTGCTCGACGAAATCGACAAGATGAGCTCGGACATGCGCGGCGACCCCGCGTCCGCCCTGCTGGAAGTGCTGGATCCCGAACAGAACAGCAGCTTCAACGATCACTATCTGGAAGTGGATTATGACCTGTCGGACGTGATGTTCGTGGCCACTTCCAACTCCATGAACATCCCGGGTCCGCTGCTGGACCGGATGGAAGTGATCCGTCTGTCCGGTTACACCGAGGACGAGAAGCTCAACATTGCCAAGCAGCATCTGCTGGCCAAGCAGATCCAGCGCAACGGTCTGAAAGAGTCCGAGATCACCATCGAAGACTCTGCCCTGATCGGCGTCATCCGCTATTACACCCGCGAGGCGGGGGTGCGTAGCCTGGAGCGCGAGATCTCCAAGATTTGTCGCAAGGCAGTCAAACGCATCCTGCTGGACAAGAGCATCAAGCATGTTCTGGTCAATCAGGAGAACCTCAAGGAGTTTCTCGGGGTACAGCGTTTCGACTACGGCAAGGCCACCGATCAGAATCAGGTAGGCCAGGTGTGCGGGCTGGCATGGACCGAAGTGGGGGGCGATCTGCTCACCATCGAGACCACCAACATGCCAGGCAAGGGCAAGCTCACCTATACCGGTTCCCTTGGTGATGTGATGCAGGAGTCCATCCAGGCGGCCATGACGGTGGTGCGGGCTCGTGCCGAGAAGCTGCGTATCAACGCCGACTTCTACGAAAAGCGCGACATCCATGTGCACGTACCGGAAGGGGCGACCCCGAAAGATGGCCCGAGCGCCGGTATCGCCATGTGTACTGCCCTGGTCTCCAGCCTCACCGGCAACCCGGTGCGTGCCGACGTGGCCATGACCGGCGAGATCACCCTGCGCGGCGAGGTGCTGCCCATCGGGGGTCTCAAGGAGAAACTGCTGGCGGCTCACCGTGGCGGCATCAAGCGGGTGCTCATCCCGAAAGAGAACGAACGCGATCTCGAGGAGATCCCGGACAATGTCAAACAAGACCTTGAAATTTATCCGGTTCGCTGGATTGATGAGGTGCTTGCACTGGCGTTGCAGGACAATCCGCAGGGTTTCGAACGCGTTTCTGTCGTGTAAATGTTGATGCGCCGCAAATTTGGCGCATTCGGGGGGTGGTTAAGGCTTGCATGCACCGGATAACGGAAGTAGCCTTGACCACCGATCGGGTACTCATGATGAGTCGCAATGCGTGATGTGGCGCGGGTTTGCGCCAGATTGTCACTTGCAACTGATCAGGAGGCTTGTTATAAAACCTCCACTTGTTGTGGCCAGGGAAATCAGTGCCGCAGCGATGTTCGATAAAAGGGGAATATAAGAGTGAATAAATCTCAACTGATTGACAAGATTGCAGACGGTGCTGATATCTCCAAAGCTGCCGCTGGCCGTGCGCTGGATGCTTTCATTGACGCCGTGGGTGAAGCCCTGAAAGAGGGTGACCAGGTTGCTCTGGTTGGCTTCGGTACTTTCGCCGTTCGCGAGCGTGCCGCTCGTTCTGGCCGTAACCCGCAAACTGGTGCGACCATCGAAATCGCCGCCGGTAAAGTTCCTGCCTTCAAAGCCGGCAAGGCCCTGAAAGACGCGGTCAACTAAGCCGGGCGCTGATGTTCATCGGCTCCGACCTTGGTCGCTGACCAGACAAGTGAGAGGGCTCTCCCTCATACTGATTGACCAAGGCGCATCGCAATCGGTGCGCCTTTTCATTATTTACGCCCATCGAGTTCGGGAGCATAAGTACAAACATGATGTTGGATAAACTACGCGAAGGGGCGCAGGGCAAGGTAGCCAAGGTTATCTTGGGCCTGATCATCCTCTCCTTTGCCTTGGCCGGTGTAGGCAGCTACCTCAATGGCCCGGCACGTACCGCCCCCGCTACCGTCAACGGCAATGAGATCAGTGCCCCTGCACTGGAGAATGCCTATCGCAACGAGCGGGCCCGCATGGAATCCCAAATGGGTGAGGCCTTCAATCAGCTGGCCGCCAACCCCGACTACATGAAACAGTTCCGCCGCGGCGTGCTGGACCGGCTGATCGATCAGGCGCTGATCGATGACAAGGCCCGCTCCCTCGGCCTGCGCGTCAGCGACGAGCAGATCAAGCAGGCCATCGTGGAGATGCCGGAGTTTGCCGAGGACGGCAAGTTCAACAACGATCGCTACCTGCAGCTGATCCGCCGCGCCGGCATGACGCCTGAGATGTTCCGCGACTCCCTGCGTCAGGACATGGTGCGCCAGCAACTGATGGGCGCCCTGCTGGGCTCCGAATTCGCCCTCAAGGGTGAGGCCGAGCAGCTCGACAAACTCTACAACCAGACCCGGGACCTGCGCCTGGTGCGCCTGGCTGCCTCCGCCTACATGGGTGAGGTCGAGGTGAGCGACGCCGAGGTGGATCAGTTCTACAAGGCCAACAGCGGTCGCTTCATGAACGACGAGAAGGTCAAGGTTGACTACCTGCTGCTCGATGCCGCCAACCTCGGCAAGAACATCAAGGTCACCGAGCAGGATGCCCAGGATTACTACGATCAGCACCAGGACCTGTTCCAGCGTGCCGAGCGTCGCCGCGTGGCACACATCCTGATCCCCTTTGGCAAGGATGAGAAGGCGGCCCAGCAGAAGGCTGACGAGCTGCTGGCCAAGGTCAAGGGCGGTGAAGACTTCGCTACCCTGGCCAAAGCCAACTCCAGCGATACCTTCTCCGCCAAGAAGGGCGGCGAACTGGACTGGTTCGAGAAAGGGGTGATGGATCCTGCCTTCGAGCAGGCGGCCTTTGCACTGGCCAAGACTGGGGATCTTTCCGCAGTGGTGAAGAGCCCGTTTGGTTTCCACATCATCAAGCTGCTGGCCGTCGAGCCCGCCAAGACCAAGATGTTCGCCGATGTGATGAGCGAAACCATCAGCCGTCTGCAAGCGGACAAGGCCAAGGAGCTGTTCTTCGCCGAGCAGCAGAAGATGGCCGACAGCAGCTTCGAGAACCCGGACTCGCTGGATCTGACTGCCGAAGCCATGGGTCTGAAGGTGATCTCGTCTGATTACTTCAGCCAGGCCGATGCCCAGGCACCCCTCAATGATCCCAAGGTGCTTGCCGCCGCCTTCTCCGAGCAACTGCGCGACGAGAACACCAACTCCGACGTGATCGAGCTCGCCGATGGCAAGGCGCTGGTGCTGCACATCATGGGTCACCAGCCCAAGGCGGCCAAGCCGCTGGCGGAGGTGAAAGACCAGGTGATTGCGGCCATCAAGCATGAGAAGGCCAGCGAAGTAGCCCGTGGCAAGGCCCAGGGCCTGCTCGACAAGCTGCACGCCGGCGAGGATATCCAGGCCGATCTGACCGCGCTGGGACTGAAGGTGGAGAGCCACAAGGGGGTCTCCCGCTTCGCCCAGGAGATGGATCAGAACCTGCTGGCCCAGGCGTTCCGCATGCCTCACCCGCAGGATGGCAAGCCGAGCGTCGAGCTGGTGGCCGAAGCCAATGGCGATCGCGTGGTGGTGGCGCTGGACAAGGTCAATGTGACCAAGGAGCCGTCCCAGATGGTGAGCCTGCTGCAAGGCCAGCTCGGTCAGGGCAAGGCCCAGGCAGACTACAAGTCGCTGATCGACGAGCTGCGCAAAGCGGCCAAGATTGAGTACTTCACCGACGTGGAGGCGACCGTCGAGTAATCGACTCACGCCCTCATTGAAAACGGCTCCTTGATGGAGCCGTTTTTTTTATGTCCCGCACACGTGCCTGCTCGGCAAGCGCGGGCGGGCTGAAGAGGGAAGGGGCCAGGCACGGGCTTGTGCTGCCTATCCTGGCAGGGGATAAGCCGGATAGGGCATAACAGCGCGCCTCACTCTGGACCCCCATCCTCAACCCTTCTCTTGCAGTGGGAGCCGATCGCAGAGGGGGGCTGGGAGGCATAAAAAAACCGGCGCCACTGGCGCCGGTTTCATGATGGAAGACCCCGGGGGTTACACCACGCCCTGACTGCGCAGGTAATCCTCGTAGGTGCCGCCGAAGTCGCGGATACCGTTCTCGGTCAGTTCCATGATGCGGGTCGCCAGGGACGACACGAACTCACGGTCGTGAGAGACGAAGATGAGGGTCCCCTGATACATCTCCAGCGCCAGGTTCAAGGATTCGATAGATTCCATGTCCAGGTGGTTGGTCGGCTCATCCATGATCAGGATGTTGGGGCGCTGCATCATCAGCTTGCCGAACAGCATGCGACCCTGTTCGCCACCGGAGAGCACCTTGACCGGCTTCTTGATGTCGTCCTGGGTGAACAGCAGACGACCCAGCACTGAGCGTACCGCCTGCTCGTCTTCGTTGGCCTGTTTCCACTGGGCCATCCAGTCGAACACGTTGAGATCGGTGTCGAAATCATCGGCGTGATCCTGGGCGTAGTAGCCGATCTGGGCGTTCTCGGACCACTTGATGGTGCCGCTGTCCGGTGCCAGCTCGCCCATGAGGGTCTTGATCAGGGTGGATTTACCGATGCCGTTGGTACCCAGGATGGCGACCTTCTCGCCCACTTCCAGCATCATGCTAAGGCCCTTGAACAGCGGCGCCTCACCATAACCCTTGGACACCCCTTCCACTTCCAGGATGTTGCGGTACAGCTTCTTGTCCTGCTCGAAGCGGATGAAGGGGTTCTGACGGCTGGAGACCTTCACTTCCTCAATCTTGATCTTGTCGATCTGCTTGAGGCGGGAGGTGGCCTGGCTCGACTTGGAGGCGTTGGCACTGAATCGGGAGACGAAGGATTGCAGGTCGGCAATCTGGGCCTTCTTCTTGGCGTTGTCGGAGATCAGACGCTCGCGGGCCTGGGTGGCCGCCGTCATGTACTCGTCGTAGTTGCCCGGGTAGACGCGCAGCTCGCCGTAGTCCAGATCCGCCATGTGGGTGCAGACCGAGTTCAGGAAGTGACGGTCGTGAGAGATGATGATCATGGTGCTTTCACGATCGTTGAGCACCTGCTCCAGCCAGCGAATGGTGTTGATGTCCAGGTTGTTGGTCGGTTCATCCAGCAGCAGGATGTCGGGGTTGGAGAACAGCGCCTGTGCCAGCAGCACCCGCAGTTTCCAGCCCGGGGCCACTTCGCTCATGGGGCCGTTGTGCAGCTCGATGGGGATGCCGGCACCCAGCAGCAGCTCGCCGGCGCGGGCCTCGGCGGTGTAACCGTCATACTCGGCGACCAGGCCTTCCAGCTCGGCGGCCTTCATGTAGTCGTCGTCGGTGGCTTCGAGGTTGGCATAGATGGCATCGCGCTCGGCGATGGCGGCCCACAGCTCGCTATGGCCCATCATGACCACGTCCAGCACGCGCATCTCTTCGTAGGCGAACTGATCCTGGCGCAACTTACCGATGCGCTCGTTGACGTCCAGGCTCACATTACCGCCAGTGGGCTCCAGATCGCCGCCGAGGATCTTCATGAAGGTGGACTTGCCACAGCCGTTTGCGCCTATGAGGCCGTAGCGGTTGCCGCCGCCAAACTTGACGCTGATGTTCTCAAACAGCGGCTTGGCGCCGAACTGCATGGTGATGTTGTTGCTGCTTAACATATGATTGTAAAAAAATCCTTAATTATCAGTGCGCTATGTCACTGGTTGAAAATTCTGGGGCGCTATTGGGGCAAATGCCCATTCTTTTGCATTGCACTCCAGATCAAGTCGGCCTCACTGCGGCTGGCGGATTCGATCCATTTTCCATAGACCTCTTGCAACATCCTTGCGGAGTTGTGGCCCATCTGTTCAGCTATGAACGCAAGATTTCCGTGAGCAGTAATATTCCAACTGGCAAAGGTATGCCTAAGTTGGTAGGCGCGACGATATCGAACCCCAGACTTTTTGATTGCTGCTTGCCATGGTGCCACCAGGAAAACACCGGAGTAAAAAGGTGGCCTGCCTGGCACAACTCTGGTTGGTCGGAAGACTGGGCGCAATGTTTGGCGCACGATCATGCCACCTGGTAGGTGCATGTCAATCTTTGCATCCGAAAGTGCCCCAGTTATCTTAAATTGTTCCTGTAACGCGGCCAGAGCCGGGGGCATCAGATGCACAATCCGAGTGCGATTAGTCTTTGGCAGTTTGAACTGCATCTTCTGTTGAGTGATGCTGCGCCGGATGTGGAGCTCCCGCCGCTCCATATCGACATCCTCCCAACTGAGGGCGCGTAGCTCACCTGGGCGGATCCCGGTATAGGCCAATACCAACAAGATGTTCTTGAACTGCTTGTTGGAAGTTACCTCCAGCAACTTTTGAAACTCCCAGTGTTCAAAAGGATCTGCGCTCTTTCCTGTACTTAACTTTGCTGCATTGACGCGTACATCAAACTCTCTCTCGATAAGTTCATTTCTGGCTGCCCAGTTCAGTAAGTTCCCAACATGTCCCAAGTAGGTCTTGACTGATCTTGGTTTGCAATCGCTGAACAAGTCGTTGCGTAGCCTTTCGATATGCATGGGCAGTAGGTCAGAAATCGGCATGTCCTGGCCCAGGAACAAGGTCATTCTGCGAAAGGCGCTAAGGTATGAGCGCTTGGTGGAGATGCCCACTGTCGGGCCTACGCTCTCCATAAATGTTGAGACGGCCTGGGCCAGGGTCATGTTGGGAGTAGTTTTAATACCTAAGCGCACCAGAGCCTTGGAATTGGGGAAGTGTTTGGCATAGTCAAAATTGCCCAGGGCGATCTCGTGCTTTATCGCAGCAAGTTTGTTTGCTGCGAATTTGATGTTGGCTTTGCTTAGAGGGATGTCGAGGACTTCGCGACAGCGGTTGCCTTTGTAGCTGAAGCAGAGCCGCAATTTGTTACCGTGTACCTCTAACCCCGTCTGTCCTGCAACCAGGGTGGAGAGGTTGTCTATTGCGTTGACTCTACCCACTTGTCGTACTCCTCAATGCTGTAACGAACCTGTCCATCTGGACCATATTTCCAGATCACTCCTTCCGGCCATTCTCCTTTGAGGCGTCGTCCCTCGGCTGCCTTCTCTGTCATGCCTGTGAGCGCTTCAAAAAGGCGTGGCCTTACCCATCTGGCGCAGGGGTAGATGTAATTTCGTTGCATGTGGTCCTCGCGGTTAATAGTGACTCGAGCCGGTGACGCCCGAGCTTGTTGTAGTAGAAGGTTTGAACTTGCTTGCGGGAGTTTGCTGCCTGGTCAAGGCGGTACTCTCCCAGTTCGGTGGTTTTCAATTTGTGCTGGTTGGCCAGCCGGCCAATGGCTTGGGCGCTGACCCCCAGCTCCTTACCCAGTGCAGTTGCACTCCAGAGCTGGCCGGTAACCCGGGGCGCTTCGATAGGCAGATCGAAGTGCGCCAGGATGCGGCCTATCTCGGCGAGCTTTGCCGATCGAGAAAGGGTGGGGGAGCGCACGGTGCTGACCAGGTCGTTGAGTAGTTGGCTATCCTGGTCGATGGTCAGTTGAAGTTGTTGCATGGCGTGGCCCTCTTGTCCTTGAGGATGGGGCGCCGACTTTAATGAAGGAAGAGCCGTGATTCCTTGTTACCTAAGTTATGGGAACACTATTGGTTTGCCGGTTATGCCCGCCAGCCGCGGTACCCGATAAAACCTGGCGCCAGCACCTGCCGGAACGGCAGAACGGGGAGGTGAGCTATCAAGGTCTTGAGTTGGGGGTTGTCGGGTTCGCTGTCGATGGTGACCCGGGCGCCCGGGTTGATGCGGAGGTATCTGGCACGGGTTTCTTCAGCTTCGGTTCGGGTCAGGCCGGGCTGGATGATAGGCTCGCGGAATCGCACGGCTCACCTCCTTGGCGTGGCGGGATCTGGAAGGAGTCACCCGTCCACGGCACTTCGCCAGCGATCCGCTTGAGCAGTGCGGCCGCGTCATGCGCCGGGTCGTCGCTGAACCCGTTGGCGATGGACTGCAGCACCGCAGTGAGCTCGAACTCCTGGCCTTCGGTGATGGTGCGGCCTTTCACCTGGCCAGCCAGCAGGGTGTCGATGCGCTCCAGCAGTAATGCAGCTTCCGCCCCGCAGCCTTCGTCATGGTCAAAGCGACTCCAGCGACGGACCTGATCAACATTGGTTCTGGCCTTGAGCAGCAGGTCGGTGAGCAGCTTGAAGCGATCGGCCATGGACACCATGCCATAAGCTAGGGCCTGCTCGCGCTTGTGGTGATTCGCCAGCAGCTCCAGCCTCGATCGCAGCGGGTGCTTGTCAGGCAAGATGCCGGATCTGATGGCGTTGTTGATTGCTATCCCGGTGCTGTTGCGTTCTTCCAGCAGTGCATAGACCTTGGCCTGCAGTTGCTCAACTTTAGAAAATGTGACATATGCCCCCTCTTTGCGTTCTTCCATGACCGGCCCTGTGGCGGTCAGCTCAAGATCGTATCGCTTCATAGTGGTGCCTCCTCGCCACCCAAGGCGGCAAAGAGGGCGGGGATGAACTGGGTGAGTTCGGCGGTCACCAGGGTGAAGTCGGCATCCAGGCGGGCGGCGGGATCCTCGCTGGTGACGTCGTCGTTCTGCTCGCGCAGGTCCTCGCTGAACTTGAGGCGCTTGATGGAGAGGTCATCCCCCAGCACGAAGCTGATGCGCTCACCCCAGTTCAGGGCCAGCTTGGTGACCAGCTTGTCGTTGGCGAGGTGATTTTTTACCTCGTCGGTCATCAGATCCTGCTGCTTGAACCGGGCGATCCCGCCGTGCTCCATGGCACTGCGCAGCTCGGATTCATCCTCCAGAGTGAAAGCCGCCGGCAGGTTGCCCTTTTGCAGCCACTCGGTCATGGTGATCTCGGGCGGGTTCTTCAGGGCAACCGGCACCACCGGCAGGCTGCCAATGGACTTGCGAAGTAGAGCCAGCACATCGTCCGCCTTCTTGGCGGAGGAGGCATCGACCATCAGCAGGCCATCAGCCGGGTTGATCCAGGCGAAGGTGTTGGCGGTGCGGCTGAATGCCCGGGGCAGCAGGGAGTGCAGCAGCTCCTCTTTGAGTGCTTCCTTCTCTTTCTTCTTGAGGGCGCGACCCTGCTCCGTCTCTATGGCTTCAATTAGCTCGGCCAGCGCTTCCTTGACGACGGAGGGCGGCAGGATTTTGTCTTCCTTGCGGGCGCAGATGAGGATCTGGCCGTCGGCGGAATGGGTCAGGGTGTGGCCGAACTTGCCGAGTGGGCGGGTCCAGCCGAAGCGGGAAATATCCTGGCTGCCGCAGGGGGTGAAGGCGCACGCCTCCAGTTGGGTTTCCAGCTGTTCGGCGGTCAACTCGAACGGGCGGGTGAAGCGGTAAACTTGAAGGTTTTTAAACCACATGGTCTGGGTCCTGTTGGGAAAGCAAAAGCCCAGCAAGTTCTGGGCTTTGGTTGATTAGTCGTCGTAGCTCTCGATAATGAGGTCGTAGTTGTGCGGGTGTTCACCCTGATCCAGGTTCACCTTGGATTTCATGGCGTAGGCAGCCATCAGCTTGCGCTCAGCTCCGTAGAATGGGCCAACACACTTCTTGGATTTAACGTTATCCTCGTCGATTTTCATGGAGTAAATGCAGCCCTCTTTGTCGAGGTCGAGCTGATATTCGCAGCGGTATTTATCCATGTCCGCTTCTTTGCCGATGTAGATGTGACGATACCCATAGGAGGATTCTTCGATAATGAGCGTCATCTCCTCGTCAACGTGATCACCTTCGCCGTATTGGGTGATCGATTTGCGAACCGCATCTAGCACCCATGACAAGGTAATTTCATCTGGAAGCTCGCTCATGAGCTCCTGAATTTCCTTATCCAGCACCTCTGCCAGGCGCTGGTCATAGAACTCGGTCGCTGCCATGCGCAGGCGCTTGGTCACGAAGTCGTGATAGCTGGGGAAGTCGCTCAGGTCATCGATGTTAGGCATGATGGCCTTGGTCAGCGCCTCTTTGACGGCCTTGCCCACATCGCCGTAGCTGCGCAGGACATCCTGGGCGCAGTCGTCGATCAGCTTGTCGGCGTATTTGCTGAGGGCCTGCTCGAGGGCACCGCCCTGGATCTTTTGCTGGAGCACAGCCCCGAACATGGCCTGGACGGTGGCGTTACTGGGGTCGATGGTCGGGGTGAACTCGGTGGTATCGGTCATGGTTGGTCCTCTGGGAGTGCAAAAGCCCCGTTGGCGGCGGGGCTTGATTTGGTCGTTTACGCTGCTTTCCTGGTCGTGAGGCCAAGGCGATCAACGTTTTTCTGGTAAATGGCTGATGCGGACTTCTTCTGCTCATTTGTGAGGCGGGGTCCTAGCGCACTGACCTCGCTGACCAGGTTTTTCATTTCTGAACCAGACTGGGCGTGATCCATTTTGAACAGGATCTCGGCGAGATGGTCTTCTGCTTCGAAGTCCTTCGGGTCGCTGTGTTCATCAGCATTCAGGATGGCCTCAACAACAGGATCACTTCCCGCCGCGACGACTTGTGCTTCCCCCTCGATGACCTGACCGTTTTGCTGCTGAGCGCGTCGCTCCGCAGCCTTTTGGGCAAGCGACGCCTTTGCGTCATTGCCACCTTGTGGGCCGTTGCCTGGAGGCGTCACGTCGATCTCCTCCAACTCATCGACTGAGTAAACCCCAAGGATCACGTCTGGGGTGTAGAGCCTTGCCCATCGCTTGACTCCCAGATAGGCAAGCTGCTGCTTAGGGTCATCAGCCCAAAGGGTGGAGTTTCGAGTGCGTGCCTGCTGGAGCAACAGGGTCACTTCACGGGATTGGCCGCTGGAAAGGTGTGCGATGATCTTGACCCCACAACCCGCCTCATCGGCAAAGGTCCAGTCAGGCACTCGATACTCGACAGGTTTCCCATCTTTCTCTTTTCGGATCACTTTGAATTTACCGATCACTCGCTCCCAGGGTCCAAAGAACTCGTAGTCAAAGCGTCCCTTGATCGCACCGGAGTTGACCACAATCGCGTTGACCAGCTGGGCTTCATAACCGAGCGTGCCATTGACCAGATGGGTCTTCTGCGCAACGGGGAACGGGTTCATCCCCCACTGGATGGCCTGCAGGCAGATTGCAAAGCAGTCAGCTTTGTTCCCACGTAAGTGCTGGGGAACGGTGGTCTTTCCGCTGGCCATCATGTCGGCCATCTTGTCGATGCTCGCCATGAAATCGACGTTCATCATCAGGTTCAGCATGTTGGCTTGCCCACGTTCATTGGCCAACACGGGGTTGGCTTCTTGGGTTGCTACTTGGTTATTCATCATGCTGCCTCGCTACCGAAGAGGTTGTCAGGAAGGGCATCAAGCGGCCGCTCAACGTCAGTGACTTGTGTGAGCGTGATACCACTCTCGTCTTCATTGAGGGTGTTGCGTTCGGCGTTGGCCTGGAACGAGGGGACGACAATCTCACCCATGCCATCGTGACCCGGCCAGTAGTTGTCTTGGCTCCAGCGAACCACATTGCGCACTGCCATATTGCGCAACTCCAGCGCACGGCGCTGGTCCTCCTGACCGTAGTAGTAGACGCCTACCAGAATGGGCTTGAATACATCGCGGCCCAGGGGACCATCTTTCTCAACGGCGATGAAAACGAAACTGGGCTTGTGGCCAGTCAGGGTTTCATAGCCATCGGAGTAGTGGGCATCCTGCACGTGATAGTTGTGGGAGCTACCATCTCGGGCGAACCCGCTGGGGCTGGCGTTGCGCACGAACTTGAGGTCAACCAGAACGTGATCGGGGCGCATCCAGTCTGGACGGCACTTGAGCAGGGCTTTGGTTTCGGAGTGATGCCAGTAGAGACTGGACTCTGCAACTCCTTCATCCAGCAGCACAGCAGCTTCGGGATGAGCCAAGACGGCCTCTCGATAGCGGAGGGCGTGCTGATACTCGTTGGCCGTCAACACCTCGCGTCCGCCGGCCTCTTGCATGAATTGCTCTTTGAGCTCATCGAGGAACACAGCATCAGGGTTGAAAGTTCGGATCCGCTCGGCCATTTCAGCCTTGGTGCCATTCAAGGGGAGTGGGCTGGGCAGGGCATTGATATGTGCTGCCTGCTCCGCCTGCTGGATGCCCAGCAGGGCGTAGTTCTCGAGCACAGCTTGATAGCCGCCAGACGTTTTGATGGGTTTTGGCAGGCTGTCGTTGTAAGCCTTGATGCAGGCTTTGAGCGCAGCGCCAGTGCGCTTGTCATCTTCGCCCAGGGTCTGGAATGCTTCTGGCAGCAGCTCATAGGCAGCTTCGTGCTCACCCACTCCTTTTCCTGCATCAATGGGCTTTGGCAGCTTGCTGTTGTGTTCCTCGATAGCCTGGACCAGTTCCTCGATGGCAGGTTTCTGCTCGAGGCTCTCGTTGTATTCCTGAATGACGGCCTTCATCTGTTCGGCTCCAGCCAGGGCATGAGCAGGCCACTCAGGCTCAACGATGAACTCGCTGTTGAAGTCATCGAACTCAAGCACGATCTTATGCAGGATCTTGCCCTCACGCAGGGCTGCAGTTTGCTTCTGGTCGTTGCCTTCAACCTGGTAATAGTGGTAGTGCTGGCCAGACACCAAAGCCCAATCTATGCCGCTCTTGGATAATCCAGGCCCACCGTGGTAGGCATCGCCGGGGATTCCGGGGTAAATGCCAGGGCCTGCCGGCTCGAACTTGGTGACAACGGCCTCGGCGATCAGGGTTTTCTGGTTGGAGTTTTCCATGGTTGGTCCTCGTTTGTTAAATAGTGTGTCCATGGCAGCCAGCGCCTTATCCAGAGCGATTGCTTTGGCGTGGTCCATGCGCGCCTTGGATTCGGTGATGATGCGAAATTGACGCAGGTTGATGATGTGAAGCGGAGTGGGTGGGCCAACGAGCTCCGGTTCTGGGGCGTTGCTTGTTACTGCTTGTTCAGGCTCAGGCCCTCGCTCGGAATAACGGTGTTCGATGCCTAGGTGCATTGCTAAGGCTCCCTTTAAGCCGCAGCTGCTGGCTCCGCTTTCTGGCCAGTCATCAGCCAAGCGAAGTGGGCGGAAAGCTCGGGGTGCTGCGCTATCAACAGCAGGGTGCCGCCGCTGATTTCCCGGTAGTTCAGCTCGTAGTTTTTGAGCGTGGTGGGTGGGATGCCCAACATGTCGGCGAACTTCGGCCGGCTGAGGCCTAGGTGTTCACGCAACTGGCGCAGGCGCTTGCGGCAAGCATCATTGAGCGGGGGGATGGTCAGGTTGCTTTGGTCGGTACGCTTTTTCATGGTCTGGGTCCTGTGGTGGTTATCCGAAGGCGGCCACGGCTACACCAGAGCCACCTTCGGATACCGGCTCGCAAGCCGGCACCGCGTCACCTTCTGGCCCCACATTCCGGATTGAACGGGTTAGCGGGGATCTGCCGGGCCAGCAGATTGCGTGCGGTGACGGCCCAATCCAGGTTGTTAAAGAGCATGCTCAGCCGAATTTGGCGTGAGCGAAGCCAAAGCATCCTTGCGGTGCTTGAGAAAGAGGCTTTGGCTACGGCGCTATGAGGGAAGCGCCAGACCCGGGTCAGACGGCGTTGCGGTGGAACTCGGCGCGCCAGTGGAGGAGGGCGCAGTGCTTATTGATGCCGGCAGTGCGTTTCTGAGCGGCGCGAGCGGCGACTATCTGGTGTTGCTCGGTGGCCATCATGGCCAGATGCAGGCGTTGCTTGATGAGCCGACGACGGGCGGCGTTGCCGTTCAGCCGGTCGGCGATGGCTGCAATCATCTGGTCGGCGCGATGCGCGGCTCTGGAAAAAATGCGCTTGGTCATGGTACATTTGCTCCTGTTGACGGGTTGGTCCTCGTTAACTCCCTTCCTAGCTTTGGCTTGGATGGGTCCTTATTGCTGGGGTTGGTCCCCTGGCAGTATCTGACCGGGTGGTACCCGGTCCTTCGAAGCCCGCCTTGTGCGGGCTTTGTCGTTCTTACGCGCTGGTCAGGCGCTTCACTTCTGCCCTGGTTAAGGGGCTGGGTCCTGATTGCTGGTTGTCGATGATGCTTCTCAACCGGTTGAACACTGAGCCAATGCTCATGCGGTTGAGCGCTCCCGCGCTCGGCGGGAGCGACTGATTAAGCAGCTGCCTGCAGGCTGGCTGCACGGGCCCGGTGTTCCTTACCCGCCTCGGTCTTGACGGTGTAGAAGAGGCCACCCCCGCGGCGTTTGCCGAGGTCAGTGATGTCGGTGATCACGGCCGGCACGGTGACGCGGGTACGGGGGTTGGTGTACTGCACAGGGTCATTGATTTTCATGGTTGGTCCTCTGGGTGGTGATTTTGGTTTTGGTTGCTTCCTGAAATCGCATCTCACAAGTAGTTGCCAATCTGGAACAAATTCATTGTTGCCAAAAGACAACTGCATGTCAACGATGATTCCAAAAGGAAACTGAAAAATTTTTTGTAGGCAACAAAAAGCCCGCTCATGGCGGGCTGCACTGAATGGAGGGGATTAGTGGTTATCTGCGGATTTCTACGACCTTGCCTAGCGTGATCAACTCTTTAGCAGTCAGGCTCCCAACTCTAGGGTCATCAACGCCATATCTCCAGCAGTCTAAGCCCTTGATGGCTCGCAGAAGGCGAAACTGGTCACTGGAAATGATCTTAACAAGCATAATGTCGCCGTGATCTGGGGTTGTGTCTCCGAGGTCAACAAGGCAGGTGACACCAGTGATTATGCCCGCATCTTTAAGCTGATCATCATCTGCTTCGAGGGCGAAGAGGTGACCCTCACGCTCCGTAGCCAGTGATTTTCCTGTATTGGTGTGCGGCCATGCATCACTAATATGGTCTCTTTGCAAAGCAGCCATAGTCCATACAGGAACAAGGCCAGGGCCAGCCTCAATGTCGCTGATCAAGCTGTCTGCTGAGCGTCCCAAGAACAGCCACACCGGGTCTATCCGGAGCGCCTTGCCAATGGACATCAGGCTACTAGCCCTTATCTCTCGCCCGGGCTCATTAAGCATGCGGCTTATAACCGCTTTGCTCACCCCGCTCTTTCTACTGAGATCGGCAGGTGACACCCCCATCTCTTTCATTCGAGCCTCAAGGCGTTCAGCAAAATTCTTCATCACTTCACCAATGTTGCTTTCTTGCACCAAGTCTACCGCGGCGGTGATTGTCAAAGGGGCACTGTTCATCTTGACTTAAATTTCCTTTTGGCAACAAAATGGTGCTACTAAGACCACATGATGAGGACCAACCCATGCGCATTGAAGATGTCGAAAAGTATTTCGGCAATGCTGCCAAGGCCAGCGAGGCGATTGGCATTGACCGCTGCAATTTCTCCAAGTGGAGGAAGCACAACAAGGGCATCGTGCCTGCAAACCATGCTGTCAGCTTTGTTATTCATAGCGGGCATTCACTCGATATGGGGTGGGAGGATTACCAACCAGAACTAACCGAAACCCAACAGGCCGCCTGACCACCGGCCTGAATCATAACCAACAGAGGACCAACACCATGGGAAGAGTATCGCTCCCCGATCACGAAAAACTCGACACGCTGTCACCGCTGCGTGTGCGCGGCACCCCGGGCCAACGTCAGGTGTGGCAGGAAGTGGGCGCAGAACTGCACATGACCGAAACCGCATTTGCCCGCACCTCGCTGCTGATCCTGCTTAAGGCCATATCTCAACATGAGCCGCAAATCCTGGCGAGAGCCGTCAAACGGGCCAATCGGAGCCTTGTCGAGCAGGGATACCCGCCCGTGACCGTCGAGGAGATCCTGGATGGCTCTGGCCTACCTGAACGTGGCCTGCTCCAGTTCAGCCAAGAAGACGAGGCCACCTACAACGAGGAGCGCCCACTGCGTCCCCTGCAAAAACTCATCAACTTCGTCCTCGGGAGGTAATCCATGACCACGCAACTCCGTCCGCCGCGTCCGGCATCCCTGCATGTCAGCGTTCGGGACAACATCATCCTGAAATCGGTCATGCATGAGCTGGCCCTGGCCCTCGATGAGCCGCTGATTTCGACCGCCCACGCCGCCGGCACTGACCGCCAGGCTCTTCGTCTGGCCCGCGAGCTTGAGGCCCGCTCCCTTGAACATGCCGAGAGTCAGCCTAGCGCCTAATTACCTTGGCCCGTCTCACCACCGGGCTTTACAAACCAGGACCCATTCAATGACCAAATCAACCATGGCCCATGGGGCCGACCTATTGCGCCATTCCTCACAGCTCAAGCAGGAGGTGGCCCATGCATCCTAAAGAGTTCATCGATCGCCACGTGTGCCAGCTCCTGCTTGCCGACGGATATTCTGATGAAGCTACCCATCTGGCCTGCAAAGAGGCTGTGAACCACTACGAGAAAACATCGGGTTTCCGGAAAGGGGCGGTGTTCTCGGAATGTCTGCGGGTCGCCAAGCGCATGGCCAAGCTGGTCCAGAAGAAACAGCGCCAGCAGGCGAGAGAAGATAAGAAGAAAGGGAAGGTGGCGGCATGAGCATGCTACTGATGGCCAAGGCCATGAGCATCAAGGTGGGGAACCCATTGCGAAAGCTCGTTCTGATCAAGCTGGCGGACAACGCCAGCGATACTGGTGAGTGCTGGCCTTCTCATCAGCATATTGCTGATCAGTGTGAGATATCCAGGCGTTCAGTCATTACCCATATTGATGCGCTTTGTGAGACAGGGTTGCTGCAAAAGAGCTCTCGCATTGGACCTGCAGGTAAGCGATCCAACGTGTATATCCTGACACTTGATGGTGCAGGAGCCGCACATCCAAATGTGCAGGAGATTCACATGGTATGTGCAGCAGATGCACAGACCCCTAGTGCAGGAGCTGCACATAGAATCAGTAACTCTTTAGAACCAGTCATTGATCCAAAGATCCCCCCTGTATCCCCCCAGGGGGAAAAACGTCCAGACAGTGGGACGCCGCGGCGAGGTACCCGCTTGCCGAATGACTGGAGGCTTCCAGGAGAGTGGGGGAGGTGGGCTATCCAGGAGACAGGGCTCCCCAGAGAGCGGATCCTGTTGGAGGCGGCCACGTTCGCGGATTACTGGCAGGCGCTGCCCGGCGCCAAGGCGGTCAAGCTGGACTGGGAGAAGACCTGGCGAAACTGGGTACGCCGGGCGGCCAGCTCGTTCCGAACAGCGGCACAGCGCAAGCCATTGGCCAACATCCAGGCAGCCCAGCAGGCTGCACAAGCACTCAGAGAGTCGGGGAGGGGAGACTATGACGACAGCACTCCGCTCTAACGAGACGACGGCCCTGAGCGCTCCAGGGGAGGCGCTGCAGGTAAGCGCCCGCATGTCGGTGTTCCTGGCTGAGGAGCTGCTGCCGTTGATGGCCGGACTTTGGCCTGCCAGTGCCAACCAGGTGGACAGCAATGCCCGCGGCGTGGCGCTGGCCTGGGGGAGTCTGCTCAGGGGCTTCAATGCGCAGCAGATCCGTGAGGCTGTGCTGCAGCTTGGGGAGGATGTCGATCGACAGTATGCGCCGCGGCCGGCTGAGGTGAGGGCCGCCATTTTGCGGAATAATCCAGTCCCTCGCGCTGCGCCAGGTGGCCGCCAGGTGTCTCTTCGAGTATGTGAGATGGAGGCTGAGGTTCGGGTCTATCTTCGCGACCGCAGCGTGCCAGCAGAAGAGGTTGAAGCTGAGTTGCAGAGGGTGTTAGCTGAGAAGGCGCGCCAGGGGGTTAATGTGACGGGGAAAGTAATTTGAGAGCTCAGGGAGGTGGCACAGCAAAGCCCTGAGTTCTATCAGGAGACGGGGCAACGTGGGGTTGCAAACCTCAAGGCGTTGTTCAAGAGGGGAAGGGGAGAGCGGGATACACCGGCCTGAGGCCGGTGTGCATAGATAGTTTGTTGAAGAACTAAGTTAGAAAACGTTAGCCTTGATCAATTAACATATGTGTGCATTTTATTTGTACGTTCCGTCGAGTTCCTAAGCTAATGATTTCTCTATATCCAGTATTTCTAATTTCTGACATAGCATGTTGTTGCATCTCGACAGGGGAGTTCTGATTCCCAGATATCGGCGTTAGTCCTGAAATGAAATTATTATATCTAACCACGAAGTCTGCAAAATTCCCTCCACGATAATAGACCAGGATGAAAAAATCACGTAATCCAATATTGTCGTATTTTGTTAATGCTTTTGTTATGTGTGTTGTAATACTATCTCGATTAACACTATCAAGGATTAAACCTTCAATAATTGCATACGGCTCATTTCCACAACAGACTTCTAAATCGACTTCCCCAGCTGAGTAGCCTCTTGCAGACACACCTCGTCTTGTTTGGTCCTTTATTAAGTAACCACAGCAAGTCATCATGTCACGTATTTGATCATTGCAGTCGTCTTCTGAAGCTCGCTTAAGAAGCTCTCTATCACATAATGTACGAATACAAGTGGACAAGTGTGATGACAATCTGGATGGGTCGATATGCACACGGTAATCTGGAAAATCACTGCAAATTTCGTCAGTCGTGGTCATTACTGATATACGACTTTTAAATATGTCGTCTTCTAAATGAGAAAAAGTAGCATCATCCCTGCATATAATGCTTTTCACCCTTACTGTTTGTGATTTACTTGTTATGTCAACTAATGTATCTGGTTCAACCATAATGTCGGGATTGTAGTTTTGATTAGGTGTAAATGAAGATTTTATCACTTTGTTACTATATTTCATTAGCAACCGTTCAAAAAGACTAAAACTATCAACATTATTATCTGATATCACTCTAGAATAATCCGTCAGCAATATATTGTAGTCATCAAGTATTATTGCTGCATCTTTACCAAACATTCTAATTGCTAAATCATCAATTGAGCTGCCTGGAACTGTTGTAGCTGATGGGCATATGCAATAAGCAAAGTTCATTTTCCACCCTCAGCTATAGTTGACGTGGTCATGAGTTCTTTTAGTGCCATATCTCTTTTAGCTTTTTGAATGGACTGTAAATCTTCTATTTCAACATCTAGAAAACCATCGGGCCAGACGATATCACCATTTGGTTTTATCTCAATTTCTTTCAAGAATGAGCAATTTGTTTCATTTTTTTGAATGTCATATATGATTACATCATTGTCCTGTAGATTACATGAGTTTTCGACAATTCGTCGTCTAATTCTTCTTATTATTGCCTCTGAATGAGTTTCAATTATAAATCGTTTTTCAGAATTCAATGATTCTTCTATAAGTGCATCAATAAGCCATGCTTGCATCTTAGGATGTAAGTGGATCTCAGGCTGCTCAATGATGGTAATAGATCCTGGTGGTGAAATAAAGGCTTGGACTAAAATAGGAATTACTTGTGAAATGCCAAATCCCACATCGGTAATTTCTAAATCCACACCATCTTGTACAACAGTTATTTTATGTATTACATCATTAATGTTTTCAACCTTCATTACTAGGTTGAAATCTTGTAGTAAATTATTTATACGAGTTAATATCGGCTGGTTGCGTTTTAGAATCTCCGCTAGCTCGGTTCCATTAGACGTGTCCAATTCTGTTCGGAGTATTGTTTTATCAAGTAGATAATATCTCTGTGGAAATGCTCTTAATGGACTTACATGAAGGATTGTTGATTTGTTTATGGCGTCTTGTAACTTATATGAGCATTGGTCAATTATTTTGGCAATAATGGTTGCAGCGGGGTTTTTTGATAGAACATGAAATGAAGGATAGTAGAAGTGTCTTTCATTTAACTTTTTAGATGGAACAAGAGAGTTTATATTTATGTTTTCAAGTATATCTTTTTTTGAGTTTTTAAGAATTTTACTGTCAATTATGTCAGACGTTATTTCAAAGGTTCCTCTAAGATTTGGCCTTCTAAAATGTAGTATGGCTGCACCTGCTTCATTGAGGATATTCAGACTTAAAATTGATAGCTTGTTTTTGCTTTCTTTATTTAGTGATATTGTATAACTATAGGATTTTGGTTTTATTGATGTCCCTTCAACTGCGTCAAATATATCAAGTGCATCTAATGTTCGTTGAAATATTGAACTTGCGAAATAATCCTTAACGCCTTTATGGGGGTATTGTATTTTATTGCTGTATTCATAGTTTCTAATCTTTTTTATATTGCTTGTTATGTAGCTGTAAAGCTTTCTGTTACTCACTTCGAATATATCTTCAAAATGACCTAGTTGTTCTTGTTGGAATTGTAGATCTAAAGATCTTTTATTCTCAGAAAAAATCCTTGATGTGAAATGATCTACATAGGTTATAAATTCGTCCTTCGTAAATCCTAATGGGAGGTCTATATTTTCGATGGTATGTTGAGTGTTTTCGTTTTTGATTTTTATAGTTATTTCAAGAATGTTTTCTTCATTCCTATCTCTTATTATATTGTCAGGCTCACCTAGGCCAACGAGTGGACCATTGATTCTTAGTGGAGATAATAATTCCTCTTGTGTGTCTATCGACTGTGTGAGCATCAATAGTAAATTTATAATTGAACTTTTTCCACAGCTATTTGAACCCAGTAAAACAGTTATTGGCTTTATTGAGAGTTCAAGGTTGCCGAAGCCTTTGTAATTTTTCGCTGATATACTTTCTATTTTAGACATTGTAGTAATCCCATGTTTCTCATTGGAGCATGATGAGTATTTTAATTATGATATTAAATCAATGCTACCGCCCCTAAGTTCCAGTTCTCAGATTTCTGCTTTTGACCTGTGATCTGATGACAGTTCCTTCCCATGGGTAGGCCTTGCATGGAGCTTGGGTACCGTGCGGAAATCGTATCTCAAACGATGCTGGTTGTTGAGCGAAAAGAAGGGGGATTTGAGAGGGGATCACAGATTCGCAGGGGGAGGGTAGAGCGGGAGAGAAGCACCCGCTCTGGATGGGAGGCATCAGGCAGAAGCGATGGGCTCAGCCTTGAAAATCTCGTCACGGTGATAGGCGAGGTATGCAGCTTGCTTGGAGTTGAACGGGCGGACATTCTTGGGAAGCTCAACGCCCCACTGCTGCAGCGCCTGCTCGATGCTGGGCTCGGCACACAGTAGGTCGCCGGCGTCAGTGAAGGTAATCCAGCCACGGTCGAACAGCTTGTCTATGTGAGGGGAGAGCAGCAGGCCGTTGTTCCCATCCAGGCGTTCGGCGTTGTTGTCGCACTTAGACCAGGGCTTAATGTGGCTGGCAATCAGCAGGGCTTTGTTGGTGACGCCGGTGACTCGGCATTTGGGTTCAATCTTCTCCAAGTCCCTACGGAAGTTGCCCTGGCCGATGCGAGCTTTGGTGAGCTGCAGCTTCTCTGTGACTTCCAGGGTTGAGGCCTTGATGTCCGCCTCGATGGCATCGCCTTCCAGTTCGGCCTGGTGCTGCTCGATGTCATCGACAAAGTCGGGGTTCACGCGGTTGGCCAGTGAGAGCAGCAGGTCGCCCAGCTCGTTGCTTATCCGGGCCAGGTAGCAGCTCTGGTTCCCATCCCCGTTTGCCCGCAAAGGGGAGTTTTTCGAGGGGAGCAGGGGAGCTATCAACTCCAGGTGCTCCTTCGGGCGAATTGGCCTCTCCAGCAACTCCCAGTCGATGCGGACTTCCCAACCAATATCAGACCAGGAATCGCCGGCGCTGCCGAACTCAGAGGGCTTGGACTTCTCGCTGCAAGGTGCCGCAACCAGGCCAATGGCCTTGATAAGCCCACCGGCGTAAGAGATAACAACATCTCCTGGCCGGGTTAGCGTGAGGTTGATATAGGTTTGATTCTTCGAACCGTTGCGGTTCGTCTTGGGCGACCAGATGTAGCCGCCCCCGACTTCAGCACTGTACGTTTGCTTATGGTTTACCCACCAGAATACCACTGTAAATCCTCTTTAGACGATACTATCTTGGTAAGTATCTTAATGTTTCTTCGTGCGAACCTTATTGTATTCAGCTACGAGTATTTTTGCATTGTCATTCTGATTCATCCACAGAAGTTGGGAAACAATCATAGGTATTAAGCAAATTAAAAAGAGAATAGTGCTCTCACTTTTTATTTGGATCAGCGGGCCAGCCACATACCATGTGAAATAAAATGCACAGATAAGCATGTATACTACAAAGTATGACTGTGATTTTATTGATTGATAATTTACAGCGGCTAAATTATGCCTGTTAGCCCTGATGAATTTTGCCTGTTTTAATCGTAGGCCTCTGAAGAACATTTTTGTTCGGCCTTTTAGAGGGGATGTTATTACAGGCAGAAGCTTAAACAGTACAACAAAAAATATCCCAGTGAACCACCAGGCCGGATTCTTCAAGTTTAGTAATATTTCATCCATATCTCTTCGCTCTTTAGTTTGTATGGTGATTTTAATTCATTATTCTAACCAAGAGTAAAATCATCGCATTAGTCTCGCTTCACCTCCACTCAACGATTAACTCATCTGTAATATTATCAAGCGAAACCGCGCCCTTATGTCCTATCTCAATGAAGGGTACAACATGCTCAGACCAAGCCTCTTCATCTTTCCAACCAGCCCAAGATATAAGATGTGGATAAATATTTTTGCACAGAAATAAAATTGTTATTGAGCTCGAATAATCTAAGGCCCGAGCTGGGTGGCATTTTAAAGCATGCTCTTTCCATTCTTTGCTTCCAAAGTTTCGATAGTCAAAAAAGGAGACGCATTCACGAAGCCTGAAAAAACCATTGCTTGTATTTCCAAACAAAGACTCTTGCTCTAGTCTAATATTCGGAGTTATGGCTCCTGCAGATCTAATTGATTTCATACTTACTGTCGAGGTGACATGAAACACTTTCCCCTTCAGAAGGGGGAATATATCATCATGTCTATTAATATTTACGCTTCGCTTAGTCATAGAATTACCATAAACCAAAGGGTTGATCCGCTGAATATTTATCATTTAGGATCGTATGTGGAGTTTACCCAAGCGGTTAGTTGCCCAGAGTTGTCTTCTGCAACCATATATTTCCCATCTGGTGTTATTACTGTGCCAAGCCGCTCTGTTATCAGTGTAATATCATCGCCGTCAAGAGCTACACAGTTGGTAGAGAGTAATTCGTCAACTAAATTTTTAATGCTAGAGCATTCTTTAATAGCGAACTCAATAAAATTAGGTGCCGAAATAGATACATCTTCATAACAAAGTGTCTGAAATATAGTAAAGGCAGGATGTGATACCTCTACAGGTTGCCATTCTATTGTGGATTTTCGAGCATCTAAAGTCTCTTTAGATAATTCGTCATACTTCAGCATCCAGCCACCTTGAGCACCATTAAATACAGCCTTTGCGCTTAAGAATTCATTTAGCACTTCTTCTTCTAAACCATCTCCCCAGTGGAAATTTATATCAAACTCAAGTGATAACTTAGTCCATATTAGTTCAAGCATTAAAAGAATAGGGTTGTATTTACTGGATAGCATGAAATCCCAGTATCCATCACGCATTGGGGCTATGTAAGGATGGCCGGTAGCTTTTATTAATGAATGTTCACCGCATATAATCAGATTAGGGAAGGTAGGAACTCCATAGCCATGACCTACCCCTTTTTCTGCTATAAACTTCACCAATCCTTCTCTTAATCCATATTCGCTAGTAAATCCATCGTAACCAATCACTATCTTAAGAGGGGATAACTGCTCCATGAATACAGTGGTATAGATTAATTGATTTTCTAATGACAGCTGTTCTCTGTCACGATATATTGGGGCGGCTATTCCAGTTAGTTGAGAGAATTTTCTATAAGATGGTTCAAGATCTATAATTTTGTTACGATCTTCGGTTCCATTAAAGAGATATTCTGAGTAACTTTCGGAGGCCTGGCGTAGTTTGTAGAATGAATCAACAAGCTCTTTTGAGTATAAGTTTTTCTTTACCTCAAAAACTGCTAATACATCCTTCACATGCCACTTGAAAGAATCCGTGTATGGAACATTTTCACCTTCACCACGTACTAGCATGCAATCAATTTGACCTGATAGATAATCCTTTCCATCAGTTATAAATCCATCTACGACCTGTAGATTTAGCTCTGGAGGAATTGCTTTGTTAAGTATTTTTGCTGATAAGCCTTCATACATTGTCCCAATAGTTGGTGCATGTTTTAAGTTATATTTAGCAAGCTTGCTTGCCTCCTCATTCATAAAACCACGCAAAATATCTGCAATTTTTTTGATCATTATTTAACATCTCACTTCTTATGGAGTTATAAGCTACCGCCCCTAGAGTGCTGAACTCCTCTTTAGTCGATGACTATTCACTGTCAAAGTTAGGGTTTGTCTATTCATGGGGACTGTGCAGAGATGATATCTCATATGGCGCCCGATTGTTGACCTGAAAAAGTGGCAACTTAGGAGTGACTTCTATAAATGTGAGCTAGGTGTTTATCTTAACTATGAGAAAGTGTGGAACTCAGTAGTGCCGAGCGTTTCTGGTGCGTGACAGAAATTCTCAAGAGTGGGTACCATTGCCAATGCCGGACCTAGACCACCCGGCTTTGATTAACCAAAGGACCCAGACCATGACCAAGCCACATACCCGAGATCTATCTGCGGCACGCCCTCGCGGCTGCGGCAGTATCCACAGCATCAAGCCTATCGCCCCTCAGTACACTCCCGAGCAGATCGAACTGTTCCAGAAATTGGTGAGTGCCCAGGAAGGGGAAGTGTTCACTACCTCCCGCAAAGTGGCCAAGTTATTTGGGAAGCGCCATGACAACGTGCTGGCTGCGATTGAAAAGCTAGAGTGCAGTAAGGAATTTGCAAAACTCAATTTTGAGGTTTGCTTTGAAAACAGTGAGTTACAGAACGGTAAGCCGCTGAAGTATTACAACATCACCAAAGATGGAATGGTCTTCCTCGTGATGGGTTTCAGCGGCAAGAAAGCATCCCAGCTCAAAGAGCTCTACATTCTGGCCTTCAATTGGGCCATAGGGCAGCTCTATGAGAAGCAGGAACTGCAGCAGCTCCTGCACGCCTTCTCCAGGCGCGAAGCAATCTCCATTTCCAACGGTACCTTCCATGGGCAAGGTCTGGCCCGGCGACGCATCGAGAAGCGGGCGCTGTGCCTTGAACAAGCCCAGCTCGAAGCCATATCCCAGCTTTCCCTCGAACTGACAGGGGAAGGTGCGGCATGAACTCCTACCCCAAGTATTTCCTCCGCAGCCCTGAAATCCGGTCCCGTGCCTGCCAGTTGGTCGCTGGCCTGCCGGTTGACCAGGACAAGCCGCTGGTCATCGAAATCAAGGAGATGACCCGGAGCCTGGCCCAGAACGCCCTGTTCTGGGCTGTCATGACCGACATCGCCGAACAGGTGGTATGGCACGGCCGTAAGCTCTCCAAGGAGGATTGGAAGCATGTGCTCAGCGCCGCCCTGTACCAGCAGGACGTTGTGCCGAACATCGACGGTACCGGCTTCGTGGTGCTGGGCAAGTCCACCTCCAAGATGACTGTGCGCGAGATGCGCGACCTCATCGAGCTGGCCCAGGCCTTCGGCGCTGAGCAGGGCGTGCAGTTCGGGGACGAATCTCGCCGCGGCTTTGACTGGGTGGCCGCATACGGGAGGGCTGCATGAGCAAGACCAAGGCTGATAAGCAGTGGTTGGACGATGTGAGCTCGCTAGGCTGTGTTGCTTGCCGCAATGCAGGCCTGGGGCCGAGCCTCGCAGAAATCCATCATGTGCGCACTGGATCCGGTATGGCTCAGCGTGCCGCCCATACCCGGGTGATTCCCCTCTGCCCGCGACATCATCGCGCCTGCTACCCCACAGGATTCCACGCCGCCCCCAAGAGCTGGCAGGTTGAGCACGGCAGCGAGGAGGCTCTGCTGGAGCAGGTGGCCAGAGAAGTCACCGAACTGCGCAAGAACACCATCGGGAGGGCTGCATGATCCACCTCACCGCCCTCGATGCGGACCGGCTGCTGGGTAGCTGCCCGAAGGTCAGGAGCGCAGCCAACCAGGTACGCAAGGCCCAGCAGGTCACTTCCCTGCACGACAAGGTGCTGGCCCAGCTGGCCGGCTTACCTGACCCGGTCACCGAGCAGCTGTTCCACCCAAAGCGCAAATGGCGATTCGACTACGCCTGGCCGGCCAGCATGATCGCCCTCGAGATCCACGGCGGGATCCATTCCGGCGGCCGGCATACCAGGGGGAGGGGGTTCGTAGTGGACCGGGCCAAGATGAACGAGGCCACCTTGCTCGGGTGGACCGTGCTTGAAGTTACCCCGGAGCACATCAAATCCGGCCAGTTGCGCGCCTGGCTGCTTGCCGCCTTCAATCAGGACCCAGACCAGAGGACCAAACCATGACCCACGCTATCGAAATGGCTCTGCGCCTTTTCTCGCCGAAAGGCGCACTACATGAACCCTCGTCTGGTCGCTCCAGCACGCTGGGGAGAGAGGAGTTTCTGGGAGCCCTGCAGGTGGCCGCAAAGAGCAACCCGCAAGGACTTCAGTTCCTGATGGCCGACCACCTGGGGGACGAGCAAGCTCTGGTGTCACTGCTGGCGCACTTCGGTGCGACCCTGGGGGATGACGATGCCGGCGGCATGGCGCTCGCTATTCTGCTGCGCCGCCCGTTTCCCGAGCAGATGGAGCGGCTGGTGCTGTCTCACCCTCACTATGACAAGGAACGCCGCCGGGCGGCCGTAGTGATGGAGAAGGCCAAGCGAGCTCACCGAGGTGGCAATGACCACGAGTACCAGCGCCTGCTGGCCGAGCGGAACGGGATACTGCTATTGGCCCACGACCATTGTGTCGCCGAGATGCTGCAATCTGGCCGCTGTCCTCACTGCAATGGCACCGGGATCCGCCCGCGTAAGGGTGACGACTGCCCCAAGTGCCACGGCAGCGGTCGAGTGGTGCCTGATACTGAGTTGGTCTCGCGCCGGTTCGGGCACGAGATGCGGCAGGCCGTAGAGCGTGCCGTTGATGAGGTGATCCACCAAGCGTCAGATCTAGCCAAAACCATGGACAGGCAGATGAGGGAGATGCGGGCTGCGTGAGAAGATTTTTATCGCAGTAGCGTGGAAAAATCGCGTTGGGTCCAGTGACCATGACGTTCGAAAACCGTTGAAAAATGGACACAAAAATCGATACGTAAAGTGAACGCTGATGTTGGCAGCTAACGCTGCATCGTTTTCAGGTACGATTTAAACATCAACCGCGGTTGATTTTCGCTAGTGAATTGATCATTATTGAGCAACCAAAACGGTCAACTTTTGGTTGAATTTTTCGCGAGATCTTTCGTGAAAAAAAGGGCCCGAAGGCCCTTGTCTATAGCTGGTAGTATTGCACCTTGATTGCTTCTGGGCTGGTACCCCAAGAGCTATCTGTTAAGTGAGGCTGTACTACGGCAACTAAAATCGTGATGAATGTACCCACAAAGACCTCGCGTAAGGTCATGTGGAGTTGTGCTAAGAACCACCTTATCAGTTTTTGTAAGGTGGTTTTTTCATTTTGGGGTGGTTTGAGGTTGCGACCAGGTGGTCGTTTCGGTTGTGGCATGGGGACCCCCATTTGTTTGCCGGGTTATGGGCGGAGCTACGCCCGGGATACGTCTTTTTGATGTTCCGTTCTTCAGCATGGATTACTCCTCGTGGTTGTTACTGTAATGACACAATATATAGTGTCTTTTTGTGTTCGAACTACAAGATAGTGAGGTCGTTTCAGGATTGCAATCTGTGGATAACGCATTGACTGTGGATAAGTTGTGAGTTTCGGGATGGAAGTTAGTGGGTGCTCACAGTTAGTGGGTTTTCATGCGTCCGATCCGGAAAATGCAAGTCCGGTGATCGAAGATTGAAAATTTAAATTACTTTTTTTTCTTGCGAAAACGTTGCAATTTTTCCTCGCGAAATTCTTTGCATCCCCTGTTGCGTAAGGGCTAGAGGGAAAACGAGTCCGATATCAGCTAGTCTATTTTCTGTGAGCTGAGTGGTATCTTGGAGTTCAGGCTAGATTCGAGGCATTGACATTCATTTTTCATTAAGTTGGATGCATGGAAAGCAAGCTGAAACCTTTCGCTCTTCAGATCGCCGGTTGGGGGGTGCTCCACGGTGATTTCTTTGACTTTCACGAGGTATCCGAACGGCTGAGCATCCCTGCGGAGATTGCCCGCGATGCGGTCGTTTACCTCCGATCCTTCCACTATGTGGACACGCTGGCGGAGTCGAGAAGCTGCAAGCGTGAGGTGGGCAAGAGAAGTTCAAAGCGAGTGTTTGTAAAGGTCCTGGCGATCCACCCCGAGCCGCCGGTTCTATCCCATCCCCCCAGGTTGAATGTGCTGCGCTCAAAGCTAGCCCGCCTTTCCAAGGCTATGCCTTCACCTCGGGGAGCTCGCTGAGGCATGTGGTGTAACGCGGGCTGAGTTGCTCCCGTTTCATCATCCACTCCCGTGTATCCCGGCCCCGGGCCGCGAAGTAGACCTTCCCCAACCGCCCCTGGTTGATCTTGTCGATGACCTGCATCAGCGCCTCGCTGCGCGGGGATTGCTGCTCAGCAGCGAACAGGTCGCCCTGCTGCATGCCGGCGGGGGTGAAGTCGGCCAGCATGACGCCGCCCTTCTGATAACGCTGCTCGTCGCGCCAGATACGGGGGAGTAGTTGGGGTATCAGGGCCAGCAGCGCCCGGGTGTCATTCGTAGGCATCGCCAGCTTGGTGCTCACCTGGTTGCCGTAATAGGGCTCCCGGTCGCTGAACGGGCTGGTGCGAATGAACAGGGTAACATGGCGACAGCACATACCTTCTCCCCTGAGCTTCTCGGCGGCCCGTTCCATGTAGCCTGCCAGCGCCTGGTGCATAGGGCCGATCTGTGTGATGCGCTCGCCGAAGCTCCGGCTGCAGATGATCTGCTGTTTGGCCTGGGCCTCTTGCTCCAGCTCGGCGCAGGGGATCCCCCGCAGCTCTTGCACAGTGCGCTCCACGATCACGCCATACCGGCGGCGCAGGCTCTTGGGGTCAGCAGCGACCAGTTCCGCCACAGTCTTGATGCCTTGAGCCTCCAGCTTGGCCGACAGCCGCCGGCCAATGCCCCATATCTCGTCCACCGGGGTGATCGCCATCAGCCTGGCGCGGCGCTCTTCATCACGCAGATCAACGACGCCACCGGTTGCCGGCCACTTCTTGGCTGCGTAGTTGGCGAGCTTGGCCAGGGTCTTGGTCGGTGCAATGCCGACTCCGACGGTGAGGCCGGTCCACTGCTGCACCCGTTCGCGGACTTGGCGGCCATAAGTCACCAGGTCGCCAGCCCAGCTATCGCTCAACTCGATAAACGCCTCGTCGATGCTGTAGACCTCCACCGCCGGGGCCATCCCCTCCAGGATGCTCATCACACGACTCGACATGTCACCGTAGAGGGCGTAGTTGGAGCTGAACCATACCCCACCCATGGCCTCGAAGAACTGGCGGATCTGGAAGTAGGGCACGCCCATCTTGATACCGAGCGCCTTGGCTTCCGCCGAACGGGCTACCACGCAACCGTCGTTGTTGGAGAGCACTACGATGGGCCGCCCCTTCAAATCAGGCCGAAACAGCCGCTCGCAGGAGGCGTAGAAGTTGTTCACATCGACCAGTGCAACGGCGCAGTGTTTGTTCATGGTGTTGGCATCAGGTGTACGACACCGGTTACCACCCCGAAGATTTCCAGTTCCTGCCCCTCACTGAAATGGATGGGCCGATATGCTGGGTTGCCAGGGAGCAAGGCCACAGTGGGATCAAGTTGCAGCTCCTTCACGGTGAACTCGCCATCGACCGCGGCGACCACCACGCTGCCGTGACGCGCCTTGCGGCTGCGGTCCACGATCAGCAGGTCACCATCACGGATCCCGTGCTCCACCATGCTGTCACCCGCCGCCCGCACAAAGTAGGTGGCTGCCGGGTGCGCGATGCAGAGCTGGTTCAGGTCGATGGTCTGCTCCACATAGTCCTGGGCGGGGGACGGGAAGCCGCAGGCGGCAGGGGAGAGGAACAAGGGGATTTCCAACGCCGGAGCGTCAAGGTCAGGAACTGCAAACATGGTTTTGGCTCACAATGCTGTATATAAACACAGTATAGCGATGCTCGTGGCGAAGATCACCGTGGAGCGATTGGCTCCGAATTGAGGTAAGATCTCGGCAAATCCTGAGCGTGGAGTCGCCAATGTCGTTCAATCTGTGTTCCCTGCCGAAAGAGCTGCAGGAGAGTATTGAGGTCGAGAAGGCCGCCTCCTATGCGGTGTGGAAGGAGCGGAACCCCGAGATCAAGGTGCCAGCCGAGAGTGAAGCTGGGAACTACAAGGGGGAGATGCAGGCCTACTTCCTGCAGCAGGTCGAGCGGTACCGGAAGGTCAGGTAAGCCTAATTATTAATATAGGCTTGAAAGTTAAATGTATTCCCCCTTGGCGGATTTATACAGTGTTTTGTACTTTTAAAAAAATACGGGAAATTATTTAATATTATTTTCCTGACAAGAGAAGCAAGATCGTTGACAATAATGGGCTCATAACACACCGTAGCAATACGCAGCTATTGTGCTGTGATAATCATTGTGAGGTCACTATGAGCGAATTCAGCTCTATTGGAATAGTTTCTGTTGATTCAACGGACGGCAAAAATCATTTGGGGTATGTTGTTCTGGTTGATGGAAAACAGATTGGCCCAGTATACTCATCCTTGGCTGATGCAGTGACTGCTCTTATAAATATTGCTGTCGAGCTGGGGCTCACTGATACAGGTTTGCGGAAGATTAAAAAATACGTAAATGATGTTGTTAATGAAAAAGAGAGGAAAAATGAGCGAGTTCATCAAAGTTCTTTTGAACCAACGTAGTCTGCGTGCTGTGTTACGTGAGCTGACGTTTGAACAGCTGACCGAGGCCAAGGAAAAGCTAGATGCCGTTTTTCAGGAGCGTGAAAACGTCGAACTGAAGCTCATGCAAGAGCAAGAGGAACGTCACGCTAAACTGGCTGAGTTCCAGGCCTTGTTGGAGCAAGCAGGCATTAGCCCGAGTGAACTCCTTGGTGCAGAGAGCAAGACGACCAAAGGGGCGAGAGCAAAAAGCAAGCGAGAGCCCCGTCCACCAAAGTACAAATACACCGAAGAAGGTGTTGAGAAAACATGGACTGGTCAGGGACGCATGCCGAAGAGCATTGCTCAAGCTGTAGAAAATGGAACCTCTCTTGACAGCTACTTGATTTAAATTCGCAGGCCGGAATGGCCAGGGAGGAGCCCTGGCTCTTTTAGTGGGTGCTCCCGAAGGAAGGTATCTCAAGGTATTTATAATGAATCAGAAAATGTTGTTTTTATTGCCCAGGGAATTTTTTCTTCGCCAACTACTAATTTTTTTATGTTGGGAGGTGTTTATCGCTCTCCTTATCATCAACTACGGGGGAGATAGCATCAGTGGACAACATAGTATTCTCATAGTGTTAGCCGTAATATTCTTGATTCTTTACCCCCATAGTAGGTATGCAACTCAGAAAATCATTGATTTTTTCATTGGCACAGACCGTCTTAACTATCCTTCAGTCCCAGAGCTATTCCATCGAAAAATGGAGAAAGCACTTGTCAGCATGGTTCTGATGCCGATTCTGGGGCCTGCTAACCTAGTTGTGCTGAGCATTCTGAAGTTCAGGTCACGCTAGGCCAACAGTTGAAAGTTTCGATCTAGAGCGTTAGCATCTATCAAAGATGGCCAGAGTCCCCGTGACCCTGGCCTTTTTCGTTTCTGGCCCGCCTCGTGCGGGCTTTGTCGTTTCTGGAGGGGCGATGACGCCTGACAAGGATCCACAGAACTACAGCGTGCTCGCCTATCTGGCATTCGGCGGGCTGAGCGTATGGGGAGGGCTTGTGACCTACATACAGACGGTGAAACGCGAGGGAAGGCAGTTCCGATGGGCCGAGGCGCTGCTGCAGGTGGTGGTGTCAGGGTTCGCCGGGATGCTGACCATGCTGCTGAGCTGGTACATCGCAGCCCCGCTCCCGTTGTGCGGCTTCATGGCTGGCCTGGCTGGCTTGATGGGGTCGAAGGCACTGGAGCTGTACGAACGCCGGGCAACCGGTTGGATGGGAGGGAAGGAGTAATGGTGCAAATGCGTTGGGTAGATGAGGCCCGCCGGCATATCGGGCTGACGGAGTTCAAGGGGCCCCAGCACAACCCCGAGATCGTGGCGATGTGGAAGGCCATCAAGCGGGGCGGCATCCGTGATGACGAAACCCCGTGGTGTGCGGCATTTGTCGGGGCGTGCCTGGAGCGGGTCGGCATTCAATCCACCCGGTTCGAGGGCGCGCGCTCTTATGCCTCCTGGGGGGAGAAGCTGGATAAGCCTGTTGCAGGCTGTGTGGTGGTGTTCTCCCGGGATGGTGGTGGGCACGTTGGGTTCGTAGTGGGGCAGGACAAGGCTGGCAATCTGCTGGTATTGGGCGGCAACCAAGCTGACTCGGTGAACGTGAAGGCGTTCCCTCGCTCCCGGGTAACCGCATACCGCTGGCCCGCCGGTGAGCCGAAGCCGGTGGGGGAATTGCCTGTGATGGCTGCGGCAGAGTTCTCGAAGTCCGAGGCATAGGCGCAAGCCTTGCCAATATCGCCGGGTAACCGGTAACAGCAGAGGGGAGTGCGATGGAACACATCGTTGAGGTGGTCATCAACTGGATTGTCATTCTGATGGCTGTAGTGGGGGGCGCGTCCATGGTGGTGCAGGGGCTGGCCAAGATCGCGGCCGTTACCCCGTCCACCCGGGACGATGAGGTGATCGGGAAGGTGCAGGCCTTCTTGGTTGGTTTGGCCAAGGTGCTGGATAAGCTGGCTATGAACCTGCCGGCTGAGAAAGCCAGGAAGCAATAACATGAACAGCTTGCTCCAACTGCTCGACATTCTAACGGCCCTTCTGGGCCGTTGGCTTAAGCAGGAGAGGGCAAGGGAGGTGCAGGAAAGCCATGACAAGAATCATGCGGACCCACAGGGGCGTTTTGCTGAGCGTTTTGGTGCTGCTTCTGGCCAGTTGCCAGACAGCCCCAAGCCACACAGCGAACTGCCCGCCACCCACACCCAGGCTGACATGGAACCCCGCCGCTAATGGCGGGGTTTGTCTTTCTGGGGAATCCACAGCCGACCTACTGGACTATCTCGATGCACTGGAGCGATGCGGTGGTTAATGGCATTACCGTGACCGGGGTTATTACTCAGGTGAGGGAGTATGACGGGAGTCAAGCCCTGGTCACCCTGAATACTGGCGTCTCCGTCGTGGTACCGGCTACCCATGAGCCTGTACCTGGTGATGCCATCGTCGAAGGCGAGCTATCCATCTAAATGGCAAAGACCGACTGGGCACAGCTCAATGCAGAGTTCCTGCAGGAGCATGAAGCGACAGGCATCAGTGCGAAAGACTGGTGTGACAGCCGCGGCCTGAACTACAACTCGGCGCGTCGCTATTTGAAATCTCGGGGGCAATCTTCCGAGCCCTATAAAAAATCTCGCGTAGCTGCGCAAACTGCGCATTCCGAAGTGCGCAAAACTGCGCAATCTGCGCAAAGTGCGCAAGCCAAAGGGAATGAGGCCAAGGCGAAAGGGGGAGAAGGAAGAGGGGAGGAGTCCTCCGCATCCACAAAATCCCAGCCCGAGCCTGAGCAGACCTCGAAAAACAAAGGGCGTGATGGCGCTGGCCGCTTCGTCCGTGGCGAGTATGAAGGCAACCCGAACCCGCCCGCCAACATCAAGCCCGGCATGCAGATTGCCAAGACCCACGGCGGTTATGCCAAGTTCCTCGATGCCGAGGAGCTGTTCGACCAGGCTCGCGAGCTGCAACTGCGCGACGAGCTGGACTTCACCCGGGCTCGCGTCATCTCCGTCACCAAGCTGCTTAAGGGGCTGCAGCAGGACCTGGTCACGGCTGCCGAGATGGCCGACCGGCTCGCGCTCTATGACAAGATCCTGAAAGCCGAGCAGGCCCTCGACCGTAACATCCAGCGGATTGAGTCCATCGAGCGGACCCTGAGCGCCCTTATGGTTGATGCCGTTAACGTGCCAAAGATAGAGGAGGACACCCGCCGCATCAGAGCAGCAACTCGCAAGCTGACCGCCGAGGCCGACCGGCTCGAGAAGGATGGTGGCAGCGAGGCCACTCCGGTCAGCGAGATGGTCATAGAGCTGCAGGGGATGGGGACTGGTGGGCTGATGAATCGATAGATAAAATACCTCCTTTTGAGGAAGGACTGTTTCTGTGGATCAGAGTGACCAAAATGTCGAAGAGCATTACAGAAAAAATCTTATGATTGTCGCTGCAACAGTATCTATATACTCGATAGCTGGCGGAGGCTTCGACTCTGAGTTGGTGATAGCTGGGGCAAAGTTGAAATTTACAAACCCTCAGTACCTAGAATATGCGTCAATAGTTATTCTTTTGTTTTTGTGGTGGCGGCACTGGCTAGTAAGCCATTCTGTTAGAAAGTCGTTTGATTCTGCACTGGTTTGTAATTTGGCAACTCCTAAAGAAATAGAGAGAAAGGCCAAGGAAATATTGAAGGAAAAAGCCGTAGAGGCGCGAGAGGCTCTTGTTGGTGGTGGGTATAGAATGCCAAATTATATGCAAAGAAGCCTCTCGATATACTCAGTCGGATTGTTGAATATTTCTTATGGGTTGATATATGAGCATGGGGTAGAGAGGAAAGACCCGGAAATAGTTTCCATACCACTTCTATCGGAACCCCTTGCTTTCGTGAGGTTCAATTGCAATTATAGAAAGGAGTGGGTTAAGTTGGTGTTATTTGATACTAGATTTGGGGATTCAATTCTTCCTTCTGTAGTAACACTTATTGCATTGATTTCATATTCATATAATTACTTTACTAGATGACCCGCCTCGGCGGGTTTTTTATTGCCTGAGATTCACCAATGACCGAACTCGACACCTCCGCCATGACTGAGCAGGAGCAGATGGATTACATCCGCTCGAAGCTCAGCGATAAGTGGTGGCGGATGAACAACCTCTACATGATCGAGAACGAGCAGGGCAAGCTGGTGCGCTTTCGGCTGCGCCCGGCGCAGGAGCTGTTGTTCCGGACCATGTGGTATCTGAATATCGTCCTCAAGGCGCGCCAGCTCGGGTTCTCCACCGCCATCGACATCTACCTGCTCGACGAGGCGCTGTTCAACAAGAACCTCAAGTGCGGGATCATCGCCCAGGACCTGACGGCTGCTGGCGAGATCTACCGCACCAAGATTGAAGTGCCCTTTGATAACCTGCCGGGCTGGCTCAAGGCTCAGTTCAAGGTGGTGACCCGGCGCGGCGGGGCGAATGGCGGGCACATCCTGTTTCGGCACGGCTCCAGTATCCAGGTGGCCACCTCGTTCCGCTCCGGTACCGTCCAGCGCCTGCATGTCTCCGAGCATGGGAAGATCTGCGCCAAGTACCCGGAAAAGGCCAAGGAGGTGCGAACCGGTACCCTCAACGCAATCCACCCAGGCGCTATCGCCTTTATCGAGAGCACTGCGGAAGGTGTTGGTGGTGACTTCCACGCCATGAGCATGAAGTCCCTCGAGCTGTCTCGCTCAACCGGCGAGCTGACCCAGCTGGATTGGAAGTTCCACTTCTTCGCCTGGTGGCAGGATCCCAAGTATCGCGCCGACGTCCCCGCTTCCGGTGTGGTGATGAGCAAGGCCCAAGCGGAATACTTCGCCGCGGTGGAGAAGGCGATGAACTGCACCATCAGCGACGAGCAGCGGCAGTGGTACGTGCTGAAAGAGGGTACGCAGCGTGGGGAGATGAAGCAGGAGTATCCGAGCACGCCGCTGGAGGCATTCCTGACATCCGGGCGCCGGGTGTTCGACCCGATCGCCACCATGGAGGCTGAGGGCGATTGCATGGCCCCACTCATCGTCTATGACATCGACCCGGTTACCGGCAGACGCGAGAAGGCTCGCAAGCCGGAGAAGCTGGACGAGCAGGGACAGCGCTCGCTCGAGAACATGCTGCTGGTCTGGGAGTTGCCAGATCCCGGCGAGGATTACGCCATCGGCGCCGACGTGGCGGAAGGGCTTGAGCACGGCGACCGTTCAAGCCTGGATGTCACGGCCAAGAGCGACGGCCGGCAGGTGGCCCACTGGTTTGGGCATCTCGACCCGGGGCTGTTTGCCCAACTGCTTGCCCACGTTGGCAGGTTCTACGGCACCGCAGAGCATGGCCCGGCCTACATCGGACCAGAGCGCAACAACCACGGTCATGCTGTGCTGCTCAAGCTCCGTGAGATCTACCCGACCCGGCGCATCTACACCCAGGAGCACATCGACCGGGACCGCGACGACGAGACGCCGCGCCTCGGCTGGCTCACCACCCGGCAGTCCAAGCCGATCCTGGTTGATGGCCTCAAGGCCCTGCTGCGTGCAGGACAGTCCGGGATCCGCTGGATCGGTACCATTTCCGAAGCCACCACCTACGTCTACGACAAGAGCGGCAGCATGAACGCCCAGGACGGCTGTTTTGATGACCAGCTCATGAGCTACATGATTGCCCAAGAGATGCGTGCCCGGATGCCGGCTCGCATCGTCAAACCTGAATCCTCCCGCAAACCCAAGCACTGGATGGCCAACTGATGATCAACGCCCAACCCAAGGCCCCTGAAAAAGGCGGCCTCGATACCCCGCGCCTGCTCAAACTGATGAGCGATATCAATGGCCAGCCGGACTGGCGAAGCCTTGCCAATCGAGCTTGCGCCTACTACGACAACGACCAGCTGCCACCTGCGGTGAAAAAGGCACTCGATGAGCGCGGGCAACCCATCACTATCCACAACCTCATCGCCCCGACTATCGACGGCGTGCTGGGGATGGAGGCCAAGAGCCGCACCGACCTGATGGTGATCGCCGATGACCACGACGATGAGCTGGAGCAACTGGCCGAGGCTGTCAATGCCGAATACGCCGACATGTGCCGCCTGGGCGGACTGGACCGCGCCCGGGGCGAGGCGTATGGCGGCCAGATCAAGACTGGTGTGGGCTGGGTTGAGGTGTGTCGCCGCGATGACCCGTTCGGCCCGCGCTACAAGTTCAGCAATGTCCACCGTGACGAGGTTTATTGGGACTGGCACAGCCGGGAACCTGACCTGAGCGACTGTCGCTGGCTGATGCGCCGTCGCTGGGTCGATCTGGATGAGGCCAAGACTATGTTCCCGAGCAAGGCCAAGGCGCTGCAGTGGGGCGTCAACGACTGGGAGGGGATGGTAAGCCTGACCGCCATCGAGGGGATGGATCCCAACCTGGTCAGCGCCTATGACGAGTGGAGCCAGTTCAGCGGCAAGGAGATAGAGTGGTGCAGCCGGGAGCGAGACCGGGTGCTGCTGCAGGTGGTCTACTACCGCACCTACACCATGCGCCAGGTGCTGATGCTGGACTCAGGCAGGGCGTTGGAGTACGACAAGACCAATCAGCTGCACCTGGCTGCTGTTGCCATGGGGCGTGCCAAGCTGGAGCGCAGCCCTGTGGCTGTGATCCGGGAATCCTGGTTTGTTGGCCCCCATCATCTGGTTGATCGACCCTGCTCTGCGCCCCACAACATGTACCCGCTGGTGCCGTTCTGGGGGTATCGCAAAGACCGCACCGGCGAACCCTATGGGCTGATTGCCCGAGCCATGCCGGCGCAGGACGAGGTGAACCTGCGGCGTATCAAGCTGACCTTCTTGCTTCAGGCCAAGCGCGTCATCATGGACAAGGACGCCACCAACATGAGCCGGGATCAGGTGCTGGAGCAAGTCGAGCGCCCCGATGGCTATATCGAGCTCAACCCTGACCGAGCCAACAAGACCAGTGTGGCCGATGCCTTCAAGGTGGAACAGGACTTCAACGTGGCGGCCCAGCAATTCCAGGTGATGCAGGATTCGGTGAAGCTGATCCAGGACACCATGGGGGTTTACGCCGCCTTTCTGGGCCAGGGCTCCACCGGACAATCTGGTGTGGCTATCAGCAACCTGGTGGAGCAGGGGGCGACCACGCTTTCCGAGATCAACGACAACTACCGGATGGGCTGCCAGCAAGTGGGGCAGTTGGCGCTGGCGTACCTGCTGGAGGACATGGCCAGCAAGCGCAACTACAAGGTGACTGTGAACCGGGATGACCCCCGCCGCCGCAAGGCCGTAGTGGTCAACGTGGAGCAGGAGGATGGCAAGCTCACCAACGATGTGACCCGGCTGCGGGCCCATATCGCACTGGCACCGATTCAGCAGACTGCCGCCTACAAGCAGCAACTAGCCGAGCGGATGACTCAGGCCATGTCGCAACTTCCGCCCGCGGCTGCAGGTGCCTGCTTTGACCTGCTTGTCGAGCTGATGGATGTACCGCGCAAGGCCGAGTTCGTGGAGCGGATCCGCAATGCCCTGAACATCCCGAAAGACCCGGATGAGATGAGCGATGAAGAGCGCGAGGATGCCGAGCAGCAGGCCCAGGTTGCCCAGATGCAGCAGGAGCTGGCCATGCGCGAGATGCAGGCCAAGCTGGCAGAACTGGAGGGCAAGGCCGCCAAGTGGCAGGCAGAGGCCCAGCGTATCGCCAAGCTGACCGACTCAATCCGGTTCGAGGATGCCCTCAAGCAGGCCCAGACAGGCAAGACATTGCAGGAGATGGAGCGACTGGCCGCCGAGCAGCAGACCATTCAGGGGGAGCAGGCCGTGCTGCAGGCTCAGCTGTTGGACACCATCCAGCAGCAGATCGACGCCATCGCGCTCTGACAGTTGCTTTCCTGACCTGCCAGCGTTACGATTTCCCCAACATGGCCCAGTCTCTCGAGATTGGGCCTTTTTCATTTCTGAGCCCAGTGCCGTGCTGTGCCAGAGCTCGAACGCGACGATGAATGAACCCGCCTTGTGCGGATTTTTTTGTGCCCAGCTCCAGCCGGGGAGGGCTTTCACCGAGAGCCTTCCCCCGCTTGGGCAGCGATACCACCCACTGAAAACCCACGAGGACAACCATGGATAAGAACATCGACAACCTGACTGGCACTGAGAGCTTGGACGAACTGGAAGCCATGCTGGAGGCGATCGAGCGTGAGCCCGATGCCGAGATGGATGATGGCACTGCTACCGAGCAAACGGACGTAGACCCCGCGCCGTCGGCGGGTGAGGTGGCAGCCGGTAACGAACAAGCCAACACCGAGCAGGGCGGTGAAGGGGCCACGGAGCCTGAGAAGGTGATCCTGGCCAAGAGCGGTCAACACACCATCCCGTATGAGGTGCTGGAGCAGTCGCGCAATGAGGTCAAGGAACTGCGTGAGCAGTTGGCCGCATCGAAGCAAACCCAGGCCGAGCGGGACAAACTGCAGGCTCTGATGGAGAAACACGGGATCAACCCTGATGTTGACCCTGACGACGTCAGCCAGGAGGAGCTGGCGCAACTGGCGCAGGACTACCCTGATCTCGGCAAGTCCATCAAGGCCATTGCCAGCAAGCTCCAAAGGCTGGAGCAGCAGGCTGCACCGCAGCAGGTTCCCCCCGCCTCCAATCCGGTTCAGGCCGCGCTGCAGGCGGTACCTGACCTGATGAACTGGCGGGAGAAGGACCAGGACCGCTTCGACTTCGCCATCATCGTCGATGAAAAGCTCCAGGCTGATCCCGCGTGGCAAGGCAAGTCGCTGGATGAGCGATTCGCAGAGGCGGCGCGCCGCACCAAGCTGGCCTTTGGTGACGAGGTCATCCCTCCCGCCAAGACCCCCAGCAAGGAGGCGGAGAAACCTACCGACTTTATCCCGTCCAGCCCCTCGGCACTCGGCCAGACCCATCATGCCGCCCCCACTGGAGTAGAGCGCTTTGGCGCCATGTCTCAGACCGAGCTTATCGGCGAGATGGGTGCCATGACAGAAGCCCAAATGGAGGCGCTGCTGGAACAGGCCGGGTACTAACCAACAACCCGTTTATGCAAGCCAACCCCGACCACTGTGTCGGGGTTTTTGTTTTCATGTAGGAGAGGACCATGACCCAAGTCACCTCGGCGCAAGCCAACAAGATTTTGCAGGCCGCACTGTTTACGGCGGCCAACCGTTCCCACTCGCTGGTGAACATGCTGACCGAAGAGGCCCCCAAGGGTGCCAAGGTCAACGGCGGCAAGCAGACCAGTGCCGGTGCCCCTGTGGTACGTATCACTGACCTGACCAAGCAGCGTGGCGATGCTGTCGAAATGCAGCTGTTCCACCAACTGTCCGGCCGCCCGACCATGGGCGACAAGAAGCTGGACGGTCGCTTGGAGTCCCTGTCCTTCGCTGACTTCTCGCTGAAGATCAACCAGACCCGCCATGGCGTGGATGCTGGCGGCAAGATGACCCAGTCCCGCACCAAGCATGACCTGATCAAGACGGCGCGCGTGCTGCTGGGTGATGGCTACTACGGTCGCCTGGTTGACCAGCGTGGCTTTGCCCAACTGGCTGGTGCCCGTGGCGATTACTCGGCCACCGATATCATCCTGCCGTTGGCGGATGATCCCGAGTTTGCCGACATCATGATCAACTCGCTGACGGCGCCGACCTACGAGCGCCACTTTTTCGGTGGGGATGCGACCTCCTTCGAAGCCATCGACGCGGCAGATCGCTTCAACCTCGGTTGCGTGGACAACATGTCGCTGTTCCTGTCCGAGATGGCTAACCCTATCCAGCCGATCCGCATGGTGGCAGACCCGTCCGGCGGCGAGCCGCTCTATGTGCTCTACGTGACCCCGCGCCAGTGGCATGACTTCTACACCTCCACCTCCGGCAAGGATTGGCAGGCGATGCTGGCTGCCGCCATGGAGCGCAGTAAGGGCTGGAACCACCCCATCTTCCGGGGTGAAGGGGCGATGTGGCGCGGCATTCTGGTCAAGCCCTACAAGGGCATGCCGATCCGCTTCAACCAGGGCAGCATCGTCAAGGTGTGCGCGGCCAACTCCACGGCCGGGGTGGAAGTGGACAAGGTTGCAGGCACCTTGATCGACCGTGCCGTGCTGCTGGGTGGCCAGGCGCTGGCCAATGCCTTTGGCTCTGGCGAGCAGGGCGGCTCCTTCGGCATGCACGAAGAGAAGACCGACCACGGCAACAGCACCGAGATCTCCATCAACTGGGTCTCCGGCCTGCAGAAGATCCGTTTCAAACAGCGCAACGGCAACATTCAGGACCATGGCTGCATGGTGCTGGATACCGCGGTGAGCGCCATCGCTCGCTAAGCCGCTGACAAATGGGGCGGAACGGCCCCATCCCAACACTATCTGACCAGACAAGGAGCCATATCATGGCCAAGACTACCCTGATCGCACGAGCGTACCGCTGGTTTGTCGGCGCGTTCGGCAACCTCTCTATCTCCCCGACCCTGGTGGCCAAGCTGGCTGCAGTACCCGCTGGCGATGTTGTCGCATACGGCGACAAGGTGGAGCCCAACCTGAAAGTGGTGGGTGTGACGATGTTCAGCACTGCGCTGGGGGCGAGTACCACCATCACAGCCAAGATCGGCACGACCACCATCATCAACGCCGAGAGCACGGTGGGGGCGGTGGCAAAGTATTACCCGGTTGATGACCTGATGACCGAGCCTGACCAGGAGATCAGTCTCACGGTTGGCGGCGGCGCTGCGACGGGCACCGTCAAGCTCAAGCTGCATTACGAGGTAGTCGGCAACCTGTAAGGCTGTCGATCACTGTCCGCCCGGCCCTGTGCCGGGCTTTTTCGTTTCTGAATAGGAGTCATCGCCATGAGCGACAAGATTGCCGTGGTTTACATCGGCGACAAGCCGAGCAAGAAGGATACCGTCACAGGCAGTCGCCTGGTGTTCCCGCGCCATACCGCGGTGGATGTGGAGAGCCACATCGCCATGCAACTGCTGGAGTTCCCGACCGTCTGGATCCGCCATGAGGCACTGGCTGGCGAACTGGAGCGGCAGGAGACCACTGCCCAGGCTGCCGCCGAAGAGCAGGAGCGCCTCGCCGCCGAGCAGGCCCGCCTGGCGGAAGAGCAGAGCATGGTGGTCGGGGAGCGCGATCTGGCCAAGATGACCTCTGCCCAACTGGCCACCCTGGTGGAAGGGGAAGATCTGGATATCGAGCCGCAGGGCCCGCAAGAGAAGGTGCCCGAATACCGGGTGCGCGTGCGTGATGCCCTGAAGGCCAAGCTGGCAGAGCAGGGGGAATAACATGCAGATGGTGTCGCGTGAGCAGTTCCTGCCCACCGTCAGGCTGCACATCACCGGCCCGCTCGAAGTCATGCTGGGTGAGGCCGTCACAGAGGCGGCCATCACGTTCTGCCGGGAGTCGGCCTTGCTGACCCTTGACCGACTACTGCCCAGCGCGTCAGCCGGCAGCCTGGTGGAGGTCTGCAACATCAGTGGGATGACATCGTGCAATGTGCTGCACCTGACCGGTGAAGGGGGCGCGCCATTTGTCAGTGGGCGAGACTTCTTCGCCATGTCGGCCAATGAGCTGAGCATCCTGACTGATCTCAGCGATGCGCGGATCTGGTATGTGGCTGCCCCGGTCAAAGGTGCCACCGACCTCCCAGCCCAGCTCTACCACGATCATGCCGATGCCATTGCCCATGGCGTCGCTGCCTTGCTCTATGCCCAGCCAGACCGCCCTTGGTCTGACCCTAAGCGGGCAGGATACCACCGGGCTGAGTTTGTCGAAGGTTGGCGCCGAGCTGGTCGGTTCCGCAAAGAGCACAGTGCCCCGACCCAGGTCGAATTCCACAACCCGCCCCGCAAACACACTTTTTTCTAAAGGACTCCACACATGGCAACCGTTACCGTTGACTCGATCCTAAAGCGGGTAAATACCCTGCTCAACGATCGCACCTGGGTTCGCTGGCCCAAGCAGGAGCTGTTGGACTACTACAACGATGCCGCTAAGGCGATCGTGTTGATGCGTCCTGACGCCCACACCAAGAACGTTCAGTTCAACTGCGCCGCTGGTACCAAGCAGACTCTGCCAGCAGATGCTTTGCGGCTGATCGAGGTGCTGCGCAACGCCGACGGCAAAGTGATTCGCTTCGTGCCGCGGCGCGCCCTCGATGACAGTTACCCTGACTGGCATGCAGGTAAGGATGGCACCAGTGTGGCCGCCTACACCTATGACGATCGGGACCCCAAGAACTTCTATCTCTACCCGGGCCCCGCCGCCGCAGTGAAGGTGGATGTGATCTACTCCGTAGCGCCGCAATCCAAGGTGCTGACGGACGTGGAAAACGTGGGCACGCCGGCGCTGGCCGATCTGGATGATATCTACATCAATCCGTTGATAGATTTCATCATGTACCGGGCCTTCTCGAAGGACTCTGAGTACAGCGCCAACTCCAATCGGGCAGTCGGCCATTACAACGCCTATCTGCAGCAACTCGGTGAGAAGACTCAGGTTGACACCAACATGGAGCAGCGCAAGACCGAAGGCTTCTCCCGCGTGACCGGGCAGTAAGGGGGCAGCATGGCTGGAGTGTGGAAACGTGACGGCACCATTGCCGTCACCAAAGGGAGCAAGAAGGTGGTGGGCACGGGCACCACCTTTGCCGATCCGAAGAATGCCGCCGCAAAAGGGCACCTCTTGGTGATGGTGGCCGGCACAGCTGTAGACCTGTATGAGGTTGACTATGCAGAGTCGAACACGGTGTTTTACCTGGTGGAGGCTTACCGTGGAGATACCGGTACCGGTAAGGCCTATGCCATGGACACATCTCGGACAGACTCCATCCCGGAGTTTGCCCGCCGACTGAACGCCACTCTGGGGGCATATCAGCAGCAGAGTGATGCTTTCCAAGCACTGTTGACCAGTGATGCGGCAACCATCGAGGTAACTGCGCCTGATGGCACAAAGCACACCATGATCCCGTGGAAGCGCGTGACCAGCGAGGGGGAGGGGCAAGCCGCCCGCGCCAAGGCCGAGGCTGACAAGGCTACTGTTGCGGCAGATCAGGCCGTCAACGTGGTCAGGGATTCTGCCATGCCCTTGCCGGATTTGTGGTCACCCTTGGTGGACAGCTTGCGGCTGATCACCGGCAAGGGACGGGATGTGAAGGTGGGCGAGGATGTGGTTGCCCGGAACTGGCAGTTTGAGCGGTTGAGTTCAGCGACTGAGCGCCAACGTGACGGCAAGCTGCGGCTCGTTCCAGCTGGTGAGCCCCGCTATGAAGGCGGCGTCTTGGTAAAAGAGCGCGGCTCCACCAACCTCTATTTCCCTCACGATGGCTCGGGCAGCTCTGCCACAAGAGGCTCGGTTGAAGTGACGGCGGGCTCCGGGCTTCTTGGGGAGGCCGTCACCACCAAATTTCGCGAGGACATGGAGCTTGGTGGCCACTATCTAAACCTGCGTAGCATCTCCGGCCTGACAGCGGGTGACGATGTATCCATCACAGTTGAACTCATTCCGTTGAGGGCAGGGATGGATAGCATTCGGCTCGGCTCGAATGATATGACAGTAAACGGAACGGTAGTGAACATCACCCCAGATCAGGTTGGGAAACCGTTACAGATTGTTCATCGCTCAACCATGCTTGGTTCTGTCCTGCGCTCATTCGTGTGGGGGTTTGTTGGCGGCGGCAGTGCTTGGCAGGGAAATGGCTCGTTGAACTTTGAAATCCTGTCAGTGCAAATTGAGAAAGGCCCACCGACTTCGCTTATCCCCACCACCACGGCTGCCGCCACCAGGGCAACCGAACTGGTGTGGCTGCCCGGCCCAGTAAACAGCCCTGGCTATGGCAAGAGCCGAACCTATGCTCTCGAATTCGAGGTGATCAGCGGTAGCTTGTCGGGATATATCCCGTTGTTCTGCGATGGCTCATATCCCACTCGCACTTTTGTTGGCGTCTGGAGTGACGGAAATCTGATGGCCAACAACGACTATGTGAAGGCATTCACCACCCAGTTTGCCCTCAAGAAGCGCAACGTCATTTCGGCAACGTTCGACTATGACGGCGGCAATATAGCGTACAGCCTCAACGGCGGCGCTGTCGTGAGATCATCGACACCTTGCACGATCAAACCAGGTCAGACCGAGGTCCCCTATGAGCGTTTGGAAATTGGGGCGCTCGGTGGCTGGGGGCATGCGTCCAGCATCAGGATTCGCAATTTCAGATGCTGGCACCGTTCAGCGAGTGATGCACAACTCAGGGCCATCAAGTGACCCGCCACTACTGCACGGGGCTTGGCCCAGTTTCTCCTGGCACTAACAGCTGCTGCCAGCAGCACGACAAAGACTATGGTGCCAAAGGTATGGTATCCCGTGCAGAGGCTGATCGGCGCCTGCGCCAGTGCCTGATTGCCCAGGGTAAGCCGGTCCTGGCCTGGCTGTTCTGGGCCGCATGCCGCGCTGGCGGCTGGTATTTCTGGAAGGACAAGACTCATGATTGATCTCTACCTCAAGGCTGGCAGCAAGTCAGCTATGACGCTGGCCCTTAAGACGGCGGGCTTTAGCCAGGCTCCCGACACCGGCGAGCTTTATCACCCCGCAGCTGCGCTCGATGTTATCGGCACCATCTACCAGCCAACCGGAGAAACTACCTTGGTCGATGGTCTGGAGGTACCGGTCATGGTGCCCGTGCCTGGCTACCATACCAATGTGCGCACAACCTCGGAGGAACTGGCCGTCGCCCTGGATGTCCTGCGCACCTACCCAGAGACGCCCGTGCGAGTGTGGGCCTAAGCCAGGTGCTTGCCTCCTGACGCTCCCAGCGTTAGGATTTACCCATCATGGCCCTGCTCTCCCGAGTGGGGCTTTTTCGTTTCTGTTTCTCCGAGATCCCCATGCCTGTACTCGATATCGTCACTATGCGAGGGACTATGCCGCGCGTGGAGCCCCACCTTTTGTCTGACGAAGTCGCGGTGATTGCGCGCGACTGCCATTTTGACCATGGCGTTATCTCTCCGCTGGAAGATGACGCCGGCGCGGGCGTGGAGTTACCTATCGTGCCTACCGCGCTCTTTCACTACGGTCAGCACTGGTTCGCCTGGAACAAGGTGGTGGAGGCCATTCGCTCCCCGATTGCCCAGGACCCGTATGGCCGGGTTTACTACACGGATGGCGAATACCCCAAGGTGACTCATGCCCAGATCGCCACAGGCGGCAGCAACAAGCCGACGGCATGGTATCGGCTAGGCATTCCAGCCCCAGGTGTTCCGGTCGGGATTGGCGCCATCACCCCGCCTGTCGGAGGGGTAGATGATGATCTCACCGATGACGAAACCCGCTTCTATGTGGACACCTTCGTCACTGCGATGGGGGAGGAAGGTCCCCCGGGCCCGGCCAGTGGAAAGGTGAACATCGGGATCCCGGGATCATCAGTTGCTTTGATGCTCAGCCCGCCGAACGCCCAGAGCAGCAACATCACCAAGCGGAGGATATACCGGTCGGTGTCCGGTGGCGGCTTGGCTGATTACCTGCTGGTCGCCGAATTGCCCATAGCTCAGGCGTCGTTCGTCGATACCCGCGCCGATGGGGAGCTGGGCGCCGTGCTGGAGACTTACGATTACACCATGCCACCCGACGGCATGCGCGGCATGTGTCAAATGGCGAACGGCATGTGCGCCGGCTTTGCTGGCAACTCCCTCTATCTGTGCGAGCCATACCTGCCCTACGCCTGGCCGGAGAAGTACCGGCTGACCACAGAGCATGACATTGTCGCTATCGCTGCCATCGACACCACCCTGGTGATCGGGACCAAGGGGTACCCCTATCTTGCCCAGGGCGTAAGCCCGGCATCGGTGACCACCCAGAAGCTGAGCCAACTGCCGCAGTCCTGTGTCAGCGGTCGTTCTATGGTGGCTATGGATGGGGTGGTGCTTTATGCCTCCCCGGACGGGCTGGTCGGCATCGGCGCCAACGGCGGTCAGGTGGTGACCGAACAGGTCATCACCAGCAAGCAGTGGCGCGCCATGAAGCCTGAGACCATGCGGGCATGGCACCACGAGGGCAAGTATGTGGCCATGACTGACACCCACGCATTCATCTTTGACCCGAAAAGTGGCGACTTGCGTGAGCTGACGAACCGGTGGGATGCGGCTGTCTCCGATCTGGAGAGCAACTCCCTCTACATTGCCAAGGGTCGCAGCTTGCAGATCTGGCGCGGTGGAAGCGCCAGCAATGGCCAGCTCATCTGGCGGTCCAAGCCCTTCATGGTGCCAGAGGGTACGTCGTTCAGTTGCTGCCGGGTGCTGGCTCAAGACGTTGGCCTGGTCGGGATCAAGTTGTTCGTTGATGGGGATCAGGTGATGGAGCTGCCCCCTGGCAACCTGGTGCCCGAGGCGTTCAGGTTGCCCCCTGTACGTGGCCGGTTCTGGCAGATAGAGGTCTTCGGCACCTCGGCGGTGAGTCGCATCACCCTCGCGAGCAGCATGGCGGAGATGGTGATCTGATGGCCAAGAAACCCGCATATCGAGCAGGCCGAGACCAGGCGGCTACAGCAGAAAACGTGGAGCTGCTCACGGGGCAGCGTGGCGATCGCCTTGATAAAGCCGTGACTATCAGAGAGCTGGCAGCGTTGGGGTTGTCTACGTTGCGCCCTGGTGCTGGGGGCGTTTATGTCCCCGGCAAGAACCCAGACCTTTTCCCTCCGGGCCAGATGGAGTTTCCCCACGCCCCGGTCAATGTGATCGCCAATGGTGCATTTCACACGGTCCTGGTGGAGTGGGATCCGCCGCAGTACCGGGGGCATGCTCACGCCGAGATCTGGAGGGCAGAGAGTGACAACCAATCCGATGCCACCCTGGTGGGCACCTCATCGGCCAATCTCTTTTCTGATGCCATTGGCAAGGGTGCCACGTTTTACTACTGGGTGCGCTTCGTTAACGGCAAGGATGACAGGGGTCCCTTCCAGGGTATGCAGGGCGTTGAGGCTGAAACCAGCCGGGATGTGCAGGACATTCTCGACGAACTGCAGGGGAAGATAGAGGAGAGCCACCTGACCCAGGAGCTGCTGGGGCCCATAGAGCAAGTTCCCCAACTCCAGCTCGACATTGCGATCCTGAAGCCCAAAGTCGATGAAATCGAGGTCATTCGTCCCAAGGTCGCTGCCATCGAGGACAAGATCCCCAGCATTGAGCAGGAGCTGGCCGGGCTGGATGAGCGCCAGAAGGTAGCTCAAGAGCTGCTGGATGATGCCCAGCAGCAGTTGGGGATGTCGAGCATCGAAATCGGGCTGGTGCAGGATCGCTTGAATGCGAAGCTCGATAAGTACAGAGGGGATTTCGACTCGTTCCGCGATGCGGTGTTTGTCGTCGATCCTGAAAACGGCAGCATCACCATGGATGCGGTCAATGCGGTGCGAGATGAGCTTCACACTTCCATTACTGAAGTGCAGGAGGAGCTTGATGCCGTCACCGGCCAGATCGGCAGCAAGGCAGACAATGTCACCGTTGACAGTCAGGGATCGCGGATTACTGAGGCTGAGCAACGCATCAACGGGCTGGACGCCAGCCTGAGCCAAACTGTCACCCGAGGGGAGTTCACTGGCGAACAGCAGCGGGTCACCCAGATTGGACAGGAGCTCAATGCCACAAAAGGGGAGCTGACCCAGAAGGCGACCAAGCAGGAGGTGGATGCCCAGGGTGTGCGACTTGCCAACGCAGAAAGCAAACTGACGGTGCATACCGATGAGCTGAGTTCGCAGGCGCAGCGCCTTGACGGGCTGGCGGCCCAGATCACCCAGGGTGACGAGACTCTTCAGGCCAGTATCACTGAGCTGGCGCGGGTCTCGGCGGAAAGCGATCAGGTGACAGCACAGCGGGTCAGTGGGCTCGAAGTGAGGGCGGGGACATCAGAGGCCAAGATCCAGGTGCTCGAGGAAATCATCGAAGATGACGGGGGTATCACTGCTGGCCGCCTCGACGCGATCACCGCGGAGCTGGATCTGCAGCGTGGACAGGATGGTGACAACGCATCTGCTGCGATCGATGGTGCCCTGGCCGTGGATGAGCGCGACCGGGAGACGCGGAAGGCGTTAGGGGCCATCCGTACAGAGCAGAGAGTGATCCTGACGGAGCAGCAGGCCCAGGCTCAGCGCACAACAGACATGGAAGTTAAGTTTGAGGCGAAGGATGCCGCCACTCAGGCCAGGATTTCGTCGGTTGAGAAGGTGACCTCTGATGCTGATTCGGCACTGGCACAGCGCATTGATAACGTCACAACGGAGTTCAAGGCGGCTGATGCTCAGGCCAATGCCGATATCCGGTCGCTGGCACAGTCGAGTGCCACTGCGGACGAGGCCCTGTCCTTGCGCCAGGACCAGTTGGCTGCGACGTTATCGAGTGCGACGGCAGAGCTTGCGGCAAACATCACCCAGGAGGAATCAGCCAGGGTCACCGCCGATGAGGCTATCTCAATGCGGGTGGCCGAAGTGGAGGCGCAGTTCAGCAGCGACCTTGATGAGGTGAATGCGAGGGTTGCTGCCGAGGAGTCGGCCAGGGCGAACCAAGACGAGGCGCTTGCCCAGCAGATCAGTACTGTAGATGCTGCGTTCAAGGCCGCCGATACGGCGCTGTCTGCCTCCCTCTCCGAGTCGAGCAAGGCCCTGGCAGATGCCGACCGAGCGCTTGGTGAGCGGATTAGCAACCTTGATGTGACGGTTGGAGAGAACTCGGCCAGCATCACAGAACTCCAGCAGGCCGTGGTGAGCAATGAGGAATCGCTCAGCCAACGCCAGGACAAGATGGAGTCGGAGATCGGTATCGGTGCCGTCAGCCAAGTTGAAGGTGCCCTGGCCTTGGATGAACGCGACCGGGAGAACCGGAAAGCTCGCGGTGTCATTCTCCAGCAGCAGAGCACGCTGGCGAATCAGCAGGAGGCGCAGGCCCGGACAGTTGAGCAACTAACCGCAGAGTTTGATGCGAAGAATGCGGAGATCAGGGCGCAGATCACCAACGAGCAGTTGACCAGGGCGACGGCTGATGAGGCGCTGTCACAGCGGATCAGTGTTGTTGATAGCGAGTTCAAAGCGGCGGACGCCGCGACGAATGCCGCCGTTGCTGCTGAGGTGAGATCAAGGAGCGATGCCGATAGCGCGTTGGCTGAGCAGTTGTCCACCCTGGATGCAGAGTTCAAGGGGGCAGAGCAGGAGCTGGCTGCCAGTATCGACGAGGTATCCAGGGTCAGTGCCGAGGCTAATCAAGCTCTTTCTGAGCAGCTAAGCCAAGTGAAGGCGACAGCTGAATCGGCGGGTGCCGCTGCATTCGGCGCTCAGGAAAGCGCGGATCAGGCAAAGCTAGATGCAGCAGAGGCGGCTGGAATTGCCAATGGGAAGGGGAAGGTGATCATTCAGCCGGTTGCCCCAGGCGCCAGCGATCAGCTAGCGCAGAACCTCTGGATTGACACCAGTAACGGCCTCAATACCCCAAAGAGATGGGGTGGCTCTGGCTGGATCGCCGTGACCGACAAGGCGGCAATCGATGCTGCGCAGGCAGCCGCCGCAGCGCAGGAGGCTGCGGACCGGGCGAATCATGGCGTCGCCCAGAACAGTGCCGCAATCAATGAAGAATCGAAGGCACGGGCTGATGCAGATTCGGCCATGGCCCAGCAGATCCAGCAGGTAACGGCAAACTATCAGCAGGGAGATCAACAACTCGCTGGCCAAATCACGGCGGAGTCGGCCGCCCGTGCCGATGCCGTGCAATCGCTTGGCAGCCAGATCAACACTGTATCGGCGGTCGCTGGCAGCAAGAACAAAACCTTTTTCCAAGCCACCGCACCCAGCACGGGCATGGGTACGGGGGACTTGTGGTTTGACACCGCCAACAACAACAGGCCTTATCGCCACAGTGGCACCGCCTGGATAGCCACCGATGACCCCCGGATTGCTGCCAATGCGGCCTCCATTCAGACCCAGAGCCAGGCGATTGCGAACCTGCAAAATGGGGCCCAGGCAATGTGGACGGCTAAAGCTAGTGCTGGCCAGATCACAGCCGGGATCGGCCTGGTTGCCAAGTCTGACGGCACTAGCCAGGTGGCAATCTCTGCCTCTCAGGTGTTCGTGTTTAACCCGAACAGTTCAACACCAATGGCTCCGTTGTTTGCCATCGACAATGGCCAGGCTGTCATTGCCGAGGCCATCATCCGCAAGGCTACCATCCAGATACTGACTTCCGAGAAGATCACGGCGGACTACATCAAGGCAGGGGTCAGCATCTCGGCCCCCTCTATTTCGGGTGGCTCCGTGGATATGGGCAATGCCTTCCTGTCTGGCGGCGCGGCCGGATTTGGTAAAGGCGGGCCTTATGCCAGTTGGGGGTTCGGCTGGTACACGATGATCTATGCGGATGGCAGCATCTATACCAACCGACTCCGCGCCGAAGGTGGTTATGTGAAAAACATGACCATGAACAACTGCACGATTGCGGCCGACTGTGTGGTGTTGGGGACACTGGAGGCAGATCGGATTGTGGGTGATATCACAAGGATGATCAGGGCGTCAGGAAACTTCTCTTTGGCAGGTTACAAGAGAGCCAGGAACATGGTCTGTATCAAACCGCTAACAGGCATGGCAGAGGTTTCCGGGTCTGGCACCATAGGGATAATTTTGCTGTGCAAGCTGAATGGAAGCGAGGTGGCCAGGGCTACGTCAACAGCTTCGTTCCCGATGGGGACGAATAGGGCTCCAATGAGTGTGACCTTCCAAGATGCCTTTGTAATCCCGGCTGGTACTGCGACCGTCAACATCACTTTCGAAGTGGTAGCTTATCCTGGTTCTTCTATCCAGAACCAGCGACTAATGGGGGAGAGCCTATGGCTGATGGGACTATGGTGAGCGCTGCTTTGAAGCGCATCACCAGGGATACTGGGAGACCTAATCTTCCCCTCGAGCTGCAAGACGCCATCCGTAACCGGGTGGCGTTTTTGTTTGTGCGTGGTGATGACGGGTTTGTGCTCAAGCCGCAGGCCGAGGATGGCGTGATCGGTGTCTTGGTCTGGGTGGGGTGGGGGGATGGCGGTGCCCCTGAACGGTACCTACCGGAAGTGAAGCGTCTGGCGCGACTTATAGGAGCACGCTGGCTGCGTTTCCACTCAGTGCGTAAGGGGTGGCTCAAAGTTGCGCCAAGAATGGGATGGGTCCGTCAGTTGGATGATGCTGACGGGTTCTATGTGTTTCAGATCAACCTGTGAGGGGTGGGTGATGGGGAAGGGCGGTTCGAACGAAATCAAGGAGACCGAGGCTCAGAAGGCTGCGGCCGGTGTGGCGATGGAGCAGTGGGATCTCTACAAGAACGACCTGCAGCAGTATGAGGACCTCTTCATGGAGAAGGTGGATGACCTAAACAGCGAACGAGAGTACGACAAGCTGGCGGGAACCGCGTCGCTGGGGGCGACAACTACCTTTGGCGAGGCCAGGAAGGGGCAGGCTGACGCCATGGCTGCCGGGGGTATTGACCCGACCAGCGGGCGGTACCAGGAGACGATGACAGGGCTTGAGACAGATCAGGCCCTGAGCCAGATGGACACGGCCAATCGAGCTCAGTCAAGCCAGCAAGACAGGCATGTGGCTGGCCTAAAGGATGTGGTGAGCATCGGTACAGGGCAGAAGGCGGAGTCCCTGGCGGGCATGGGGGATGTGGCCACGACCAGCCTGCGTAAGTCGGTGAGTGATGCACAAATCTCGTTCCAGAATCGACAGGCCACGGCCGGCATGGTGGGTACCGTGCTGGGGGCTGGCACTGCTTATGGGCTTGCCAGCCTGAAAGCGCCGACGGTTACGGAGAACAAGAAAATCAGCCCTACTGCATCAGTGTTGCAGGGCAAAGGTTATTAAGGGGGAGCCATGGGCTACGCAGCAGACACTTACGCCAAAATCACCCGTGAGCAGTACCAGGACTGGAAGACTCGCTTCTATCCCAAGCAGCAGGAGCTGATGGAGCTGGCCACCAACGGTCAATTGCTGCAGGAGCAACTGGGGCGAGTGGATGAGAACAACATCAACGCGCTCCGTTCTGCGCAGCAGGCTACGGCCAACCGAAATGCGCGGATGGGGCTGGGCACCAGTAGCAATGCCAACGATAACAGCCAGGGGCTGCGCATGGCGTTGATGACTGCGGGTACCGAGAACGGCCTGCGTGAACAGGAGCAGAGCCGGCAAATGGGGATCCTGACGGGGGCGGACGCTGGGTTACGCGAGGCAATCAAGACTGGGGGGCAAGGCTAATGGGCTACGGCATTTTGGATATCGGCGCCCAAACGCGCCAACAGGGAATGTCTGGACTGCGTGATGCGGCTAACCGAGAGGAAGAGGTAGAGATGGCCAACAAAAACCTCAAGTCGGCCCGTAAGCAGCAGACGATGAGTGCTGTAGGTACGGGGGCGGCAGTGGGCACGATGGTTATGCCGGGAATCGGCACTGCCATTGGTGCAGGTGTTGGTTTTCTGGCAGACAGCCTGTTTTAAGGGGGAGTAGGGATGGGTGTTTCAGGATTGGCAGAGGGCTTTCTGGCTGGGTTCAGCACAATGGACCGGTATCAGCGAGGGCAGAAAGAAGACGAACGCAGGGACCAGGAGATGGGGTTGCGGGATGCCATGTGGCAGAACGAGCAGGGCCGCCAGAAGGTTGCGGATCAGCGGTATAAAGAAAGTGTTGATTACGCCAAAGAGCGGGATGGCCTTGGGGATGCCCGTTACGAGAAAGAGTTCGCGCTTAATGAGCGGCAAGCAAAGTCGGCTGAAGCTCGGGCAAATGCGGCTGAACGCCGGGCTTCTGCCGGCGAGGCCCGCCAACAGCAGGAGTATCAGTGGCAGACTGAGCAGCGGGACAAGCAGCTATTCCAACAGGAAAACATGCCAATCATCCAATCTGGTTGGCAAGCGGTTTCAGAAGGAAAGGATCCCGGGCAGCAGTTTTGGTCTGTCGTGCGGGACCAACGGGCCGGCTCATTCAATCCGGAGCGGTACCTCGAGCCGGAATATGCAGAGGCCGGCAAGACCTTTGTCACCTATGCTGGCAACCTGGTGCGCCAGGCTCAGGATGGCAAGCTGGATCCTTCAACCCCTGAAGGGCATGCACTCATCAATGATCCGAAGTTCATCAAAGCTGCGGGTACTATCTATCGGGACGAAGTATCCAAAGGGGTTGGGGATATCGACCCGGAGAGCGGGAAGACAATCACTGGCAAGCAACTGAGCAACATCATGGTGAGCCCAGATGGGCGCGGTGTTGTGCTGGGGGTTACGGTTACTTATGACGACGGCAGCACCGATGTTCGCCCCGTTACCGGTAATCGCACCTCATCTCCTGACGATCACCCCAAAGTGATACCCATCAATGATTTTTTGAAGCCAGCTTATCAGCGTGCTGCCTTGGCAAAGCACATGGTTGGTAATGCTGATCAGTTGCGCACCTCACTTGGGCTGACCGCAGGCCCAGACCAAACTGGCTACAAGAAGGCGGTGACCGATCTTGAGAATCAACACGGCCAGAACAGGGCGCGGATCTCGTCCAGTAATGCAGAGGACAAGGATATGCAGCTGGAAGCACTGGACGCCCAACTGGAGCAGAGCAAGGCGGCGCTGGCTGACACCTATGGCATGACCAGCAAGCGTGATGAACCGGTTGCCAGCGCCCCCATCAAGGAGTGGACTGGCGGTGATCCTGACCGACTCCAGTTCATCAAAGAGGCGAACCAGCATGGCAAGCTGGGCAGCCTACTGGATAACCCGACCAGGATGAACACCGCCTTTGAGCTGTGGCGCCAGCAGGCAACCAAGCAGAAGGCGGCAGAGCAGGCCACTGTCACTGCGAACCGACTACGTGACACAGAGACCAATGCCTATCAGGCAATGAGTCTGGCGCAGGCCCGCCAGTAGTTGCCATAACTCACTCCCAGCGTTAGCATCTCCCCATAGTCGGTCAGTCTGCATGCTGGCCGCCCCATCCTACAAAGCCCTGATCGGTTCGCCGTTCGGGGCTTTTCTTTTGCCCGAAAGCCGAGGACACCATGGACAAGCCTGGACTGCGTGACGCCCTGCCACAGCCGCAACAATCCGACACCCGTAACGATCAATTTTGGGGCGACCTTGATAGCAGCCTGTCTGCCACCTCTGCCGCCCAGACCCTCTCCACCGCCGCCCCAGCTCGCAATCTTGATGTGGGGCTTGGCGACCTTGCCCGCGGCGTTGGTGCTGGCGCGCTGGATCTGGTAGGCGGGATCGGTGAGTTGGCCGGTCAAGCCAGCGAATTTGGCAAAGAGAATGCCGGCAAGCAGGGAGGTGACTACCTGGAGCAGTCGCGTGCCAACTTGGCCAGCAAACTCAGTCCCGTGCTGGATTTCGTTGCCGGGGCGGGTGACTTGGCAAAGTCTGGCGCCGAATCACTTGCCGAAGGCATGAGCCCAGATGCCAAAGAGGCCATGAGCCGCCGACTGGTTGATGAAACGCCGGAGGGGCGCCTGACCCTGGGGGATGGCTCGGGGGATATCGATGTCTGGGCTATGAAAATGGCGCAAGGGGTTGGATCCCTGCTGCCGACCCTGGCGGCAGGTGGAGTCACTGGTTTGGCTGCTAAAGCCTCAATTGGCCGCGCTGTCACCGCTTCCATGGTCAAACGTGGAGCGACCCAGGAAGTTGCCGAGGCGGTAGCAGCCAAGGCCGTCTCCAAGCTTGCCACCGGCGCAGCCGTCACCACTGGTGCGACCGGGTCGGTTGGCAGTGCGGGGATGAACGCCAAAGAGTCCGTGCTTACGATGGGCTATGACGAGTTGGCTGCGAGCGACACCTTCCGCCAATCCTTCACCCGCATCGACCAGGATCAACAAACGGCACACCTCTCCGACGAGGAGAAACTGGCAATGGCCCGGGAAGAGACGGCCAACGTTGCCAGTCGCGCGACCATGAGCGATGCCAAGACCTGGGGCGCGGCTGCCATGGGGTCCATGATGGGTGACGCCATGCTGTTCAAAATGCTGGCAGGTAAGGCTGCGGCTGGCGGCATGCTGAAAGGGGCTGCCAAAGGGGCGCTTGGCGAGGGGATCGGTGAGACCCTTGAAGAGGGTACTCAGCAATACGCAGTGAACGAGGCGCTGAACAAGGTAGCCGCTGCCGACATCGACCCGATGAAAGGCGTGGTGTCGAGTGCGCTTGAGGGTGGCATGATCGGGATGGGTACCGGCGGAGCGGTGGGGGCGGTTGGTGGATTGCGAAGCGGTAAGCATGCCGATGGCCAGGAGCAGGGCACCAAAGATCCGCTCTCTGACCCCGTATCGGTGATGATGGATGATGCGGCTTCTACTCCAGCTGCGGAGCCCATGCCTGCAGCTGATCTTACTCCGACCACTGAGCATGATCAGATGGTACAGCCTAATCTGGCCGCTGCCGTGGATGGTCTGACGGATCCACTGCAGGCAAGTAGCGAGCAAAACCCACTCGGCCCCAGCCCAAGCCAGTTCGACGAAATGAGGGATGTGCCAGCATACCTACGACAGGACGATACTGCTGACCGGTTCAAGGGGCTGGCCCAGGATAGCGAGGTGCAGCGTGCCCTGGCTGGTGAGTTTGGCCCCTCAGTGCAGGAGCTGGTGACTATCCAGGTCCAGGGGGGTGAGCAGGGTAAGAGCCTCTATGAGCGTGTGCAGGGTGGTGAGCTGGGGACTGACCCCTTTGCTGGCAACAAGAGCGCCCTGCAGGTGGCGGTGGAGGGGCAGCGCCCTGCCTTGCCGCTCAAAGATGTGATCTTTGCCGGTGACGCCAATGCCAAGCACAAAGGGGACGGGGTGGCCGCGCCGGGTGACCACGATGATCGCCAGGCCGGACCCGGTCCTCAGTTTCGAGGCAGCGAGCGCACCCGGTGGCAGAGCGGGCAGGAGGGGGATCTGCTCCCGCCCGAAGCGGTTGCGGAGCAAGAAAATATCGCGCTGCCTGGGGCGACCATTGACGGGGATGGGCGCGAGGTTGGCACCGAGCTCCCGCACCGCGATGTGATCTATGGCAGCGATCAGCGACAGCCCGATGCTACGCAGATGAAGGGAGATGTACCGGTCGGCGCTGAGACTGACAGCATCTTTGGCCCGCTCCAGACCTTGCGCATTACCCGCAAAGGCAAGCCCTTTGCCAGCGCGAAAGAGGCTGCCATGGCCAGCCGCAAGGGCAAGGAGACCCCGGTCCCCCTCAATGGCGGCGGCTTTGGCGTGGCCGAGATCGCCGAAGTGGAACAGGTGCGTGGAGCGCCATCCAACCCCGTAAACACAGCCCCTCAACAAGGCGTTGTCGAATCACAGCTCAGCGACATCAATGCCGGAGAGCTGGGTCAATTGTCAGATCTGACAGCAAAAGACGTCGGTGATGATGCGGTGGCCCCCCCGTTTCAGGCAAATGCCAACCAGCAGCAACTCGCGCCAGCTATCGATACCGGATACCGCGAGGTGATCCCCGCCAACCAACCACAAGCAGAGGTCAGCAATGAGCCAGTTGCCCCAGTACCTGCAATCGGCAGTGAACGACAAGGTGATCAGCCTGGCGCAGGCGAACCAGCTGCAGCGGGCACTGGAACAGCCCCTGCCGGACTCACCGAGCAAACTGGAACCGGAGATCCGACAGATCTCCCTCCTGCTCTACCTGCACCAGATGGACAGCAGCAGAATGACCCAACACTGACAACCCCGGCCACTGATGCCGGGGTTGCTGTTTCTGGGCCCGCAACCTCGACGCCCTGGACAGAGATGGTCGATAACCCTGACGGTACCCTGACCTTGAGGGGGGAGGTGCCCGCCATCATGCAGTGGGCCAAGGATAACGGGGTGAAGGCTATCCCACGGCGGGATGGCATGTTGGTGGCCAAGGCGTCTGTGGCCAAGGTGCGACAGCTCACCACGTCTGCCACCAGTGAACCGGTGCGGCAGATTGAAGCGGCCCGCGCCGAGGTGGCGCCGGAGCCCACCGAGGCACAGAGAGAGGCTGGGAACTACAAGAAGGGTCACATCAAGCTGCAGGGGCTGGACATTGCGCTCGAGAACCCCAAAGGCTCCACCAGATCCGGTACCGATCTGGATGGCAAGGCGTGGCATTCAACCATGGCCCATGACTACGGCTACATCAAACGCACCCTAGGGGCGGACGGTGATCACGTTGATGTGTTCATTGGTGATCAGCCAGATAGCGAGATGGTCTATGTGGTGGACCAAGTGGACCCCAAGACCGGCGAGTTTGACGAGCACAAGGTGATGATGGGCTTTGCCGATGAGCAGGCCGCCCGGGAAGGCTACCTTGGCAACTACGAGGCGGGCTGGAAAGGACTGGGTGCCATCAAGGCGATGCCGGTGGAGTCGTTCAAGCGCTGGATAAAGGAGGGAGATACAACCAAGCCAGTCAAGGGGCTGCGTGGTACCGGCTCTGGTAAAGCTGATGTGAATGCGATGGTGGCGGCCGCTAAGGCCGAGCGTAAGGCCGAGCGCGCCAAGGCCATCGAGGCCGCGGGTACGGGTCATCCGGATTTGGATGAGGTGATCGCCACCTTCAGCAAGGAGCCAATCCGCAACGATCGCAACGCCTCGCTTCCAGCTCAAAAGAAGGTTTACGACACCATCAAAGATGCACGCGGACTGCATGACGCTTACCGCTTCAGCACACTGCTTGATAGCAACTGGCAGAACGATCGAGACGAAGCCATCAAACTCGCCAAGGATGTGTATTCAGAGATAGGCGCCAAGGCAAGTAGCAAGCTGTCCGCAGCCAAACCAGTGCCAGCAGCAGGCAGCAAGGAGACCATCACCGACTTTGGTCAGAAGATTGGTGGAGCCCGCAAGGATGTGTGGGCCGCTTACCGGGACAGCGTGCAGGGTGAAACGGTCGAGGAGATCAAGACGCTGCCGTTGTCCAAGGCCTGGCCGGCACCAGACTACCAAAAGCTGATCGACGGTGGGGTGCCCCCCAAGGTGGTGGCCATCATTCGCGCTGCCCGCGACAGCATCCCGGCCAAGCCGAAGATCGGCTGGAGGCTGCAGGGCTGGGCTGATGCCGTCAAGAATCTGCGGGATGCCTCGCTTAGCATGCTGGACGATGAAGTGATGGCGAAGGAGGTGCAGCAGCGGATTGCAGACTCAAAATTGCACCTGGCTCGGGGCGTGGTAAGTCGCGCCGAGCTGTATGAGGCGGTGGGGCACCAGCGCAGCCTGGCCGACCTCAAGCTGGAGCGCGGCGAGTACAGCCTGTTCGGGGGGGTGAAATACGATCCACCCAAGACGATTTGGTCGGTCCAGCGCGAGGGTAACTCCAGCACCATGGGGGCCTGGCCGCGCATGCTGGCCCAAGGTGACACCAAGCAGCAGGCCATCGATGCCTTCAAGCGCCAATACGAGGCGTTGACGGCCGAAGCCAGCAAGCCCAAGGCGATCAGCTTCGATATCTACAGTCATGGCGCAGGCAAGGGCTGGGTGGTCGGCAAAAAGGTGGGCCGCAACTATCTCGATCTGAGCCCGCCTTTTGAGAAAGTGGGAGATGCTCGCGCCTACCGGGAAGAGCATCAGGATGAGCTGGTCGCCAAACTGGCGCAGCGCAAGGCAATCCCGCTCGAGCGCCGAGATATCAATCAGCCACGTGTGGGCGAGGACATGCGTGCTGGTCAGGATGTGACCATGGAGCAGTTCGCCAATGCCTTTGGCTTTAGGGGGGTGGAGTTTGGCAACTGGGTGGAGAAAGGCCGCCGCCAGCAAGACCTCAATAATGCCTATGATGCCATGATGGATCTGGCCGCCATCATCGGGGTGCCGCCCAAGGCCCTCTCCCTCAACGGCGAGCTGGGGCTGGCATTTGGGGCGCGGGGCACGGGTGGCATCACGCCCGCTGCCGCCCACTATGAGCGGGGCAAAGTGGTCATAAACCTGACCAAGATGAACGGCGCCGGCTCGCTGGGCCACGAGTGGTGGCATGCGCTCGACAACTATTTCTCCCGCCTGCGGAGCGAGGGCGCCGACTACATGAGCGAGGCGCTGGATGTCAGCCTAGCTGCACGTGGCAGCGCCTTTGCTCACCGAGGATCGGTGCGCAAGGAGATGGTGGAGGCCTACGGTGCTGTCATGCGCGCAATCAAGCAGACCTCGCTCAAGGCGCGCTCACAAAAACTCGACAGCCGCCGCAGCAAGGCATACTGGACCACCGATGTTGAGTTGTCAGCGCGGGCCTTCGAGTCATATCTGATTGCCAAGCTACAGGATCAGGGTGCCAGCAACGACTACCTGGTCAATATCGTCAGTGAGTCGCAATGGGACGCCGAGGCAGCGTTGGGGGTGGAGCTGGAGGGGAGCTATCCCTATGCCACGGCGGGTGAGGTGCAGGCCATTCGCGCCGGGTTCGACCAGTTCATCGATACCCTGGAGCACCGGCAGGATGGGGATCGCACCATCCTGTTTTCCAAACAGGCTATGGCCCAGGGTGACAAGCCAGCCAAACACCTTACCCGCAAAGAGGCGGAGCTGGTCACCAAGGGGTGGTTCAATCAGTACCGCGGTGCCGCCGGCATTGATGTGAAGATCCACGCCACTCAGGGGGAACTCGAGGGGGCTCTGGGACTGGATACCAAGGAGGGGTTGATCCGGCGTGCGGCGTTTGACGACGATGCCGGCACCCTGCACGTGGCTGCGGACACCATTTCCGACCCCAAGCGGATGCGCGAGATCCTTCGCCATGAGGTATTGGCCCACTACGGCCTGGCCAACGTCCTGGGTGATGGGGAATACACCAAGCTCATGAGCCGCCTCATCCAGTCGCAAAAGGACCCCAGCATGAAGCCGGTGTGGGACTGGGTAAACACCCATTATGCCGACGAGGACATCGGCACCAAGGCCGAGGAGGTGGTCGCCCATCTCGCCGAGCTGGAGCAAGGAGCGTGGGGCCGAGGTTGGGATAGGGTGGTGGCCTGGGTCACCCGGGCGCTGCGCGCTGTTGGCTTTGTACCGGATGGCATCACCGCTGCGGAGACCCGCGCCCTGATCGAGGGGCTGGGTAAGAAGTTGCAGCGCACTGGCCCTGAGGACAATGGCCCCGATGGTGGCAAGAAATTCAGTCAGGAGGATGCTCAGGCGCCAACCAAGAAAGGTGGTGTCAAGATGAGCCAAGCATCCACGGCCGCCGACAAGGCAATGGAAAAGCTCAATCTCGGCGCAAAGCCCGACATCATCGACAAGACCAAGGCCAATCTGGACAAGCTGCGCGCGGTTGACCGTGGCGTGGTGGAGTCCTGGGTTGACCGCTTCATCAAGAAGGCCAACACCGAGGTGCTCGACGCCCTAGCTCCCATCAAGTATGCCGAGGATGCCGCAGGCATAACTGACGCGGCAGACTCCGGCTATGTGGCTGCACGCATGGCGACCGGGGCGGCCTCCACAATGCAGGCCACCATGCTTTATGGCCTGCCGGAGTGGAAGGACGGAGTGATCCAGCGTAAGGCCGGCACTGGCGAAAAAGATGCCCTGCTCGGCATCTTCTCGGATCTGGGGAGTGACCTTCACAACTGGCTTGGCTGGATGGCTGGTCACCGGGCGGAGATCCTACTGGCTCAGGGACGCGAGAACCTGCTCGATGCCAATGACATTGCTGCGCTCAAAGCCCAGGGCAAAGGCAAAGAGGCCAAGTTCATGGAGGCCAAGGCCCGCTGGAACCGCCTCAATGCCGCCACCCTTGATCTGGCGCAGGAGGCAGGACTGTTTACCCAGGAGGCGCGGGCTGAGTTTGAAAGCGAGTGGTACATCCCCTTCTTCCGTGAATCTGACGATGGCGATGTTATTGCCCCCTTCAAGCCGAGGGGCATTGCCAACCAGAACGCGGGCATCAAGAAGCTCAAGGGCGGGGAGGCCAACACCAACGATCTGCTCGAGAACATCTTCACCAGCACCAGCAAGCTGATCGACGCCTCCATGAAGAACATGGCGGCCCAGAAGACGGTTTGGAACCTGGCTGACACCGGCATCATCGAGGTAGTTGCCAAACCCAACATGATGGATTGGCGTGCTCTCAAGAATGGGAAAGACCTGATCACCGTGAAGTTGGAGGGGGAGGACTACATGATCCGGGTTGAGGATCCGGACCTCTATCGCGCCATGACCTTCTTCGATCGCCAGCCGTTCGGCGCCATGGTCAACGTGGCCGCCAAAGCCAAGCGCCTGCTGACGGCTGGGGTCACAGCGTCACCCGAGTTCATGCTGCGCAACTTCTTACGCGACTCCCTCTCCAGCTGGGCAATCAGCAAGGATGGCTTCAAGCCGGTGATTGGCTCTATTCGTGGGGTGAAGAAGACCCTGGCGATGGATGGTAGCACCATCGATGTGATGTTCAGCGGGGCCAGCTTCCTGGGTGGCTACGTCAACGGCAATGACCCTGGGGCTATGGCCGATACCGTGCGCAAGTCGCTGCGGCGCAAGGGGATGACTCCGGAGCAGATTACTCGTTATGAGAAGTCCATCATCCGCAATGCGGCGCATGCCAAGGGCGTGGTGGCTGACGTGTGGGAGAAGTACAGCAGGCTTGGTGAGGCGGTGGAGAATGGCAACCGTGAGGCTGTATATGATGCGGCCATCAAGGCAGGCAAGAGCCACGCCCAGGCGGCATTCGAGTCGAAGGATTTGATGGACTTCTCCATGCTGGGGGCGGCCCGCGCCATTCAGGGGGCGGCCATGATCCTACCGTTCTTCAATGCCCGCCTACAGGGGCTTGGCAAGCTGACGCGGGAACTGCGTGATAATCCGCGCGAAATCGCCAAGCGGGCTGGCATGATCACTGCCATGTCACTCGGACTGCTGGCCACCAACTGGGACGATGAGCGATATGAGGAGCTGCCGGACTGGGACAAAGACGCCAACTGGCACTTCTTTGTCGGCGATCAGCACTTCCGGATCCCCAAGCCGTTCGAGATTGGGGTGATGTTCGGCACCATCCCGGAGCGCATGGTGCGTGCCCTGGGTGACAAGGACACCGGCGCCCAGTTCGGCAAGGCGGTGGCCAGGGCGATCGGGGACACCTTCGCTCTGAACCCGACTCCGCAGATCGTCAAGCCGATGGTGGAGGCTGCTTTCAACTATGACAGTTTCCGGGGCGGCCCTATCGACAGCCCGCAGGATCTGGCCGTACGTGCCGAGGCGCGCTACAACGAACAGACCAGCCTGCTGATGCGGGAGCTTGGCGAGATGTCTGGCTTATCACCAAAGCAACTGGAGCACCTTGTGATCGGCTATACCGGCACCATGGGCAGCTATGTAATGGCAGCAGCTGATGGCCTGATCCGTGCGGCCAGACCGGGAGAGTCAGCAGCCTGGCGCGCCGACGAGATCCCACTGGTGAAAGCGGTGTACCGCGGCACCGGGCCGGCCAAGTCTACCCAGCACATGGAAGAGTTTTACCGGATGCTGAGCGAGGTAAACCAGCTCAAGCGTACAGTGGACCAGTACCGCAGCGAGGGGCTGACAGATAAGGCCAGTGAGTTGCTGACGGAACAGGGTGGGATCCTCAAATCACGCCGTAGCCTGAGCCGCACGCAGCAGCAAGTTAGGGTGGTGCGCAACAAGATAGAGCTAATCCAGCGTGACAAGATCATGGGGGCTGAGGAGAAGCGCCGGCGCATCGATGAGCTGCTGGCTCGTCGTAATGACCTCGTGTACCAGGCAGTCAGTACCAACCGGCGGAACTGGGAATAGCGGCCCTGCCATGGTCATATTGACGGAAGTAGACTGAGGCCTTTATCTATGGGGCTCAACCATGTGGCTGTTGCTTGCGATCGGATGCATGGTGCTGGCGCTTAAAGCGTTCAGCATCAGTTTCACCCTGGCACTGATACCTTTTGCTGCCGGGTGCTGGTGCTTCAGTAAGTCCAGTCGCGATGACCTGGACACCTTCATGGCGTTCAGTTTCTTAGCTGCCTTGATAGGGTTTGCGTTGAACGTTCTCATTAGTATCTGGTGAAATTGAGGCCACAGCTTCGTGAAGGACATGATACATGAAGGGGCCACGGCCTCTTTTTTAATACCCAAAGCGGTCCAAAAATGATAGATTTGCCTTGTAACTGTATGTCTATACAGTGCTTCACAGCCGAGAGGCTGAGAGAGAAAGGGAGACATTGGATGGCACCATCATTGGTAGAACTAGAAGAGTTTATCGAGACATTGGATTTGACGCCTCAGGAGGAAGATAGATTCGCGCGCATTCTTGAAAAACTTCGCGATGAAACCACAGCGTCGTAATGATGTGGAAGGATTCGGATTAGCCCGCCACTGTGCGGGCTTTTCTATGTCTGCAAAGCGGGAATTTCTTGGGGCAATTTTGGGGCAAAACGAGAGGGAAAATACGGGGAAATGGGGGGGGATTGACCTTAATACGTGTTGTGAAAAAGCAGTTAAATCACAGGTATGGCGCGCCTTTCGGGCGGTTTCAGCTTACTCGATGATGTTGTTGCTGCTTAACAAAGGAGATGTCCCAGGTTGTCTGTCAAATGGCGCGCATTATGGCACAGATCCCCCGAAAGTTTTAGCAAGAACTGTGATCGGGGCCCATTGCACCGGGGGCCAGCTGGCGAGAAAGCCGCCACTTGCCGGGAGGGCGGGAAAGGGGAGGCGAAGGTGAGGCCCGGAATAAGAAAAGCCGGCACAGGGCCGGCTTTGGGGCGGTCAGACAACCTTAGTGGGCGGAGGCGCCGGAGGCACCGAGCCCGGTCTGGGAGCGGACGAATTGCGGGAAGAACTTCTGGTGTTCCTCGGAGGCGTTCTGGGACTTGTCGGTGACCGAGAAGAACCAGATCCCGATGAAGGCCAGCGCCATGGAGAAGAGCGCCGGGTATTCGTAGGGGAAGATCGCCTGGGCATGGCCCAGCACCTTCACCCACACGGTCGGGCCCAGGATCATCAGGGTCACGGCGCTGATGAGGCCCAGCCAGCCACCGTAGACGGCGCCGCGAGTGGTGAGGCGGGACCAGAACATGGAGAGGAAGAGCACCGGGAAGTTGCAGCTTGCGGCGATGGAGAAGGCCAGGCCCACCATGAAGGCGATGTTCTGCTTCTCGAACAGTATGCCCAGACCGATGGCGACCACACCCAGCACTAGCGTAGTCATCTTGGAGACGCGCAGCTCGTCGGCTTCGTTGGCCTTGCCTTCCTTGATGACGCAGGCATAGAGGTCGTGGGAGACCGCAGAGGCGCCCGCCAGGGTCAGCCCGGCAACCACGGCGAGTATGGTGGCGAAGGCCACGGCGGAGATGAAGCCGAGGAACAGGCTGCCACCCACGGCGTCGGCCAGATGGACGGCCGCCATGTTGGTGCCCCCCAGCAGGGCGCCGGTGGCATCCTTGAAGTCCGGGTTGGTGCTGACCAGCAGGATGGCACCGAAGCCAATGATGAAGGTCAGGATGTAGAAGTAGCCGATGAAGCCGGTGGCATAGAACACAGATTTACGGGCTTCCTTGGCGTCGCTCACGGTGAAGAAACGCATCAGGATGTGGGGTAGACCGGCGGTGCCGAACATCAGTGCCAGCCCGAGGGAGATGGCGGAGATGGGGTCGGCCACCAGGCCACCCGGGCTCATGATGGCGGCGCCATTGGCATGGACCTTGACCGCTTCACTGAACAGGGCGCCGATGTCGAAGTTGACGGACTTCATCACCATGATGGCCATGAAGGAGGCGCCGGAGAGCAGCATGACCGCCTTGATTATCTGGACCCAGGTGGTGGCCAGCATGCCGCCGAACAGCACGTAGAGCACCATCAGTATGCCGACCAGCACCACGGCCACATGGTATTGCAGGCCGAACAGCAGCTCGATGAGCTTGCCGGCACCCACCATCTGGGCGATGAGGTAGAGGGCCACCACCACCAGGGAGCCGCTGGCGGAGAGGCTGCGTACCGAGGTCTGTTTGAGGCGATAGGAGGCCACGTCGGCGAAGGTGTATTTGCCGAGGTTGCGCAGCCGCTCTGCGATCAGGAACAGTATGATGGGCCAGCCCACCAGGAAGCCGATGGAGTAGATGAGGCCGTCATAGCCCGAGGTGTAGACCAGGGCGGAGATGCCGAGGAAGGAGGCGGCGGACATGTAGTCACCGGCGATGGCCAGACCGTTCTGGAAACCGGTGATGCGACCGCCGGCCGCATAGTAGTCGGAGGCCGAGCGGTTGCGCTTGGAAGCCCAGTAGGTGATGAACAGGGTGGCGGCCACGAAGGCCACGAACATCACTATGGCCGAGATGTTGAGGGGCTGGCGTTGCACCTCGCCGGTCAGCGCATCGGCCGCCAGCAAGGGAGTGGAGACCAGGCCGGTGAGCAGCAGCAGAGACTTGCCTTTCATGATTGCACTCCCTTGAGGATCTTCTGGTTCAGCTCGTCAAACTCGCCGTTGGCCCGGAACACATAGATGCCGGTCAGCACGAAGGAGGAGAGGATGAGGCCCACGCCAACCGGGATGCCGCGGGTGATGCTGGAGCCTTCGCTGAGCGGGGTGCCGAGCCAGCCCGGGGCGAAGGCGATGAGCAGGATGAACGCCAAGTAGAGCCCCAGCATCAGGATGGAGAGGGTCCAGGCGAAGCGCTGGCGTTTGCTGACCAGCTCCTTGAAGTTGGGATCTTGCTGGATCCTCAGATAACGTTGCTGTTCCATTGCAGTTCTCCGTGACGGTTGTGTCAGCTGTGATTGAAGGGTGTCCCTACCGAGCAGCAGACCTGCTCATGTAATCAAAATGTGAAGCAAATGTTATTTTCGGACAATTAGACTTTGGGATAAGCCAGAGGGCCACCCTGATGCAGGCGCAGAAAGATGAGGGCGGCGGCGGTGGCGTCACTCAGGGCGTCGTGCAGGGGCAGGGCCGGCAGTCCCAGATGCTGGCAGATGGCGGCCAGATGCAGATCGATGACGGCGTCAGGGTAGCGTCGGTAGAGGCGGTCATGATAGAGCCGGCTCACCTCCAGGCCGCGCTGGGGCAGGGTCAGCCCCCAGAGCCGCTGGCAGGCCAGGTTGAGAATGTGCAGGTCATAGGCGATGTGGTAGCCCACCAGTTCGCGGGGCCCGATGAAGGCAAGCAGCAGGCGCAGCGCGGCTTCCAGCGTCATGCCCTGTTGCAGATCCTGATGGCGCAGGCCGTGGATCACCACCGACTGCGCGCTCAGACTGGCCGGTGGCTGCACCCTGATGCTGAGGGCCTCCCCGGTCAATACTTGATTGCCCTGGATGCGCACCGCGCCGATGGAGACGATCTCCGCCTTGGCAGGATCCAGGCTGGTGGTCTCGAAATCCAGCGCCACCCACTCCTCTCCTGGGGGGGTTGCAAAGAGCGGGGCAAACTCCCCGTCCCGGAAGGCTCTACCCAGCCAATGACGTCGCCAGCGGCGCAACATGGCTATTGCCTAAGACGAAAGTGCAAGGTGAGCCACTGCTGGAACTTCTTCACCTGATGCAGGGCATGGCGCAGCAGATCCCGCTCCCCGTGCGCGAGTTCGGTGACCAGTACCCGGCTGTCGCCATCCTTGAGCTGGCTGCGCAGCCGCAGCCGCACAAACAGCCGGAAGGCTTCCGCCAGGTTGGCTCCATAGTCGGGGCTGAGGCGTCCCATGGCCACCAGGGCGTCAATCCGTCCCAGGGTCGAGGTCTCCAGCACTTCTGCCTCCAGGGCCAGCACCCGCAGGCCGTGCACCAGGGGGAAGAGGCCGCCGCGCTTGAGATCCAGCCCCTCGGGGGCCTGCTCCAGCCGGCCAAAGAGGGTGAGGGGGGTGTGGAAGGCGACCGCCGCCCGGGCCATCTCCGCCAGCAGATCCGGCCTGTCGGCCAGGCACTGTCTCAGGTGGCGGGCGAGGGGGGCGAGCAGAGGACGATCCCCCATGATGGCCTGGGCATCGGCCAGGGTGGCGAGCCACAGCAGATCGGCCTCGCTGGCACGCACGCACGCCTGCTCTATCTCGTCCTGCCACTGTTGTGCGCCCTTCACCCAGTCCGGGTTGCTGACCATCACCCGCCCCGGGCAGGGGGGATAGCCCAGGCGCTCGAGCAGGGCGCTGAAGGCGGCCAGATCGGCCTGTCGAGCTGGCCAATCCAGGTCATCTCGCAGGATCAGGGCATTGTCCTGATCGGTCTTCTGGATCTGCTCGCCGCGTCCCTCCGAGCCCAGCATCAGCAGGCACACCTGCTCCTGCACCTCGGGGGGGATCACCAGGGCGAAGGCCTTGGCGATCAACTGCTCGTTGATGGTGGCGATGAGCTTCATCAGAAACAGGGTATGGATCCCCTGGGCAAACAGGGAGCGGGTCAGCTGTTGCTGCTCCCGTGCCACCGCCTCCAGTGCTGGCAAGCTGTCGGCTCGAGCGATGCGCAGGGTCAGCACATGAGAGTGGGTGGAGAAGAGCCCCAGCACCTGGGTCAGGTGAAGGATCCCCACCACCTCCTGCCCCTGCCAGATGACCAGCCGCTTGATGCGGTGGCGGGTCATCAGCAGCAGGGCATCGAACAGATAGCTGCCTTGCGTCAGGCCGATCAGCGGTGCCGGGGTCAGCACCGCTAGCGGCGCCGTCAGGGGCAGTCCCTTGAGGGTCAGGGCATGGAGCAGGGTCTTGCGGGTGGCGAGGCTCAGGCTGCCGTCAGCGGCGGGATAGAGCAGGCAGTCGGTGCCCCGGCTGGCCATGGCTTCGCTCGCGGCCAGCAGGCTGGTCTGACTGTCCAGTTGCAGTGCTGGCTGCAGATGTCCGGGGTCGATGCGAGTCAGGATGAATTCCGCCAGGTTCTGTTGTCCGAGCTGGCCGCGCCGCTCCTGCTCTCGTTGGCGCTCGGCCAGGGTTGCGGTGAAATAGTGTGCGAAGGGGGGGTGCGCGTCGCACAGCGCCTGGAAGGTGTCGCGGGGGATCAGTTGGCAGAGGGTGTCTTCCAGGGCGCTGAAGCGATGGCGGCAGCGGCCGTCGAACTGGGCGCGCACGTCGAACATGTCTCCCACGCCATAGTCGCCGAAGGGCTGGTGGGGCGCCGACTCCTCCACCGCGCCCTTGATGACGAGGTAGAGGCCGGCGGGCTCGTCCCCGGGGTGCAACACCGTCTGACCGGCGCGAAAGTAGCAGATGCTGAGGCGCTGGCCGAGCCGTTCACGGGCAGCCACGTCCAGGCAGTCAAACGGCGGGCGGACAAAATCGAACAGGAGTGACATGGCAATTCTCGGCCGTGAGCATGGGGCCAGTCTGGCAAAGGGGCCGGCGCGGGGCCAGCCGACTTTAGTCGCAGAGCGGGGCTGGCCTTCCTGTACCTGTCGATCACACTCTGGTAACTTGTGGTATGACCAGTGTCGGCACAAGGAAGAGGAAGAAAATGGACAAGCCAAGGATCAGGTGCGAGATCCGGGACGGCATCGCCGAGGTGATGCTGACCCGGGGGGACAAGCTCAATGCGCTGGACAGGGCCATGTTCGGCGCCATCGACGAGACGCTGAACCAGTTGGCGCGGCAGAAGGGACTGCGGGCGGTGATCCTGCACGGCGAGGGGCGGGCGTTCTGCGCCGGACTGGATGTGAAATCCATGCTGAGGCAGCCGGTGGCGGCCCTGGAAATATTGAGGCGCGAGGCGGATGAGGCGACCAACCTGGCCCAGCGGGTCGCCTACGGCTGGCACCAGTTGCCGGTGCCGGTGATCGCGGTGACTCAGGGGGTCTGTTTTGGCGGCGGCCTGCAGATCGCGCTCGGGGCCGATTTTCGCTTCAGCACCCCGGATTGCCGCTTCTCGGTGATGGAGATCAAGTGGGGCATCATCCCCGACATGAGTGGCAGCGTCACCCTGCGCAATCTGATGGGGGTGGACGTGGCCATGGAGCTGGCCATGAGTGGCCGCGAGCTGGATGCCCAGGAGGCCAGGGCGCTCGGGCTGGTGAGCCGGGTCTGCGAGGATCCCCTCGACGCGGCGCGGGAGTTCGCCAGGACCCTGATCACCAAGTCACCGGATGCGCTGGCGGGGATCAAGCAGCTCTACCATCAGGCCTGGGCCCGCAGCGATGAGGTGATGCTGAAAGAAGAGACCCGTTTGCAGCAGCAGATCCTGGGGCGTCCCAACCAGTGGCGGGCGACCCTCAACAGCCTGTTTCGCTGGCGCCTGCCGTTTGGACCCCGCCGCAACGCGCTCTGAGTTCGCATCATCAATGCAACGCAAATGAAAATGGCAGCCGAAGCTGCCATTTTGCATTGTGCCCTTTGATCACTTGGCAACGATATCCGGGTCTGCCTCGAAGGGATGGCCGGTTTGCTCGCGCATCAGGTTGACCTCGGCACGGTTGTCAATCCAGTAGTCGGCGTTCTTGATGCCGAGTTTCTCCGGATGGAATACGGGATCAATTCCCTGCGCCAGCTGTGCCTCGTAATCCTTGAGGCAAGCAAAGGCCGGTTTTTGCAGCATCAGGATGGCACCGATGTTGAGCCAGGCCATCAGACCGACCCCGATGTCACCGAGGCCCCAGGCCAGATCGGCGGTCTTGACGGTGCCGTAGACGGTGGCAGCCATCAGCGCGATCTTCAGCAGGAAGGTGAGCCAGGGACGGTTAATCTTGCGGTTGATAAAGGCGATGTTGGTTTCGGCGATGTAGTAGTAGGCCACTATGGTAGTAAACGCGAAGAAGAACAGGGCGATGGCGACGAAGTAGTTGCCAAAGCCGGGCATCATGCTCTCCATGGCGGTCTGCACATAACCGGGGCCTGCCGCAATGCCGGCGATGCCGGTATAGATGGCGGCACCGTCCGGACCCTGTACGTTGTACAGGCCGGTAATCAGCAGCATGAAACCGGTGGCGGAGCAGACGAACAGGGTGTCGATGTAGACGGAGAACGCCTGCACCAGGCCCTGTTTGGCCGGGTGGCTCACCGCGGCGGCGGAGGAGGCGTGCGGGCCCGTGCCCTGTGCCGCTTCGTTGGAGTAGACGCCACGCTTGACGCCCCACATGATGGCCAGACCCAGAATGGCACCGAAACCGGCTTCCATCCCGAAGGCGCTCTTCCAGATCAGCAGGATCACACCGGGCAGTTGGCCGATGTTGAGGGCGATGATGACGCAGGCGACGATGATGTAGCCCAGCGCCATGAAGGGCACCACAGTACTGGCGAAGTTGGCGATGCGTTTCACGCCGCCGAAGATGATGAAGCCGAGCAGCAGCGCCAGACCGGCGGCGGTGACGTTCGGATCGATGTCAAAGGCGGTCTGCAGGCTGGAGCCGATGGAGTTCGCTTGCACCCCTGGCAGCAACACGCCGCAGGCGAAGATGGTGGCGATGGCGAAGGTCCAGGCGTACCACTTCATGCCGAGCCCTTTCTCGATGTAGAAGGCCGGGCCGCCGCGGTACTCGCCGTTGATCTTCTCCTTGTAGACCTGACCCAGGGTGGACTCCACGAAGGCGGAGCTGGCGCCGAGGAAGGCGACCATCCACATCCAGAACAGGGCGCCCGGGCCCCCGAAGGTGATGGCGGTGGCGACACCGGCGATGTTACCGGTACCGACCCGACCGGCCAGCGTCATGGAGAGCGCCTGGAAGGAGGAGACACCGGCATCGTTGCCCTTGCCCTGGAACATCAGGCGTATCATGCCCTTCAAGTGACGCAGTTGCAGGAAACGGCTGCGCAGGGAGAAGTAGAGGCCCACCCCCAGGCACAGATAGATGAGCGCTGGGCTCCAAATCACGCCATTGATGGCATTGACGATCTCATTCATGTACAACAACTCCTTTGTTGCGCTGTCTTGGCGAGGTCTATATGCCTCGCTCCCTTAATATTGAAATATGCGGTGACCAAGGGGGTCACTCAGTATTGTGCGGGACTTTCGACTGGTTAGTCCGCGGGATTTAACATATCGGTTTGTATCGACCCTTCCTAGTGAAAAGTGTTGTCACTTTGTTAATTTGTGAATTGACATTAACAAATGGTGAATGGAACTGGACAAGATTCGGAACTTGCAGGTGCATGTTTTTCGTATCCAGGGTTCAGAGGGGATAATGCAAATGGGAGGCCAGGAGTGACAATGAAAGAAAATGACTGCACCATTCGTCTCGCCGAGCAGGGCGATGGCGCCCTGCTGTCAGCGCTGTTCGCGCAACTGGGGTATCCGACCCCGGTCGATGCGGTGGACGGGCGGCTGGCCGAACCCGATCCGGCCCGGGAGGTGCTGGTGGCCCTCTATCATGGGGAGATGGTCGGGGTGCTGGTATGGCATAGGTTGCAACCCATGCACCTTGCACCAGCCTGGGGCCTGATCTCGGCGCTGGTTATCGATGAAGGTGCAAGGGGCGGCGGCATGGGGGCCCGGCTGCTGGCGGCGGCCGAGGCGCGAGCGCTGGCCTCGGGTTGCAGCCAGCTGGAGCTCTCCAGCAGCCTCAAGCGCGAGGGGGCTCACCGCTTCTACCTGGCGCAAGGGTATGGCGAGCGGCCGAAACGGTTCGTGAAATTATTCTGATGTGGCATGAGGAGTCTGTGTGTTCTGGTCCAGGTTGAAAGCGGTATTCGGTCTTGCATCCCCTGCTGAGAGTCATGCCTTGGGAGCGCTGGAATGGCAGCAGGCCCTGGCGGCCGTGCCCATCTTGCAGGGCTTCTCCGGGGAGGAGGAGGAGCAACTGATTGAACTGGCCCGCCACTTCCTCTCCCGCAAGACGCTGACCCAGCTCGGGGTCGAGCTCACCCCCCGTCAGCAGGGGGTGCTGGCCCTGCAGGCTGTGCTGCCCATACTGCATCTGGGGTTGGAGTGGTATCGCGGTTTTCACGAGGTGATCATCATCCCCGAACCCGTGACCCGCCGTCAGGAGGTGCAGGACGAGTTCGGGCTGGTGAGCGAGTTTGAAGAGGAGAACGCCGGCGAGTCCTGGCCCCAGGGACCCCTGGTGCTGGCCTGGAGCGAGTTGCAGCAGGATGGGGACTGGGATGGCTTCAACCTGGTGATCCACGAGCTGGCCCACAAGCTCGACATGCTGGGAGGGGATGCCGACGGGGGGCCGCCGCTCCCGAGCAGCATGGATCAGCGGCAATGGACCCAGGCGCTGCAGAGCGCGTTCGATGAGATGAATGCAGCGCTGGCCAGGGGAGAGGTAACGCAGATAGACCCCTATGCCGCCACGCACCCCGCCGAGTTCTTCGCGGTGTGCAGCGAGAGCTTCTTCACCGAGCCCCTGCGTCTGCGCGACACCTATCCGGCGGTATATGAGCAGTTCACCCGCTTCTACGGTCAGCAGCCTGCCGCCCGTTTTCCGGCCACCCGATTGCTGGCGGGAGATGGTGAGCTGCACAGCTGACGGGCCCTATGACTCGGCGACAGAAAAACAAAAGGCACCCGAGGGTGCCTTTTGCATGGGCGCAAGCGCCAGGGCGCGGCAGATTATGCGGCAGCCTTGAGCTGGACTGCGGCGGCTTTCTTGTGATCGCCGATGGGCAGCACGGTGCGGCCGAACTGCTCGTTGATCACGGTGGCCATGGCCAGGTAGATGGCACTGGCGCCACAGATGATGCCCTCGAAACCGGCGATGGTGCCGATCAGGGTGCTGCCGGTGAAGTCACGGGCAGCCAGCAGGAAGAACAGCACGGTCAGGGAGGCGAACACGAACTGCTTCACGCGCGGGAAGTTGACGGTGCCCACCAGCATGAACAGGGTGAACATGCCCCACATCAGCAGGTACCAGCCCATGTAGGCGTGGGGAGTGGCTTCGGCCAGACCCATGGTCGGCATCACCAGCAGGAACACCAGGCTCCACCAGAAGGTGCCGTAGGAGATGAAGGCGGTGACACCGAAGGTGTTGCCACGCTTGAACTCCATGATGCCGGCGATGATCTGGGCCAGACCGCCATAGCACAGGCCCATGGCCAGGATCATGGCGCTGATGGGGAAGAAACCTGCGTTATGGATGTTCAGCAGTATGGTGGTCATACCGAAACCCATCAGACCCAGAGGGGCAGGGTTGGCCAATTTTTCGCTCACGTGGCGTTCTCCAAAAATAGAGGTGGGGGTTGATAAAAGACGCGCGATTTTAGGCAGGCTCTTGGCCCTGAGCAAGGGGGTGAGGAGGCTAAATGGTAAAAAAATGACAGGAAATTTTAAGTGGCCAACCATTCGTGTCATTCAGGTAGACGACGGGTGAATGGATAACATTTTCAATGTTGCTTTTTTGTATGAAAGGCTCCCGAAATGAAAACGGGTAACAAAAGGAGCGTCTGCCGCGATGACCGGTTTGCGGGCCCACCGCGCGCTGGAACAAGCAACGCCTGGGTTGAAAATTCATCTCATATGCCATCAGACAAGAGGTGTTCAGCACCACTTGATCCTCTGGAACCCTCTGCTGATTGACGGCATAGCCCCAACGCCAGGCAGAGGCGCCCTCAGGACCGGGCAGGGGCGTGGTGCTGGGTCCGACCCAGGAGACCGGCCAGCGGAGCCTGGAATCTTCCTTCAGGAAGTACGAGGAAAAGGAAGGCGTGCATATCTGCTGCCAACCGGCTTGAGGGGAGCGCAGGTTTACAGAGGCGGTCTGCTCACCACCTGGAAGCTGGCCTGTGTGGGAGCGCCGGATTTTCCACCCGCCCATGGGGTGGGTTGGTGCTTATGCGCAAAGGATGGTGCAGGGCCAAGGGCGTGTGGCCAGCAAGGAAGCAAGCAAAGAGGCGAGCAGAGAAGGGAGCAGAGAAGGGAGCAGAAAGAGGGGCAGAGAGCGCGAGCCAGAGGGGGGAATTCCCCCCTTCGCGGGGCCATCATCGCGGCTCAATTATCCAGGGTGAGGACTACCTTGGCCTCCTTGTCGCTCTCCTTGACCTGGCTGTCGAGCACGAACAGGCGATCCGGCGTGATGCCCTGGGTATCCACCAGGTACTCCTTGGTGTTCTGGGCCCGGCGCATGGCGAGGTTGCGCAGGGACTTGGCGGTGATCAGCTGCTGGTCCCGCAACAGGATCACCGCCTGGGCGCGTAGGCCTGGGCTCGTCTCATCTAGATTCAGTCGATCGGCCAGGGTGCCGAGATCTTCGTTGAACTTGGCCTCATAGGCCTCGGCCAGGGCGCTCTGCAGGGCAGGGTCCTGCTCCAGCATGGCGAGATCCACCGGGTTGCCGATGATCTTGGCCAGCACCCGCTCCAGCTTCTGGCGCTGCAAGATGGGGCGCTCCTCGTTGAAGTTGACCTTGCCGCGGATGTTCATGCTGAGCCTGGGCCTGTCTTTCAGTGCCTGAGCCAGGGTGGTCAGCTTGCTCTGCTGGGTCGGGGTGAGGGCGGGATCGCCGGGCAGGAAAGGAAGCTCATCGAGATCCTTGGTGCCCCCTGTCAGGGAAGCCAGCAGGGAGAAGGGGGAGGTGATGGCCTTGCTCAAGGTGTTGCCGAGCACGTCCCAGAAGATGTTGCCCAGGCTGAAATCCGGCTGATCCAGGTTGCCCTTCACCTTGAGGTTCATCTTGATGACGCCGCTGGCGTCGCTCAGCAGGGCGATGGCGAGCCCCAGCGGCAGATCCTTGGCCTGCTCGCTTTTGACCTTCTCGCCGAGTTGCAGCTTCTTGATGGTGATGTCGTTGTCTCCCTCCAGCCGGTTGCCTTGCAACTTGTAGTTGAGCTTCATGGAGAGCTGCCCCTTGTCGATGGCGTAGCCGGCATAGGTGCTGGAGTAAGGGGTGAAGGTGGTGAGCTCCAGGTTGTTGAAGGCCACGGCGACGTCGAGCACGGGATCGTCGATCAGCAGGTTGGCGCCCCCCCGGATGGTCACCGGGGCGTATCTGTCCACCTTGCCATGAAAGGCGAGCTCGGAGCGTTGGCCCGGTGTGTTGCTGATGTGGCGGTTCTGGCCCTCAAGGGAGGCGATGTCCACCACGAATTCCGGGCTCAGGCTGCGGTCGGCGAAACGCAGGTTGCCCTGGGTGGTGCGGACCTGGTCGATGAGGATATGCGGTGCGGGCGCGCTCTGCTTGCTGGCCGGTTGCGGCAGCAGCAACTGCTGGACGTTGGTGACGCCTGTTTCGCTTATCTCGATGCGGGCGAAGGGCTTGCTCAGCAGGATGTCGGCAATCTTCAGCTGCTGGCCGATGCCGTCATAGTGCAGCCCGCTCAGTTGCAGCTTGTCTATCTGCAGCAGGCGCTGGTTGTCGGCCCGATCCAGCACATCGAGCCCCTCGATGTCGAGCCCGCCACTGACGTCCAGCTTGCTGAGGGCCCCCTTGTCGTTGGTGGCCAGGTCCAGCCGGGTGCGGCTGGCAAGCATGCCGTCCCGCACGCTGATGCGCAGCAGATCCTGCAGGTAGGGCTGCGCCAGGGTGAGCGGCAGGCCCTGCTGCTTGAGGGTGCCGTTCAGGGCGAAGGGACTAAGATCCAGGGTGCCATCAAAGGCCACCGTCGCCTGGGGAGGGAGTGTGCCGGCCAGGGTGAGGGGGCTGGGTTGGCCGGTCTGGCTGCCGAGGGGTCCCAGGGTGAGATCCAACCCGGAGAGCTCCCGCAGCAGGGGCTTGCCGCTACTGGACTCGGTCAGCTTGAACGCCCCCTGGCTGATGCGGGCCTGTTTGAGTTGCCAGCGCCAGGGCTTGGCGGGTTTGGCCGGTTTTTTGTCCGGTTTGGGGGCTGGCTGGGGGATCAGAAGATCCGCGAGGTCCAACTGCTGTTGGTGGTCGAGGACGGCGGTGACGGCGGGGGCCTTGAGGGTGATGGCCTCGATATCGAGGGACTGCTTGCTGCCATCGACCCGGATCCCGGTCAGGGCCAGCTGGTTGAAGCGGGCAAATTCGCCGCCCTTTGCCCCCTTGAGCTGCCAGTTGGCCAGGGTCAGCCTGCCCTTGGCGATCTGCCATGCCAGACCCTGCTTGCCGGATGTGAGCCGGTACGCCAGCTCGGCGCTGGCCTCGCCCCTGGCCAGTGTGGCCTTGAGATAGGGGGCCCAAAGAGGAGCGAAGGGGGCGAGGGCGACCTTGCCGAGGTTGAGCTGCCCCTTGCCGGCCCCGGTCATAATGGTGAATTCACCGTCGGCCTTGAGGGGGCTCTTCTCATTGAATGTGGCACTCAACTGATAGCGGTTGAGGGCCGACGGCGCGCTGGAAAAATCGGGCAACTGCAGGGCGAGCTTGCCGAGGGTGAGGGGCGGCAGCCAACCCAGGCTGCGTTGCTTGCGGCTATCGCGGTAGTGGAATTGCCCCTGGGCCAGGGCCAGCTTGCCGATGCTCACCACCAGGGGCTCGCCGGTCGATGCTGCCTGCTCCCTGGTTTGCAGGGAGTCGAGCAGGGGGGTCAGGGCCTCGGTCAGGTTGAAACTGGCCTCTCCCTTGTTATCCGCCAGGCGCACAAGATCCACCTTGGGGGTGGTCAGGGTCAGCTCCTCCAGCACCAGGGCGCGCTGTTGCCAGCTCGCTTTCAAGGCGGGAATGACCTTCAGCTCTTCAAACGACACCAGAGGCTGCTGCCGCTCATCGAGCAGGGCGCTGGGCCCCAGGGTGAGGGAGGGGGAACGCAGCCCGACCTCTATCTTCCCCAGGGTGAGCTGCAGACCATAATGGGTGGCGAGCCAGCCCGGCAGGTGGCGCTGGATGAGGTTGGGGGCTTGCCACAGCAAGATGGAGAGGGAGACGAGCAGGGCGGCGCAGAGATAGAGGGCGTAACGCAACAGGCGAGCGGGCAGAGGCTTGAGCATGATGGTCTCCATTGGATGCGCACATGGTAGCAATAAATCGGGCCCTGTTCATGGAAAGGACTCATGAGGTGCGCCGCACTCTGACCGCGTTGGGGAAATATTGCGCGATCCAGGCCCGGTTTCGCCCGTTGGCAAGCACCAAGGGTACCCAGGCATGCCGCGACTGACTGGCGTGGTGGGGTCATGGGGGTATTTTGCCAAGATCTGGGCCGGGGCTTGCCATATGGGATGCACCTTTGCGACATAGGGGAATCCGGGGGCGAGATGCCCCCAGATTCAGTCAATCCCCGTCGGTTTTCAAGCCGCTCAGTGACTGGATGCAGCGCTGCTCCGCGGCGTCGAGCTCTGCCATCACCATCTGGATATCTTCGAGCTGCTGGCGCAGGGAGTGGCGCCGAGCCTCGATGAGCTGGATCATGGAGTGCAGCTGCATCCGGCTCGAGCGGTCGGTGTCATACATATCGAACAGCTCGCGGATCTCCGCCAGGCTGAAGCCGAGCCGCTTGCCACGCAGGGTCAATTTCAGGCGGATCCTGTCCTTGTGGCTGTAGATGCGGGTCTGCCCCTCCCGGGCCGGAGTGATCAGCCCCTCGTCCTCGTAGTAGCGGATGGTGCGCGGGGTGATGTCGAACTCCTGAGCCAGCTCGGAGATGCTGTAGGTTCTCTCCTTGCCGCAGAAACTGCCGCCTCTCATGGCCTGATCCTGCATGGGTCAACCTCCTGACATGACGACATGCTGCCGCTCTTCTCCCCGGCGGGGGCGCTTTCAGGGGTCATGGCACTCTCCTTGTGCTATCTCATCGAGTCCTGGCTGCAGCGCTCTGGCCCTGGCATGGAGCGCATGCCCGACTCGCGAGCCGTTGGGACGACCGAGCTGCTCGCTCACCCACTGACCGGTGGCGGCCAGCCTGTCGAGGTTTACCCCCGTGCTCATGCCAAGGCCGTGCAGCAGATAGACCACCTCCTCCGAGGCGACGTTGCCGGAGGCCCCGGGGGCATAGGGGCAGCCACCCAGCCCTGCCACCGAGCAGTCTATGGTGCGGATGCCGCGCTCGAGTGCCGGCAACAGGTTGGCGAGCCCCTGGCCATAGGTGTCGTGAAAATGCACCGCGAGCCGGCCGGCCGGGACTTCGTGCAGTACCGCATCCAGCATGGGGGCGACGGTGCCCGGGGTGCCTGTCCCTATGGTGTCGCCGAGGGAGATCTCGTGGCAGCCGAGATCCAGCAGCCGCTCGGCCAGGGCGGCGACCCGTTTCGGGCGGGTCGGGCCGTCATAGGGACAGGCGATGACGGTGGAGAGGTAACCCCGCACCTTGATGCCGAGGCGGCGAGCCTCAGCTACCAGAGGGGCAAAGCGGATCAGTGACTCTTCGACGCCGATGCCGATGTTGGCGCGGGTGAAGCCGTCTGAGCAGGCGGTGAAGAGGCCAATCTCGTCGACCCTGGCCTGGATCGCGGCCTGCAGGCCCTGCAAATTGGGCACCAGGGCACCATAGCGGGTCGCTCCCTTGCGCGGCAGGGCCTTGAACAGTTCGGCGGAGTCCGCCATCTGCGGCACTCGCTTCGGGGAGACGAAGGCCCCCACCTCGATCCGTTGCAGGCCGCTCTCGGCGAGGCGGTTGATAAGCAGAAGCCGCTGCGCCAGCGACAACAGGCGGGGTTCGTTCTGCAGGCCATCCCGCGGCCCCACCTCCACCAGGCTGACCCTGTCGACGGGGGTGCCATGCTCCTTGCTCATGCTGCACCTCCCTCGGCGTTCTCTGTACTCGGGTCGGCAAAGTGCACCAGGACGGCGCCCTGGCTCACCTGATCCCCCTGGCGGCAGGAGAGGGCGGTGATCACCCCCTCCTTGTCTGCTTTCAAGACGTGTTCCATCTTCATCGCCTCCAGCACCAGCAGGGATTGCCCCTTGCTGACGGATTGCCCGACCTCGACCAGCAGTGCCACCACCATGCCGTGCATGGGGGCCACGGCGCCCTGGGCCGTATCGTGATCATGGTGTGGTCGATGGTGTTGATCATCGGCGGCGAACGGAATGCGCCGGCCATCCAGCTGCAGCACGAAAGCCGCGTCTGCCGCCGGGGTGATGGGGCAGCGTACCCAGCGGCCCGCCCGCTGCAGGCGGACAAAATCAGTGCCGAGCTCATAAGGGTAGGTTTCCCCCTGCCATGTGAGCCGACCGGCGCGATCGGCAAGGGTCAGCACCCGGGCCTCCTCGCCGATCCGCACCGCCGCCGTCAGGCTTCTGATGTCGCCCAGCCGAAAACCGGGGGCCTGCTGCCAGGGGGAGGGGCCGGTGCGGCTGGCGAGCCAGAGGGTGGCGAGCGGCCAGGCGAGGGTCGGGGTGGCCAGCGATTCGGTCGGAATGGGCCACTGGGTGTGGTGTGCCATGGCCAGTACGTCCGGCTCCTCGCACAGGCGCAGCAGCAGCGGGCCGTTGTGCACCAGGGGGCCGAGACTCAGGGCCGCCAGGGCATCGGCCAGCCTGGCGAAGGCCTCGGCCCGGCTCTGGCCGTGGGCGACCAGCTTGGCGATCATGGGATCGTAATAGGGGCTGACTTCATCGCCGGCGGCGACCCCGGTGTCGATGCGTACCCCCTGTGGCCAGTCGAGCCACTGGATGGGGCCGCTGGCGGGCAAGAAGCCTGCCCCTACGTCCTCGGCGTAGAGGCGCGCCTCCACGGCATGGCCGCGCAGCACTACCTCTTCCTGAGTCAGCGGCAGCGGCTTGCCCTCGGCGACCGCCAACTGCCAGGCCACCAGATCCTGGCCGGTGACGGCCTCGGTGACCGGGTGCTCCACCTGCAGCCGGGTGTTCATCTCCATGAAGAAGAACTCGTCCCCGCACAGCAGAAATTCGATGGTGCCGGCCCCCACATAGTCGATGGCCCGGGCGGCGGCCACGGCGGCCTCGCCCATGGCGCGGCGAAGCGCCGGGGCTATGTTGGGCGCTGGTGCCTCTTCAATCACCTTCTGGTGGCGGCGCTGCAAGGAGCAGTCCCTGTCCCCCAGGTAGATGGCGTTGCCGAGGGTATCGGCGAAGACCTGCACCTCCACGTGACGGGCGCGGGCCAGGTAGCGCTCGAGCAGCACCCTGTCATCCCCGAAGGCGGCCAGGGCTTCCCGTTTCACCGCCGCCAACGCTTCGTCAAACTCGCCTGGCTGTTCGACCCGGCGCATCCCCTTGCCGCCGCCACCGCTGGCGGCCTTGATAAGGAGCGGGAAGCCGACCAGGTGCGCCTGATCACGCAGCAGCGCCGTTCCCTGATCTGCGCCGTGATAGCCGGGCAGCACGGGGACGCCGGCCGCCTGCATCAGCGCCTTGGCGCCGGACTTGTCCCCCATGGCGAGGATGGCGGCGCCACTTGGGCCGATAAAGCGCAGCCCCTGGCTGGTGCAGGCGCTGGCAAAGTTGCTGTTCTCCGACAGAAAACCGTAGCCGGGGTGCACGGCGTCGGCCTCGGCCGCGTTGGCAATCTTCAGCACCTTGGCCGCGTCGAGGTAGCTTTCCCGCGCGGGGGCAGGCCCCAGGTGCCAGGCCTCGTCCGCTTCCCGCACATGCATGGCGCGAGCGTCGGCGTCCGAGTAGAGCGCGATGGTGTGAATGCCGAGGCGGCGTGCGGTCCGGATGATGCGCACGGCGATTTCGCCTCTATTGGCGATCAGCAGGCGTTTGATGGGCTGGTGTTGAGTCATGTTTCATCCTTGAAACGGGGGCGCCAGCTGGGGGGGCGCTTGTCGAAGAAGGCCTGCATCCCCTCCTGGGCTTCGAGTCCGACCCGTACCCGGGCTATGGTCTCGACGGTGATCTCTTCGTGTTGATGGCCGGGCTGGTGCTCGATGGCGGCCAGCAGCCGCTTGGTCTCCTTCATCGCCTCCGGGCCGTTGCGGCACAGCCGCATTCCCAAGGCCCGGCCCTCCGAGAGCAGCTGATCCGGCGTGCAGAGCCGGTGCGCCACGTTGAGGCGGCAGGCGGTGATGGCATCGAAGGGCTCGGCACTCAGCATGTAACGGCGGGCCTGACGCATTCCCATGGCGCGTACCACATAGGGGCTGATCACCGCAGGTACCAGCCCCAGGCTCACCTCTGAGAGACAGAAGCGGGCATCGTCGCTGGCCAGTACGATGTCACAGGCACAGAGCAGACCGAGGGCCCCGCCATAGGCCGCCCCCTGCACCAGCGCCACAGTGGGGAAGGGGAGCTCGTCCAGGGCTTGCATCAGCCTGGCCAGTACCCGGGCATCTTCCCGGTTCTTTTCAAACGAGGTGGGATCGAAGTCGCCCTGAAGCTGGTTGCGCATCCAGTTGAGGTCGGCGCCAGCACAAAAGTGCCGACCCTCTGCCCGCAGCAGCAGGACATGGGGGCGTTCTGCCAGCGGCTGGCCGTGGCGATGGGCCAGATCATCGAGGCAATCGAGCAGCTCCTGCATCAGATCGGCGTCGAGGGCGTTGTGGCGGGCGGGGCGTGCCAACACCAGCTCAACCAGCGGACCGTGGCGCTCCAGCCGACAGCCTGCCAGGGGGTCATTGTACAGTGGGTCGGACATGTCGAACTCCTTACATCCGGAAGATGCCGTATTGCTCGGGCCCGGGATTGGCTCCCTGGCAAGCAGCCAGCACCAGGGCCAGCACGGTGCGGCTCTGGGCAGGATCGATCACGCCATCGTCCCAGAGACGGGCACTGGCGTAGTAGGGGTGACCCTGGCATTCATACTGTGCGATGACCGGGGCGCGGATGGCATCCGCCTCCTGCTCGTCCAGGGTCTTGCCGTCGGCCGCCAGCTTGTCCCGGCGCACCTGCACCAGCACGTTGGCCGCCTGCTCGCCCCCCATGACGGAGATGCGGCTGTTGGGCCAGCTGAACAGAAAATCGGGCTCATAGGCGCGGCCGCACATGCCGTAGTTGCCAGCGCCGAAGCTGCCGCCGACGATCAGGGTGATCTTGGGTACCCGGCTGCAGGCCACGGCGGTGACCAGCTTGGCACCGTGCTTGGCGATCCCCTCTTTTTCCGCCTGACTGCCCACCATGAAGCCAGTGATGTTCTGCAGGAACAGCAGGGGAATGGCGCGCTTGTTGCAAAGCTGGATGAAGTGGGCCCCCTTCTGGGCGCTGTCGCTGTGCAGCACGCCATTGTTGGCGAGAATCCCCACCGGCATGCCGCAGATTCGGGCAAACCCAGTGACCAGCGTGGTGCCGAACAGCGACTTGAATTCATCGAACACGGATCCATCCACCAGGCGGGCGATGAGTTCCCGAGCGTCGTAGGGGCGCTTGAGGCTGATGCCCACCAGGCCGTAGAGCTCCTCTATGGGATAGAGCGGTTCGTCGTAGGTTGGTGCTGAGTTTGCGAAGCCCAACACCGGAACATCTCTCGATTGCGAGGGGGGATCCCCAAGATTGCCAACCAGGGTGCGGGCGATAGCCAGGGCATGGGCATCGTCCTCGGCCAGGTGATCGGCCACCCCGGAGTGGGCGCAGTGCACCAGGGCGCCCCCCAGGGCCTCGGCGCTGATCTCCTCGCCGGTGGCGGCCTTGACCAGCGGCGGGCCCGCCAGAAAGATGGTGGCCTGCTCCCTGACCATGATCGACTCGTCCGCCATGGCGGGCACGTAGGCGCCGCCTGCAGTGCACAGCCCCATCACCACGGCCAGCTGGGGGATGTTCTGGGCCGACATGCGGGCCTGGTTATAGAAGATGCGGCCAAAATGGTCCCGGTCGGGGAACACCTCATCCTGCATTGGCAAGAAGGCACCGCCGGAATCCACCAGATAGAGGCAGGGGAGGCGCAGCCGCTCGGCGATGGTCTGGGCACGCAGGTGCTTTTTCACCGTGAGCGGGTAATAGGTGCCTCCCTTGACGGTGGCGTCGTTCACCACCAGCAGGCAGAGCCGGCCCGCAATCTGGCCCAATCCGGTGATGATGCCGGCGGCGGGCACCGGCTCGTCATAGACCTGCCAGGCGGCCAGCGCCGAGAGCTCGAGGAAGGGGGAGCCCGGGTCCAGCAGCTGGTTGATGCGCTCGCGGGGCAACAGCTTGCCGCGCCCCTGATGGCGGGCGTTGTTGGCCGCGCCACCGCCCAGGGCTATCTCGGCGAGGCGGGCGTTGAGATCCTCGACCAGCCCCTGCATCGCTGCCCTGTTGGCGGCAAACTCGGCGCTGGTGGTATCCAGGCGGGAGTGGATCTGGCTCATGCGATCTCTCCCATCTGGTTGTTGTTGCCGATGGCAGGGGACAAAGGGAGCAGCATCATGCGTTATCCCCCATCAGCTCGCGGCCGATGAGCCAGCGGCGGATCTCGGAGGTGCCGGCGCCTATCTCGTAGAGCTTGGCGTCCCGCAGCAGACGACCGGTGGGGTATTCGTTGATATAGCCATTACCGCCGAGCAACTGGATGGCATCGAGTGCCATCTGGGTGGCGTTTTCGGCGGCAAACAGGATGGCGGCGGCGCAATCCTTGCGGCTGGTGTGGCCCTTGTCGCAGGCGCTTGCCACCGAATAGACCAGGGCGCGGCTGCTGGCGAGCCGGGTATACATGTCGGCGAGCTTGCCCTGCACCAGCTGGAATTCGCCGATGGCCTGGCCGAACTGCTTGCGCTCGCGCACATAGGGCAGCACCACGTCCATGCAGGCCTGCATGATGCCGAGGGGGCCGGCGGCCAGTACCACCCGCTCGTAGTCGAGGCCGCTCATCAGCACCCGGGCCCCGCCGTGCAGGGCGCCGAGCAGGTTCTCTGCCGGCACGGCGCAGTGGTCGAACACCAGCTCGCAGGTGCTGGAGCCGCGCATGCCGAGCTTGTCGAGCTTCTGGGCCGTGGTGAATCCCGGGGTGCCCGCCTCGACGATGAAGGCGGAGATCCCCTTGGCCCCGGCGGCCGGATCGGTCTTGGCATAGATGACGAAGGTGTCTGCATCCGGACCGTTGGTGATCCACATCTTGTTGCCATTGAGCATGAAGTGATCGCCCTCGCGCACGGCGGTCAGGCGCATGCTGACCACGTCGGAGCCGGCTCCCGGTTCGCTCATGGCCAGCGCCCCCACGTGCTTGCCACTGACCAGATCAGGTAAATAGCGGGCCTTCTGATCAGGGGTGCCGTGGCGGTGGATCTGGTTGATGCAGAGGTTGGAGTGGGCGCCGTAGGAGAGGCCGACCGAGGCGCTGGCGCGGCTCACCTGCTCCATCACCAGCACATGGGCCAGATAGCCGAGGCCTACCCCGTCATACTCTTCCGCCACCGTGATGCCGTGCAACCCGAGCTCACCCATCTGTGGCCAGAGGTCGCGCGGGAAGGCGTTGCTCTGGTCAATCTCGGCGGCGCGCGGCGCTATGACTTGTTGGCAGAAGGCCTCGACCTGCTCGGTCAGGGCGCGGAGGGTTTCATCCATCAGGGCATGCATCCTTGCTCTCCTTGGTTTGTGGTGCTCACCGGTGCCACGCTCCCGAAAAAGGAGGGTTAACTGGTCAGTCCATCTGTGATTTAAGTTTACGTTAGCGTAAACGTAAATGAATTGTTAGTCTAAGGTAAATTCGTTGAGTGCCGACTGCAAGGGGCATTCCCCGTGCGGGCAAACACAAGGAGTGAGCAAGATGAGCAGCGAGTGCATCCGGCCTGCCGGTCTGCCTGAGGGGGCCTGGCGTAGTGCCAGCCAGTGTGCAGCCAAGGAGAGTGCGGCATGAGCCAATACCACACCCAGTACGGCGATCTGCCGCTCTACATTGGCGGCGAGGCATACCCCTCCGCGAGCGAGGCGTGGATCGAGGTGACCAACCCGGCGGATCAGAGCCTGCTGGCGCGGGTGCCGAGGGCCACCGCCGAGGAAGTGGAGCTGGCCGTGCGACGTGCCCAGCAGGCCTACCTGCTGTGGCGAGAGGTGCCGGCCCCCGAGCGGGCCCGGGTCATGTTCAACTATCAGCATCTGCTCAAAGCCCATCATGACGAGTTGGCGACCCTGCTGGCCCGGGAGACCGGCAAGAACCTGGCGGATGCCAAGGGGGACGTCTGGCGCGGCATCGAGGTGGTGGAGCAGGCCTGCGGCATTGCCAGCCAGACCATGGGGGAGACCATGGGCAACGTGGCGCGCCGGGTGGATGGCCACTCCTGGGTGCAGCCGCTGGGGGTCTGTGTCGGCATCACGCCGTTCAACTTCCCGGCCATGATACCGCTGTGGATGTTCCCGTTGGCGGTGGCTTGCGGCAACGGCTTTGTACTCAAGCCTTCCGAGCAGGATCCCCTGACCCCCATGCGCCTGGCCGAGCTGTTCACCGAGGCGGGGGCGCCAGCGGGCATCCTCTCGGTGGTGCACGGCGGCGCCGAGCAGGTGGATGCGCTGCTGAGTCATCCGGATGTGAAGGCGGTCAGCTTCGTCGGCTCGGCCCGGGTCGGGGCGCACGTCTATCGCACCGCCACCGAGCACCTCAAGCGCGCCCAGTGCTTCGTCGGCGCCAAGAACCACATGGTGATCATGCCGGATGCCAACAAGGCGCAGGTGCTGAGCAATCTGGTGGGAGCTGGGGTCGGCGCCGCCGGTCAGCGCTGCATGGCCATCAGCGTGGCGGTCTTCGTGGGCAGTGCCCGCGACTGGATCCCGGAGCTTGCCACCGAGTTCGCCAAGGTGAAACCCGGGGTCTGGCACGATCCGCAGGCGGCCTACGGCCCTCTTATCAGCCCGGAAGCCAAGGTACGAGTCGAGGGGCTGATCGAAGCAGGCATCGAGGAAGGGGCCGAGTGTCTGCTGGACGGCCGCTTCTGTGACGTGCCCGGCTACCCGGTGGGTAACTGGGTGGGACCCACCCTGTTTCGCGGCGTGACCCCCAAGATGCGCATCTACCAGGAGGAGATCTTCGGCCCCGTGCTTGCCTGCCTGGAGGTGGAGAGCCTGGACGAGGCGCTGACCCTCATCAACACCAACCCCTACGGCAATGGCACCTCGATCTTCACCGGCTGCGGCGCCGCGGCCCGCAAGTTCCGTCACGAGGTGGCGGTGGGCCAGGTGGGGATCAACGTGCCCATCCCGGTGCCGCTGCCGTTCTTCTCCTTCACCGGCTGGCGTGGCTCCTTCTACGGGGATCTGCACGCCTACGGCAAGCAGGCGGTGCGCTTCTACACCGAGACCAAGACGGTGACCGAGCGTTGGTTCGACGAGGACATTCCCAGCGGCCCCAACATGACTATCCACCTGCGTTGACGGCGGGATGCAGCAAATGATGTCCGGGCCATGGCACCGGGCACTCGGATTGAACGAACAAGCACAAGGAAGCGAACAAGATGGACTTTACCCTGACCGAGGATCAGCAGGCCTACATGGAGGCCGCCACCGCCTTTGCCAACGAGGCGCTCAAACCTCACGCCGCCCGCTGGGACAAAGAGCACGAGTTCCCCGTTGCCACCATCAAGCAGGCGGCTGCGCTCGGCTTCTGCGGCCTTTACACCCCGGAGCAGTACGGCGGGCTAGCCCTGCCGCGGCTCGACGCCAGTCTGGTCTTCGAGCGTCTGGCCATGGGCTGCACCTCCACCACGGCGTATCTGACCATCCACAACATGGTGAGCTGGATGCTGGGCACCTGGCTGCCGGCCGAGGTGGCGGCAGAGTGGGTGCCGAAGCTTGCCAGCGGCGAGCTGCTGGGATCTTACTGCCTCACCGAGCCGGGGGCGGGATCGGATGCCGCCGCCCTCAAGACCCGCGCCGTGCGCGATGGCGATGATTATCTGATCGAGGGCAGCAAGGTCTTCATCTCGGGGGCCGGCAGTACCGACGTGCTGGTGGTGATGGCTCGCACCGGTGGCGAGGGGGCGAAAGGGATCTCTGCCTTTATGGTGCCCGCCGACAGCCAGGGGGTTGTCTACGGCAAGGCGGAGGAGAAGATGGGCTGGAACAGCCAGCCCACCCGGGAGGTCGCCTTCAACGGGGTTCGCATTCCCGCCCGCTACCGCCTGGGGCAGGAGGGGGAGGGCTTCAGGTTTGCCATGCAGGCGCTGGATGGCGGGCGCATCAACATCGCCACCTGCTCGGTGGGAACGGCCCAGCAGGCCCTCGACGACGCCCTGGCCCATGTGCAGCAGCGCCAGCAATTCGGACACCCGATCAGCGAATTCCAGAGCGTGCAGTTCCGCCTCGCCGACATGGCCACCGAGCTCGCCGCCGCCCGCCTGCTGGTGCGCCAGGCCGCCGCCAAGCTCGACAGCGGCAGCCCGGACAAGAGCGCCTGGTGCGCCATGGCCAAGCGCTTTGCCACCGACGTGGGCTATCGCGTCTGCGATGAGGCTCTGCAACTCTTTGGTGGCTATGGTTATATCCGCGAATACCCCCTCGAGCGTTACCTGCGCGACACCCGGGTACACCGCATTCTGGAAGGCACAAACGAAGTGATGCGGCTGATCATCGCCCGCCGCCTGCTGGGAGACCCGGGTCTGTCGCTGGAGTAGGGGGGCACTCTCTCTGACGGATGCAGTGCCGTCGTCAGGCTTTGTGAACCAGCCGAATTTAGGCGCCATTCAACCCTGTCATCATGGCGGCAGGTTTATTGACAAGGACAATGCAATGACAAGGATCAGGCTCGAATATCACGGTCACGTGGCCTACATCACCCTCGACCACCCGCCTGCCAACACCTGGACTCTGGCCAGCCTGCAGGCCTTCCTGCAGATGATGGTGGAGCTGGATGGTCGCCCCGACGTGGTGGCGCTGGTGATCCGCGGGGCGGGGGACAAGTTCTTCTGCGCTGGCGCCGATCTCAAGATGTTTGCCGACGGCGACCTGGAGCACGCTCGCGAGGTGGCAGAAGCCTTTGGTCGTGCCTTCGAGGCGCTGGCCCGCTTCCACGGTGTCAGCATCGCCGCCATCAATGGTTTTGCCATGGGAGGCGGGCTGGAAGTGGCGCTGGCCTGTGACATTCGCATCGCCGAGCAGCAGGCGCTGCTGGGACTGCCGGAAGCGTCGGTGGGCTTGCTGCCCTGCGCCGGCGGTACCCAGCGTCTCACCGAGCTGGTGGGCCCGGGTTGGGCCAAGCGGATGATCCTGTGCGGCGAGAAGGTGAGTGCCACCCTAGCCTACGAGATGGGGCTGGTGGAGGAGGTGGTGACCGAAGGACACGCCTGGACGGCGGCACAGCAGATGGCGCAGCGGGTGGAGCGCCAGAGCCCGAGCGCCCTGCGTGCCTGCAAGCACCTCATCAACCAGGGGCGCAGCGGCCATAGAGATGCGGCGTTGCCGCTGGAGCGCAGCCTGTTCCTCGCGCTGTTTGACGATGCCAACCAGCGCGAAGGGGTGGTCGCCTTCCTGGAGAAGCGGGCCCCCTGCTGGCACTATGACAAACCCAGTGGAGAGTCCCATGACTGACCCCGTGCGCGTCGCAACCCATCCCACGGCGGACGGGCACCTCATCGGCGTCTTGACGCTCGACAGCCCTGCCTCTCTCAATGCCCTGAGCCTGCCGATGATCCAGCGCCTGCAAGAGGCACTCACGGCGTGGGAGCAAGATCCTGCCATCGTCTGCGTGCTGGTGCAGGGGGCCGGGGAGAAGGCGTTTTGCGCCGGCGGTGACATTCGCTCCTTCTATTACCGCCGGCAGGAAGAGAGCGAACAGGCGTTCTTTGCCTATGCCCGCGATTTTTTTGAGCAGGAATACCGGCTCGATCACCACATCCACCGTTACACCAAACCCCTTGTCTGCGTGGCGGATGGCATCTGCATGGGGGGCGGTATCGGCCTGTTCGCCGGTGCCGATTTTCGGGTGGTGACCGAGCGGAGCCTGTTTGCCATGCCGGAGGTGACCATAGGCCTCTACCCGGACGTGGGCGCCAGCTGGTTCTTGAGCCGGATGCCTGGGCGACTCGGACTCTGGCTCGGGCTCACCGGCGCCCGTTTCAACGGCGCGGATGCCATCGGCCTGGGGCTGGCGGATCACGCCATGGCAAGCCGCGAGCGGGCCGAGCTGCTGCCACGGCTCGCCACCCTCGACTGGGCAGCCAAAGAGGATCCACGTGAGCAGATAGATCAACTGCTGGGCGGGTTGCGGCGCGCCCTGGGGGAGGTGTTGCCGGCCCCCGTGTTGCTCCCTCATCAGGGCAAGATTGATGACCTGCTGGCCGGGCGTTCCCTGCAAGGGGTGCTGGACAGGTTGAACCATGCCGTCTTCGATCCCGCCCTTGGCGAAGGGAGCCTGACGCAGGCTCGCGACACCTGTCGCACTGGCAGCCCCATCAGCCGCGCCATCCTGTGGCGCCAGTACTGGCAGGCACGTCGCCAGTCGCTGGCCGAGGTGTTTGCCGACGAACTGGCGCTCTCGGTCAACTGCGTGCTCAAGGGGGATTTCGTGGAAGGGGTGCGGGCATTGCTCATCGACAAGGATAAATCCCCCCGCTGGCAGCCGCCCCGGCCCGGTGCTGACTGGCTTGAGGATTTCTATCGCTGGCCCGAGGGGAAAAATCCCCTGGCCTGCTGAGGGGCCAGCGCTGCCAGGCAAGGGATGCGCTGGCCGAGAGGCCGGATTACGAACGGAGCAAGGAGCAAACTGATGACAAGGATTGGATTTATCGGGCTCGGCAACATGGGGGGGCCCATGGCCGCGAACCTGGCCAAGGCGGGCCACGCCGTGCGCGTGTTTGACTTGATGCCGGAGAGTGTCGCCAAGGCGATCGCCGCTGGCTGTATCGCTGCCGGAGATGCCCGCGAGGCGGTCACCGGCTGCGATCTGGCCATCAGCATGCTGCCGGCTGGCGAGCATGTGCGCGGACTCTGGCTGTCGGAGGGGGGCGGCCAGGATCTGCTGGGAGCGCTGCCGGCGGGGGCGCAGGTGATCGACTGCTCCACCATAGACGTGGCCTCGGCCCGCGCGGTGGGAGACGCGGCGAAGGCGCGCGGCATCCGCTTCCTCGATGCCCCCGTCTCGGGCGGGGTGACCGGCGCCGCGGCGGGCACCCTTACCTTTATCGTCGGTGGCGAGTCCGCCGATTTTGAAGCGGCCAGGCCCATCCTGGCCTGCATGGGGCAGAACCTGTTCCATGCCGGGGCGCTCGGGGCGGGCCAGATCGCCAAGATGTGCAACAACATGCTGCTCGCCATCCACATGGCGGGCACCGCCGAGGCGCTGGCGCTCGGGGTCAAGGAGGGGCTGGATCCGGGCGTCCTCTCCACCATCATGAGCAAGAGCTCGGGCAACAACTGGAGCCTGGAGCGCTACAACCCCTGGCCCGGGGTGATGGAGAACACCCCGGCGTCCCGCGGGTATGAGGGGGGCTTCATGACCCGATTGATGGTCAAGGATCTGGGACTCGCCATGGCGCTCGCCGAGCACGCCCACAGCGCCGTGCCCATGGGGGCACTGGCCCGCAACCTGTTCAACCTGCACGCAAGCCAAGGCCGGGAGAGCAAGGATTTCTCCAGCATTCTCGAACTCTATCTGGATAAAACCCAGGACGAGCCCGGCGCTATGTGATGCGGGATCCTGCCTTTCATTCTTCCCCGTCATCCGGGGCCAGGCAACAAGGAGCATTTATGGATATCACAGATAAAGTCATCGCCATCACGGGGGCGGGACGGGGTCTTGGCCGCGCCATCGCCCTGCGTCTGGCCAGTCAAGGGGCCATATTGGCCCTGGTCGACGTCAACCGCGCCGATCTGGAGGTGACCGAGGCCGAGGTGCGCAGCCGGGATGGTCGCTGCGCCCTGTTCGTCTGCAACGTGGCGGACGAGCCCGAGGTGGAGGCGACCTTTGCCGCCATGGAGGAGCAGCTCGGCGCCCTGCATGGGCTGGTCAACTGCGCCGGCATATTGCGCGACGGCATGCTCATCAAGGTGAAAGAGGGGGCGCTGGTGGAGAAGATGAGCCTGGCCCAGTGGCAGGCCGTCATCGACGTCAACCTCACCGGCACCTTCCTCTGCGGCCGCGAGGGGGGGGCCTTGATGGCGAAAGGGGGGCAGGGGGGCGTCATCATCAACATCTCCTCCATCGCCCGCGCCGGCAATATAGGCCAGAGCAACTATGCCGCCAGCAAGGCGGGGGTCGCCTCCCTGGTGGTGACCTGGGGGCGGGAGCTGGCCCGCCACGGCATCCGGGTGATGGGCATAGCCCCCGGGGTCTTTGCCACCGACATGACGGCGGCCATGAAGCCGGAGGCCATGGCCCGGATGCAGCAGGCCATTCCGGTCGGCGCCCTGGGGCAGGGGGAGCAACTGGCCCAGACGGTGCAATTCATCCTCGCCAACGACTACTTGTCCGGGCGTATCATCGATCTCGACGGCGGTCTGCGACTCTAACCCCGGCGGCGATCCGCCCATGCCCCTTGCCACTGGCACAGGGGCATTTTTATGGCTGTTTAATCCAAAAGACCTGCCTGACGCCCAGGGAGGCCCGCTGCATGGGCATGCAGGGCTTCTTCGAAAAACAGGGCTGACATCATGGAAAAACGTGAAAGATCAACGGGCCTTTCTGAATTTGAACCAGCTCACAGGCCGGGTGAGTGAGTGCTGTAGAATTGCGCGCGGTCAAGGCGGTGCATGATTGGCACTGCGAAGGATTGCGGTCGGAATAGTCATGCAATATAGTTGCCGCCTTTTTCACGGGGTACGGATTTATCGCCCCTCCCATGTCGCGCGCTGTATGAATACGGATGCTCAGCCGCCGCTTAATAAAACAGGTTTGAGATGGACAAGAAACTAGGGCTCGGCGCCCTCATTTCGCTGGTGATCGGCTCCATGGTCGGTGCCGGGGTCTTCAGTCTGCCACAAAACATCGCAGCGCACGCCAGCGCCGGGGCCGTCGCCCTGGGCTGGGCCATCACCGGGATCGGCATGATCTGCCTCGCCCTGGTCTACCAGAACCTCTCCATGCGCCGCCCGGATCTCGATGGGGGCATCTTCAGTTACGCCAAGGCCGGTTTCGGTGATTTCGTCGGCTTCAACGCCGCCTGGGGCTACTGGCTCTGCCAGCTGCTGGCAAACGTCTCCTACGCCATCGTCGTGTTCAGTGCCCTGAGCTACTTCTTCGACACGCCGGACAACGTCATCTTCGGCGACGGCAACACCCCGGTCGCCATCACCCTCGCCTCCCTCCTCATCTGGTCGGTGCACGCCCTGGTGCTGCGCGGCATCCAGGTAGCGGCCCTGGTGAACATAGTCACTACCATCGCCAAGATGGTGCCCCTCATCGTCTTCTGCGTCGCCGTCCTGCTCGCCTTCAACATGGAGACCTTCACCCTGGACATCTGGGGGCAGGGCAACACCGAGCTGGGTTCCGTGATGGATCAGGTCAAGTCCACCATGAAGGTGACGCTCTGGGTCTTCATCGGCATAGAGGGGGCCGTGGTGGTCTCAGCCCGTGCCCGTCATCGCAAGGACGTGGGCCGTGCCACAGTGCTGGCGCTGCTCGGCGCCCTGGCGCTCTACGTCATGGTGACCCTGTTCTCCCTCGGGGTGATGAACCAGCCGCAGCTGGCGGCCCTCAAGAATCCCTCCACCGCCATGATACTGGAAGCCGTGGTCGGCCCCTGGGGCGCCTGGCTCATCAACATCGGCCTGGTGATCTCGGTGATGGGGGCCCTGCTGAGCTGGACTGTGCTGGCGGCGGAAGTACCCTACATCGCGGGCAAGACAGGGGTCTTCCCGGCCTGGTTTGCCAAGGAGAACAAGAACGGCTCGCCCCAGGTGTCGCTCTGGTGCTCCACCTGTCTGGTGCAGGCCTTCCTCATCATCATCTACTTCCAGAGCAGCACCTACCTGGCGCTGGTGAACATCGCCACCTCGGCGGCCCTGGTGCCTTACGTCTTCTCCGGCGCCTATGGCCTCAAGCTGGCGCTGCAGGGCACCACCTACGAGCACCAGCCCCATCAGCGCAAGCGTGATCTGCTGCTGGCCCTGGTGGCAACCGTCTACGGCTGCTGGCTGGTCTATGCCGCCGGGGTGGAGTACCTGCTGCTGGTGGCCCTGCTCTACAGCCCGGGGATCTTCATCTACTGGAAGGCGCGCCAGCACCATGGCCTGCGCAGCCTCAACCGGCTGGAGCGGGGGATGACGGCGGCCCTGCTCGGTTGCGCCGTGCTGGCCTTCTACAAGGTGATGGACGGTACCATTCCCCTGCATTAATCGGCACAATAAAGAGATGGCATGACGCCATCTCTTTTTTTATGGGAAATGGCGGTCAACTAGACCGCCATTTAGCTATATAAGGAATTTTTATGCTGTTTGTGGGTTATCTGGTGTTGGGAGCCTTCGCGGGCATGCTGGCGGGACTGTTCGGGATCGGCGGCGGGCTCATCATAGTGCCTGTGCTGGTGCTGAGCTTTCATGCCCAGGGGGTGGCCCCGGAGATCATTACCCACCTCGCCCTCGGTACTTCTCTGCCCACCATGATCTTCACCGGCTTCAGCTCCCTGCGGGCCCACCAGGAGGCGGGGGCGGTCGACTGGGTGATGATACGGCGCCTGGGGGCCGGCATGCTCATCGGCGCCTGGCTCGGCGGCCTGACCGCCAGCCAGCTCAGCGCCAGCACCCTCAACATCATCATCGGCTGCTTCGCCTGGACCATGGCGCTGCAGATGGGGCTCAACCTCAAGCCCAGGGCGGAGCGCCACATGCCAGGGCCGGTCGGCACCGGCATCGCGGGCACCATCATCGGCTGGCTCTCGGCGCTGTTTGGCATAGGAGGGGGCTCCATGACGGTGCCTTATCTCAGCTGGAACTCGGTGCCCATGCGCAACGCCGTGGCGGCCTCCGCCGCCTGCAGCATGCCCATCGCCCTGGCGGGCAGCCTGAGCTACCTCTATGCCGGCTGGGGTCACGCCGATCTGCCCGAGTGGAGTGTCGGCTACATCTATCTGCCGGCCCTGCTTGGCATAGTGCTGACCAGCACCCAGTTTGCCCGCGTCGGCGCCAGGCTGGCCCATCGCCTCTCCCCCAAACGGCTCAAGCAGGCGTTCGCCCTGCTGATGTTGGTGATAGGGGCAAAATTTATGCTATTTAGCTGATTTATTGGCTAATTGCCGAAAAAGCAGGCAAACGCACCATCCCCGGGCAGAAAGCCATTGCATTGGCAGGCCAGTTTGCCTATTCTCCTCGCCGGTGGTCCCATTGGTCCTCTCGCATTGATAACTCGTCAACCTGGTCAGGACCGGAAGGTAGCAGCCAAGGCGGGGGACTCGAGTGCCGGGATGTGGCTGGTGGGGCCACCACCTGTTTCTGCCATTCCCGTTTAAGATCAGTAACTTAGCTTGTTGAAGGCAAGCTGTTTGTGTATCACTGTCACACAAACTGGCACACAATCCTCATAGGGGGTGCCATGTACTTATTGATTAGAAACGGCATTTACTACTACCAACGAGTGACCATGTGTAATGGTCGTTGTCAGACCTTCCGTAAATCCCTCAAAACAAGAGACAGGGCAAAAGCTCAGCTCTTAGCGCTCCAAATTCACTTCAATCATTCCAGCCCTGTGCAGCAAGCTGCATGCATCTCCGATGCTGCTTGCCGTGATGTCATGTCTAAACCCGTTGGGTTTGAAGCTGAAGCATCAACGACACAACATCCCCCGCTAAACGGGCACGTTCACATCCCTGCTTGCACCGGCAGCCCCTCTGGGGTCGAGTCCCCCGCTGTACCTTCTGAACACAATCAAATTCAGCCAGACCAAGAAGAAAAGTTTTCCGGTCACGTAGAGTCATACATTGCTGAAAAGCAATTGTCATGGGCTCTGAATCGCCCCTACTTTCCTAGACACCTCAAGAGCCTCAAACTGAGGTCATTCAGGAGGTGTTATGAGCAAGCACAGCTACCAGACACAGAGACGGCGGGTTCACACCGAGTCAAATCTTGAAGATGGAGGTGGCTTTTTGCGCCTCGGCAATCAAGGCGTCAATGACAATGCGTTGCCGTGGTTTCAAATATCGGGAGCGAGGCCATACCGCATGGATTGGCATCTCCGCTCCCGCATATTCATCCAGTACTGTCACCAGCGCATGGGTGGCGAGGTGTTCGTGGATAAGCCAGGTGGGTAACTGGGACAACCCCATCCCATCCAGCGTTGCGGCCACCATGGCATCCCCATCGCTGAATCGATAGCGACCCCTTATCACCTGCGAAAACGTGTCGCCATTCGGGCGGCGCAACAACCAGGTCGGTTGCGTGCTGCGCTGACTGCCGAGGATACAGTCGTGCTCGGCGAGCTCTGCAGGCAGGCGCGGTCTACCTTTGCGCGCCAGGTATTCCGGGCTGGCACAGACGACCAGTCTCTGGCATCCCAGTTGCCGGGCAACCAAATCAGCGTCGTCTTCCATTGACCCGATCCGCACCACCAGATCGACGCCCTCGTCGATGAGATTGATCCGTTTCTCGCTAAAGGCGACGGCCAGATCCAGATGGGGGTGCTGTTTGGCCAATTCGAGCAGGACGGGCATCACATGGCGACGGCCAAAGGCGGCCGGAAGGTGGACATTCAGGCGCCCGGAGACCTGGCGGCTGCCTGCAATCACTCCCTGCTCCAGGCTGTCTATTTCGTCCAGGATGGCAATCCAGCCGTCGAAGTAACGCTGGCCTTCCGGGGTCGGGGTCAGACTGCGGGTGGTGCGATGCAGCAATTTGGTGCCGAGCTTCTGCTCCAGCCGGGTTACGCTCTTGCCAACGGCGGAACCGGTCAATCCCAACCGGTCACCCGCCGCGGTAAAGGTGCCTGTCCGCAGTGTCTCGACAAACTCCACGACCCCCAAAAAGATCGTCTCGCTCTGTTTCATTGTGGAATTAAATGACTAAATGAGTGGAATATGAACTCTATTATGTTTTTTTTGATAGTCAATATACTGGCCGTCAATCACCTCGTCCTTGTGTCGGCGTGTTATCGGTGCCGTGGAGGCACTATCTGAGAACCAGCCGTCTTGGCTGGTTGCTTTCAACCCCTTAGCCAGAGGATCAGCATGACTGACAAACTTGATATGGAGCGCGTCAACGCCCTGTTGGATCGCGAAGAGATCCGCGCCCTACGCCTGCACTACAGCCAGCTTCTGGATGGCAATCAGGCCGATCGCCTAGGAGAGGTCTTTACCGAGGATGCCGAAGTGCGGGTGACCGTCGGTACCATGAAAGGGTTGGCCGAGATAACGCAAAGCCTCAAAGAGGCCTATCACGTCTTTGATACCCAGCAGCGCGAGCACTTTCCTTTCATGCACGCGGTGACCAATCACGACATTACCCTGATCGATGAGAGCATGGCCAGCGGCAGTTGCTACCTGCTGGATCTGGTGACAGACCGGGACGCCATGCAGCACCCCTTCTTGCTGCTGGGACGCTACCTGGATCGGTATGTCCGCGTGCAGGGGCAATGGCGCATTGCCAGCAGTGTGCTGGATGTGGTCTGGCCTGAACCGTCTAACGGATAGGACACGGCAGACACATCAACGTCATCAAGGTGGTTACATGACAGACAAGAAAAGAACGCTGCCGGACAGCTTTCATCGTGTGTTTGGCGAGACGCAGCTGACGGTGGGGTTGTTGACCCCGGTAGAAGCGTATCCGGACACTCCTTTTCCCTCTTTAACCGATCATGGGAGTCTGGTCCAGCGAGCGGAGGAGGCCGGTTTTGCCAGTATCTGGCTGCGGGATGTCCCATTCTATGACCCTAACTTTGGCGATGCCGCCCAAGTCGTGGATCCCTTCGTCTATGCGGGCTATCTGGCTGCCATTACTCGACAGATCACCCTGGGGTCGGCGGGAATTGTATTGCCGTTGAGAGATCCCATCTCGGTGGCCAAGCAATCCGCATCGACCGACTTGCTGACCGCGGGACGCTTCATCTTGGGGGTGTCCACCGGGGATCGCGCGGCGGAATACCCGGCTTTTGGCATCGACTTTGCCGAACGTGCCGAACGCTTTCAGGAGTCGGTGGAGATGATCAAACGGCTACAGCAGGAGCATTTTCCATCTCAGGCATCCCGTCATTATGGGACCCTGTCCGGCACCCTTGATCTGCATCCCAAGCCCAGGTGCGGGAGTCTGCCTATGGTCGCGGTGGGCCGTGCCCGCCAGTCTATCGCGTGGTTGGCGAAGAACATGGATGCCTGGATCTGGTCCGTGGATGAGGACAGTGCCATCACCGGCATTCTCTCGGCGTTGGCGGAGGAGGCGGGAGACAAGCCATCACCCAAATATGGTTATGCCACCTTCTTTGATCTGGATGCCAACCCCGATGCGCCCTATCAGCGCTATTACAACGTGGTACGGATCGGTCGCAAGGCATTGATCGAGCGACTGTTACGGCACCAGGCGCTGGGCGTGAGCCATGTCGCGCTTAACCTCAAGCCCTCACGACGGGAGGCCAGGGCAGTGATCGACGAGATGGGGGAACATGTGCTACCGGCGCTTGCTCGCCCGTGAGCTCAAGGATGATTCATCCCGCCCGCCGCGCGTACTCGATGAATGCCTTCAACTTGGACGGTTGATCATGCCGGCTGGGGTAGTACAGAGAGAAGCCTGGAAAGGTCGGCGAGAACGGTGCCAGGACTCGCGTCAGGCGCTTTGCCTTGATGTGTGGCAGGGCCAGCTGCTCAAAGGTGTAGGCGATCCCGACGCCTTCCAGTGCCGCCTCCGTACTGAACAGGGTGTCCGTGATGGTCAGGTTGCCCTTGACCTCGTACTCGACGATTTCCTCATTCACCTTGAACTCCCATTTGTGGATCGCGCCTGTTCCGGCGAAGCGGAAGCGGATGCAGTTGTGCTGCACGAGGTCGTCCGGATGGCTGGGCGCGGGGAAGCGCGCGAGATAATCAGGAGAGGCGACGATGGCGACTGTGATGGGGCCGCCAAGGGGAAGGGCGACCATGTCCTTGTGCAGATCTTCTCCCATGCGAATGCCCGCATCGAAACCCCGCTCGACGATGTCGACGAAGCCTTCGTCATTGGTCAGTTCAAGTTTCACGTTCGGATGCTCACGAAGGAAACCTGCCAACAGCGGTTGCAACACCATTGAGGTCGAAATGCGTGCGGCATTGATGCGCAATGTGCCGGTGGGTCCGCCCTGCAGGACGTTCAGCTCTTCACCCGCCACAATGACCTGACCGAGTGCCGGGCCGATGCGGGCAAGATAGTCCTCCCCAGCCTCCGTCAGGCTCACGCTGCGGGTCGTGCGATTGAGCAGGCGTACGCCGAGACGCGCTTCCAGCTGCCTGATCGCCTGGCTCAGCGCCGAAGGCGATACCTCCAGTTCGGCAGACGCGGCAGTGAAGCCGCGATGCTCCGCGACTTTCCAAAAGGCCATCAGGCCGTCGAGTTGATTGAGTTTCATATCTTGAAGCATAACTTCATATGGTGTGCAGGATTAAGCTATTTTTCTGCGCTAATGCGGCGCCTATAGTGGCCTTCACCGTGAAGGAGGCACCCATGAAAACCAATCCGCAAGATTGCCATGCCCTCGGGCCTCTTTCCCTCAGGTGTCGTGACGCCCTTGTCGGCGTGATGGACCCCACGACGCCGAAACCAACATGCAAGTGAGAAGGCGCATCAGACCATTGATTATTGAGGAAAAGAAGACGATGAAAAACGTATTGATCATCAACGCACATCAGTTTTTTGAAGGCATCTCCGGCGGCAAGCTGAACAGCACCCTGGCAGGCGTCATCAGGCAAGAGATGGCAGCGCGCGGCTATGGGGTGAAGGAGACATATATAGAGCAGGGCTACGACGTTCAGGGCGAGGTCGACAAGCATCTGTGGGCAGATATCATCATCCTGCAATCGCCGGTCTTCTGGTTCGGCATGCCGTGGATCTACAAGAAGTATGTCGATGAGGTATTTACCGCGGGCATGTTCCAGCAGCGCTTCCTGTCGGGTGATGGCAGGACGCGCGAGGATCCGCGCAAGCAATATGGCTCTGGCGGCAAGATGCATGGCAAGCAGTACATGCTGTCGCTGACCTGGAATGCGCCGAGGGCGGCATTTGGCGATGCTGGGCAGATGTTGTTCGAGGGCAAGACGGTGGATGACGTCTTCGTCAGCAACACGGCCAACTACAGGTTCTGTGGCGTAGAGGTGTTGCCCTCCTTCTCGTGCTTCGATGTGATGAAGCAGCCGGATGTTGCAGGCGCTATTGAAGAATTGCGTGGCCATCTGGATGCCATATTTCACAGTGTGGCGAGTCCGCTTCGACAGGTGGAGGGCGAGATGGACGACGCACTGACATCCTCTTGGCGATGATCAAACGCTGGTAAGCAATGGGGGGATGGTGACCGCTGAATGTCTGTGAGATCACCATCCGCTCTGGCCAATGACTTGCCGATCACCTATCGCAACGAATGACTGCAATACTTGGTAACCCGCTTATCTGTAGTGGTCAGCGTTTTCGATACAGTTCGAAATAGCCAAACGCCAGTTTTTGCGCCTCTACCAGTGCGGCAGGGGTGAGTTTCTTAACCATCTTGTCACGCGATACTATGGCTGCGTGATCACCCTTGGTTGCTGCGAGAGAAAACCACGCATAAGCCTGTCTGTAGTCCTGTTCTACTCCAAAGCCATTTTTATAGAGGTACCCAAGGTGGCGTTGCGCTTCTTCCCCCCCCTGTCCGGCGGCCTTGCGATACCAGACCGCCGCCTGTCGGTAGTCCTGTGGCACCGTCTCGCCCTTCTCATACATCATGCCAACGTTTAACTGGCAGTCCGCATTGCCCAGTTCGGCCCCTTTCTGAAACCAGAAACAAGCCTTCTGCCTGTCAGGCGGCCCATCCAACCCCAGCCCAGTGTCATACGCATGTGCCAAACAGATAGCAGCAGTCACATCGCCCTGTTCAGCTAGCTCAAGCAAGGTATCAATCGCATCGTTCATCTTTAACACCTCCAGCTGCTGGCGGATCCTGCGTCAGATATCTGTACCGTATTTGGCAGATATCCGAGTGGTATGATTCAACCTCTCCCGCTATTTCAATTTAGCCCTAAAAACACCCCTAAAGAGGGCTGCATTGAGTGCGCCCCTTGTGGGTGAGCGTCTTTTTATTACTGATGGGGTAGGGTAGGGGCTGCTGAAAATAATCATCCGTTTCGCGATGACTAGGGAGGCTGTGAACACGCATCCTCTGTGAGGAGACTGGGAGGTTTAGTTATTTTAATTCAACAAATTACAGGGTAGAGACTCAAGGTGATGTGGCGATGATCTCACGTCAGGGACTTGTCCGCGCCTTCCTTGGTTTATCGACTATTCTAGAGCATCTCCGATCTGTTCAACAGCATCAAGACTCGGCTATAGGCTAAGCATGATGGCTTGGATTCGGATGGGTTAACTCTACAAAGGAGATCTTCATGGTTAAATACAAGGTTGGTTATTTCGTCGGTAGTCTCTCCAGCACATCAATCAATCGATTGCTGGCCGAGGCGCTGGTGCGTTTGGCACCGCCCGAGTTGGAGTTGATTGAGATCCCCATTCGGGACTTGCCCCTGTACAGTCAAGACTATGATGCGGACTTCCCCCCGGTGGCACGAAAATTCAAGCAGTCCATTAGCGAAGTCGATGCGGTGTTGTTCGTGACGCCGGAATTCAACCGATCCATCCCTGGTGGCCTGAAAAATGCGATCGACTGGGCCAGCCGGCCGTGGGGCCAAAACTCGTTCACACGTATGCCTTCGGCAGTAATAGGTACGTCGCCCGGTGCCATTGGCACCGCGGTCGCGCAACAGAGCTTGCGTGGAGTGCTGTGCTTTTGCAATTCGCCACTGATGAATACGCTGGAAGCCTACATTCAATTTAAACCCGGTCTGATCACCGAGGGCGGACAGGTCACGGACGATTCGACAGCTGACTTCCTGCGCAACTATATGAATGAGCTGCATGCATTCATCGTGCGGGTGCTGACCGTGTTGCCGCGCAATGCCTGAGCCGTTACCGATAATTCAGCGGCCAGGGCCAGTTGAAGTACCATTTCGTGACTGACGCCAAGGGTATCGCGCACACCTAGGTGGAGGGTAACGTCAACAGCCATGATGCAGCCGACTTCCAGATCGACCTAGTAGGCACACATTGTGCTGACCGATAGTGACTTCATCGAGAACAAGACACCGGCCTGAGGCCGGTGTCTTGTTTATGTAGCTGTCGTATCTGCTTAGCCCAATTCAGTCGAACGAGCCCATTGGCCCGGGGTAGGCCACCTCTTCGAGCATCCCGGTATCGACATCGTAGATGAAGCCGCGCACGCTGACCGCATCCGGGCCGCTCGTCGGTATCCAGGGGTGGTTCAGGACGGCCGACATGCCGCGCCGCACATCCCAGGCGAGGCGCTCCATGTTTCGCTCATCGCGAGGAGAATCAAGCGGCTCTATTTGCCCACGAAACGCGTGGAATGCCGACGGCGTGGCAGAAGACTTCTTGCAGCTCGTGAACGCGCGGCCGGTGGCTTGGCCGAGCAGTGCCTCCGCCCTTGGGTCCCCTTCCAGACCGGCTTTGAACAGGTCGTCGGTGAAGGCGAGCATGCCGCAGCGGGTGTGATGGATCAGGATGATTTCGTCGGTGTTGAGCAGGTGATGCGAGATGATCAGGCAGCGAATGGTGTCATCACTGACCACCCCGCCGGCGTTGCGGATGATGTGGGCGTCCCCTGTCTGCAATCCGAGCAGGTCCTCCACGTCGATCCGCGCATCCATGCAGGTCACGACCACTACTCGCCTGGCCGGCTGGATCGGCTGTTTGCCCGGATAGAGAGGCTGGTGCACGGCCTCACCCTGCGCATACCTTTTGTTGTTCGCCAGATACTGATCCGTTTTTGACGTTGCCATGTTCGGCCCTCCGTTTCGCAATGACTGGGCGCCATCTTCAGGCTCCAGAGACGATGTGCTCTTTCACGGCTCGCACGGACGGGGTCAACAGTTTTGCGGGGAGGAAAGAATCTGTGCAGCTATGAGTGTAGCCAAGGCGTCTGGCCCTATTGGTGAAGGCCCTTTATCACCCAGATCCTCATGCAGGGGCGCGAACACACGGTGGCTGCCCGTGGATCGTACAGATTCGTTTAGCCGCTGCTCATCTTCCTGATCGCCTCGGTTTGGGTCATGACAGATTGCTGCCACTCCAGCCCATCAGCCGAGCACCTTTGGGAAAGGGCACCATAATCAGTTGTCAGGTGCAAACAAAAAGGTGGCGCCATGAAGCCGTTACGAAATGCCAATATCGACGAGTTCAAAGCGCACTTCCGGGGGGAGGTGCTTCTTGCTGCAGACGCGGATTACGACGAGGTGCGCCAGATCTGGAATGCCATGATCGACCGCAAGCCCGCGCTGATCGCCCGCTGCACTTCGCCCGAAGATGTCGGGCTGGCCGTCGAGTTCGCGCGAAAACACGGCCTCCTCGTCTCGATCCGAGGGGGTGGGCACAATATCGCGGGCAATGCCGTGTGCGACGGTGGCCTGATGATCGACCTCTCATTGATGAAGAGTGTGCAAGTGGACCCGACCACCCGCCGGGCCAGCGTCGAGCCCGGCTGCACCCTCGCCGACGTCGATGCGGCCGTGCAGGCCCACGGCCTCGCCACGCCCCTGGGCATCAACTCGACCACGGGGGTGGCCGGCCTGACGCTCGGCGGCGGGTTCGGCTGGCTGAGCCGGAAGTTCGGCATGACCATCGACAACCTGCTCTCCGCGGAAGTCATCACGGCGGATGGCCGTCAGCTGCACGCCAGCGCAACGGAAAACGCGGATCTCTTTTGGGGGCTGCGGGGGGGCGGTGGCAACTTCGGTGTCGTCACCCGCTTCGAGTTCCAGCTCCATCCCGTCGGGCCGGATGTACTGAGCGGGCTCATCGTCTTTGCGTTCGATCAGGCGAAGCTCGTGTTGACGCGGTTCGCCCGCTTCACCGAGACGATGCCGGACGAGCTCAGCGTCTGGATGGTCACGCGCAAGGCGCCTCCGCTGCCCTTCCTGCCCGAAGACGTGCACGGCAAGGAGATGGTCGCGCTCGCCCTGTGCTATGCGGGCGATCCCAAAGAGGGGGAGAGGCTGATCGAACCGCTGCGCGGGTTTGGCACCGTGCTCGGCGAGCACATCGGGGTCCAGCCATATGTTGCCTGGCAGCAGGCGTTCGATCCGCTCCTGTCGAAGGGGGCGCGCAACTACTGGAAGTCGCACAACTTCTCGCAGCTCAGCGACGGCGCGATCGACGCCATCATCGAATACGCCGGCAAGTTGCCGTCGCCCCAGTGCGAGATCTTCATCGGCACGATCGGCGGCCAGACGGCCCGGGTCGCGCCCGAGGCGATGGCCTACTCGAGCCGGGATGCCAATTATGTGATGAACGTGCACGGTCGCTGGGAGTCGGCTGGCGAGGACGAGCGCTGCATCGCCTGGGCGCGAGAGTTCTTTACCAAGTCACAACCCTTTGCCAGCAGCGGTGCCTACATCAACTTCCTCACCCAGGACGAGACCGACCGCATCGCCTTCGCCTATGGCGCGACCTACGATCGGTTGGTGGAGATCAAGAAGAAGTACGACCCGACCAACCTCTTCCGGATGAACCAGAACATCAAACCGGTATGAGCAGCGATCATGCGCCATGCAACCTAAGCCAGAGATCGTTATTCGACCTCCACAACCACCATCGAGGAGCGTACAGATGCGTATTTCCAAGCAGGACGTACCCGTCAGAATCCAGGTGCCGGGCGCCATCGCGCGGCAACAGACCGAATTTGGCGACGCGACCGGATACGGCATGATCAGTGGCGAGTATTTTTCCCTCGGTGCGGGCACGGATATTGCGCCGTTGCTGCAAGGGCTGAAGGATGATCTGTGTCAGGCCCCGCACTGGGGCTACGTATTGCAAGGCGAACTGTCGGTCACCTATGGGGATGGCTCGACCGAAGTGATCCGCGGTGGGGACCTGTTCTACTGGCCACCCGGGCACACGGTGAGGGTAGGTCAAGACGCCGAGGTCATTCTGTTCAGCCCGCAGCACGAGCACAGTGAGGTGATCGATCACATGCTCCACAAGCTGGGTAGCTGAGTCAGTTCTCACTATTCAATCGAGGGGACCATCATCGGTGTGATGATGGTCCCTGAATTTCCCCCAGTTCCAGACCCTCCAACGCGTTCAAATGAGACAATCCCCTCAGGGATTACGACTCATCCACTTCCGCCATATCGAGAAACGCGCGCATGGCCGGGGTGACGCTGTGCTTGCGGGTGATGAAGGCGGTGGTGCCCGCCATCGCGTCCTCCAGCGGCTGGCAGTGCACCTTGAACAGCTGGTTGGCGGTGCTGGCGATGCCGGCGCTGACCACGGCGCAGCCCAGACCATGGCTCACCGCATTGACCAGGTGGAACAGGGAGTCGGTCTCGAGCACCACCTTGAAACTCAGCTGCTGGCGGGCGGCGGCCTGCTCGAAATGGTGGCGAAACTGCATGGTCCTGCTCGGCAGGATCAGGGGGAGGGGTTGCAGATCGGCCAGTTTCAACGGGCCCTGGTTGGCGGTGTCGCCCGCCGCGGGCCGGGGGCTGAGCACCGCCATCGGATTGGGGCGGCGCAGCTGCACGTCGAGGGAGCGGCGCTGGCCGTCGGTGAGCGGCTCGTCAAAGCCGAGCCCGATGTCGGTCCGGTGCAGATCCAGTTGCTCGAGCAGGGTACCGTGGGTCAGCACCGACAGGCGCAGGGTGACGTTGGGGTAGAGGGTATTGAAGCGCTTGATGAGCGGCATGATATCGACGCTCGACTGCGGCACTATGCCGATGCGCAGGGCGCCACTGAGCTCGCCGCTGAACAGGCTCAGCTCCTGGCGCATCGAGTCCTGCTCCAGCAGCATCCGCTCGGCGTGGCGCAGCACCACCTCGCCGGCCTGGGTCAGCGCCACGAACTGGCTGTTGCGCACCACCAGTTCGGTGCCGAGGGATTTCTCCAGGGTCGTGATGCTGGCCGACAGGGTCGGCTGGGTGATGAAGCAGGCCTTGGCCGCCCTGGCGAAGTGGCGGTGCTGGGCCAGCTCGTAAAAGTAGCGTAACTGATTGATATTCATTGAAGCTATGCGGATGGGTACCATGAATGGACGACAAACTTAATCAATCGAGCCGCCATCTGCAATAGGGTTGTTCTATTGGTGAATAGATTTGTTTCATTGGTTTTGCCGCCATGACTTCTCTAAACTTGGTTCTCGGATACATTTTTAAGCGTGTCGTATGGACCCTTTCAATGCATGGTTGCCCAGGCTGGACGAGCTGGTGGAAGAGGCGGCCCTGTCAGTCAATATCAACGGCATCAACCATGCCGTCATGATGGTGACCCCCGACGATCTCGATGATTTCGCCATAGGTTTCCTGTTCGGCGACGGCATCATCGCGGGTAATCAGGATGTGCACGACATCCAGACAACCTCCTCCGAGCAGGGTATGGTGCTCGATGTGACCATCGCCAACCGTTGCCTCGCCGCTCTGAGCCAGCGCAAGCGCCGCCTCACCGGCGCCACCGGCTGCGGCATCTGCGGGGTCGAGGCCATCGAACATGCCTTGCCCGCCCTAACCCCTCTCGCACCGTTGGCACCACCTGCGGCCGTGAGCCTTGCCAACTTGCGCGAGCGCATCGCCCCCTGGCAGTGCAAGGCCCGCCAGAGCGGCGCGCTCCATGCCGCACTGGCGCTGGATGAGCAGGGTGAGATAGTGGCCTGCCGGGAAGACATAGGCCGGCACAACGCCCTGGACAAACTCATCGGCATGCAGCTGCGCCAGCCCGTGCGCGCCAGCACCCTGGTCATCACCAGCCGCTGCGGCAGCGAACTCATTCACAAGGCCGTGCAATTTGGCGCCGCTCACCTGATAAGCCTCGCATCCCCCAGCCAGCTCGCCGTGCGACTGGCCCTGAAATACAACCTGAACCTCATTCATGTGCCCAGGTTTGACGCCCCGGTCTACTATTCCCATGGCCGGCCCTCAGACCAGATCGGAGAACCCAATGTCCAGTCATATTGAGAAACCAGCCAAGGCCGGTGGATTTTCTTCTCTGCAATCCACCTTCAAGCAGGTGCTGCGCAGCCAGAAGACCCGCCAGAACATCAAGAACCTGCTGCGGGTCAACCAGACCGATGGCTTCGATTGCCCGGGCTGTGCCTGGGGTGACAACAAGCAGGGGGCCTTCCAGTTCTGCGAGAACGGCGCCAAGGCGGTGGCCTGGGAGTCGACCGGCAAGACGGTGGGGGCCGCGTTCTTTGCCGAGCATTCGGTGCGCCGCCTCGCCAGCCAGAGCGACTACTGGCTCGAATATCAGGGCCGTCTGACGGAGCCGCTGCGCTACAACCCGGCCAGCGATCACTACGAGCCGATAAGCTGGGACCAGGCCTTTGCCCTCATCGCGGACAAGCTCAAGAGCCTGGCGAGCCCGGACGAGGTGGAGTTCTATACCTCGGGGCGCGCTAGCAATGAGGCATCCTACCTCTATCAGCTGTTCGGCCGTCTCTATGGCACCAACAACTTCCCGGACTGCTCCAACATGTGCCACGAGGCGAGCGGCGTCGGCCTTATCCAGTCGGTCGGGGTGGGCAAGGGCACTGTGGTGCTGGAGGACTTCGACGTCGCCAAGGCGATCTTCGTGTTCGGCCAGAACCCGGGTACCAACCACCCGCGCATGATGAACGCCCTGCGCCAGGCGGCGCGCCAGGGCTGCCAGATTGTCACCTTCAACAACCTCAAAGAGGTGGCGCTGGAGCGCTTCGCCAGCCCCCAGAGCCCGGCCGAGCTGCTGACCCCGGCGGCCACCCGCATCAGCCACCAGTACCTGACCCCCAAGCTGGGCGGTGACATGGCGGCGGTGCGCGGCATGGCCAAGTACATCCTGGAGGAGGAGGGCGGACGCATCGATCTCGCCTTCATCGAGCAGCATACCGCGCACTTTGATCAGTACCTTGAGCAGGTGCGCGCCACCGACTGGGCCCAGATAGAGGCCCAGTCCGGGCTTGGCCGGGACGCCATCAGCCAGGCGGCCAGGATCTTTGCCCAGAGCGACAGCGTGATCAGCTGCTGGGCTATGGGGATCACCCAGCACAAGCACTCGGTCGACACCATCCGCGAGATAGTCAACCTGCACCTGATGTGCGGCCAGATTGGCAAGCCGGGGGCGGGGCTCTGCCCGGTGCGCGGCCACAGCAACGTGCAGGGCAACCGCACCATGGGCATCAACGAGAAGCCGAATGCGGCCTTCATCGACCGGCTAGAGCGCCGTTTCCCGGGGCTCAAGCGCACGCCCGGGCACAACGTCTACGAGGCGCTCAAGGCCCTGCATGCAGGCCAGAGCAAGATGATCGTCTGCCTTGGGGGCAACCTGGCGGCGGCCGCGCCTGACACCGACTTCACCTATGAGGCGCTGCGCAACAGCGAGCTGAACGTGCAGATCAGCACCAAGCTCAATCGCAGCCATTTGATGGTCTCCCTGGATGCGCTGATCCTGCCCTGTCTCGGTCGCACCGAGCTCGACCGGCAGCGCACCGGCATCCAGAAGATCACCGTGGAAGACACTTTCAGCATGGTGCACGCCTCGACCGGCATGAACGATCCTGTCTCCCCGCTCTGCCTGTCCGAGATCGACATAGTCGCCCGCATGGCCGAGGCGACCCTGGGGAGTGAGCGGGTAGATTGGCTGGCCCTGCGCGATGACTATGGGCTGCTGCGGGACCTGATCGCCGAGACCATCGCCGGCTTTGACGACTTCAATCGCCGCATCGAGGAGCCCTGCGGCTTCCACCTCGAGAACGCGGCGGCCAAGCTGCGCTGGAATACCCGAAGCGGCCTCGCCGAGTTCAGGCCGAGCCGCTTGCCGGACTCCATCCTGTCCGACTGCACCCGCCACGCCGAGCAGATGGTGGATCAACCGGTCTTGCTGCTGCAGAGTCTGCGCTCCCACGATCAGTACAACACCACCATCTACGGCATGGACGATCGCTATCGCGGCATCAAGGGGCGGCGCAACGTGGTGTTCATGAACGAGGCGGATGCCCGCGCGCTCGGGTTGGCCGAGGAGCAACAGGTGGACATGGCCGCCATCTGCAACGACGGGCGCGAACGGGTGGTGCGCGGCTTTAGCGTCATCTTCTACGAGATCCCGCGGGGCAACATCGCCGCCTACTACCCGGAGACCAACCCGCTGGTCGCCATCGAGAGCATAGGCGAGGGCTCCTTCACCCCGACCTCCAAGTCCATCCCGGTGCTGGTGAGCCCGACCAGGGCGCCGGCCAGCCTCGCCGTCAACCTGTAGCCTGTCGCGCCATCCCATTCGACCCCTGCCATCGGCAGGGGTTTTTTCATCTCTGGCGTTCGTGCTAACCCAGAGTGCGGCGAAGCTGTATGGCGATTGTACGGCTAACCATCTTTGGGTAGCTGGGGTCCGGGCTTGCCGATATGCTTGCCCCCCTTTCCCGGTCGCCCGTGACGAATGTCAGCGGCCGGCAACCTGAATACGGAACACGCCTGCGAAGCTGGGTGGCCCAGCGCCACCGCAGTACCGCGCGTGACCCAGTGCGGATCCCATACATGCGTAACTCGACCTCCCCTCTGCTGGCCGGCCTGGCCCTCACCATGACCCTGACGGCGGCCCCCGTGAATGCGGCAGAACCTGCCAACGAGGATACGAAAGCCGGCCAGGATGGCAAGCAGACGGCGAAGGCCGATCGTTCCCCCTGGCTGTTCGTGCCGCTGCTGAGCTCCAGCCCCAAGCTGGACACGGCGGCGGGCCTGATGGTGGGTTATCTGCATCAGTTCGATGAAGAGTCGCGTCCGTCGCTGTTCACCCTCTCGGCCAAGTACACCACCTCCGAGTCCCTGATCGCCAGCGCCTTCGCCAAGACCTCGTTCGGGGCGGATCACCACCGTATCGTCGGCGGCATCATCTCCGGCGACATCAACAACAGCTACGAGGACTACCTCGGCACCGGCCGCGCCCTGGAGACCAACGACAACTTCCGCTCCGCCTTCTTCCGCTACTTGTACCGGGTGGAGGGGGACTGGTTCGTGGGCGGCATGGCGGCGTACTCCAACTACGAGATGCAGGGTCAGGATCCGCAGTCGGATCAGATCCTCGACGAGTTGGGACTGGAGGGCTTCACCTCGGGGGGGCTCGGGCTGGTGGTGCAGCATGACTCTCGCGACAGCGACTTCAGCGCGACCAAGGGCTGGTACCTCAACGTCAACAACCTGGCCTATCGGGTGGGCTTGGGGGGAGAGCAGGACTTCGACATCTACCGGGTCGACTACCGGGGCTACTGGAGTCACGGGGAGGGTAACGTGCTCGCCTGGCGCAATCGTAACCAGTTCTCGCACGACGCGCCGAGCGGCTCCTATTCTCCCATCTACCTGCGCGGCTACACCCCGGGCGAGTACCTGGCCCAGAACATGTCGGCGGTCGAGGTCGAGGAGCGCTACAAGCTGGCGGATCGCTGGACCCTCACCGCCTTCGCCGGGGTGGCCTGCCTCTACGGCGACGCCGTCAACGGTGAGTCACTGGACTGCTCCGACAGTGACAACATCTATCCCGCCTGGGGGGCGGGGGTCCAGTATCTGCTCAAGCCGGAGGCGGGCATAGTCGCCAACCTCGAGTATGCGATGGGCAAGGATGACAACTCGGGCATCTATCTGAAGATGGGTTACAGCTTCTGACGCTGGGCCCCGCCCATTAACACATTCCCACCACCACGCAATTCCTGCCTCGGTGCTTGGCTTCATAAAGCGCCTTGTCCGCACACTTGAGCACCTCCCCCAGGGTGGCGCTGGCATGTTCGGGCCAATGCGCCACGCCGAGGGAGAGGGTGACTCGTCCCACCCTGGCCATCTCATGGGCCGCTACCTTCAGCCGCAGCCGCTCGGCGATCGCCTGGGCCTGCGACAGCGAGACCCCGGGTAGCAGCAACAGAAACTCCTCACCGCCGCTGCGGAACAGGGCCGCATCCTGCCTGATCTCCTGCTGCATCAGGCCGGCCAGGGCGATGATCACCTCATCCCCGACGTCGTGACCGAAGTTGTCATTGATGGCCTTGAAGTGATCGATATCCAGTGCGATGACGGACAGGGCCCGGCGCTCGGCCTGATATTCATCCAGCATCTGCTGCATCGCCCGCCGATTGAGGAGCCCGGTCATGGGATCGGTGTGACTGTCGTTGTGCAACTTGTCGAGCTTGGTATTGAGCAGGCCCAGCCCCTTGAGGATGGCCTGCTTCAACTGGGCCGCCTCGAAGTACCAGGCGCGGATGCCGGCGATGTTGGAAATCGCCTCCTGCTGATCCATCAGCCTGGCCCGGTTGGCCAGCTGGCGCAGCGGCCGGGAGATGAAGGTCGCCGAGAGCCAGATGACGAAGAGGATGAAGAGGGTGAGGGGGACCATCTGCATCAGCACGCCGGACAACTGCTCGTCGAGCCCCGCCAGGGTGGCGCTGCGTGGACGCTGGGCGACTATGCCCCAGCTCGCGCTGGCAACCGGTGCGAAGCCGGCCAGCATGTCGGTGCCCCCGGAGTTGATCACACTCAGTGCCCCCTGCTGTCCGTTCAGAACCTCGTCAACTACTTGATTGCCCTCGATCTTCTGGCCGATGCGCAGCGGATCCGGGTGATAGATCAGCGTCTTCTCCCGATCGACCACATAGAGGTAGGAGCCATCCTGGTAGTAGTGCTGGCCCAGCATGCTGGAGAGGATGCTGGCCGACTGCAGGTAGATGGTGCCGGCGACGTAGCCGAGGTAGCGCTGATCGGCCGCAAACACCGGGTAGGAGAGGCTGATGAGGTAGTTGCCGGAGAGCGAGACGAAGGGGTCCGAGATCAGCGGCTGCTGCAGGCTGAGGGCTTGCCGGGAGATGGGGGAGCTGAGCTTGGCCCCCTTGAGCTGCAGCGTCTCGGGGGAGACGGCGACTATGGTGGCGTCGCTGTTGACGATGACCACCGAGTTGAAGGTGTTGGTCTGCATGCGCAGGCGGCTGACCTCCTCGTCGAGGCCCCCCAGGTCCCTGGCCTGCAGCAACGGCGCCATCAGGGAGGCACTGTAGGCCAGTTGTCCCTGGGCGGATTGGAGCATGTTTTCGGTGGAGGCGGCCAGCTTGGCGGCATAGACCCGGTTGGCCTCCAGGGTATTGGCGATCAGCAGCTGTCGCTGGGCCTGGTGGACGGCGTAGAAACTGTTACCAAAGGTGGCCAGTACGCCGAGGACGGCCAGGGCCAGGATGAGGCGGTGCAAATCGAATTTCAGTAGCCAATGAGGTGGCATGGGAGACAGGGATCCTTGTCGGGCGGCGCATCGAGCGCCGGGGTCTATGGGGAGATTCTAATGGGCTTGTCCGCCGAAAAGCTACTGCTAATCAGGCGGCGCGCCCATAGAGATCCATCCCCTCCCGCCGCCCGAGCTTCTTTCATCCCGAACCCATCCTTCCGTTCAGCCGTCGAGCACCGCCTTGTGCAGCGAGGCCAGCCGCAGGCTCAGCCGGCAGGGCGCTGCGCTATCGGCCCTGAGCTGGGGTGGCGTCTCGGAGCTCGGGATCCCCGAGCTCGGCCACCGTCTGCCAGAAGGCGTCGATGAGCGGGTTGTCGCTCTGGGGCGGGCGGGTGAGGCCGATGATCCAGCTCGCCTCGGGCTCCATGAGCGGCAGGGCGATCACGTCCGGGTGCTCTATGGTGGTGGAGGAGGGCACCAGGGTCCAGGCGATGCCCGCCGCCGCGGTGGCGATGCCGGCGGCGAAGTCGTTCACATACTGGATGTCGCGAAAACGCAGCCCGCTCTGGGCCAGGTAGTGCACGAACTGATCGTGGAAGGAGGGGGCTTTGTCCCGGCGCAAGATGGCCAGCGGCTTGTCCACCAGATCCGCAAAGCCGCCTATCCCGCGGTAGCTGGCGGGCAGCACGGCGACGAAATGGGCGCGTACCACCGCCAGGAAGTGCCAGCCCCTGGGGGCGGGCAGGCGGCAGAAGCCGAGATCCAGCTTGCCCTCGGCGAGCGCCATCAGCTGGTGATGGGTGGAGAGATCGTTGAGCTCGATATTCACCCGGGGGCGGGTCGCCCGAAAGCGGGCGATGGCGGCGGGCACCAGCAGCTTGGTGGCCACCCCGAAGCCGATGCGCAGGCTGCCGCCGCTGCCCGCCAGTACGTCGCGGGCGGTGCGGCCGAGCTGCTCGCTCTGGGCCACCAGGGCGCAGGCATCCGCATAGAGCGCCCGCCCGAGCAGGGTCAGCCGGGTGCTGCTGGCGTTGCGCTCGAACAGTTCGCCGCCAAACTCCGCCTCCAGCCGCCGTATCTGCTTGCTCAGGGCCGACTGGGTGATGTGCTGGCGCGCCGCCGCCTGGCCAAAGTGCAATACCTCCCCCAGGGTGACGAAGGCCTTCAGGTCTCTCAGCTCCATCGCTGCTCCTTCATTCCTGCTTGGAATATTGAATGGCAAAAATTGTCATTGGACGGAATTCTAGAACTGTTCGATGCTGATGCCAATTCGTTTTGACCCCCGCCCATGCCCCAAGGGGAGAGGCGGCACCATCCTCAAGCAGCAGGAGACAAACCAGATGCACCATCCCAAGTTCAACGACTTCCCCGCAGGTTTCCTCTGGGGGGCCGCCTCTGCCGCCTACCAGGTGGAAGGGGCCTGGAACGAAGACGGCAAGGGCCCCTCGGTGTGGGATCTCTTCACCAAGTTGCCGGGCAAGACCTTCGAGGGCAGCAACGGGGACGTAGCGGTGGATCACTACCACAGGGTGGAAGAGGACGTGGCGCTGATGGCCGAGATGGGGCTCAAGGCCTATCGCTTCTCGGTGAGCTGGCCGCGCATCTTCCCAAGCGGGCGCGGTGAGGTGAACGAGGCGGGGCTCGCCTTCTACGAGCGGCTCATCGACGCCCTGCTGGCGCACGGCATAGAGCCTGTGCTGACCCTCTACCACTGGGACCTGCCCCAGGCCCTGCAGGACGAATACGGCGGCTGGGAAGACAGGCGCATCATCGAGGACTTCGAGCGCTACTGCGTCACCCTCTATCAGCGCTTCGCCGGCAAGGTGAAGTACTGGGTCTCCCTCAACGAGCAGAACTACAACCTGACCAACGCCTACCAGCTCGGCACCCATCCCCCCGCGGTGCAGGACAGGAAGCGCTTCTTCGCCGCCAACCACATCGCCTTTCTGGCCAACGCCCGGGTGATCAAGGCGTTCCGTCAGCATGTGCCAAACGGCCTCATAGGCCCGAGCTTCGCCTATTCCCCGGCCTATCCGGCCTCCTGCGCCCCGAGCGACATGCTGGCGTTCGAGAATGCCGAGGAGTTCACCAACCTCTGGTGGCTGGATGCCTACTGCTTCGGCCGCTACCCCCAGGCGGCGCTCGCCTACCTGAGAGAAACCGGCGAGGCCCCCGAGATACTGCCAGGGGATCTGGAACTGCTGCGCGAAGGCACCCCCGACTACATAGGCGTCAACTACTACTACACCCTGACCTTCACCGACAATCCCCTCGGCGGTCAGACCATGCAGCGCATCAACACCACGGGGCAGAAGGGCACAACGCCGTCCAGCGGTGTCCCCGGTCTCTACAAGACCGCCCCCAACCCGCACCTGGAGACCAGCAACTGGGACTGGGCCATAGATCCCACCGGGATGCGCATCGCCCTGCGCCGCCTCTCGTCCCGCTACGGCCTGCCGCTGATGATCACCGAGAACGGTCTCGGCGAGTTCGACAAGCTGACCGCGGACGGCCGGGTGCAGGATGACTACCGCATCGCCTACCTGCAAAGCCACCTGAAAGCCTGCCAGGAGGCGATGCAGGATGGGGTCGAGCTCATCGGCTACTGCGCCTGGTCCTTCACCGACATACTGAGCTGGCTCAACGGCTACCAGAAGCGCTACGGCTTCGTCTATGTGGAGCGCGACGAGCAGGGGGGATCCTTGCGCCGCATCAAGAAGGAGAGCTTCCACTGGTACAGCCAGGTGATCGCCTCCGGTGGCAAGACGCTGTAAAGCGTTGACTTAAGGCGCGGGCGCATGGCGCCGCCCCAATGCAAAGGCCCCCTCGGGGGCCTTTTTCGTGGCTTTTTCATGGCGGCGTGCAAGCCTTTGGCGCCCATCCTGGCCTAGATAAACATGCCCCCCGAGGCTTCGATGCGCTGGGCGGTGATCCAGCGGTTGTCATCGGAGAGCAGGGCGGCGATGACACCGCCGATGTCGTCGGGCTGGCCGACTCTCCCCAGCGCTGTCTGGCTCGCGAGGAAGGCGTTGACCCCCTTGTCGTCGCGCACCACGCCGCCGCCAAAGTCGGTCTCGATGGCACCGGGAGCCACCACGTTGACGGCGATGCCGCGGGGGCCCAGCTCCTTGGCCAGATAGTGGGTCAGCACCTCCACGCCCCCCTTCATGGCGGCATAGGCGGCGTAACCCGGCATGGCGAAGCGGGTGAGGCCGGTGGAGAGGTTGATGATGCGCCCGCCATCACGGATAAGCGGCAGCAGCTTCTGGGTCAGGAAGAAGGTCCCCTTGAAGTGGATGTTGAGCAGGGTATCGAACTGCTCCTCCGTGGTCTGCTCGAAGCTGGCATGAATGCCGATGCCGGCGTTGTTGACCAGGTAGTCGAACTGCGGGCGTTGCCACTCCCGGGCGAGCAGTTGTTTCACCTCCTCTGCGAAGGCGACAAAGGAGGCGCTCACCCCCACATCCAGCGCCAGGGCATGGGCCTGGACCCCGAGCGCCCTGGCCTCGGCCACCACGGCGGCCGCCTCGTCGGCCTGGCTGCGGTAGGTGATGATGAGATCCACCCCCTTGGCCGCGAGGGCGAGGGCGCTGTGTTTGCCAAGGCCACGGCTGGCGCCTGTGATGAAGGCTATGGGTCTGGTCATGGTGTGACTCCTGTCTGGGTGAATGACAAGGGCTCGGTGCGAGCCGACCGGATCACTGTATTGTTCCTTTAATGCCGGATAAATAGCGTGATAATGAAATCACTGTTCCGTTTGAAGAGACAATCAGGCCATGGATCAACTGGATGCGATGAAATTGTTCGTGCGGGTCGCCGAACTCGAGAGCTTTACCCGCTGCGCCGAGCAACTGGGCATCCCCAAGGCGACCCTCTCCGCCGCCATCCGCCGGCTGGAGGAGCGCATGGGCACCCGGCTCCTGCTGCGTACCACGAGACGGGTGCAGCTCACCACGGATGGCCAGCTCTGCTATGCCAGGTGCCGGGATCTGCTGGCGGACATGGAGGAGTTTGACGGCCTGTTTCGCCAGGGGGGCCAGATCTCGGGGCAGTTGCGGGTAGACATGCCGAGCCGGATGGCGCGCCATCTGGTGATCCCGGCGCTGCCCGCCTTCCTGGCCCAGCACCCCGACTTGCAGCTGATGCTGAGCAGTACGGACAGGCGGGTGGATCTGGTGCGCGACGGCTTCGACTGCGTGGTGCGGGTCGGGGCGCTGGAGCCCTCCAGCCTGGTGGCACGCCCCCTGGGTCACTATCGCCAGATCAACTGTGCCAGCGCCGCCTATCTGGCCCGTTACGGGGTGCCGCAGACCCTGGCGGATCTGGCCGGGCACCGGCTGGTCCATTATGGGTCGGGGCAGGGGCGCAGCGATCCCGGTTTTGAATACCAGCTGAAGGATGGCAGCCGCGCCCTCTTGCCGATGGCGGGGGCCCTGATGGTCAACGACAGCGAGACCTACCTGGCGGCGGCGCTGGCGGGGCTTGGCATCATACAGATGCCGAGGGTGGGGGTGGAGGGGCTGCTCGGGCGCGGCGAGCTGATAAGCCTGCTGCCCCGGTGGCAGGCGCCGCCGCTCCCCATCCACGCCCTCTATGCCCATCGCCGCCAGCTGGCGCCCAGGGTCCAGCTCTTCATCCACTGGCTGGGCGAGCTGCTCGCCGGGGCCCTGGCCGGGGAGTCAGAGCCGGCTGCGCCTTGAGCGGTATTCGCTGGGGGAGAGGGCGAACGCCTCCTTGAAGAAGCGGGTGAAGCTGCTCTGGCTGGCAAACCCGAGGCGCCCGCCCACCTCCTGCAGCTGCAGGCCGGGATCCTGCAGCAGGCGGCAGGCCTCCTCCCTTCTCACCTGCTCCAGCAATCCTGAGAAGTGGCACCCCTCCTCGCGCAGGTGGCGGTTGAGGGTCCAGCGGGTCAGCCTGAGGGCCTCGCAGATCCCCGCCAGCAGGGTGGGGGAGTCGACGCTCTCCTGCCAGAGCCGCTGGCGGATGAGCCCGAGCACCCGCTCCCTGTAGTGGCTGCTCGGGCGCAGCAACCGCATCTGGCCGTCGAGCTCCCCCAGCAGCAGGGGTTGCAGGGGGCCGTTGCAGCCCCCGTGGGCGAGATCGAGCAAGGGCGCGGGGAAGCGCAGCTCAAAGGCTTCTCCCCGTTGCAGCCGATCCCCCAGCCAGGCCCCCAGCTCGCGCCACAGCTTGGGCCGCACCGGGGTGGGCAGCACCAGCCGGCCCTGGCCGGGGTGGTAGAACTGCAGCAGGGCATAGAGGTGGCCGAGGTTGGCCAGGCTGCTCATGGCGATCACGTCCGGGTGATCGGACTCCGAATGGTAACTGAGCCTGGCCTGTCCCTCTTCTTCCCGCAGCAGTATCCGATCGCACTCGCCGATGAGGGGGCGGTAGGCGAGGAAGAAGTGCAGGGCCTGGCGCAGGGTGGCGGCGTTGCAGCAGAGGCTCGCCAGCGGCAGGTAGTCGGCGAAGAGCCCCGAGAGCGAGGGGGGCGACCACTTGTGGGCCATGTCCACATGGGGGGCGACCTGGGTCAGCAGCCTGAAGTGGCGCTGGGCGTCGATCCGCCCCTGGGGGAGCAGCAGCTCTTCTCTGGCAATCCCGGCACCTTGCAGGAGCTGGGCCGGATCCCGTCCCTGTCTCTGCCAGTGGTTGAGGCAGTGCAGGGCTATCCGGTTGGAGACTGTCTTCACGGCGAAAATCCTTGTCGGCGGTGGCCCACCATCATCCGCCATTGGCCATGAATTGCCGTGAGCCAGGTTCGGCTTCATGTTTCAGAAATGTAACCAAGGGTAACCCTGCAACCCTTTTCACACTTTTCGAACGTGCTCCCAACCGGCAATTCCCTGCACCCGCAGGGCAAGTGAGGCGGGCCGATTTTGCATAGAGTGGCCACTCCTACACACACATGGAAGATAACAATAATGACATATCCCCCCTTCGCTCTGACCCGTCTCACCCTGAGCATGGGCGTCCTGCTGCTGGCAGGGTGCAATGGCAACGACTCCAGCCCCAAGCCGGAGCAGCCCACCCTGGGGCACCGCACCGTCAGCCTGATCGAGCAGGATGGCCTGCAATTCAAGGATCTCGATGGCAGCGGCGCCCTGACCCCCTATGAAGACTGGCGCCTTGGCGCCGCCGAGCGGGCCCGGGATCTGGTGGGCAGGCTCTCCCTGGCCCAGAAGGCGGGCCTGATGATGCACGGCACCCTGGTGCTGGACGCAGACGGGCGGGTCAATCTCACCGCCATGGACAAGATGCTGCGCGAGGATGGCGTCAATACCTTCATCACCCGCATGGCGGGGGATCCGGCGGCCATCGCCGACGACAACAACCGGCTGCAGGCCCTGCTGGAAGGGGTGGGGCTCGGCATCCCCATGACGGTGAGCACGGATCCCCGCAACCACTTTACCCATGATCCCAACGCCACCAGCATAGGCGCCGGGGCCTTCTCCCAGTGGCCCGAGACCCTGGGGCTCGCCGCCATCGGCGATGCCGCTTTGGTGCAGCGCTTTGGCGACATCGCCCGCCAGGAGTACAGGGCCGTCGGCATTCACGAGGCCCTCTCCCCCCAGGCGGATCTCGCGACCGAGCCGCGCTGGGGCCGCATCAACGGCACCTTCGGTGAAGACAACCTGCTGGCCAAATCCCTGGTCAAGGCCTACATAGAGGGCTTCCAGCAGGGGAGCGACGGCATAGGCAAGGAGAGCGTGGTCACAGTGGTCAAGCACTTCGCCGGGGCCGGTCCCCAGAAAGATGGCCTGGATGCCCACAACCCCTGGGGCAAGGAGCAGGTCTATCCCGGCGGCCAGTTCGCCTATCACCTGGTGCCCTTCGAGGGGGCCTTCGAGGCCAGGGTGGGGGCCGTGATGCCCTATTACGCCCTGCCCGAGGGGCTGACCCATGAAGGCCAGGCCATCGAGGAGGTGGGTTTTGGCTTCAACCGCCAGATCCTCACCGACTTGCTGCGGGGCCACTTCAAGTTCGACGGCGTGGTGCTGAGCGACTGGGGCATAGTCAACGACTGCGACAGCCGCTGCGAGCAGGGGCTGACTCAGGATGAGGTGACGGCGGGCGTCAGCCCCTGGACTGTGCCCTTTGGCATGTCCTGGGGGGTGGAGAAGCTCACCAAGGCCGAACGCTACGCCAAGGCCATCGACGCCGGGGTGGATCAGTTCGGCGGCGTGGAAGATCCCGCTCCCTTGCTGGCGGCGGTGCAGAGCGGCCTGGTGACCGAGGCGGCCATCACCACCTCGGCCGAGCGGATCCTGGAACAGAAGTTCGCCCTGGGACTGTTCGAGAACCCCTATGTGGATACCCAGGCCGCGGTGGCCCTGGTGGGCAAGGCCGAGTTCCAGCAGGAGGCCCAGGCCGCCCAGGCGGCGTCCCACGTGCTGCTGAAGAACGAGGGGGCCCTGCTGCCACTCAAGGCGGACGGCAAGCGGGTCTACCTGCATAACGTCAATGCCGAGGTGGCCGCGGCCAACGGTTACACCGTAGTGACTGAGCTGGCCCAGGCCGATCTCGCCATAGTGCGGGTCAATGCCCCGGGGGAGCAGGATCCCCGCTTCCCGTTTGGCAGCATCCACTTCGGTCAGCTCGGCTTTGCCAGCGCCGATCAGGTGGTGCAGGAGACGGCCCACGAGGGGGTCTACCGCGGGGCGGACGAGTACGCCGCCATCCAGGCCATCACGCAGGCCGGGGTGCCCATGGTGCTCTCCGTCTATCTGGACAGGCCCGCCATCCTGACCGAGGTGGCACCGGCAGCCCAGGTGCTGCTCGCCAACTTCGGTGCCCTGGATCAGGCGCTGTTCGACGTCATCAGCGGCAAGGCCAAGGCCAGTGGCAAGCTGCCCTTCGAGCTGCCCTCCAGCTGGCAGGCGGTGCAAAACCAGCACCCGGACGTGGCGAAGGACTCCGCGAACCCGCTCTACCCCTATGGTGCCGGTCTGGCCTATTGAGGGCGAGCCCGACATCCATCATCAAGGCGCCTCCGGGCGCCTTTTCCATGGGGATCATCCATGGGGCATAGCTGATTGCCCTGCCCGGGACAGGCGCCGCATCCTTGAGCACCCCACGAGGGGAGGAGCATGGGTCCTTTTTCCGGTTGGAGGATCCCGAGATTTTGATCCGCGCGATGGTGGGGGCTGCGGGAGAGCGGGTTGTCGCCGATATGCGCGGACTTATGTTCGGTATCAATGGCCATCGACGGGAACATGTCGGCAATCAATTCACTGAATACCCTAGCTAAAGATGAGATACGTTCTCAACTGATTCTTGCCATTAATGTCAATGATGTAGTTAATGGGGTGCTATTTGCTCAAAAATGGCAGGCATATAACAAACATTTCAGATCACTGTTAGTTGTTATACTCTTGAGCAGGAGCATATGGAGATGTCAGTGACTGCTATCCGGACTCCTGAAAGCTGCAAATCCAAATAGTAATAAAAAGCAGTGTGAGGTGTACATGTATAATGAACGAACATTCGACCCCAATTTCTTATCTGAAATCGGCCCCGACAAGAATATCAATATCCCCGTTTCTTTTATCCAGAATCTTACCCAGGCTGCGTCACTTCAGGATGTATTGAATGTCATGGCTAATTGGATTTTCTATCTTTTTTCTGCGGAGCGGGCCAGCATAACAATCAAGGAAAATGATACCTCTTTGAAACTTTATTCCGTGATGGGAAGCAATGCCATACCAATGGAATCTCTGGTGCCGATAAAGGGCACTATGGTAGGATGAGTATTTTCAACCAGCATGTTGACCATATGCGATGACCTGAGCCAATCCAGTGATCTGGATTGTAATATATTGTCCCGGTATGGCATGGGGTGTTGCATGGATGCGCCAATGATACAGGGAGTAGGGTGCATAGGGACGCTAAATGTAGCGCATCGGGAGAAAGCCTACTACACCTCTGAACATGCGATAATATTGCAATGTTTGGCGAATTGGCTTGCGCTTAATATACAATTGCATCTTCAATTTACCGAGATGGAATTGCAGGCATCGACAGATTACCTGACAGAAACGGCAAACCGAAGGGCCTTCATGAGTGAGGGTGAACGCAGGCTGATGATATCCAAATCGACCAATATACCTCTGGCCATCGGTATACTGGATCTGGATCATTTCAAGAGCCTCAATGACAAATATGGCCATGATGCCGGTGATTACGCCTTGAAAGAAGTCGCTAATGTTGTCAAGAAAAACATGAGAGCCGAGGATATCTTTGCCCGTATTGGTGGTGAAGAATTTGCAATGATTATTACGGGTCACCCTCCTGACAATCATGCAGACTTATTTGATAATATCCGGGCAGTTATTGAGGCACAGATCATTTATTATGATGGGGCGCCAATAAAATTAACAGCCAGTATAGGTTTTTCATCACTGCTGCATCAGGATACGGAATTAAGCTCAATACTCAAACGGGCAGATGATGCGTTGTATGCTGCGAAAAGGAATGGCCGTAACCGGGTTGAATTCAACGATGGATAGCCTCCTCTGCACCGTTCTGGCTATGGTCGGGACATCCTGATATCGGGCTCGCATGAGCGAGAATAGCCGGTTTTTCCCCTGTACCCGTATCATCCCTCCGCTGGTTTGATGGTGCAAAACCAGCATCCGGACGTGGCGAAGGACGCCGAGAGTCCCCCTGTCCCTAGGGTGCCGGCCTGGTCTATTGACAGGCAAGCGAGGCCATCGACCATCCCCGCTTGGGAAAGCAAAGGGTGATTTCAGCTATTCCCCGATGCATTAAGGGATATCATCCGCGACTGCGGGTGGTGCGCTGGCTGGTCGAAGGCTGTCACCAGCTCTGGAAAAGTGCAGGCACCCGGGTCGATGTGTCGAGAGTGCCGCGCCGGAGCGATATTGAGCACATGTGCGTCATCATGGCGTTTATCACGGTGTGGTTGCTACAACTGTGCGTTATCAGGAGCGCGCAGCGTGGTGAAAAGGGGCTGAGCCCGAACGGCGGGCAGTGGCTGTGATTGAAGGTGGAGAAAACAGCATTACCGGCGGCGACACCGGCCATGGCATTGGGTCTGCAGGAGTCTGTCCATCCTGGGCGGCAGGAAAGACAGGAAACGAGCGGGAGGCCTCCATCGAAAGGTGATGGGAAGGATGGTTCAAGTTACAAACCATCCTTGAAGGCTAAGAGTGGGCCTTGTCTCTTGTCCACGACGCGTCGTGCTCAAGAGACCGGCCCGGGGCTGGTTTCGTTGGGCCGAAGGCTCGCGTCCCTCAGAGTTGCTTATAGAAGAACTGGGTCGCTGCCAGGGTGCCGTCGGCGCTCTTGGCGAAGTCCGGGATCTGGCCGGCCTCCTGGTAGCCCAGCTGGCGGTAGAGGGTGGAGGCGATGTCACCGACCCGGGTATCCAGTACCAGCAGGGTGCGCCCGGCCTCGCGGGCTCCTTGCTCCATGGCATTCATGAGGGCGCGGCCCACCCCCTTGCCGCGGGCCTGGCTGTGTACCATCAATTTTTCCACCTCGGCCCTGTGACCCCCGTTGGCCTTGGTGCACAGGGAGAGCTGCAGGGCGCCTACCAGATGGTGCTGATCGAAGGCCACCCAGAGCTTGCGCACCCCGTCGGCCAGCTCCCCTTCGATGCCTTGCCAGTACTCCAATCCCCGCTCTTCCTGCAGGGGAGGCAGGAAGCCCACCGAGGCGCCACTGGCCACGCAATCTTGCAGCAGGGTGATCAGCGCAGGCTTGATGCCTCTGGTGCTATCGACCTCAAGGATCTCCATTGAAACTCCTCTTCTTGTATTCGATTGCCAATCAATTCGGGATTAACGGTTCAATCTTGCTCTGTCAGCCGGAGCTAAAAGGCTGTCCACGAGTCATCTCCCTAACGGATCAAGCCCTGCTCAACCAGCCATTGAAACAGCAGGCGGGAGACCGGCGAGATGTCATCCAGATGGCGGCTGTCCAGCCAGCGTAGCTCGGCGATCTCCGCCGAGGCGGTGGGGCTGCCGTCAGCCTCGCCGGTGTAGCAACGCAGATTGACATTCACCCCTTGCGGCTTGCCGTCGGCCTGGGCGCTGAACTCGCAGGCGAGGCGCAGAGTCTCGGGTTTGAGGCTGACCGCCAGCTCCTCCGCTATCTCGCGCACCAGGGCCGCCTCGTCGCTCTCGCCCGGCTCACGCTTGCCGCCGGGGATGTAATAGAGGGCCTTGCCGTGGGAGCGGGCACAGAGCAGTTGCCCCTCCTTGAAGGTGAGCCAGGCGAGTTTGTCGATCATGGGGCTGATTCCTCTTGTAGAAGGTGAGCTGACTGCTCGTACAGGGTGCGATAGGAGCGGGTTTCCCGCATCTCGGGGCCGAGCCCCAGCCGGGTGGCCAGCGCCAGCAGTTGCTCCCGGTAGACGGGCAGCGCGGTCTCCTCGTCGGTCATGATGGCGAGCTCGGCAAAATCGCCGATCCCGGCAAGGTGATCCACAGTGACGTGGAAGGGGCCAAGGAAGTAGATGCTGCGCCGCTTGTCGATGGTCAGCACCGGCTGGTAGCCCAGGGTGCACACCATGCTGATGGCCTTGTCCGCGTCCGTGATATTGACCGCCTCGCAGCGATCGGGCCCCGGTCCCTTGACGATCCAGAGCCGGATGCCGGAGGGGGCCATGGTGCGGATCACCAAGCTTTTCTGCTCCCTCGCCAGGGCGCGGTCCGCCGTGTCGAAGTAGCAGTCCTGCTCATGATTGTCCGCCACCATCACCTCGGGGCCGAGGGCCTCGAGGGCACGGAGGAAGGCCGCGCTATCCGTCAGGCGGTATTTGAACTCCACCTCGAAGCGACCCTGAAAATGTGTGGTCATGGCTCGGCACCGGCACCCAAATGGAAAATGAATAGGGCAGACTAGCAAAAGCGCGGGGCTCGCCCAAGCACCGGGATCACAGCTTGGCGCTGACTGCTCTCTTTATGACCATCTGGTGAGGGAAAATCCGCCCTGGTGCACAGCTTGCGGCTGGGCAACTGGGCGCCGCCTGGGGGCTGTGCTCTAATAAGCTCCCTCTTTGGCGGTAGTGCTGCCGCCCTGAACATCGACAACGAGGCGGCGGCCCGGGCCGCGCCAATGGAGCCACAGATGCAGATCACCAGATTGAACCGCTTTATCGGATTGGGGGTGGCGGGCAACTTCGCCGGCCATCTGGAGCAGGCCGGCGAGGCGGCGGACTTCGTCGCCGTCAAGGTCGCGGACAAGGTTGCCCCCAAGGCGCTGTTCCCCTTCTATGTGCCGGATCATCCGGGCCAGCTCGGCGTCTTCCCATTGAGCGGTGAGGCCATCTTTCTGCCAGAGGCGGCGGTGAGCGGTGACGAGAAGGTGCAAATCGAACCCGAGGTGGCGCTCTGGTGCGAGCTGGAGTACGCAGGGGAGCAGGTGGTGGCCATCCATCCCAAGGCGTTCGGCGCCTACAACGACTGCTCCATCCGTCGCCCCAACGCCAAAAAGATCAGCGAGAAGAAGAACTGGGGGGAGGAGAGCAAGGGACTGGCCGCGAGCCTGCTGCCGCTATCCCACTTCGGCGCCGGGTGCGAGCTAGACGACTATCGCATCGCCTGCTACCTGGAACGGGATGGCGAGCTGCATACCTATGGGGTTGACAGTGCTGCGGTAGATTACAGCTACTTCCATCGGCAGCTGCTCGATTGGGCCATCGACAAGTTCAACCATCAGCAGGATGAGGGCCCGGCCGAGCATATTCAGGGGCTGCTGGCCCAGGCGGGGCGCCCGGCCCATGCCCTCATCAGCATAGGCGCCACCCGCTACACCCCCTTCGGCGAGACCCACTTCCTCGCGCCTGGTGACACTTCCTGCGTGGTGGTCTACCCGGCCAGCCGTTACGGTGAAGCGGATATTCGCGAGGCCATTCGCAGCCGAACCTTTGGACCGGATGTCTCTGCCCTGTTGCAGACAGTCAGGGTTCGCTGATCTCTTCCTTCCCCCGCGCCCGTGGGGGAAGGTTTGCCACCTCTTCCTCTTCGCCAGCTGCGGCGCCGGGCTGACATACCGTCATGAGTTGTTTTAACATTCAGCCTCTGTCGCACCCCTGCTAGAGACCCATGATGCTGGAGTTCAAAACGATCGGGCTGTTTCTGATCACCGCGGTGGCCGAGATCGTCGGCTGCTATCTGCCCTATCTGTGGCTGACCCAGGGGCGGAGCCCCTGGTTGCTGCTGCCCGCGGGTCTGAGTCTTGCCCTCTTTGCCTGGCTGCTCTCCCTGCATCCGACCGCTGCCGGCCGTGTCTATGCCGCCTATGGGGGCGTCTATATCTTCGTGGCCATCCTCTGGCTCTGGGCGGTGGATGGCATCAGACCCACGCTGTGGGACTGGGTCGGCTCCGGGGTCGCCCTGACGGGCATGGCCATCATCATGTTTGCCCCCAGATCCGCATAGGGCGGCGCTGGGGAACACAGAAGATCAGGAGGGTTGTCATGGCGGTGATCAGAGCGTGCAGGGAGCAGGATCTGGCGGGTTTGCTCGGCCTTTACGCCGAGCTCAGGCCCCGGGATCCCGTGCTGACGCCATCGGTGGCGAGTGCGGTGCTCAGGCAGCTGCTGGCCGAGCCCGGGGTGCGGATCCTGGTGGCCGAGGTGGAGGGTCAGCTGGCCGCCACCTGCCAGCTCGGGGTGATCCCGACCCTGACCAACGGCGGCAGGCCCTTCGCCATCATAGAGCACGTGGTGACGGCGGCCCGTTTTCGGCGTCAGGGGTTGAGCCAGCGGGTATTGGCGCAGGCCCTGACCCTGGCCTGGGAGCTGGATTGCTACAAGGTGATGCTGCTGTCGGGGGAGGGGCGCGAAGGGGCCCATCGCCTGTACGAAAAGCTGGGCTTCAAGGCCGGCATCGAGAAGGGCTTTGTCATCAAGCAGGCCGAGGCCAGGGCAACCCCCTGACGCTGGGCCCCGCATTGCCAACTTTTACCAGAGATTGAGTCACAACATCATGAAGATTGAACAAGCGCAAGCCGCGGATTACCAGGCCCTGATCGCTCTTTGGGAGGCCTCGGTGCGCGCCACCCATCACTTCCTGCAAGAGGCGGATATCATCGCCCTCAAACCCCTGATCCTGGAGCACTATTTTGCGGCAGTGGATCTGGTTTGCGCCAGGGGAGAGGAGGAGGAGATAGCAGGTTTTTGCGGCGTGCACGATGGCAACATCGAGATGCTCTTCATCGCCCCCGAGGCGAGAGGGCGCGGGGTCGGCCGCCTGCTGGTGGCTTACGCTATCAATCGGCAAGGGGCGAGAAGGGTGGATGTCAACGAGCAGAATGCCCAGGCCCTCGGCTTCTATCAGCACCTGGGTTTCGGGGTGACGGGGCGCTCCCCCCTGGATGGTCAGGGCAAGCCCTATCCCCTGCTGCACATGGCCTTGGCCGCCGAATAAGGGCGCCAGAGCATAAAAAAACCGCCCGAAGTGGGCGGTTTTTTTGTGTCAGGTCGGCAGGGGGTTGCCTCACTCCTCGCTGGAGTTGTCCTGATAGTCGTCGCGCTGGGCCTTGGGCAGGCGGCGCATGGGGGTGAAGCCGATGTCTTCCCCCACGACCTCGCGCTTGCGAGCCGGGGCCGGCTTCTTGGGGCCGTCCCCTTTGGCCTTGCCCTTGCCTTTGGCCGCGTCAGGCTTGCCCTTGGCATTGTTGCTCTTGGCGTTGGCATGGCCGCGGGCACGGGGCGGGTTTTGCACCGGCTTGCTGCCTGGCAGGGTCTGGCGGCTCGGTTTGCCGCTCGGCTCGTACCCTTCCATGATCTCCACGGTCAGGGATTGGCCGATCAGGGCTTCGATATCCTTGAGCTGGCCCAGCTCGTCCTGGCTCACCAGGGAGATGGCTTCGCCACCACGGCCGGCGCGGCCGGTGCGGCCGATGCGGTGGATGTAATCCTCCGCCATCTGGGGCAGCTCGAAGTTGATCACATGGGGCAGCTGATCGATGTCCAGGCCGCGTGCGGCGATGTCGGTGGCGACCAGCACCCGCACCTTGCCCTCGCGGAAATCGGCCAGCGCCCGGTTGCGGGCACCCTGGCTCTTGTCGCCGTGAATGGCGACCGTATTGAGGCCATCCTTTTGCATCTGCTGGGCGAGGCGGTCGGCGATCTGCTTGGTACGCACGAACACCAGCACCCGCTGCCAGTTGCCACGGCCGATCATGTGGGAGAGCATCTCGCGACGGCGTTCCCGGTCGACCTGGATGACGCGCTGGGTCACCTGATCGGCGGCGGTGTTGCTGGGATCCACCTCGATCAGGGTGGGGTCATTGAGCAGATCGTCCGCCAGCGCCTTGATATCGTTTGAGAAGGTGGCGGAGAACAGCAGCGTCTGACGCTCTTCCGGCAACGCATTCATGATGCGGCGAATGTCGGTGATGAAACCCATGTCGAGCATGCGATCCGCTTCATCCAGCACCAGCACTTCCAGGGCGCTCAGGGTGAGTGCCCCCTGGGTCAGCAGATCCAGCAGGCGGCCCGGGGTGGCGACCAGGATGTCGACCCCGAGCTTGATGGCGTCCAGGTTCGGCTTGATGCTGACGCCGCCGTAGGCGATCAGGGTACGGAACGGCAGATGATGGGCGTACTTGATGATGCTCTCGCCCACCTGGGCGGCGAGCTCCCGGGTCGGGGTCAGCACCAGGGCGCGAACCTGACGGCGACCGCCACGGCCGTGGTTGGCCAGCAGACGGTGCAACATGGGCAGGGTGAAACCGGCCGTCTTGCCTGTCCCTGTCTGGGCACCGCCCAGCACGTCCTGACCGGCCAGAATGGCTGGGATGGCTTGCTGCTGGATGGGGGTGGGTTGTTCGTAACCCAGCTCCTTGACGGCCCGCAGGATGTGCGGTGACAGACCCAGTTCATTGAATGACATGTTCGAGAGAAACTCCGAGCCTTGGGCTCAACGGGTGACGGCAGCCTTGGCCCGTCACGACATGGAAGAAGGTGGGTAGCGGGTCAGGACACGGCCTGATCCCTTCAGGCCCATCCATCGGGCGCTACGACACGAAAAAGATAATGGGCGCGTAATATAGCAGAAGTGACGAGGACACGCAGTAACGGCGTCACGAATGAGGACCCGGAACACCGAGGGGCGGCCAACTGATGGGAGAGGGGCCACGCCAGCCTGTCGCACGGGGTGCCCCGCTCACAGCAGCGCCTGGATGGCCCCCGCCAGATCCTCGGGCTTGGTCTGGGGGGCGAAGCGGTCCACCACCCGGCCCTCCCGATCGAGCAGGAACTTGGTGAAGTTCCACTTGATGGCCTCGCTGCCGAGCAGCCCGGGCTTTTGCTGCTTGAGCCAGCGATAGAAGGGGTGGGCCTGCTCGCCGTTGACCTCGCACTTGGCCATCAGGGGGAAGCTCACCGGGTAATCCACCTGGCAGAAGCGGGCTATCTCCTCGGCATCTCCGGGCTCCTGGTGGCCGAACTGATCGCAGGGAAAGCCCAGGATCACCAGTCCCGCCGGGCCAAACTGGCGGTGAAGGGCCTCCAGCCCCGTGTATTGGGGGGTGAAGCCGCAGCGGCTGGCCACGTTGACCACCAGCAGGACCTTCCCTTGCAAGGCGTCTCTCGGGAACTCGCTGCCATCGAGTCGTTGCAGGGGAATTGGGGGCAAGGGCATGGGGTTCTCCTGGGCCGTGGATGCAAGGGAAGGCCCGTGTCGGGCGCTGCTTGCACGTTAACGGGCCCGGAGCGGCGGGGCAAGGGGAAACCACGACTGATCCTATTGATGGCGGGACTTCTCAAGAGAAGCAATCCGGTTTGTGCCAAGGGGGGGAAGTCGCTACAAAGCGCACTCTCTCCACTCGCTGCGAGTCAATCTTGGACTATCAAGCCGTCATGGATGCCATTTACACCCGGGGATGGGTGATTGTGGATGATTTCTTAACCGCCGCCGAGGTGGATGCCTTGCGGGCCTGCCTGCCCGATGAGTGGCAACCTGCGGGGATAGGGCGGGAGGGGCTGCATCAGGGCAACCCGGAAATCCGCCGGGATCAGATCCACTGGCTGGATCCTGATCAGGGCGCCCCCGTGGCCGACTATCTGGCCCGCATGGAGTCCCTGCGTCTGGCGGCCAATCGCAACCTGATGCTGGGGCTGTTCGACTACGAGGCCCACTTCGCCCGCTACCGCCGCGGTGACTTCTATGCGACTCATCGCGATGCCTTTGCCGGACGATCCAACCGCCGTCTCACCTCGGTGTTCTACTTGAACAACGGCTGGCAGCCCCAGGCGGGGGGCGTGCTGCGGGTCTATGACAACGACGAGCGGTTTCTGATGGATGTCTCCCCCAAGGGGGGGCGCCTGGTGCTCTTCCTGTCGGAGGAGTTTCCCCACGAGGTGCTGCCCGCGAGCGAGGAGCGCTACAGCATCGCCGGCTGGTTTCGGGTCAATGGCAATGGCGCCGGTCGGGTCGATCCCCCTCGCTGAGTCCGTTTCGTCCCGTTTTTGACACAGGCGCCGCTTTTTACGGGCCAGTATGGGGGGATGGCGTCCCCATCGGCTGACAAGGCTTCCTCTCCCTTGCTACACTGGCCGCACTTATGTTCGTATCTGGCTTCGCCCGTTGTTTGGTGCGCAGGTCGCGCAGCCGGATTTTCCCCGGCCATGACGAAGCCGCTTCTCCCAAGGGATCACATCTAATGAAGAACATGCATGTCTTGCTGCTGTGCGGCGGCGGTGGCGCCGAGCACGAAGTCTCTCTGCGCAGTGCCAATTTCCTCGAACAACAGCTCGGTCTTTTGCCTGGGGTCGAAGTGACCCGGGTCGAGATGTTCGCCGACCGCTGGCTCAGTGCCGACGGCCGCGAGTGCAAGCTGGGGCTGGACAAGCTGCTCTCCTTTGACAGCGTGGCCCGTCCGGTGGACTACGTGGTGCCCTGCATCCACGGCTATCCGGGCGAGACCGGCGATCTGCAATCCTTCCTCGAGCTGGCGGGCCTGCCCTATCTGGGGTGTGATGCCGAGGCGAGCAAGATCTGCTTCAACAAGATCAGCACCAAGCTGTGGCTCTCCGCCATCGGCATCCCCAACACCCCTTATCTGTTTTTGACCGAGCAGGGCGACGAGGCGTTCGCCGAGGCGAGAGCCGCACTGGCCAAGTGGGGCAAGGTGTTTATCAAGGCGGCCTCGCAAGGGTCATCCGTGGGCTGCTACTCCGCCAGCAACGAGGCCGAGCTGGTGCAGGGGATCAAGGATGCCTTCGGTTACTCCGAGCAGGTGCTGATCGAGAAGGCGGTCAAGCCCCGCGAGCTGGAAGTGGCTGTCTACCAGTACGGTGACGAGCTGGTGGCCACCTATCCCGGGGAGATCTGCGTGCCCCAGGACAAGTTCTACACCTATGAGGAGAAGTACAGCAGTGCCAGCCATACCGAGACTGCGCTCAAGGCCGAAGGCCTGACCCAGGCTCAGTCTGACGCTATTCACGCCTACTCCCTCAAGGCTTTCCGCCAGCTGAAGTTGACCCATCTGTCACGCATCGACTTCTTCCTGACCGAGGATGGCGAGATACTGCTCAACGAGATCAACACCTTCCCGGGCATGACCTCCATCTCCATGTTCCCGAAACTCTTGGAGCATCACGGCCACAGCTTCGCGGCCTTCCTCGAGCAGAATCTGCGCCCCGTCTGAGGGTGCCGACAAGGCATATCAACAAGCGAGGGGCCCAAGGGCCCCTCGCTTGTTTTTGCGGTGTTGCATGGCCTTCAGGGCTGCTGGCAATCCCCGGGAAAGGGGGTGAACAGCCAGATGTGCGCCCCTTGCGGATCGGCGATGAGTGCCATGCGCCCGACGGTGGGGATGTCCATGGCGGGCACCACCAGGCTGCCGCCATGCCGGGTCACTTTGGCCAGCCTGGCATCGACGTCATCGACCGCTATGTAGGTCGCCCAGTGGGGCGGCACGCCAGCCATCTGGGGGTTGTCCCGGGTGGATTGCACTCCGGCCACCGGTCGGCCGTTGACCACCAGCATGGGGTAGTTGCCTCCCTCCATCTCCATGAGCTGACTCTCCCAGCCGAGCACCTCGGTGTAGAAGCGGATCCCGGCCTCGCCATCCGGCACATAGAGCTCGTGCCAGGTAAAGGTGGATCCTTCGGCCAGGGCGTGCTCCCTGGCCATGTCTGGTTCTGCCATCTTCTCCTCCTTGTCCCATCGGCCTTCCCGTGCGTGGGATGATGGGATGAGGACCAAGTATAGAGCGGTGCGTCGGGCCTGTGCGCCTGGCTGGGCAGATGCCGCGCACCTTGCTCCCGGCAGACCCGCTCGCTACAATCTGCCCCCCTTTTTCCCGCAGACCCTGTCGCCGAGCCGCGCCCCATGAAGCCCATTCCCGATCATGCCGTCAATCGCCTGCGCATCTGGCGCAAGAGCATCTCAACCCGTCCCTTTCTCGCCCGTGGCGGCAGCGTGCCCCGCTGCGAGGCCTGCCAGCTGCGTCATGCCTGGTGTGCCTGCGAGTGGCGCCCCGAGCTCAAGGCCGAGGCGGGTTTCTGCCTGCTGATGTATGACAGCGAGCCCATGAAGCCGTCCAATACCGGCCGTCTCATCGCAGACGTCTTGCCCCAGACCACCTGGGCCTTTCTCTGGAAGCGCACCCAGCCCCATCCCGAGTTGCTGGCCCTATTGGCGGATCCCGTCTGGCAGCCCTATGTGGTGTTTCCTGCCTGCGAGAAGAGCCCGGCCCGGGTGACCGAGCAGGTGGCCCTGGCCCCTGGCAAGAAGCCGCTCTTCATCCTGCTGGACGGCACCTGGCCCGAGGCGCGCAAGATGTTCAACATGAGCCCCTATCTGGATGGCTTCCCCGTGCTGTCGGTGCGGCCGGATGCGCTCTCCACCTATGGCATGCGGGTCGCCCACTGCGATGAGCACCTGTGCACCGCCGAGGTGGCGGCCTGCGTGCTGGAGGTGGCCGGGGAGCTGCAGGCAGGGCAGGCGTTGCAGCACTGGTTCAATCTGTTCAGCAGCCGTTATATGGCGGGCCGGGTCAGCCGGGCTCCCGGCGAGGACGAGACCTCGCTGTTGCAGGCCCTGGAGACGATCAAGGGCGAGGCCGCGCTGGCTTAACCCTGTTCAGCAGCCGCTATATGGCGGGTCGGGTGAGTCGGGCTCCGGGCGAGGATGAAAGCTCGCTGTTACAGGCTCTTGAGGCGATCAAGGGGGGAGGGCGCTGGACTGGCTGACCCTCTCCTGCAGGGATCGGACGCTGCCTGAGCTACCGGGGCAACTGATGAAAATCAGGAATCAATTGGCTGCCATTGTTTCGTTAGCCTCATGAGCCCGCCCCCGTTAGGATAGCGACCTGCATTGTGCTCAAACAGGACACCCGGGATTGCCGCAGGTGGCCGCATCAGACGAGGTTTATGGATGGAACTGGAATTGCTCACCCTGGTTGCCCTGTTCGGGGTTGCCCTCATCGCCGGCTTTATCGACGCCATCGCCGGAGGCGGCGGCCTGCTGACGGTGCCGGCCCTGCTCGCCACCGGCATGCCGCCCGCCCTGGTGCTTGGCACCAACAAGTTGCAGAGCAGTTTCGGCTCCTTCTCCGCCACCTGGTTCTATGCCCGCCGTGGGCTGCTGGAGTGGGGCATCATCTGGCCGGCAGTCATTTGCACCTTCATCGGCGCGGCCCTCGGCACTCTGGCGGTGCAGACCATAGACGCCGCCATCCTGGAGCGGCTGCTGCCCTTCCTGCTGGTGGCGTTTGCCTGTTACTTCTACTTCTCCCCCAGGGTGAGCGATGCGGAGAGTCAGCGCCGCCTCACCCCCATGATGTTCGCCCTGCTGGTGGGGGGCGGGGTCGGCTTCTATGACGGCTTCTTTGGTCCCGGCACCGGGTCCTTCTTTGCCATCGGCTTCGTGGCGCTGGCGGGCTTTGGCATGGCGCGGGCCACGGCCCACACCAAGTTGCTCAACTTCACCTCCAACATCGCCTCCCTGCTGTTCTTCGCCCTCGGTGGCAAGGTGGTGTGGAGCGTCGGTTTTTGCATGGCGTTGGGTCAGTTCATCGGGGCCCGCTTCGGTTCCAAGCTGGTGCTCAAGAAAGGGGTCAAGCTCATCAAGCCGCTGCTGGTGACCGTCTCCCTGCTGATGTCCGCCAAGCTGGTGTGGAGTCAGTACCCCGAGCTGTTCAGCTGGCTGGTCTGAGTCAGCTCTAGCCTTGGCTCACCCGGGCGAAATGGGCCCGGATCTCCTCGACCAACCGCTGGATGCGCGCCCGTTTCAGGCTGCTTGGGCGATAGACCAGGTGCAGTGGGCGCGCCAGCCCCGGCAGGGCGCGCGCCCGTTTCCCCTGATCCCCCACCAGGGCCAGCAGACCGGCCGGCAGCAGCACCGGGCCTATGCCCGCCTTGGCCAGCTCGATCAGCGCCAGGTAGGAGTCGAGCTCCATGGCCGGCACCAGCCCGAGCGCGGCCAGGGGATCCCGCAGATAGCGATTGGAGGGGTTCTCCAGATCCATGGTGAGTATCTTGCGCACCTTCTCCTGCGCCAATAATTCCTCACTCACCTCTGCCTCGCTCAGCTTGCCAGTCAATGTTGCTTGCAAGGCGATCTGATGATCCGGCTGCACCACCTCATCCCCATCGTCCCCCACCAGATAGAAGGGCTCTTCCAGCAGCAGCTCGGCGCACAGGCCGTGACCGGGGGGCAGGCGACCGGCACAGATGCCGAGCAGGGCGTCCCCCCCGCGTACCCGCGTCAGGATCACCGGCGTATGGTGAGTGGAGAGGGCAAGGTGGGGATCCCGGCCCAGGTAGTCGTGCATGAAGCGGGCGAGGTAGCCCGCCAGCAGGGTCTCGGAGCAGGCGACAGGCAAGGGAGTCTTGTCGGTGAGGGTCTGGCTGTCCGCCAGCACCCCCTTCATCTCCGCGAGGCTCGGGGCTACCCGGGCGAGCAGCTCCCGGGCCTGGGGGGTGAGCCGGATCTGGCGGCCATCCGGCTCGATGAGCCGCTTGCCAAGGCGCTGCTCCAGCTGGGTGATGCGTTTGCTCACCGCCGACTGGCTGATATAGAGGCGGCTCGCGACCTTGGCCATGGTGCCCTCGCTCGCCAGCAGGCAGAGTGTCTCCAGCCCTTCCAGTAACATCGTCTCTCCGGTCATCCTCTGTAGGGAGCCGTTACCTTAGGGGCTGGTGGCATCAGGGGCAAGTACCGTTTGCAGCCCTCGATAACGGCCAGCGCCACGTCTTGACGGGCGGGGCGAAGATCACCAGGTTGCCGATGAGGCTCACCACCCCCCCCATGATGGAGACCGTCTGCCAGACGAAACCCTCATACAGGGTGGAGAGGCTGAGCGCTACCAGGGGAAACAGCACGGTGGCATAGGCGGCCTTGCTGGCGCCGATGCGCCCCACCAGGGTGAGGTAGGCGGTGAAGGCGATGACGGAGCCGAAGATGGCCAGATAGACCATGGCCGCGAGGTAACGGGGCTCGGTCGGCAGGGTCAGCGACTGGTCGAGCACCATGACCCAGCCCAGCAGCAGCGCCACCCCGTACACCATGCCCCAGGGCACCATCTGCAACACCTGGTAACCCTGACGCTGGCCACGGGCAGAGACAAGGTTCCCGAGGGAGAAGCAGAGGGTGCCGCCGCAGGCGAATAGCAGCCCCTTCCAGCCGTTTGCACCCAGTTGCGCATCTGCAAGCACGGGCCAGAACAGCAGCAGGGTACCAAATAGGCCCAGCAGTGACCCCTGCAACCAGCGCAGGCCGGGGCGTTTGCCCTCGAACAGCCAGAGGTTGAGGCCGTTGAAGATGCTGGCGCTGGCGAAGATCACCGCCGACAGACCGCTCGGTATATAGAGGGTGGCGTGATAGAAGCAGAGAAAGTTGGTGGAGAAGAGCAGGGCGCCGAGCAGGGCCGCATAACGCTGTCCGGCCCAGGGCAGGCGAGGGAACCTGCCGCTCACCGTGAGCAGGGCAAACAGCGCCAGCGCCGCCAGGGCGAAGCGATAGAGCACCGAGACCTCGATGGGAATGGGGCCGAGCTGCCAGGCGATGGCGATCCAGGTACTGCCCCAGATGAGGACGGTGGAAACATACAGCAGGAGATTCATGAGCGGATCCGATGAAAAGAGGAGTGACATGGGGATCAGCATGGATCGGACGGCGTGAGCTGGCTTGCACCATCTTGCGGTTTTTTGTGGCCGGCAGCAGCTCTTGGCGAGCCGCCGCGATAAGATGACGGCACGGGAACAAGGATGAGGCAGACAGGTGCAGCAGAGACGACAGGCGGGGGTATTCGATGCCCTGGTCAGCACGGGGGCGCGGCTGGAGGATTCCTGCTGGCTGGAGCCCGGGCTCGGGGTGGCCAGCTGGCGCAACCGCTACGATCAGACCCGCTACCACAAGCCGGGTCACCACACCATCAGCGTCTATCTGCAGGGGGGCGAGCAGACCGAGCGCCTCGACGGTCCCGGCGGCCATGGCGGTCCCGGGAAGGTGTGCATCATGCCGGATCACCACAGATCCGAATGGCTGGTACGCGAGGAGTTTCGCTTCTTCCACCTCTACTTCACTCCCGCCCACTTCACCCGCATCGCCGAGCAGGTGTGCGACAAGGAGGGGCGCCACCTGGTGTTGCAGGACAAGACCTTCATCGAGGATCCCCAGGCCGCGGCCCTGGTGCAGGCACAGCTGATGAAGCTGGACTGGCAGCACGGGGTCGATCGCATGGCGCTCTCCCACGGTGCCTGGATGCTGATGTTGCACGCCTACCGTCACCATACCCGGGAGGCGCCCAGCCTGCCGGAGGTGCGGGGTGGCCTGGCGCCCGTCGTTGTCCGGCGGGTGCAGGAGTACCTGCTGTCCCACCTGGCGGACTCCGTGACCTTGAGCGATCTTGCCCGGGAGGCTGACCTGAGCGAATACCATTTTGCCCGCATGTTCGGCCAGAGCCTGGGCTGCCCGCCTCATCGTTACCTGCTGGGGCTCAGGCTCCAGCGGGCCAAGCAACTGCTGGCAGGAAGCGATCCCCTGGCCAGCATCGCCGCCCAGTGCGGCTTCTCCTCCCAGGCCCACTTTGGCAATCGTTTTCGGGAGGCCTTTGGCCTGAGCCCGGGGCAGTGGCGCGCACAATTGTCATTCTCCTGTCACAGATAACGCTGAGACTCTGGGTAAAAGAGGTGTACCCTCTACCACTTACCCATAAAAAGGAATGCCCATTGAATCATCGCAAACGTCAGACCCGCACCCGCCACCTCTGGTTCAGCCACTGGAATGCTCCGCAAGACCGCATCTCTGTTCCCACCCCACCCGAACCCGCAGTGCCTCACAGTTCCCGCTGAAAACCCCAAGACCCGATAGGATTTTTCCGGCAACTTTGCCACTATTGCGCCATCAGGATGGACTGGATATGGCCGCATGTTTCTGGAACGCATTGAAGTCAAAGGTTTTCGCGGGATAAATCGGCTCTCGCTCGGGCTGGATCACACCACGGTTCTCATCGGTGAGAACGCCTGGGGCAAGTCCAGCCTGCTGCGTGCCCTCTGGTGCCTGCTGGGGGATGCCGAACCCTATCAATTCAGTCGCGATGATTTCCATCAGCCCGAAGATCCCGAGCTGAGCCCGTCGCGCACCCTGCAACTGGTGCTCACCTTCAGCGAGTACCGCCCCCAGATGTGCCAGCACTCCCGCCGATTGGCGCGCCTGGGTTCGGCCTGGATCCCCCACAAGGACAAGTTCCACCGGGTGCACTATCGCGCCAGCGCCGAACTGCAGGACGACGGCAGCGTGCAGAGCACCCATGACTTTCTCGATGGCATCGGCAAGAGCCTGGCCATCGACAACAACGAAGAGCTGGTACGGCTGCTCATCACCATGAACCCGGTGTTCCGGCTGCGGGATGCCCGTACCGCCCGCGATGGCATAGAGCGGCTGCCCTGGGACGATCTCTCCGAGCAGCGACTCGGGGAGCTCGCCGGCAAGTTGACCGATGAGCCCCAGCGCATCGGCGAACCCGAGCTGAAAGAGGCGCTGCAGGCAGTACAGCAGTTGATGGAGCACTACTTCAGCGCCCTGGCCCCCATCAAGCACAAGCCCCGCAGCCAGCGGGAGATCGTCAATCGCCCCATGACGCTGCGCAATCCCGGCAACTTGCAGGTGCTGCTGCGCAATGCCGATAACCGGGCCCTGCAACTGGCCATGGCGGGCATGGCCGCCATGCTGCTCCATGCCCGCGGCAACCGCGAGCTGGAGGAGGGGGCCAGGCCCATCCTGATGCTGGAAGATCCCGAGAGTCGCCTGCACCCCACCATGCTGGCACTGGCCTGGGGCCTGCTCGAGCAGTTGCCCGGTCAGAAGCTGCTCACCACCAACTCGGGGGACCTGCTCTCTTCCCTGCCGCTCAATCAGGTGCGCCGCCTGGTGCGCCGCCAGCATGACATCCTCTGCCACCAGTTGGGGGGGGAACGTTACAGCAGCGATGACCTGCGCAAAATCGCCTTCCACGTGCGGATCAACAGACCCATGTCGATGTTTGCCCGCTGCTGGTTGCTGGTGGAGGGGGAGACAGAGATCTGGCTGCTCTCCGAGCTCGCCCAGATCTGTGGCTACAGCCTGCGGGCGGAGGGGGTGCGCATCATCGAGTTTGCCCAGTGCGGTCAGGCCCCCCTCATCAAGGTGGCCCGCGACTTCGGCATCGAGTGGCACCTGCTCACCGACGGTGACGAGGCGGGCGCCAAGTACGCGAGCTCTGCTCGTTCCCTGCTCAAGGGGGAGCGTGAACGGGACCGGCTGACCCAGCTGCCCTCGGCGGACATAGAGCACTACCTCTACCAGAACGGATTCGAGGCGGTGTTTCGGCGCGAGGCGGGTGTCGGTGGGCGCTCCACCCTCAACGCCGGGCGCATCATCTCCAAGGCCATTCACCATCGCAGCAAGCCCGGCCTGGCCCTGGCCGTGGTGGAGGAGGCGGAGCGCCTTGGCAGCGAACACATCCCCCCCATGCTCAAGCAGATGTTCGCGCGGGTGGTCGCCCTGGCCCGAGGCCAGAGCTAGTCTCGCAGGCGTTGGGGATGGGGGCGGGTTTGGGTATACTCGCCCCTCGTTTTTTGTTGCCGGGGCCCTTGGGCCCTGTCCTCTGTTTGCTGCCGGAGACCCTATGTTCGTCCAACTTCCTTTTTGGCTCTTTTCCCTGACCGGCCTGATGGCCCTGGGGGCCCTGATCGCGCTCGGGATCGTCTTGTGGCGCGGGGATCTCTGCCCGGGCCAGCGCTCGCGGATCACCAACCAGCTCTTCTCCATCTGGGTGATCACCGGCCTCTCCCTGATGCTGGGGATCGAAGCCGGGGTGACCGGCTGGCTGATTTGGTGCGGGGGCGCCGCCCTTATCCTGGGGATAGTGCTGTCCCTGGCCCAGTCCCGCCTCGAGGGCAAGCGCGCCATTCCCGCTAGCCTGCTGTGGCTGCCTGCCATGCCGCTCGCCCTCTATGGCCTGGGCCTGCTGCAGATCCAGGGCTGGCTGAACGGTGTGCTGCAGATGGTGCTGCTGGGCTCGGCCTTCGCCCACCTGATGCTGCTGCGTGCCCGCCACCGCCTGCAGGCATTCAACCTGCTGCTGCCGCTGGCGGGGCTGCTGGCCGCCATGCTGAGCCTGATCTGGCTGGCGGTGCTGGTGAGCGGGCAGGACAATGGCGCCGGGCTAGATGCCCTGATCCCCGGGGTGCTAACCCAGGCGGGCTTGCTCATCGCCGCCCTGCTGCTCTGGTTCAGTCCAATCTACCGGCAGCAGGAGACGGCCCCCGTGGTGTTGTCCGTGACCCTGTGCGGTCTCATCATCGCCCAGATAGCGGCGACCAGCGTGTTGCACCAGCTGGCCTGAGCCACCCATGGCAAGTCAGGGAGTAAGCCCGCGTCTGTATAGGCGCGGGCTTTTTCATACATAGAGAGGGGGGGAGTTGCGCGCCGGATCCAGCAGCGCAACCTGGCAGGGGAGGGCCCTGAGCGGCAAGGGGAGCACCTAGTTGACTGAAAAAACTACGGTTTGTTGCAAAAGAACACAGCATCTGCTGGTTTAATCCCCTGGTAAACTTTTTTTAGGATAATTACTTGCAATCTCAGCGTTGGAGCCTATTATTGGCCACCTCAGACGCGGGGTGGAGCAGCTCGGTAGCTCGTCGGGCTCATAACCCGAAGGTCGTCGGTTCAAATCCGGCCCCCGCAACCATCTGAGTGTCGACATCGACAACACCCACAAGGTGAGAAGTGATGAAGACGATTCGAACTGGCTACTGCTCGGCCACTTCGGAAAAAATACGGACGCGGGGTGGAGCAGCTCGGTAGCTCGTCGGGCTCATAACCCGAAGGTCGTCAGTTCAAATCTGGCCCCCGCAACCAACTATTTGTCCTCATGGCTCGGTCTTGCACCGCAGCGGTGAGACGAAGACGCAAGGTGCCACTGCTCGGCAGCTTGCGGGAAAGGTCTGGCAACGGACACACAATTCGGACGCGGGGTGGAGCAGCTCGGTAGCTCGTCGGGCTCATAACCCGAAGGTCGT